>Ga0210003_1000068_pt1 | contig 88065 bp, 79 predicted proteins | sample LantaG_FD_182804 | JGI IMG/M metagenome (GOLD analysis project Ga0210003, IMG submission 182804) | Deep subsurface microbial communities from Baltic Sea to uncover new lineages of life (NeLLi) - Landsort_02402 metaG (SPAdes) (version 2) | ecosystem: Environmental > Aquatic > Marine > Oceanic >... | reverse complement strand
TCATCGTGAATCGGATCGTCACCGCCACCTCGGCGTTGCGGTTCGGCATCCGCACCGTCAGCCAGGGCCGCGACTCCAGCGGCCCGGCCGCCCGCGGCGGTGACTTCTTCCTTCGGATCAACGGCCGGGACCTCCTGGTCCGGGGCGCCACCTATACCCCCGACCTGCTCTACACCTACGCCCCGGACCGGGATGCGGCGATCCTGCGCTACGCCAAGGACCTCGGGGTCAACATGCTGCGACTGGAGTCCAAGATTGCCTCCGAACGCTTCGTCGAAATGGCCGATGAGATGGGCATTCCGCTGATGTACGGCTGGATGTGTTGCAACCAGTGGGAACGCTGGCAGCAATGGGACGCCGAGGACCACCGGGTGGCCCGCGCGAGCATGCGGTCGCAGATCGAAATGCTGCGTCCGCACGCCTCAGTGTTCGTCTGGGCCAACGGCAGCGATGGCCGGCCCCCCGCAGACGTGCTCAACGACTACCGGAGCATCCTTGCGGACCTGCACTGGCAGAACGCCACCGTCGACACCGTCTCTTCGTTCGCCCGCGACGGTGACGGCAACACGGTCTGGGACGGCATCGCGATGGCTGGCCCCTACTCCTGGCGACCGCCGTCGTACTGGTTCAGTGGCCGCTATCCGGCGACCCGTGGCTCGTCGGCCGAGCAGGGCGATAACGAGCACATCCCGCCCTACGCCAGCCTGCGCCGGTTCATCCCGGAAGACCGATTGTGGCCGATCAACGACACCTGGTACTTCCACGCCGGGGCGGCCCCGCAGAACTCGACCCTGACCAACGTGCGGCGCATCATCGACCGCCGCTACGGGCCCTCCACCGACGCCCGAATGTTCGCCGACAAAGCCCAACTGGCCCACTACGAGGCCACCCGCGCGCAGTTCGAGTCCTTCGCGGCAGGGGGCTGGGCCAGCCACAAGATGACCATCTACTGGATGCTCAACAGCCACTGGCCGTCGTTCTTCGGCAACATCTTCGACTACTACCTGCGCCCCGGCGGGGCCTACTACGGTGCAAAAAAAGGCCTGCGTCCGCTCTCGGTGGTGTTCGACTCCTACGCCGGCGGCGACCGCCGCCAAGGCAGGGTCACCGTGGTGAACCAGGGCTCCAACGCCGCGCAGGATCTACGGGTGCGGGTTCGTACCTATGACATCGCGGGCCGGTTGCGGGACAGTCGCGGTGCCGAGGGAATCGATGTCATATCCGGAGGTGCCACCGCTGCGCTGACCCTGCCCAGCGGGCCGACGGACTCCCGGGTGTTCTTTGTCCGGTGCCAACTGCTCGACCGCGATGGCGCGGTGATCACCGAAAACGTCTACTGGCAGTCCCAGGTGCCCGACGATGTCGGCCCACCCGCCAACGACGCGGCGTTCGACTCCCGGCAGGTCAGTTGGGCCGACATGACGCCCCTGGACACCCTGGCTCAGCCGACCTTGCGGATCAGCGCCCTGCGCGACGGCTCCGATCCGGCCCGGGTGAGAGTGGTGCTGCGCAACCCGACGTCGCAGATCGCCTTCTTCCAGCGCGCCGAACTGCTCAGTGCCGTCGACGGCGAGGAGATCCTGCCGATCGAATACGACGACAACTACGTGACCGTATTCGGCGGTGAGACGGCCGAGATTGGGGGTCGGGCGCCCGCCGGTGGTCCAGCCCCCGACTGGGTGCGGGTGACCGGCTACGGCGGCACACCGGTGGTCGTGCCGGTCTTGTGAAATCACCGGTGGCCTACATTCGGTGACGGGACCCGACGGTCGGGGGCCGTCGGTCACGAAGGGACGGACGACGTTGCTCGAGCGCGCCTTCGCGGTGGCCGCTGCTCTGGCGGGTGCGGTGTTCACGGCGATCGGGATCGTTGTCCGACAGCGGGCCACCATGGACGTGCCACGAGATCGCGGCGTCAGCAGGCTGATGCTCAACACCCTGCTGCACCGTCCGCTGTGGTGGGCCGGCACCGCCGCTGCGGTCACCGGTTACGCATTCCAAGCGGTGGCGCTGGCTTTCGGATCCCTGCTGCTGGTCGCTCCCCTGATGGTCTCGGCGCTGTTGTTCGCCCTACCACTGAGTGCCTGGACCTCGCGGCGCCGAGTCACCCGTGCCGAGTGGGGTTGGGCCAGTCTGCTGACCCTGGCCCTGGCATTGTTCGTCGCAGTGGCCCGCACCAGACCCGGCGACTACCGGGCCTCGGAGCCGACCTCGGTGGTGGTCGCGACGATCTGCCTGCTCGCCGTGACCGCCAGTCTGGTGCTCGCGGTACGGCTCACCGGTTGGCGGCAGGCCATCATGCTGGCACTCGGGGTGGGCGTTTTGTTCGGCGTGCTGGCGGTGCTGACCAAAATTGAGATGCACATTCTCACCGAGGAGGGCGGCGCGCAATTGCTCACCTCGCCGGTGACCTATGTGTTGATCGTGGTCGCCGTCGCCGCCACGCTGCTGCAGCAGTCCGCCTTCCACGCCGGCTCGCTGAAAGCCTCCGTCCCGGCCATGCTGGTTCTGGAACCGGTGGTGGCCGTGTTGTTGGGCCAGGTGGTCCTCGGCGAGCACCTCGCAGTCAGCACGCCGAGCGCGATTGCGCTGGCGATCGCCACCGCCGCGATGGCGGTGGCCACCATCGCCCTCGGCCGCGACGAGGGTGCCTTCGAGGACGAACTCGAAGCAGCCGCCGCCCGCCGCCCGAGGCCGTGACTGCCATGATGGGCCGATGATCTCATCGGACATCCTGGCTGAGATCGCCGCCGGCCCCGCCGGGCCCCGGGTCGGAGCGTTCTTCGACCTCGACGGCACCCTGTTGGCCGGGTTTACCGCCACCTCGCATGCCAGTGATCGGCTCCGGCGCGGCCAGGCCCGGATCGGCGAGGTGCTCGGCGTCGTCGAGGCCTCGGTGCGTTACAAACTGGGACGGATGCAGTTCGAGCGTCTGCTCGCCCGGGGTGCGACTTATCTGCGCGGGGAATCACTGACCGAACTCAGCGCGGTCGGTGAGCGACTGTTCACCGACGAGTTGACGCACAAGGTTTACCCGTTGATGCGCCAGATCGTGGCGGCCCACCTGGCCCACGGGCACACCGTCGCGATCAGCTCATCGGCGTTGACCATCCACGCCGAACCCGTCGCCCGCGCGCTGGGGATCACTGATGTGGTGTGCAACTCCTTCGAACTCGACGAGCACGGATTGCTCACCGGCCGGGTGGCGTCGCCGATCGTGTGGGGCCGTCAGAAAGCCGCTGCCGTACAACGTCTCTGCACCGAACGGGGCGTTGAGTTGGGGCGGAGCTATTTCTATGCCGACGGAAACGAGGATGCCGCCTTGATGACGTTGGTCGGTAACCCCCGGCCGGTTAATCCTCGGGCTGGGCTGGCCTCGATGGCCGCGGCGAATGACTGGCCGGTGTTACGGGTCACCGCACCGGGCCATCCGCGCGAGGCCGGTGCGCTCGCGCATCTGCCCGGACTGGGCCGGGCCGCGATCGCTGCCGCCTCCGGCGCCGCCGTGCGGCGCCGGCGCAGGGAGCGCTGAGGCGCCTCACATGGCGCGGTGCGGCACGTCGGTCACGAGACCGCCGTCGACCACGTACTCCGAACCCGTCGAGAACGACGACTCGTCGCTGGCCAGGAACACCACGAAGGTGGCGACCTCATCGGGTGTGCCGGGCCGACCCAGCGGGGCCGTCACCATGTCCTCGGGCAGATGCTCGGTCATCGGGGTGCGAATGAAACCCGGGTGAATCGAGTTGACCCGGATGTTTGACGAAGCCAGTTCCAGTGCGCTGGATTTGGTCAGGCCGCGCAGCCCCCACTTGGAGGCGACGTAGCTATGTACATAGGCCGCGCCGCGCAGACCCTCGATCGAGGAGACGTTGATGATCGAACCGCCGCCGGCGGCGATCATCGGTCCAATCACGGCTTTGGTACCCAGCATCGGACCGGTGAGGTTGACGTCGAGCACTTTCTGCCAGCGGTCCACGTCCAGTGTCTTCAACGGACCCAGCTGGACGATTCCGGCATTGTTGACCAACACATTGAGCGTGCCGAAGCCATCCAGTGCGGTCCCGACGGCGGCCGTCCAGTCCGATGCGCTGGTGACGTCGAGATGGACGTAGCGCGCGGCATCGCCCAAATCCTCGGCCAGCGCGGTGCCCACGTCGTCGAGGATGTCGCCGATCAGCACGCAGGCGCCCTCGGCGATGAGCATTTGGGCGCTGGCGGCGCCGATTCCGCGAGCGCCGCCGGTGATCAGAGCGACTTTGTTATCCACACGTCCCATGGGGCGTCAGGCTACCTTGAGGGGTATGCATTCCCCGTCTCGATTCGCACCCGCCCGCTGATGACCATTCGCGTCGCCCACATCGGCACCGGTAACGTCGGTCGGCTCGCGTTGGCGGAGTTGATCGACAACCCCGCTTTCGAGCTCACCGGCCTGTGCGTATCGACCAGGGAGAAGATCGGCAGGGATGCCGGCGAACTCGCGGGCCGCGCCGTCACGACCGGGATCACCGCCACTGAAGACCTGGAGGCAGTGCTGGCCACTGAGCCTGCGTGCGTCGTGTACTGCGCGATGGGCGACACCCGAATGGTGGCTGCCATGGACGATGTCCGGCGGATCCTCGCAGCCGGGATCAACGTCGTTGGGTCGGCACCGGGAGTACTCCAGTTTCCCTGGCACGTCATGCCGGATAAGTACATTGAGCCACTGGAAGTCGCGGGGCGGCAGGGCAATTCAAGTATCTACATCAATGGCGTGGATCCGGGATTCATTACCGACCTGATTCCGCTGGCCTTCGCCAGCACCTGTGCTCGAATCGAGCAGGTGCGCTGCATGGAGATCGCGGATTACGCCACCTACGACGGTGCGACGGTGATGTTCGACGTGATGGGTTTCGGTAAGTCCCTTGATGAGGTACCCATGCTGTTCCAACCCGGCGTCCTCGCGATCGCGTGGGGCTGTGCGATTCGGCAACTGGCAGCCGGACTGAAGATCGACATCGACTCGATCACCGAGAGTTACGAGCGCGAACCGGCACCGGAGCCCTTCGAGATCGCCGCCGGACACATCCCCCGGGGCGGAGTCGCGGCGGTGCGCTTTCAGATCAACGGCATCATCGACGGACACCCCGCGATCGTCATCGAACACGTCACCCGGTTGCGCGCAGACCTGCGGCCGGACTGGGCCCAACCTGCCCAGCCCGGTGGTTCCTACCGGGTCGAGATCACCGGCGAGCCGTCCTATGCCGTCGACATCCGCCCCACCAGTCGCTTCGGCGACCACAACCACGCGGCCATCGCCGGTGCGGCGGCGCGCATCGTCAACGCGATCCCGGCGGTGATCGCGGCGCCGCCGGGGATCCGCACCACCCTTGATCTTCCCCTGGTCTCCGACGTCGGGGTGTACTGCGCGCGGTAGCTCAGGGCCGAATTCCGGGACCCAGGACCACCCCACCGAAACCGCCGAACCCGCCGGATCCGCCGTTGACGAACTGCGACAGACACCACGCCTGCATGATCTGGCTGCCGACACTGCAGTTGAGCAACGCGGTCTGATCCGGTGCCGATCCCCGCACGCGTGGCGGACGATACGGAATGCTGCAGATGTTGGCGTAGGGATCAAGCGGCGTTATGCCGTCGACACATGGCGCCGCGGGAGTTTCACCCGGGCTTGCCGCCGCCACCGGTAATTGATGACCGGGAGCCACGACGGCCGCCGCCACCACTACTGCGCTGCTCAGAGCCACTACGGCTCGCAGGCCCCACAATTTCAGATGATGATGCGAAGTGGCCGCGCGCGCAGCGTCCACGGCTCACATCTCCTTCTCAACGACGACCGTTCGGCAGTTCCACCTCAAACGCTACGCCTGCGCGAAAGCCATTGGCCGCGGATCGGACTGCAGCAGTCCCGCCCGGGTGGTTGAAGAACGCGGAAAAACCGTGGTAAGAAACTAGAACACGTTTCAGTCGGACGCCCAAGGAGCCCGGTCATGCACACTGCCCTCTGCGATGAGCTCGGTATCGAGTTTCCCATCTTCGCGTTCACCCACTGCCGCGACGTCGTGGTCGCCGTCAGTAAAGCCGGCGGTTTCGGTGTGCTCGGCGCCGTGGGGTTCACCCCGGAGCAACTCGAGATCGAACTCAAGTGGATCGATGAGCGCATCGGCGATCACCCGTACGGCATCGACATCGTGATCCCCAACAAATACGAGGGCATGGACGCGGACGTATCACCGGAGGTGCTCACCAAAATGCTGCAGGACATGGTGCCGCAGCAGCACCTCGACTTCGCCAAGAAGATCCTGGCCGACCACGGCGTGCCCACCGGTGACGCCGATTCGAATGCCCTGAAGCTGCTCGGTTGGACCGAGGCGACCGCCACCCCTCAGGTGGAGGTGGCGCTGAACCACCCCAAGGTCACGCTGATCGCCAACGCGCTCGGCACCCCGCCGGTCGAGATGATCGAGCTCATTCACGCGTCCGGACGGAAGGTCGCCGCGCTATGCGGCTCGCCCGCACAGGCGCGCAAGCATGCCGCGGCCGACGTCGACATCATCATCGCCCAGGGTGGCGAGGGTGGCGGTCACTGCGGCGAGGTGGGATCGATCGTGCTGTGGCCGCAGGTGGTCAAGGAGGTCGCTCCGCGGCCGGTGCTTGCCGCCGGCGGAATCGGCAGCGGCTACCAGATCGCTGCCGCGCTGGCGATGGGTTGCGCCGGAAGCTGGTCGGGCTCGCAGTGGTTGATGGTCGAAGAAGCCGAGAACACCCCGGTTCAGCAGGCGGCCTATGTCAACGCCACCAGCCGCGACACCGTGCGGAGCAGGTCGTTCACCGGCAAACCGTGCCGCATGCTGCGCAACGACTGGACCGACGCATGGCAGACTCCCGGCAACCCTGAGCCGCTCGGGATGCCGTTGCAGTACATGGTTTCGGGCATGGCCGTCGCCGCCACCGGTAAGTATCCCAATGAAACGGTGGATGTGGCGTTCAACCCGGTCGGGCAGGTCGTCGGCCAACTGAACAAGGTCGAACGCAGTGCGGCCGTCATCGAGCGGTGGGTCCAGGAGTATTTGGAGGCCACCACCCGGCTCAACGAACTCAATGAGGCCGCCGCAGCGGTGTGACGTCAGGTCACCCGGCGGGCAAGTCACCCGGCGGGGAAGAAGTAACTTCCGTTGGCCCAATCACCGGCTTTGAGGTACCCCGACTGCCATCCCAGTGCGCCGCGGCACAGCATCGGGAAGCCTTCCGGGGACTGCGCGGCGGCTTGCGGCCCCGGACATGGTGCCCCGGCGGTTTGGACCCCGTACAGCTTCGGCGAGATCACCCAGAAGCCGGTGCCCGCCGGCGGGCGCACCAGTCCGACGTATGACTGGTTTTCGATGAAGTGGCAGGCCATTGTCTGACCGTCTCGGCCGCGGCCGAAGATGAAGCGGTCCCACTGGTAGCACGGAGCGCTCAGGTTGGCGCCGTAGGTGATGCCGGGCACGTCGCCGGCATAGGGACCGTCGGCGACCGCCGACGGCGCGGTGGCGAGGGCGCTGACGGTGAGAGCTGCTGCAGCGACAAGTTCGCGGAACATGACGCAGAGCCTAACCCTTGCCCTCGCGTGGCAACGCCGGAATCGCCGCCCGGGATGGTTCGCTTAAAGCCGGTTCCGGTTACCCGGCCTCAACCACGGGGAGCGAGGGAGTACGCATGTTCGATCGCCGAAACGAGGCGGTTGGGGGCCTCGCGGCGCTGATGGTCGGTGCCGCGGTCGTCCTCGGTGCGCCAACGGTGCTACCCGGCGCAACAGCGGATCCGTCCGATCCGGCAAGTGATGCCGTCAGCAGTGACGAATACGGATACCTGGACTCATCGGCTCGCTGTGACGACGATCAAACGTTGATGGCATTCGGGCGGACTTCCCGCGCCATGGTCGCCGTCTGCGTGGACCCCGACGGGGAACTCGAGTACCGGGGAGTGCGGGTCAGCGATCAGGCCGCCACTGCGATGTCCGCGAGTCGCGCTTCCGACGGAACGGTCATCGCGACCAATAACGGCGTCACCTACGCACTCTCGCCTGCGATGCTGCTGGTGTCCGAGGGCGACAACGTGCTCTACCGCGACCCCTGGATCGAGTTCCGCCAACCGCGATTCTCGGCGGCACCGGTCACCCCGTCCGCGACCCCGTCCGCGACCCGGCCGCAGGCACCTACCAGCACCTCGTCGACTCCGCCGACGGTCAGTACCACGACCGTGACCATGCCACCGGTGACCACCAGACCGGGCTGGTAACCGTCCCACCGGGTTTTGGCAAGCTCTCCACAACCGCCCGGGTTGGGGTGTAGGTATGGATCACAGCACCCACGAACGCGAGGAGACGCACGTATGGCTGGCCCCAACCTGCCCCCAGGGTTCGACTTCACCGACCCCGACATCTATTCCGATCGCCTGCCTGTCGAAGAGCTCGCCGAACTGCGCAGAACCGCCCCGATCTGGTGGAACGAGCAGCCGCTCGGCGTCGGTGGTTTTGATGACGGTGGCTACTGGGTGGTCACAAAACTTAAAGACGTCAAGGAGATTTCGCGGCGCAGCGATGTGTTCTCCAGCATGACCAAGACCGCGCTCCCGCGATACAAAGAGGGCACCGTCAACGAGCACATCGAGCGCGGCAAGTTCGTCCTACTCAATATGGACGCCCCGCATCACACCCACCTGCGCAAGATCATCTCGCGGGCCTTCACGCCACGCGCGATCGAGATGCTTCGGGCTGAACTGCGTGAGCGGGCGATTGCCATCGCCGAGGCCGCCGCTCGTGAGGGCTCCGGAGATTTCGTCGAACAGGTTTCCTGCGAGCTTCCACTGCAGGCCATCGCGGGCCTGATGGGGGTGCCGCAGGAGGAGCGCAAGAAACTCTTCGACTGGTCCAACCAGATGGTCGGCGACGTCGATCCGGAGTTCGAGTCCAATGACGCCATGGGCGCGTCCATCGAGCTGATCATGTACGCCATGCAGATGGCCGCCGACCGCACCGCCAACCCGGGCGACGACCTGGTCACCAAGCTGGTTCAGGCCGACGTGGAGGGGCACAAGCTTTCCGACGACGAATTTGGGTTTTTCGTCATTCTGCTGGCCGTGGCGGGCAATGAGACCACCCGCAACTCGATCACCCACGGCATGCACGCCTTCACCGAGTTCGGCGATCAATGGGAGCTCTACAAGGAACTGCGACCGGCCACCGCCGTCGACGAGATCGTCCGGTGGGCCACTCCGGTCACTTCCTTCCAGCGCACCGCGCTGGCCGACACCGAGCTGGGCGGGGTGAAGATCGCCAAGGGCCAACGGGTGGTGATGGTTTACCGGTCGGCCAACTTCGACGAAGAGGTGTTCGACGACCCCATGCGGTTCAACATCATGCGCGATCCCAACCCGCATGTGGGCTTCGGCGGCACCGGGGCCCACTACTGCATCGGCGCGAACCTGGCCAGGATGACCATCGACCTGATGTTCAACGCGATCGCCGATGCGATGCCCGACCTGACGCCCCTCGGTAAGCCCGAACGGCTGCGCTCGGGCTGGCTGAACGGCGTCAAACACTGGAACGTCGACTACACCGGCAACCGCGGGCACTCGTGAACCTGTGCTTTTCAGCGGGAGCTACGGGGCAGCCCTTAGCCGGAAGAGGGGAATGCGGCGTCCGTAAGACGCGGTCTTGACCAAGTAATCGCCGTACCCGGCATAGACCTGCTTGGCCAGCGCGTAGAGGCGTGCGTGTTCGGCGGAATCGGTCACTTCGCTCGCACGAAAATCCTGACCACCGAAACGGCATTCGGGGTTCGCTTTGAGGTTGTAGTACCACGCCGGGTGCTTTTCTCCGCCGAAGTTCGAGGCGATGAGGATCGGATCAGGGCCGTCGTGGAAGTAGGTGAGCTGTACCTCTCGGGGCTGACCCGATTTGGCGCCGTGCGTCACCAGTGGGGCGTTGATAACGATACCCATCGAGGTCGTGAGACGCCCGCCCGTTGCTCGATAGAGCCACGGGTCAAGACGCACCGAGACCCGGCGGGTGAACCATTGCCCCGCCGGTGAGCGTCCGAAACTCCCGGCGGCCCAGTAGCCAAGCCCGCGTTTCTTGTGGGGATCGACGTAGCGCAGGGGCATGCCTGAACCATAACGCGGCGTGCGCGATGATCGCCCGATCCAGTGGACTCGCCCTTAATTCGTCTGCCGTGGCCAAGCCCCGATGAGCCCAGTTTGGGGCTCACGCCCCGCTGAGTGTGAGCATCACAATATTGAGTCTCCCGCGGCGCACATTCGCTGTCGCAGACCGTGCCCGACCGGTAAGCCACACTCGGACGCGCGGGTCAGCTTCCAGATTGCGCAGCCATTGCGAGTCGGCCCGAACCGTGGACACCACCAGATTGTTGCCCACCCGCCCGGCCACCAGAGGCACCTGACGGGGAAGGCCACTTCGGCGGCCGGTGGTTTCGACAAGGACCAGCCCACCCCCCACCGGCAACGGATTGCCCAGACCAACCCGCACCGCTGGTCGAACCACGGCGTTCAACGCATCGAAGATTGGCGCCTCGATCTGGTGTCGAAGTTGACGAAAATGGTTGAGGGAGTTCATACCCTTGTCAACCTGTTGCTGCTTCCGTGTGTTTCCCACGACGCCTCAAAATGAAGCGTGAGTTTAATCACCTCTGCCGAAGGGTCTTCACCAGTTGATGACGACGGGGTCGCCGATTCCCACCTGGTTGAAGTACCACAGCGCGTTGTTGGGGCTGAGGTTGATGCAGCCGTGGCTGACGTTGGCATAGCCCTGCGACCCCACTGACCACGGGGCCGAGTGAATGTAGACGCCGCCCCAGGTGATCCGGACCGCGTCGGCGACCGTCAGCTTGTAGCCCTCCGGATCAGACAGTGGAATGCCGATAGTGCTGGAGTCCATCACGATCGACTTGGCCTTCTCCAGGGCGCTGAACGAGCCGACCGGGGTCGCAAACCTCGGCTTGCCGAACGAGGCCGGCATCTGCCGCATGATCACTCCGTCGATACTCACCGTGAACGTGAAGTTGGAGAGACTGCCCACGCCCAGCACGGTCGCTCCGGTGCCGAAGCTGCGCCGGACTCCCCCCGCCAGCAACGTGATGCGGGAGTGCGCCGGCCAGAACTGGTCGGGCACCCATTGCACGACGGTGTCCTCCAGCCATTGGAACCGCCCGGTCAGGTTGGCCGGTGCGGTGACGGAGATGCTCTTCTCGGCGGCCCGGCGATCGGCGACGGGTCCGGAGAAAGTGACGATGATCGGGTGCGCGACGCCAACGGTCTGGCCGTTGATGGGACGCACGGACGCTACCGAAACTGCTGCCGCCGACGGGGCGACCGCGGCCAGGCTTGCGGGTGCCGCCGCCGTCATCGCCACCAGGGCGATTCCCGCCGCCGCGATCGCCCGTCGAAGTGCTCTGGCCATGGCTTCCTATCCTGAAGAGACCAGCCTCGCCCTGGGCTGATCAACCGCGTGTGGATTTACAGCAAATTTCACCGTCACCCGATGATAGGCATCAGTGTAGATGTCCGGGGGCCTTGCGGGGTAGGGACCGCGCCGTCGGAGCGCGGAGTCAGACCTTTCGGGGCGGTAACGCTGCGACCATCGGGGTGTCGACTCCGACGGGGCCCAGAGCAAGCGCGCCGCCCGGCGCACCCAGCGCAGCCGCACGGCCCGGCAGGACCTCGCTGAAGAACGCCGCGTTATCGCCGAGGAACCTGCGTTCGCTCGCGGGCAGATCGTCGTCGTAGAAAATGGCGTCCACCTCGCACAGCAGACGGCAGGCGCCGCAGTCGACACATTCGTCGGCATTGATGTACATAGTGCGGTCGCCCTCGTAGATGCAGTCGACCGGGCACTCGGCGGCACAGGCTTTGTGCTTGACATCGACGCATGCGCTGGTGATCACGTAGGTCATGGTGCCAGTCTAGGTGTGACGGCCGGTCTGAGACACGGGTCGCAAGCCCGCCACGCCGGGGACCAAAGTCACTTAGATCGGTTCCAGCAATTCAGCCCCAGAGCAATTCAGGCCCAGAGCAATTCAGGCCCAGAGCAATTCAGGCCCAGAGCAATTCAGGCCCAGAGCAATTCAGGCCCAGAGCAATTCAGCCCCAGAAAGCTTTAGCCGTAGAGCGACTCGGAGATGTCGACGAACCCCCCGGGTTGCAGCCGATGGTCGGTCATGTTGCGGCACTGCCCCCACAGGCGCAGCACTCCTCGGCGCGGGATGTCCGGGTGCCGGTGGAAGACAGCGGTGACCCCGTCCTTGGACAGCGTGCGCCCGCCCGGATGACGACTCGGCGGCAGCCCTACCGTCCACCCGCTAACGGTCAGGGCGCTCGTCATCTCCCGGAAGAAGGCGGGGGTTTCGGTGATCGTGGGCAGGTCGAAGTTCAGATATGCAGAGCCCTGGTACGGCGGGGCATCCTCGGCAGCGCAGGACATCGGAATGTAGGTTCCGGTGGCCGCCTTGAGCCTTGCCGCACCGACGATCTGGCGCGCTGATTGGAGCACCTGCTGCTCGGTCTGCTCATCGGTGAGCGGGACCGGCGCCTCGACGGCGGGTCCGCGCAGGTCGTAGATGCGATGCATCGTGATGAAAGTCGCACCCAAAACCAGGGACATCAGCAACGACGCGGCGATGACCTGCGGAAAGGGTTGAGAGCGGAGCCTGTCGGCGTTCATTCTGTCCTCGTCCGGGTATGACGGTTCCCCGATCGTACCGGTCATGATCGCGGCCCGCAGCAGGGTGCTTACGGCGAGCTTTTCGCCGTTTCGGCGGTTTTCAGGCAAAGTTGTGGGTATGAACGCGACACGACCGCCCATCACCCGCCGCCGGGCACGTCGCCTACCCGGTGCGCTGGCGGTGCTGATGCTGGTCGGCAGCGCCCTCGCGGCACCGGTTGCGGCGGCGCCGGCGCCTTCACCCCGCGCGCCCCTGGACCAGTCGGCGCTGTTGAGCCAGGTGGTGCCGGGGTTGGTCGACATCAACACCACAATGAGTTATCAGGGTGCCATCGGTAACGGCACCGGCATCCTGTTGAACCCCGATGGTGAGGTCCTGACCAACAACCATGTCATCGAGGGCGCGACCGAGATAACGGCGGTGAGCCTGGCAAACAGCCGCTCCTACCCCGTCGACGTGATCGGTTTCGATCGCGACAATGACATCGCACTGGTCCGGCTGCGCGGCGCCGGCGGCTTACCGACCGCGGTGCTGGGTACCTCGTCGACAGTCGCCGTCGGGGATCCAATCGCCGCGATCGGCCATTCGAATGGCTCCGGCGCCCCGCCGAGTTATGCGCCGGGTGCGGTCACCCAGATCGGCGCATCGGTACGCGCGTCCAATGAAGCCGGTGGAAATACCCGGGAACTCTACGACTTGATCCGGGTGGCCGCCGATATCCGCCCGGGCGACTCCGGCGGCCCACTGGTCAACAGCGCCGGGCAGGTGGTGGGTGTCAACGTGGCCGCCACCCTGACGTACCGCAAGGACGAGGTCACCGGCGGGGAGGGATTCGCGATTCCCATCGACCGGGCGTTGGCGATCGCCAACCAGATCCGCTCGGGTGCGGCGTCCGATTCAATCCACATCGGCGACACTGCATTCATCGGGGTCGCGATCGCCGACCCTCCGCTGTTCGGTAACGGACCGGCCGGCGCCATCGTGCGGCAGGTCCTCCCCGGCACTCCGGCGCTTGCGATCGGACTGTTCGGCGGTGACGTGATCACGGCGGTCGACGGCATCCCGATCACCTCGGCGTCGGATCTGTCCGACGTAATGAACAAGCGCAGGCCCGGCGACACCGTCATGCTCACCTGGGTCGACCGCGGCGGCATCGTCCGCAACGCTCCCCTGGTGCTGGCCAAGGGGCCGGTCGGCTGAGCATCCGGCCAGGTTTGACGGCGCTGTTGATTACCGGCCTTATTCTGGGCGGTCCGCTGCCGTTAGTGGGTGCCGACGACAGCGCGGCCCCCGCTGATCCGGCCCCCGCTGATCCGGTCCCGTCTGGCGCTCCGCTGGTTGAACTGATCGATGCCGCCGTCCAACGGTTACAGACCGCTGACCCGGTGGCAGCTACCAAGTGGCTCACCGGAGCGGCAATCACCGACCCTGTCCGGGTGGAGCAGGTGTTGGAGACCGTCTCGACCGATGCCGAAACAGCCGGTGTGCCCGGTGATTACATGACCGCCCTTTTCACCGATCAAATCAATGCCACCGAGGCGATTCAGTACAGCAGATTCGCGGCGTGGAAGCTCGACCCGACGACCGCACCGGATTCGGCGCCCGAGCTGGAGGCCTCACGAGCGCTGATCGATGGCCTCAACGGCCGGATGGTCGCGCTGATCGCTACGGACTGGCCGGTATTGGGCGCTCCTGATTGTCCGATCCTGCTGGACGCCGCGCGCAACGCTGTCATCCAGGCACGCCAACTCGATCCGCTGTTGCGGCAGGCACTCGAGTCCGCCACCCGGTCCTACTGCCTGACCTGAATCGTTCCCGGAATCGGAGCTTAGAGGTTCAGGACCAGTCTCTCGATTCGCACCAGCGCCACCGAGCAGACCGGAAGGTAGGCACTGGCCCACCACGGCACCTCGAATCGGACCCGGCAACCGCCGGGGGCAGCGGTGACCTGGTGCCCGGTGGCCGGAACGCCGGCAACTTTCCAGGTCCAGCGACTGCCTGGATCGAACTCGGTGATCACGAACGGCATCCGAACTCCCACCGCGGTCCAGACGTCCCCTCGGGTACCGAGGCTCAGTTCCGTTGCGCCGTCGCGTAACTTCGCGCGCCGCACCGATGGACCCCAGAGTGGCCAGGCCGCCACGTCGACCAGAATCTGCCACGCCGCCGAGGGTGCGGCGGCGATGACGCGGTCGACGCTGGCGATCACCACCGGACTCTTTGCACGTGCGCAGACGTTACCGGCCTAGGATCGTCCACCATGAAGGGATCTGTGACGGTTCACATGGCTGCGCCGGCCGACGACATCTGGGAATTGATCGCCGATGTCCGTAACACCGGGCGATTCTCCCCCGAGGTATTCGAGTCGGAATGGCTTGACGGTGCCACCGGCCCGGCCCTCGGTGCGAAGTTCCGTGGCCACGTCCGCCGCAATGAGATCGGTCCGGTGTATTGGACGGTGTGCCGCGTCACGGCCTGCGAGCCGGGCCGGGAGTTCGGCTTCGCCGTGTTGGGTCCGGGCGGTGTGGAGGTCAACAACTGGCACTATCGGCTCACCCCGGCAGGTGACGGTACCGATGTCACCGAGTCGTACCGGCTGATCAGTTCTCCGCTGATCTCGGTGTTCCGGGTATTCGGCGGTTTTCTGCGGGAACGCCGCAACCTGCGCGACATGCGCACCACTCTGGAGCGCATCAAGAAAGTCGTCGAAGAACAGTCATAGAGTCTTTTTGATCACCTTCACAGGACGGGACGTCAAGTATGGGTAACGCAGGCCGGGGAATCGCCACCCGCGTGAACGGCGAGGCTCCTCCGCAGGTTCCACTCGCGGACATCAATCTGGGCACCCTGGAGTTCTGGGCGCTGGACGACTCGGTGCGCGACGGCGCGTTCACCACCCTGCGCCGCGAGGCACCGGTCACCTTCTTCCAAGAGGTTGACTACGAGGGTTTCGCCGCGGGCGCGGGCCACTGGGCCCTGATGAAGTTCGACGACGTCCACTACGCCAGCCGCCATCCTGAGATCTTCAGTTCGGTACCGAACATCACCATCGCCGATCAGGCCCCGGAGGTGGCCGAGTACTTCGGCTCGATGATCAACCTGGACGATCCACGTCACGCACGGTTGCGCAATATCGTGCGCAGCGCCTTCACACCGAAGGTGGTGGCCCGCACCGAGGAGTCGGTGCGCGACCGCGCGCGGCGGTTGGTCTCCGACCTGATCGCCAACCATCCCGACGGCAAAGGCGAGCTGGTGGCCGAGCTCTCCGGACCGCTTCCACTGCAGGTGATCTGCGACATGATGGGGATTCCCGAAGACGACCACCAGAAGATTTTCCACTGGACCAATATTATCCTCGGCTTCGGCGATCCCGACCTGACCACCGACTACGAAGAGTTCATGAAAGTCGCCATCGACATCGGCGCCTACGCCACCGCCCTGGCTGAGGACCGCCGGGACAACCCACGTGATGATCTGACCACCGCGCTGGTGGCCGCCGAGGTCGACGGCGAACGACTGACCTCGGCGGAGATCGCGTCGTTTTTCATCCTGCTGGCCGTCGCCGGCAACGAGACCACCCGAAACGCCATCAGCCACGGTGTGCTGGCACTGAGTCGCTACCCCGAGCAGCGCGAGATCTGGTGGAACGATTTCGATACCCACACGGCGACCGCGGTGGAGGAAATCGTGCGCTGGGCATCCCCGGTGGTCTACATGCGCCGCACCGCCACCCGCGACGTCGAACTCAGCGGGGTGATGATCGCCGCCGGCGATAAGGTAACCATGTGGTACGCCTCGGCCAACCGCGACGAGGCCAAGTTCGACAACCCCTGGAAATTCGACGTCACCCGGGCGCACAATCACCACCTTGGTTTCGGCGGCGGCGGAACTCATTTTTGCCTCGGCGCCAACCTCGCCCGCCGCGAGATCGCGGTGGTATTCGAGGAGTTGCACACGAAGATTCCTGACATCATCGCCACCGAGGAGCCGGCCATGCTGCTTTCGGCGTTCATCCACGGCATCAAGAGACTCCCGGTCAGCTGGACACCGGTGCACTGACCATGGCGGCGATGAAGGATCGACTGCACTGGTTCGCCATGCACGGCGTGGTCCGGGCGGCGGCCGACTGGTCGGCGAAGCGCGGGGACCTGCAGGCCCGGCTGATGGCCGATCCGGCGGTACGCGCTGATCCGGTGCCGTTCTACGAGGAGTTGCGCTCCCATGGCCCGATGGTGCGATCCCGGGTGGGCTACCTCACCGTCGACCATGCGATCGCGCACGAGTTGCTGCGGTCAGATGATTTTCGCGTCATCTCGATGGGTTCCAGCATGCCCGCGCCACTTCGTTGGTTGGAGCGGCGCACGCGAGCCGACCTGCTGCACCCACTGCTGCCGCCGTCCCTGCTGGCGGTCGAGCCCCCCGAGCACACCCGCTACCGCAAGACGGTCTCATCGGTGTTCACCTCGCGCGCGGTGGCCGCGTTGCGAGACGGTGTCGAGGCCACCGCGGCGGACCTGCTCGACGAACTTGCCGACGACACCGGCCTCGCGGACCACAACGGTGTGGTCGACATCGTCGACCGATACTGTTCGCGGTTGCCGGTCGCGGTGATCGGCGAGATGCTCGGAGTGCCGCCGGTTGACCGGCCCCGAATTCTCGAATTTGGTGAACTTGCCGCCCCCAGTCTGGATTTCGGTCTGAGTTGGCAGCAGTACCAGCGGGTCCAGCACGGCATCGAGGGCTTCAACGTTTGGCTCGCGGCGCATTTACAACACCTGCGTGATCAGCCCGGTGACGACCTGATGAGCCAGCTCATCGAGGCCTCTGAGGGCGGTGTCCGACTCGACCATACCGAACTGCGGGCGGTGGCCGGCCTGGTGCTGGCCGCCGGTTTCGAGACCACCGTCAACCTGTTGGGCAACGGGATCCGACTGCTGCTCAACCACCCTGACCAACTGGCGATCCTGGCCGCCGACCCGTCGCTGTGGCCGGGTGCGGTCGAGGAAATACTGCGCCTCGATTCTCCGGTGCAACTCACCGCCCGGGTGGCCCGGACCGACACAGATGTCGCGGGTACCGCGGTCCAACGCGGTGACGTGGTGTTGATCTACCTCGCCGCGGCTAACCGCGACCCTGCGGTCTTCGAAGATCCTCAGCGTTTCGACGTGCGCCGCCCCAACGCCGGCAAACATCTCGCGTTCTCCGGGGGCCGACACTTCTGCCTGGGCGCGGCGCTGGCCCGAACCGAGGGAGAAGTGGGCCTGCGGAGGTTCTTCACCTATTTCCCCGAGGTGCAACTCGCCGGTGCCGGACAGCGGCGAGACACCCGGGTACTGCGGGGTTGGGTGAAACTTCCGGTCCGGTTGGGAGCGGCGGCCCGAAGCGCCGCGGCACACGGAGGTCGTTGACACCCGTTCAGTCGCGCTGTTCGATGAGCAGGTGAACTTCGACACGATCATCCGCGGCGGCCGCTTGTTCGACGGAACCGACGCACCCTCGGCGTTGCGCAACATTGGGATCCGAGACGGGCGCATCGCGGCGATCACGCCGCACGAACTTGATGCGACCGGATGTCCGGAGGTCATCGACGCCGTCGGCAAGTGGGTGCTCCCGGGCTTCATCGACATCCATACCCACTACGACGTCGAGGTGCTCGACGGCCCCGGCCTGGCGGAGTCAGTGCGCCACGGCGTCACCACGGTGGTCATCGGCTCCTGCTCATTGTCGACGATCCACGTCGGCGGCACGGATGCCGGTGACCTCTTCGGCCGAGTCGAGGCGATTCCGCGCGAGCATGTCATCGACGCTGTGGATCGGGCGAAGACTTGGACCGGTGCGCAGGAATACATCGAGGCCCTCGAGTCGCGTGCGCTGGGCCCCAATATCGCGGCGTTCATTGGGCATTCTGATATGCGCACTGCCACAATGGGATTGGATCGGGCCACTCGGGCTGACGCGCGACCCACCTCTGGTGAAATGGCCGAGATGGAGCGGATGCTCGCCGAAGCCCTCGACGCCGGGTTCCTGGGCATGTCATCGATGCAGTTGCTCTTCGACAAGATCGACGGCGAGACCTGCCGGTCCCGAACCCTGCCCTCGACCTACGCCAAGCCTCGAGAACTGCGTCGCCTGAAATCCGCGCTGCGCCGCCGCGGTCGGGTGCTGCAATCCGGGCCCGACATCGAGAATCCGATGAACCTACTCTCTCAGGTTGCCCAGTCACTTCCGGTGGGGCGCCGCAAGCTGAAGACCAGCCTGCTGTCGGCCGCCGACGTCAAGTCCAACCCCTTCGCCGTCGCGCTGCTCGGGCCGCTGGCCAGGGTGGTGAACCGATTCGGTGCCGACTTCCGCTGGCAGCACCTGCCGGTGCCGTTCGAGGTGTACGCCGACGGCATCGACCTGGTGGTGTTCGAGGAATTCGGCTCCGGTGCCGCCGCCCTGCACCTCCGCGACGAGATCGAGCGCAATGCCCTGCTGCGGGACGAGGAATACCGTCGCAGCTTCCGTAAGGACTACGACGCCAAGTTCGGCATGCGGGTGTGGCACCGGGACTTCTTCGACGCCGAGATTGTTGCCTGCCCGGATGAATCCGTCATCGGCAAATCATTCGGCCAGGTGGGCCTTGACCGAGGCGGGCTACATCCGGTGGACGCCTTCCTGGACCTCGTCCTCGAGCACGGGGCCAAACTCCGCTGGCGGACCACGATCTCCAACCACCGTCCCGAGGTGCTCAAAAAGCTGGCCCGCGACGACGGCGTTCAGATGGGCTTCTCGGATGCTGGTGCCCATCTTCGCAATATGGCGTTCTACAACTTCGGGCTGCGACTGCTTCGGCACGTTCGCGACTCTCAGCTGGGCGGCGCGCCCTTCATGACACTTGAGCGTGCCGTGCATCGGCTCACCGGTGAGTTGGCCGACTGGTATCAGATCGACGCCGGCCACCTGCGGATCGGCGACCGGGCCGACGTAGTAGTGATTGACCCGCAACGTCTCGATGAGCGCCTCGATGACTACGCCGAGGCCCCGGTCCCGCAGTACGACAATGTGCCGCGGATGGTCAACCGCAATGACGACACCGTCGAGGTGGTCCTGATCGGCGGCCGGGCCGTCGCCCGCGCGGGTGGGCCGACCGAGTTGCTCGGCGTTACCCGCACCGGCAGTTTCCTGCGGACCGGCCAGCGCACCTCCGTATCTGTCACTACGAAACCCGTCACCCCGAAAGAGGTTCTGGCGCATGTCGGTTGAACAGACAGTGCTCGGGATGTGGCGCGCCCTGTCCGACCGTGACTGGGCGAAGCTGAAGACCTTCATCGCCGAGGATTGCATATACGTCGACATGCCGGTCGGACTCGCTGCTGCGGCTCGCGGCCCCGAGGACATCGTCAAGCGCCTTAAAGTCGGCCTGGAGTCGCTGTCCGGCTACGAGAACCATGACGGGGTGCTGGTGAGTAACGGCGTCGACGTCATGTACGAACACTCCGAGACCTGGAACTGGGCCACCGGGGAGAGCACAGTGCTGCAGTTCGTCACCGTGCACAAGGTCCGTGACGACAAGATCACCCTATGGAAGGACTACTGGGATTTCGGTGGCCTGCTCAACCACGCCCCGGCGGACTGGATGGAGCAACTCGCCGCCGCCGACACGTCGTGGGTGTTCGACGCCACCGGGCTGATCTGAGAGTCACTCAGAAAGCTGGTAGAGCCGCCGTGCGTTGTCTCGACCGATGAGTGTGGCGATGCGCGTGGCATCCTGTGTGCTCCACTGCCCTTGATCGACGAAATCTGCTAAGGCAGAGGCGATTCCATCGCGCCAGAGCGTGGCACCGAGGTAGTGCAGTTCGGGTGGCCCGAAGGCGTCCGAGGAGTAGAGGATCTTGCGGAAGGGCGCGAGTTCCAGCGTGCGAGCGATGAAGGCCCCGGCACGGGCGCCAAGATGGTTGATACTCAGGCCGGTGTCTAGGTAGACGTTGTTGAACGCGCTCGCGAGATACCCGGCCTCGCGCTCGTACGGATAGCAGTGCAGCAGTACGACTGGGGTTTGTCCGGAGTGCCGGAGGAAGTCGAGTAGCAGCATCGGGTTGGTGCGATGCAGATCGCAGTCGCGGTCACCGAGGCCGACATGGAACTGCAGTGGCTTACCCAGGCGCAGCGCCTCGTGAATGCCGAAACGCAGCAGCACCCGATCGGTCAGCCGAACTCCCCCGGCGGCGCGCCATTGAACCGCGGCCTCGGCCACTTCGTGTTGCGAAGGTTGCGATAAATCGCCGTCGAATCCTCCGCGGTAGGCAAGGACGGTCTTCGTCGCCACCGCGCCATCGGCTCTGCGCCAGAGGATTTCCCGGAACGCTTCGGCGTAGCCACCCGGCGCTGAGGCCGCCTGCTCGGCGATCTGCTCGAGCCGCAAGATCTCATGGGCGGCCGATCCGGATGCCGCGGCAATATCCGGCGGCCCGGCCACATCGGCGGAGAGCCCGGTGTCCACCAACCAGTCGCTGACACCGGCCGCCGCGAGGAACACACCGGCTAATTGGGCCGCGGCGCGCTCGCTGCGGCGTTCCCAGTAGAGGTGCGGTTCGACATGAGGCGCCAGACCGAGAATCGGCGCGCAATGCGCCCGCACCGCGAAGCCGAGTTGGGTGTCGAATCCGGAGTCGAAATCGGCCAGCGGCTCGGTGTTGGCCTCGTTGAGTGCGTTCTCGAATCGGCGTCGGTCACCGCTCGTCAGCCAGTAACCGTGCACATGGTTGTCGACCAGTCTGAGCCCGGCGATGTGCTCGGCGAGCATTTGGCGAGCCGTCATAGGCTCCAGGCCATCCGGAATTTGTCGGCACAGGACTCGGCATCGAGGTCCGAGTAGTTCTCGTGCTCATAGCGACGGACCGCGACGAGTGCGTCGACGACGGGATTCCCGAGGATCTCTCGCATTCGCGCAGACCCGTCCAGCGCCGCAATCACCGCACCCTGGTCAGCGGAGAGCTGGACCGCGCCTGCGGCGTGACGGTCGGCTGCTGTCAGGGTGTGGGGATCGGCGGTGATCTCCGGTGGCAGTGCCGAGTTTTTCTCAATGCCGTCCAGTGCGAGTCCGAGGATCGTGGCGGTGGCGAGATACGGGTTGGCGGAGGGATCGACGATTTTCACTTCGGCATGCGCGCCGTACGGATTACCGTGCGTTGCCCCCATGAAACGCACTGCCGCCTCGCGATTCTCGGTGCCCCAGCAGGTGTACGAGCCGGCCCAGCTACCGGGTTGCATCCGCAGTCCGGACACGATCGAACCGCAGAGGGCGAGTTGCGCTTCGGTCAGGCCAGACACGACGCCGGCGATCGCTGCGGCGCCGTCGGCGGTCAGTCCGTGTTTGTCGCCGCCTCCGGAGAACAGTGGGCTGCCACCCCGCCACAGGGAGAAGTGTTGATGGGCTCCCGAACCGACATTGTCGGCGAAGGGTTTCGGGGACATGCTCACCCGGAGACCGTGCCTGCGCGCCACCCTGCCGATCAGGATTCGGGCCAGGATCAACTGATCGGCCGCCGCGACGGGTGACAGCGGCGGCAGAGACATCTCGAACTGGTTGACCCCGTACTCGGGATGGAACTGCTCGACGGCGACCCCGGCGGTGGCCGTGGCAGCCAACACGTCTCGGACGAAGTCCTCGTGCTCGAGGACACCCGCCAGCCCGTACTGCGCCCAGAGCTCACCCGGCAGACGCCGTCCCGCCAAGTCGACGAGAAGAAACTCGATTTCGTGGCCAATACGAGCGCTCAAGCCTGCCTTCGCCAGTCGGGATTCGACACGCCCCAGCGTTCCGCGGGTGCAGGTCGGCAACGGATTGCCGTCCTGATCGAAGAACGACGCCGGTGCCCAGCCGAGACCGTCATCGATGGCGCGCAGCGCATCGGCGTCGATGCGCACCCGCTGGTCGCCGACGACGCTGATGTCGTCGGTGAAGGCGATGCCGACGCGGTCGATCGCGAAGCCGTGCCAGGTCGGGCTGGCTCCCAGACCCGGATCGGTGAATCTGCCGACGCCGCTGGCCGGGACGGTCTTGGCCAAGGTCAGGCCCGCCGGGTTGACGATGGTTCCGAGGATGACGCCGTTACCGCCTACGTCACCGGACGTACTCATGGGGGGATATTAGTTGCATCAGCGTGAACGCCGGTTGCACGCAGGCGCAACCGCCGGCACTGGGAGAGAAGCCGTCACCGCCTGCCTCATCAGGCGGGCTCACGGCAAGGTCAAGATCGACTGGGCAGTGTCAGGTGGCAGGCCTGCCCCATGTCCAGAGTGCGCAGCATTCGCCCCATCCCGAGCCACATCGCGCACGACATGGTGAGGTCGGCCAGAAGTTCGTCGGAGAAATGCTCGCGGCAGCGCTCCCAGAACGCATCATCGGCACGGAGTTCGGCGTGTGCGGTGGCGAACCGGTGGGCGAACTCGGCGGCGAGACGCTCGCGCTCGCTGTATCCCGGCCAGGTCCGCCACTGCAGGGCATGGGTGTAGAGATCTTCGTCCACACCGGCAGCCGGACCGTCGGCGTCGCGGGTGTTCTGGCACACAACGCACTCATTGTCGTGCGCCATCACGATGCGGGCGATCTCCCGCACCCGCATCGGCAACCGGTTGCGGTTGTAGACCGCGCTGCTGAAGGCCGCCATCGCCTTTCCCAGTTCGGGCGAGAGGGCGATCCAACCGGCCACGTCATCATCAGCGAAGTCTCCGATTCGGCTCATCGGGTAATGGTAATTGCCGGGTGGGCCGCGGTGGACGGCTACCGCTTGTTGAATTCGGCCAATGCCTCGGCGTTGGCTGCCGCACCCATCATCTCGGCGAAGTAGGCGTCCTCGCGGGCGCGGGCCGCGGCGACCTCTGCGCGAGCCGGCTCGGCCATCGTCTGCTTGACCGCGATGAGACTGGGTATGGGTTTGGCAGCCAGTACCTCTGCGTGCCGGCGGGCCTGTGTCATCACGTCGTCGGGCTCGCATACCCGCCACACCAGGCCCATCCGCTGTGCTTCGACGGCGTCGATCCACTCTGAGGACATCAGCACCCAGGCAGCGTTCTGCCGACCGATCAATTGCGGCAGCAGATACGACGACGCCGCCTCCGGTGCTACGCCGAGGCTGGTGAATGGGCACTTCAACCTCGCCTCGCTGGACATGAAGGCCAGATCGGCGAAGCCCAGAATGGTGACACCCAGACCCAGACCCAGACCGTTCACCACGGCGATGAGGGGTTTGGGGAACCGGGCGAGCGCGTCGATCAGTCCAGGGAAGCCATGCGTGCCCGGGATGAACTCCGGATCGGCGATCCGGGCCGCCATCTCGGTCAGATCCTGGCCCGCGCTGAAGGCGCGTCCGGCGCCGGTGATCATCATCACGGCAACCTCGGGGTCCGCCGCGGCGGCGTTCAAGGCCTCCGCGGTGGCGTCGTAGAGCGCCTCGCTGAAAGCGTTGAGGGCTCGGGGGCGGTTGAGGGTCAGCGTGCGAACCCGGTTTTCGTCGGCGATAAGCAGCGTCACGCAATCCAACCTAGCCGTGGTCACCGAACGGGGTCGCGAACACGTACCGCCCGGTGGGCACCGTGTCGATGTCGACGTTGGCGCCGAAGGCCGAGGTGCTGGCGATCATCTTGCCAAGTCGGTCGGCCAGGTCGGCGTCGTCGGCCGCGCCGAAGAACGCATGCAGGCTGTGCACTGATTCGATCGGAAACAATTCCTCGACGATGGCAGATATCCGGGGTGCTTCCGGAGTCAGGGCACGCACCACGTAGTTCTGCACGTATCCGAACGTCGACTGCGTCGCGATGGCGACCGGGGTGTGGTCACGGTGCCAGCGGGTCAGCCAGGTTGATTCGTCCATATCGGCCGGCCGACGCAGCAATGCGATATTCGCCATGCCGGGTGCACGGTGGCCCGGCGGCGACGGCGGCGGCGGCATCGGCGCGGACTCGGTGACCAGGTAGGCGGGCACCTGATCGGCCTCCGATCCGAGAATCTCCAGTGCGCGGCTTACCTGCTCGCCGTAACTCTGTTGCACCCAAAGGCTCACCAGCGCCTGCACCGGCGGATCCAATGTGGTCAGCGTCATCATCGAGTCGCGCACCGGAGCGTCGCGAACGTTGATCGTCAAACCGGGCAGATCCAACTGCTGCAGCACGGCGGCAACCGGCCCGCACAGCCGGTCCACCCAGGCGTCGTCGGCGGTTTCGGTCCGCAGTGCCACCATCACTTTTTCCATCGCGCCAACCTCCCTAGCTGTCCCGCAGCCAGCGCGGCGTGATGAACACGCCCTCGGCCTCCACCGTGACGCCCTCAGCGTCGGCGATGTGGCCCGTGCAATAGGTCTTGACGCCGTCGGTGCGAACCTTCACCGCCTCGGTGCGCAGCGACCCGAGTTTGGTTGGGCGGAGGTATCGCACGGTGATAGTTCCGGTGAAGCGTGGCTGGCGGTCGACGCTGGCCGCCTCGCCCAGCACATGGTCGAGGATCATCGCCGCCACGCCGCCGTGGACGTGGCCGGGCGGGCCCTCATAAGCCGCACCAAGACAGAACTCCGCCGACACCCGGCCTTCAGAATCGCGGGAGGTCAGCAACGGTGGCGCCAATGCGTTGCGGATCCCGATGACTGCGTTACCCCACCCCATGCTCTCACCGGAATCAGTGACCCGAACACCGAATGCGCCGTCGAGTTGGCGCACCCGCAACCGGGCCACGGCGGCGTCGATATCGCGCCTGACCTCGGCCACGGTCTGCGCGTCGGCCTCGGTTCGGATAGTGGCGTCGACCAGGGACCGCACCGACTCGGCGAGGGGTTCATAAATTCCGCGAAGCCGCGCAACATCTTCGCCTGACAAATCTTCGACGGTGAACTCCAGCACCCTGGCACTAGAACACGTCGCCCATCGCGGTGTCTAATGCACGGCCGGTCGCTGCGTACAGTGATCGCCATGCCCGACAGCGGGGCCGCCGATGGGCCTGATTGGGTGCGCCACGCGATCTGGTGGCACGTCTATCCCCTGGGTTTCACCGGAGCGTTCCCGGCCGATCCCCGTCCACTCCCGGGTGAACATCGCCTGACCCGGATCATCAACTGGCTCGATCACGCTGTTGAGCTCGGTGTCTCCGGAATCGCCCTCGGACCGATTTTCTCCTCCCGAACGCACGGCTACGACACCACTGACCACTACCGAATCGACCCGCGACTGGGCGACGACGCCGACTTCGACCAGTTGATTGGCGAGGCCCGTCGCCGCGGCCTAAGGGTGTTACTGGACGGGGTGTTCAACCACGTCGGTACCGAGTTTTCGCGCTATCGAGCGGCCCTCGATCAGCATGACTCCACGGCCGCAGCGTGGTTCGCCGGCCGGCCGGGACGCTTCCACTCCTTCGAGGGACACGGCGATCTGATCACGCTCAACCACCGCAATCCGGCCGTCGTCGACTACACCGTCGACGTCATGAGTCACTGGCTGGACCGCGGCGCCGATGGGTGGCGCCTCGACGCCGCCTACGCGGTGCCCGAGACATTTTGGGCCCAGGTACTGCCACGGGTACGCCGAGTGCATCCGCAAGCCTGGTTTCTCGCCGAGGTGATCCACGGCGACTATGGCGCGTTCGCCGCGGCCTCCGGGGTGGACTCGGTCACCCAGTACGAGTTGTGGAAGGCGATCTGGAGCAGCATCAACGACACCAACTTCCACGAACTGGACTGGGCACTGCAGCGTCACAACGAATTTCTTGACACCTTCGCTCCGCTCACCTTCATCGGCAACCACGACGTCACCCGCATCGCGAGCCAACTCCGCTCCTTTGAGCATCTCGGTCATGCGTTAGTACTGCTGTTCACCACAGGCGGGATTCCGGCGATTTACTCCGGCGACGAGTTCGGCTACCGGGGCGTCAAGGAGGACCGCGCCGGTGGCGATGACGCGGTGCGCCCGGAGTTCGGGGCGGCGCCCACCGACCTCGACGGCCCCGCCGCCGAGACCTACAACCTGCACCGCTATCTGATCGGTCTACGCCGCCGAAACCCGTGGCTGCACCGGGCCCGAACCACCGCGCTACGCCTGGAAAACGACTCCTACGTCTACCAGGCACGCCATGGCGGCGATGCCCTGATCGTCGCACTGAACCTGGCGGATGAGCCCATGGGGGTAGCGATCGGGCAATTGTGCGGCCGCGACGCACAACTGATCGGCGGCTCCGGTGCGCCACCGGAGCAGGTGATGGGCGAGACGGTAGTACCACCGCATGGCTGGCAGCTGCTCCGACTGCTCTGAGAGGACTACCCTCAAGCCGTGGTTGAGTCCGCGCCGGACGGCGCGGACCGTCCGGATGGAAGGAACCCATGTCGGCACCGAACACGCAACCCCGGGCCCGACGACGCCTGCTGTCCCGGGTCGGCATCCAGTCGAAGCTGCTGCTGATGATCCTGGTGATGAGCGTGCTGGCTGCTTTGACAGCCGGCGGCATCGGATTCCAGTCCGGCCGGTCCTCCCTGCGTGAAGCGGTGTTCGAGCGGCTCACCGGAATCCGGGAGGTCCAGTCCCGGACGGTCGAGGGCCGGTGGGAGGACATCCGTAACTCGGTGCTCAACACGGCGGCCAACGACACCTCCTTATCGGCGATGGGTGCGTTCACCGCAGGATTCGACCGACTGGCCGACGCCACCATCACCGGAGCGCAGTCGAAGGCCATCGACACCTTCTACGCCGCGAGGTTCGCAGACGCCTCAGACACCGGCGGGACTATCGACGTCAACGCGCTGTTGCCGACATCGAACGCGCAAAAGTATCTGCAGGCGTTCTATACCCCGGGAATCGCCGCACCGAAGGCCGGTTCCCCGGCAAACAACACCGGGGACACAACGGGCGACGTCACCGTAGCCGACGCGGGCGACGGCAGTAATTGGTCGGCGGCGAACGCCCGCTATGACCCGTACTTCCAGGGTCTCGTCGAACGGAGCGGTTTTGCCGACGTGCTCCTCATCGACACTGATGGCGATGTGGTGTACACCGCGAAAAAGCGAACCGACCTGGCCACCAACATCCTCACCGGTCCCTACCGCGGCGAAACCGCCCTCGCCGAGACTTTTCGCCGGGCGATGTCCACCAACGACATCGGCTACGTCGAATCGACGGACTTCGCGCGGTACCTGCCGGCCGCTGAGCCGACGTCCTGGATCGTGACTCCCATCGGGCCGGTGGGCCGCCCGACCGGGGCGCTGGCGGTGCAGTTTCCGATGTCGTTGCTGAACCGGGTGATGACGTTTGACCGGGAGTGGGTTCAGGTCGGGATGGGCGAGACCGGGGAGACCTTCCTGATCGGACCGGACAGCCTGATGCGTTCGGATTCCCGGCTGTTCCTGGAGGATCCCGATGCCTACCGCCGAGCGGTGATCGCCGCCGGCACACCCGCGGACGTCGCGGATAAGGCGATCCGACTCGGCACTACTGTTCTCGTGCAGAAGGTCGGCACCGCCGCGTCGGAAGCCGCGCAACGGGGCGATACCGGAACCCTCATCAATACCGACTATCTCGGCCGTCGGGCGCTGGTGGCCTACGCGCCCCTGGACATCGCGGGACTGCGGTGGGCCATCGTCGCCACCGCCGACAGTGCGGAGGCCTTCGCGCCGGAACGGCAGTTCGCCCAACGGTTGGTGCGGTCCACCGCGGGGATCATCTTCATCGCCTGCCTTGCATCGGCACTATGGTCGCGGATGTTCATCCGCCCCATCCGGCGCCTCGAGGACGGCGCGCGGCGAATCAGCGCCGGCGAGTACGACATTGCGCTTCCGGTCGAGTCCCGAGACGAATTCGGTCAACTCACCGCGGCGTTCAATACGATGAGCCGCAACCTGGCAGTCAAGGATCAGCTTCTCACCGAGCAACGCGCCGAAAACGAACGCCTGCTGCGCTCGCTGATGCCCAACACCGTGATGCAGCGGTACCGGGACGGTGAGCAGACCATCGCCGAAGAGCATCAGGACGTCAGCGTCATCTTCGCCGACGTAGTCGGACTCGACGATCTCGCCGGCGAACTCGACGCCGAGGAGATCCTGTCCATCATCAACAATCTGGCCACCGAATTCGATCGGGCTGCCGATGATCTGGGCGTCGAGAGGGTCCGCAATACCTATAACGGCTACCTGGCCAGCTGTGGTCTCACCATCCCACGCCTGGACAACGCCGCCCGTACCGTGGACTTCGCCGTCGCGATGCAACGGATCGTCGACCGCTACAACGCCGAGAACGATCAGCGTATTGCGCTGCGCGCCGTCATCAACAACGGCGCCGTGACCAGTGGACTGGTCGGCCAGGCCGGCCTGGTTTACGACATGTGGGGTACGGCGGTGAACCTGGCGTCTGCGATCCGGCGCAGTACCGCCAAACCCGGCGTGTACGTCGCCGTTGGCGTCTATGAGGCCACCCGGGATTCGCGGCGTTATCTTCCGGCGGGCACCATCACCGTCGGGGACCGCGAGGAATCCATCTGGCTGCTGGCCGAGGACGACTCGTGAGCATCGTGACGGCGCCGTGGTTTTACTGGGGCCTGTTCATCGCGATCGGACTCCCGGTGGCACTGGTGCTGCTGACCGAACTGCACAATAGCCTCAACCGCCGGGGCAGTGCGATGGCGCGGCCGGTGGGTCTGTTGCGCAACTACGTCCTGCCCCTGGGCGCCATGTTGCTCCTGATCGTCAAGACCAGCGACATCTCGACCCAAGCAACCGGGGTTCGGATCGTCACCACCGTGCTCGGCTTTCTCGTACTGCTGATGCTGCTCGCCGGTCTCAACGCCCGGTTGTTCCAGAGCGCGCCGGAGGGAAGTTGGCGCCGTCGACTGCCGTCGATCTTCATCGATGTGGCCCGCTTCGTGATCATCGCGGTGGGTGTCGCGGTGATCTTCTCCCAGGTCTGGGGAGCCAACGTCGGGAAGTTGTTCACCGTGCTCGGCATCGGCTCGATCGTGCTCGGCCTGACCCTGCAGAACTCGGTGGGTCAGATCATCTCGGGACTTCTGCTGCTCTTCGAGCAGCCCTTCAAGTTAGGCGACTGGGTCGAAACCAATATCCCGAGTATCCGCGTGATACGTGGCCGGGTGATCGAGGTCAACTGGCGCGCGACCCATATCGACACCGGCTGTGGCATGGAGATCATTCCCAACTCGGTGCTGGCGGCGGCGTCCTTCGCAAATCTCAGTAGACCGGCCGGCAGCTATAACCTGGTGGTGGAGTCAACCTTCGGCGTCACCGACGCACCCGACGCGGTGTGCGCGCTCCTGGCCAGGGTCGCCGCGCAACTGCCCCAACGGCGCGACGATGCGATGCCCGTGGTGGCCGCCTCCAGTGCGACCGGGTATTCGACCACGATTGCCCTGAAGTCCCCCGGCGACGACGCGGCCGCCCGGACCACGTTCCAGCGGTGGCTGTGGTACGCGTCCCGGCGGGCTGGACTGCACTGCGGTGGTGCCGACGATGACTTCTCCGCACCGCAGGACCGCGTCGCGGCGCTGAGGAAAATCGCGCCGATACTTCGACTGAGTCACTGCGACATGGAGGCACTGCTGCCACACGCCACCATCGCCCGCTACGGCGACGGCGAACTCATTTTGGGACACGGTGACATTCCGGTGGCAATGACGTTCGTGATCAGGGGCCGGATCAGGCTCAGCGTTGACGCCGGGGAGGAAGCGAGCGTGCCGATCCGCACCCTGCAGCAGGGCGACTTCCTCGGCCAGACCACGCTCACCCGCGAACCCGTCACCGGCGACGCCTTCGCGGAGGGCGAAGTCACGGTGCTTGCCATCAAACGCACGGCGATGGAGGAGTTGCTGCTCGGCCGACCAGCGCTGCTGCAGGACATCAGCCGTGCCATCGATGACCGCAGGGCGGCGGCGTGTGCCGCCGCCACCGGCCACGCTGACGCCGAGACCGGACCCGACTCGAATTCCCATCCGGCTACGCAATTGCGGGCGTTCTGACAACGCGCTCAGCCTCAATGGCTTCCGAGTCCATCACGTCGCCCGATCGTTAGCCAACCGCGACTTGGCACACCGCGTCGCATTCCGATTCATGGTGCGGGTCGGTGCTTGACTGCATAAGCACAGCAATTAATCGCTGAGGCCAGCACGTATGAAAGGTGATGGGAGCCCCATGAAAATCGTCGAGGTGAAGCGAAGCAATTGGCTGCGCCGCACGGCCGCTGCTGCGGCTGCCGCACTATGCCTGCCCGGCCTGATCGGCGCCGTCGGAGGTTCGGCGACGGCGTCGGCCTTCTCACGGCCCGGGCTCCCGGTGCTCTATCTGGATGTTCCGTCGCCGTCGATGAACCGGAACATCCGCGTCCAATTCCAGGGCGGCGGAGAGCACGCCGTCTTTCTGATGGACGGACTTCGTGCGCAGGATGACTTCAGCGGCTGGGATATCAACACCCCCGCGTTCGAGTGGTTCCACAATTCCGGACTGTCGGCCGTGATGCCGGTCGGTGGGCAGTCCAGTTTCTACACCGACTGGTATCAGCCGTCGCAGGGCAATGGTCAGACCTACACCTACAAGTGGGAAACGTTCATGACCAACGAGTTGCCGGCCTACCTGCAGGCCAATCACGGGATCAACCCGAATGGCAACGCGGTAGTCGGCATCTCGATGGCCGGTAGCGCTGGATTGACCTATGCGATTCACCACCCGCAGAAGTACATCTATGCCGCGTCGCTGTCGGGCTTCCTGAACCCCTCAGAGGGCTGGTGGCCGATGCTGATCGGTCTGGCGATGAACGATGCCGGTGGCTTCAACGCCCAAAGCATGTGGGGTCCCTCGTCTGACCCGGCCTGGCGACGCAACGACCCGATGGTCAACATCAACACATTGGTGGCCAACAACACCCGGGTGTGGATCTACTGCGGCACCGGCACCCCGTCCGATCTGGATACCTCCGGTGGTGGCGGCAACCTGATGGCGGCGCAGTTCCTCGAGGGCTTCACGTTGCGCACCAACAAGACCTTCATGGAGAACTACCTGGCGGCGGGCGGGAAGAACGGCGTGTTCAACTTCCCGGCCAACGGAACCCACAGCTGGGGTTACTGGGGTTCGCAGGTTCAGCAGATGATTCCCGATCTGCAACGGGTTCTCGGCGCCACCCCATCCGGCGCCTGAGCATCCGCGTGACGGTAGGCCTGCCGCCCTTCCCGGGCGGCAGGCCTACCACTGTTAGACGGCCGCGCCTGCGGCGCTACCGGACCAGCGCGCCGCGACCGTCCCGGCCCACCCGAACATCCATGCCCGCAATGTCCTCGGCGACGGTGACCGCGGCCTCATCGGCATCGGAGATCAGCGCCCACGTGCGTGCGCCGTCCGGGGTCCGTACGGCGATGAATGCTTTCTCCGGGCAGCCCTGCCGGTCGAACGGCGTCGTCCACGATTCCACGGTGCCGATTCCCTCCCACTCAATCAACGCGGTGCGGGTCGGCTCGCGATCGACGGTGCTCTGGACGTCCTGCCACCGGAACCCCTCAGCGGGCGGCGTGGTGGCGTACACGCCGAAGCTGTGCTTCGTGAGGTAGCCGCCGTTGGCGGTGATCAGCCCGCGGGTCCCGGGGTTCGCGCGCAATAGTTCGGTCATCGTCGCGATGGAATGCATCACGTAGTTGTTCCAGGGCCCGCCGGCGAAGGTCAGACCACCGGTCACCGTCAGCGGCCGCGCCGCGTCTGCCAACGGCAACCCGAGTTCGCGGGCGGCCACCTGCACCGCCGACGGAAAGCACGAATAGACGTCGACGAAGTCGAGGTCGTCGACGGCGAGGCCGGCAAGTTCCAGCACCCGACCGCCACCGATACGGATCGCCGGCGAGCGGTGCAGTTCGTCGCGTTCGGCAACGGCGTAGGTGTCGTGGGAGTCGGTGCCCGCCTGCGGAAAGACCCAGGCGTCTTCCGGGATCTGAAGCTGTTCGGCCTTGCTCGCCGAGCACAGGATCACCGCGGCACCCTGATCGACCATGTTGTTGGAGTTCATCAGCTTCGGGTAGGGCCAACTGATCATCCGGTTGTCCACGCCGGGCTCGGAGATCTGATCGCCGGTGCGCTCCTGACGACTCCAGGCGTGCGGATTGGCCGCTGCCACCTGGCTGAATTGCGCCCACAGCGCTCCAACGCGTCGCTGATGGTCCTGCATCGACTCCCCGTCGGCGATTCGCAGCGATTGCTCGAAAAGGGGGTAGATGAACGACGGCGGTACGAGTCCGATCCGGTCCTCCCCCGGTCCCGACATCGGCACCTCGTCGGCACCACCCGGCGGGATCGGGACGGCATCGTCCTGGCGGGTCCAGTCCGGCCGACTTCCGCGGGCCCGCAGTCGCATCCGGGTGCGCCAGGTCTCTGCGCCGACCAAGAGGACGGCGTCGGCCCGCCCCTGCTGGATATCCAGGCAGGCTTGGTTGAGCAACGACTGCGGGGTGTTTCCGCCGATCCCGGTGTACCACGTGCTCGCCTCCGGCGCCCCGATGCGCCGACCCAGCAGCAGTCCCGGATCGCGGTAGCGCCAGGAGAGCAGATTCACCACCCGAATGGAGTCCACTGCCGCCAGCACCCGGGATTCGGCGGCCCGGCCGGCCGCGACGGCCATCAGGTCGATCGGTTCCACCTCGGGGGACTCGTCGAACTGGTTGACTTGACCTACGCCGATCAGAATCGGGGTGCGCGGATCCAATCTCACGACGGACCGGTGGCCGGCCCGACCCGGTAGATGGACTTGAGGTCGAAGAACTCGTCGAGGCCTTCGGGGCCGAGCTCGCGCCCGATGCCACTGGCCTTGACACCGCCGAAGGGCGCGCCCATATCCATCTGGTAATCGTTGATGCCGACTGTGCCCGTCTTGATCGCGCGCGCGATCTCGGTGGCGCGGTCTACGTCGGCCGACCACACGGTCCCGGCGAGTCCGAACTCGCTGTCGTTGGCCAGCGCGACGGCGTGCTCGTCGTCGTCGTAGGCGATGACGGCCAACACCGGGCCGAAGATCTCCTCCTGGGCGATTAGATCGGAGTTGCCGACGTCGGCGAACACCGTGGGCGAGACGAACCAGCCCCGGGGCTGGTCCTTCGGAACCCCGCCACCGACGACGAGCCGTGCGCCGCTGCCTTTTCCGGCTTCGATGTAGCCCAGCACCCGGTCCCGCTGACGTGCGCTGACCACCGGCCCGATGTCAGTCGCCGGGTCCAGTGGGTCACCGACCCCCAATCCGTTCACCAGGTCGGCAAGAGCCTCGACGACCTCGCCGTAGCGTGACCGTGGCGCCAGAATGCGCGAGCCGAGGAAGCAGGTCTGGCCGTTATTGACGAACGACACCGACCGAAGGCCGCGCATGGCGGCATCGAGGTCGGCGTCATCGAGGATAATCGCCGCGGACTTACCCCCCAGTTCCAGGGTCACCGGCCGCAACAGCCGACCGCACACCTCGCCGATGATCCGACCCGCTGCCGTCGACCCGGTGAAGCTGACCTTGTCCACCCCCGGGTGGGACACCAGATGCCGACCGGCCTCGACCGCCCCGGGCACTACGTTGAGCACCCCGGCGGGCATCCCGCACTCCTGCGCGGCCTCGGCGAAAACCATTGCGTCCAGGGCGGTTTCCGGTGCTGCCTTGAGAACCACGGTGCATCCTGCGGCCAGTGCCGGGGCAAGCTTAAACGCGGCCAATGCCTGCGGGTAGTTCCACGGGACGATCGCGGCCACCACGCCGACCGGTTCGCGGCGAACGATGGTGTGGCCCGACGTGCTTGGCCGGATCTCTTCGATCGGCGTCTCGGTGATGAGCCCCGCGTAGTAATTCAGCAGCGCCGCCGGGAAGAGTCCGTTGGCGCCCCTCGACAGCGACATCGGCATACCGTTTTCACGGCTCACCAGCTTGTCCGTGCTCCCCGCACGCCGGTACAACGCCGCGGCGAATGCGCGGAGAATCTCGGCCCGATGAGCGATCGAGGCAGAACTCCACTGCGGCAGCGCAGCCCGCGCCGCCGCCACCGCGGCGTCGATGTCGGATTCGGTGGCGCTGGCGCCGTCGCCCAGCACGTCGCCGGTGGCTGCCTCGCGGACCGGTTCGCATTTGTCGGCCCGGCGAAACTCGCCGTCGATGTAGAACTCCGCACCCACGCCTGCCGTTCCCCGTGTTGTCTCGTGCGTTGTCACAGCGGTACTCCTTCTTGTCGTTCTTCGGCGACGAATAAAACTCCTTCGGCGATCAGACGCCCGCTCTCCTGATCCGACATCGCCAGCACGTCGCGACAGATCCGGCGGGTGTCAGCACCGGGCAGTGGCGCAGGTCGCTGCGGCGCCGGCGGGATGTGGCGGTACCGGGCGGGACCGGTCTCGACGGGAAGCGGGACGGCGAGCAGTGGATGCGTCACGGCAGTCAGGACACCCCGGGCGGCCAATTGCGGGTGTTCGTAGACATCATCGGGCCGGTGCATCGGACCGGCCGGCACTCCGGCGGCCTGCAACTGTTCGGCAACCTGTCCCGGGGTGCGCAGGGCCGTCCAATCGGCCAGGGCCGCGTCGCCGACGAGTCCGGCGATGGCCCGGCGGTCGGCGTCGGACGTGATCGACACCACGCACCACTGGTCCTCCCCCAGACACGCCAGCACCAGATGCTCGGCGGTATCGCGATGCACCTCGACGGCTCCGGCCCCGCTGGCCTCGGCTGCCAGCGTGACGAACCGGGTTTCCAACTGGTTGATTCCGGCCTCGGCCTGGGATACGCCGATCCGTGCACCGACGCCTTGGCGTCGCCGCCGGATCAGCGCGGCCAGAGCGCCAATCGCGGTGATCCGGCCCACCACGTGGTCGGGGAAGATCGTCGTTGCATCGAAGAACGGGTGGCGCGCGTCGGATCCCGCTGTGTCGGCGGTCCAGAGACTGGTCACTCCCGTTGCGGCCCGCACCAGTGGGCCGTAACCCATTCGGGTGCTCCACGGCCCCACCTCGCCGTAGGCACTGCTCTGGGCGAGCACAAGGCCGGTGTTGAGTTCCTGCAGTCGCGGGTAGCCGAAGCCGAGAGCATCGAGGGTTCCCGGCTTGAAATTAGCGAAGACCGCATCCGAGGCGGCGACTAGGCGCGCGAACACCTCGGCTCCCGCCGGGCTGCGCAGGTCCAGGCCCATGCCCAGATGATTGCGGTGGGCGCGGGCAAATGAATCGCCGATCGCCTGGTGCTCCCGCTTCTGCCGCAGGCCATCCGGGTAGGCGGCGCTTTCGACTTTGATGACTTCGGCACCCAGATCGCCAAACAATCGGCTCAACTCGCCCCCGGCGACGATGATGCCGAGGTCGACGATACGGATGCCCGCCAGTGGCCGATCTCCGACCGCTGCGTCCGGAGTGGGTTCGAATCGAGTTGTGCACCAGCTGATCTCGTCGCCACCAATCGGTGGGGCCGCGGTCCGAAAGCCCGCACGAGCCCCGTCGACCGACCAGTAGCCGACCGGGATGCGGACGCTGATGCCAGGGGCGAGTTCAATGTCGATCAGTGCGCCGGTGGCGGCAAGTTGATCCGAGCGCAGCGCCTCAGACGGAGTCAGAACCGCCGCGATCGGCACCGAGTGGCCCTGTCCGGCCTCGACAAGTTCCTCCCTGCTCTGGTGGGCGAATTGTGTGGTGATGAGTGACCCGAGTTCCTCGAACGCCTGCGCCCGGGCGGCGAGGCTGTCAAAACGGGGGTCCTGAAACTGCTCGGGCTCGCCGAGCCAGGCCCGCAATCCGTGCCATTGCCGGGGCGACATGACGCAGATCCGGACGAATCCGTCCCGACACTTGAAGATCGGATAGAGATCCTGATTGCGCGGCCTGCCCTGCCAGCGCTCGCCGTTCTTGCGGACCGTCGCGGCCTGACCCTGGGTGCCGAACGGTGGATCCAATGCCAGCACCACCGCGTCGAACCTCGCGAAATCGATGTAATCACCAGCGCCGCAACGCAATCGGTTGAAATAGGCGACCAGTACCGCCCATGTCGCCTGAACCGCGGCGGTCGCCGAGGCGATGCCGTCCGGCGGTAGCACCGGCGTGCCCACGGTCGGGCCGGACCGGGACAACGCGCTGCACATCGCGTAGAGAACTGGGTCGGTCGCCCGCCACCCGGCGCACGGTCCGCAACCGCCGAAGTCGGTGACCGACATCGTCACCAGGGATCCGAACCGGTCGGCCAACGCCTCGCAGGAGGTGCCGTAGGCGGCGGCTCGTCCCGGTCGACCACTGTCGACGACGATGTCGGCGCCGGCGGCCAGCTCGATGAGCTGACGTCGATCCGCGGTACTGTCCGGGTCCAGCACCACCGACCGCTTGTTGGCGTTGTGTAGGGCGAACGGGATGCTGACGTTGGCCAGGGTGGGTGGTTCGGCCCGGGCCCGGGCACCACCGGGAGGTTCGATCTTCACCACCTCGGCGCCGAGATCGCCCAGAAGACGGGTGACTGCGTCAGCGGTGGAGTCGCATAGGTCCAGCACCCGCAGCGAGGCCAGTAACGGTTCGCTCACCTTTTGGCCTTCCCTGCTCGGGCGTCGGGCTCCTCGGGCGCTACCCCGCTCCGGCGTCGAGCTTAGCGACCCGGCAGACCGCGTAGAATTGCAGCTACATGTCCGAAAACTCCGCTACTACCTTTTCTGCGCCGACCTCACTGCCTGCGCTGGCCCTGCCTCGGTTGACCCCGTGGCGGGTTTACGTCGACATCGGGGTGGTGATCGCCGCCCTCGCGACCGCCAACCTGATCGCGCACTTCACCACGGCCTGGGCCAACGTCGTCACCGTGCCTGCTGTCGCCGTTGGATTGCTGCTCATGGCGCGGGCACGCGGCTTGGGTTGGGCCGAGTTGGGGCTGGGTCGGGAACACCTGAGGTCCGGTGCGCGCTACGCGGCGGTCGCCATCGTCGTGGTCGCCACCGTGATCGGCCTCGGCGCGCTGCTGCCGTTGACCCGACCGATGTTCCTCAATAACCACTACGCCACGTTGTCGGGCGCATTACTGGCCTCGATGATCATCATCCCGCTACAGACCGTCATCCCCGAGGAACTGGCATTTCGCGGTGTCCTGCACGGCACCCTGAACCGGGCCTGGGGACTGCGCGGTGTCGCGGCTGCCGGATCACTGCTGTTCGGGCTCTGGCACATCACCACATCGCTCGGGTTGACCAGCGGCAACGTCGGGTTCAGCCGGATCTTCGGGGGCGGCGTTGTCGGCATGCTGGCCGGGGTCGTCCTAGCGGTGCTGGCCACGGCCGCCGCGGGGTTCGTGTTCACCTGGCTGCGGCGGCGCAGCGGGAGCCTGATCGCCCCGATCGCGCTGCACTGGTCATTCAACGGCATCGGGGCGTTAGCAGCGGCGGTGGTCTGGCAATTGTCCTGACCGAGCGCTAAGAACTGCGCCTACGTGCGCACCTTGCCGAGGATCCACAGCAGGATCACCGAGCCCAGAACCGCGGTGAACAGCGTGAACCACCAACCGCCGGCGGCGGTGTCGACGAAGAAGCTCAGTAGAAAACCACCGATGAGGGCGCCGGCGATGCCGGTGAGGATATTCGTCAGGATCCCTGAGCCACCGCCTTTGACGAGGCTCCCGGCGATCCAGCCGGCGAGCGCGCCGATGACGATGTAGCCGATCCAGCCGACACTGGTCAGTGTCGAGGAACGCGCCAGGAAATCGGTTGCAGCCATGATGTCCATCAGGACCTCCTCGGTGATACCGGCCAGATCAGTCTCCGACCGCATCCCTCAGATATAGCCCATGGGAGTAACGATTCACGTGCCGAATGGGCCACGATCGGGCAAACTCCCCGACTCAGGCGCCGGGCATCATCTCCGGTACCGGGGTTTCGACCGGGATCGGGATGCCGACCCGGTTGCCCGGAGCAGGCGGCGGTGGCGGTGGCGCATTGGGATCCGGCGGCGGGGGCGGCGGGGGCGGCGGCGGCGCATAGGGCTGGATGGACTGGGCCAGCGCGGTGGCCGCGGCGGTGTCGATCGGGTTGTTCGCGGTGCCGAGATAGACCACGAACCAGCGCTCACCAGGCTGTCCACGAGAAGCGCCGGGTGCCGGAGTCCCGATCACGCCCGCCCAGATCTGACCGTTGGGCTTGCTGGTGTCGGTGAATTTGACGTCATAGGACGCGGCGTACCCGGGTATTCCGCCGCCCTCCAGCGCACTGGATTGCTGGTTGATCCGCGAACCCGGGAAGGGCATGAAGAACTCGCCCATGTCGGAGGCGAGACGAACCGAGGCCTTGCTGTTATCCGGCTCGGCGCCGGCGAACAATTTCAGGTCCAGCCGGCCCAGCAGGATGCTGGTGTCGTTAGCGGTCGGGGCGGGCTGGCCCATGACGGCCGGGCCGGTCGGCTTGAGCAACAGGGCCTGGCCGTAACTTAACCGGGACGGGTCAGCGGCTTCCCAACCGGCCGGCAGCAGATAGCTGAACCCGCCGGCGGCATTCTCGATCCGGCCGGGATCTGGGGCCGGGGCGGCGGGTTCGGCCGCGGCGGCAGGATCAGCCGGCGGCGGCGCGGCGGCAGGATCAGCCGGCGGCGGCGCGGCGGCAGGATCAGCCGGCGGCGGGGCCGCGGGATCAGCCGGGGCGGCGGGATCGGCCGGCGGCGGTGGGGCCGCGGGATCAGCCGGGGCGGCGGGATCGGCCGGCGGCGGTGGGGCCGCGGGATCGGCCGGTGCCGCGGTGGTCGGCGGGGCCGGCGGAACCGGATCTGCGGTGGCGATAGTCGCAGGCAGGGCGATGGTGATCGCGCTGGCGCCAGCGACTGCGGTCGTGGCGAACGCCGTCCACAGGCCCGAGCGTCGTGAGGTGGGGTCCGGCTGCTTCATGGCAAAAAACCTACCGTGTTGCGGCCGTGACGCAAGTGCGTGGTGAGGTGTGTCCGGCTACAGGATCATCCCGATCGGGCCCGGGGGTGAATACCGACCGCCTGGGTCTTGACGGAGAACCACACCTGCTGACCTACCTGCAAGCCCAGTTCGGCGACGGCCTCGGGGGTGACGTCGGCGGCCAGTCCGCAGCCGCCGTCGGCCTGCGCCTCAGCGCGCACGCGCACGGCCGCCCCGCTGACCTCCAAGCCGGCGATCCGTACCGGAATGCTGTTGCGCGGGCTGCCGTGGGGTTGCTCGCGGTAGACCGCTACGGCCGCGGGCGGGAACACGGCGACGACATCTTGACCCGATCGCAGCGTCCCGGACGGGTTGCCGTGCCACGGGAGTCCCGTCTCACCCCGCAACGCGCCCGGCCCCACCAAAACTCCCCGCACGAGGTTGACGCCGGCGATTCGGGCACCGAACTGGCTGCGGGGCGCGGCGAGGACGTCGGCGACCCGGCCGACCTCGGCCACCTTCCCGGCCTCCAAAACCAGTACCCGATCTGCGAGGGTGAGGACGTCGATCAGATCGTGGGTGATCAGCAACGCGCTGCGGGAATCCGCGGTGAGCACCCGGCGCAGCACCGACCGGGCCGCGGCGGCGCCGGCGACGTCCAGGCCGACCAGCGGTTCATCCAGAAGCAGCGCCTCTGGTTCTGCGGCCATGGCCCGGGCCAGTGCCACCCGCTGGGCCTGCCCGCCCGACAGCTGACCGGGAGCACGGTCGGCGAGATCGTCGACACCCACCTCGGTCAGCCACCGCCGTGCGCTCAATCGCGCCGATGCCCGGTCGGTGTAGCGGCGCGCCCCGAATTCCACATTCGCGATGACGCTCAGGTGCGGGAACAGCAGCGGATTCTGCAGCAGCACCCCGATCCGACGGTCGTGGATCGGAACGCGCACGCCGCGGTCGGTGTCGGTCAGTGTCCGCTCGCCGACCCGCACCACCGCGTAATCGGCCCGAAGCAACCCCGCGATCACCTCGACGGTTGTGGACTTGCCGGCACCATTGGGACCGAGGATCGCCAGCACCTCGCCGGCCGCGACGGTGAACTGCACGTCCAGCCCTCGGGCGAGTACCCGGGCGCGCAGGTGCAACTCAGCCATCGGCGCCCGCCCGGGTCCCGAACCGCGATCCGGTGCCCACCGCGGACCAACCGGCGATCCGGCTTCCGCCGAGTCCGATCACGACGACGGCGGCAATGGCGATGAGCAGGACCGACAGCGCGACCGCGGCCTGCGGGTCGGATTCCCGTTGCAGGTAGATCTCCAGCGGCAGGGTGCGGGTCACGCCCTGCCGCGATCCCGCGAAGGTCAGGGTGGCCCCGAACTCGCCGAGGGCCCGGGCAAATGCGAGCACCGCGCCCGCGATCAGGCCCGGGGTCAGCAGTGGCATGCTCACCCGCCACCACACGGTGGCAGGGCGGGCGCCGAGGGTGGCGGCCACCACGTCATAGTCCCGCCCTGCCGTGCGCGCCGCTCCTTCGAGTGCGATGACGAGGAAGGGCAGCGACACGAATGTCTGGGCCAGCACCACCGCGGCCGTGGTGAACGCGATCCGGATCCCGGCCGCCTCCAGATAGTGCCCCAGCAAACCAAGCCTGCCGAACACGTACAGCAGCGCGAGGCCGCCCACCACCGGAGGCAGCACCAGCGGCACCAGGATCAGCGGGCGGATCACCCTGGCGAGCCAGCCACCGTGGCGAGCAAGCACCAGCGCCAGTGGCACGCCCAGAATCAGGCACAGCAGGGTGCTCATCGTGGCGGTTCGCAGGCTCAGCAAAAGCGCCGCCCGAGAGTCCGGACTGGTGATCAGCGCACCGAATCGCGACCAGTCGACTTTCACGGCCATCCCGACCAGGGGCACAACCACGAAGACCACGCCGAGGGCCGCGGGCGGATAGACCCAGCGAGGCAGCGCTGCGCCCGGCGCCCCGATCGCTCTCATGGCGTCCTACCCTAGGCCCGCGGCGCGTGACTACCGTCGAGTAACATCTCCCATGCGAGATGGAGGAGCAACGCGATGGACGTGCTGGTTACCGGAGCAGACAGCGAGTTGGGGCGGACGGTCGCGGAAACATTCCGCGCCGCCGGTCACCAGGTGGTGGTCAGTGGTGCGGCCCGAGATGAACTCGAGTTGATCGCCAAGGAACTCGAGGTCGACGCCGTCGTGTGCGATCCCGCCGACCCGATCAGCCTGGCCGACGTCCGGACGCAGTTCCCCCGGCATCTGGACACCATCGTCACCATCCCCGGACCCACGTGGGGCGACGGGGATCCGCGGGCCTACAGCCCGGCCGAGACCGCCGCGGCGTGGCGGTCCGCCTTTGATCGCACCGTGGTCGCCGCCGTCCTGACCGTTCAAGCCGTCTCCGACAACCTCCGTTCCGGTGGGTCCATCGTGACCGTCGTCGGCCACGGTGGCGCCGACACCGCACCGGGTGCCGCGGTCAAGGCCGCGCTAGCGGAGTGGACCGCCGGGCAGTCCGAGCAACTCGGGGCGCGAGGTATCACGATCAACACGGTGGCCTGCGGTCGAACGTCGCAGCCCGGCTACACCGGACTGGCCGCCGTCCAATCGTCGGTGCCCGCCGAGATCGCGAGGCTCGCACTGTTTCTCGCCACCCCGGCGGCACGGCACATCACCGGACAAACCCTGCACGTCGGTGGGGGCGCGGCGGCGTCCTACGGCTGAGCTTTCCCGCCACCCTGGCGAGACGTACCCCCGCCCCGCCGACTACCGTATGTCGCAAACACCCGGTAACGGAGCCGGGCCGTCCCAGCAGGTGCAGCAACTCAAGGAGCCACGATGACCCATCCCGGCGCCACTCACTCGAACAAGCACAGAGTCGTCATCGTCGGCTCAGGTTTCGGCGGTCTCAACGCCGCCCAGAAACTCAGGCGGGCCGACGTCGACATCAAGCTGATCGCCAAGACCACCCATCATCTCTTTCAGCCCCTGCTCTACCAGGTGGCGACCGGAATCATCTCCGAGGGCGAGATCGCTCCCCCGACCCGAGTGGTTCTGCGTAAGCAGAAGAATTGCCAGGTACTGCTCGGTGAGGTCACCAACATCGACCTGGCCAACCAGACCGTCGACTCACTGCTGTTGGGCCACACCTACCGCACGCCCTACGACACCCTGATCGTCGCGGCCGGGGCCGGTCAGTCCTACTTCGGCAATGACCACTTCGCCGAATGGGCGCCCGGCATGAAGACCATCGACGACGCACTGGAATTGCGCGGCCGCATCCTCGGCGCCTTCGAGCAGGCCGAGCGCTCCAGCGATCCGATTCGCCGCGCGAAACTGCTCACCTTCGTCGTCGTCGGTGCCGGTCCGACCGGGGTGGAGATGGCCGGGCAGATCGCCGAGATGTCCGACTACACCCTCCGAGGGGCGTTCCGCCACATCGATTCCACCAAGGCCCGGGTGATCCTGCTCGACGCCGCCCCGGCCGTGCTGCCGCCGATGGGCGAGAAACTCGGCCTCAAGGCCGCCGCCCGGTTGGAAAAGCTCGGGGTGGAGATTCAACTCGGCGCCATGGTCACCGACGTCGACCGCAACGGCATCACCGTCAAACATAACGACGGGAGCACCGCGCGCATCGAATGCGCGACCAAGGTGTGGTCGGCCGGGGTGGCAGCCAGCCCACTGGGCAAGATCCTCGCCGATCAATCCGGAGCCGAGGTTGACCGGGCCGGACGGATCAAGGTGTTGCCCGACCTGACCGTTCCCGGATATCCGAACGTGTTCGCCGTCGGTGACATGGCACTCGTCGACGGGGTGCCCGGTCAGGCGCAGGGCGCGATCCAGGGCGCCCGGTACGCCGCCCGGCTGATCAAGGCCGAACTGCAGGGCGCCGATCCGACGGCCCGGGAGCCGTTCCAGTACTTCGACAAGGGTTCGATGGCCACCGTGTCGCGCTTCTCGGCGGTGGCGAAGGTGGGACCGGTGGAGTTCGGCGGGTTCATCGCCTGGCTGGCGTGGTTGTTCCTGCACCTCGTTTACCTGGTGGGCTTCCGGGCCCGGCTCACCACGACGGTGTCGTGGATCGGAACGTTCATCGGCAGCCAGCGCGGCCAACTCACCATTACCGAGCAGCAGGCCTACGCACGTACCCGAATCGAACAACTCGAGGAGATCGTGGCCGAGGTCGAGGACGACGACGAGATCGACGAGGCTGCCATGGCCGGGAACCTCAGGGCCAAGGATTCGACGACGGTTGCCTCCTGAGCGGAGGCCGGCGCGCTCCGGTAGCGGCCCTGCCATGGCACTGAGCGTGGGCAGGGGGCTTCGGTGACGAAACCCAACGAGTTGGTTTACCGGTTTCTGCAGCGACTGCCGACCCGGATGCTGTCGTTGCGCTCCATCGTCATCCTGGCGGCACTGGCGGTGGTGGCATTGGTGGTTACCCTCGGCGTCTGGGTGTGGGTCGGGGTCACCAACGACCAATACAGCCAATTGGACCGGCGCCTGGATTCAGTGAGCAGCCTCGGGGACTTCAGCACATTGCTGTCGGGTCCCCCGGCACCCGGCACGCCCACCCCGGACGGCAACCTGGTTCGCACCGTGCGGGTGGGTTCAATGGCGATGTCGGCGCCGACCAGCATCGTGCTGCCGAAACTGGCCGACGGTTACGCCAACACCACCATCGACGGCGTCGAGTACCGGGTGCGCACCTTCACGGTGGGCAGCGCGTCGATCGCGCTGGGGGCACCGGTGGCCGAAACTCAGCGCAGGATCAACGAATTGCACTGGCGGGTGGTGTTGATCTGCGCCGGTGTCATCGCCGGCACCGTCGTGGTCGGGTGGTTCTTCTCGTTGATCATGATCGACCCGTTCCGGCTCCTTGCCCAGCAGGCCCGGGCCATCAACGCCCAGTCCAAGCCCGAGGAGGTTCAGGTTCGCGGGGTGCGCGAGGCGGTGGAGATCGGTGACGCGGTGGAAGGGATGCTGGCGCGGATCGGCGACGAGCAGGATCGGACCAAGGCCGCACTGGAATCGGCGCGTGACTTCGCCGCCGTCGCCTCCCATGAACTGCGCACGCCGTTGACGGCGATGCGGACCAACCTCGAAGTGCTTTCCACCCTGGAGTTGGGCGACGAGCAACGTGCGGAGGTCATCGGCGACGTCATCCGCACTCAGAGTCGGATCGAGGCCACCCTGACCGCACTGGAGCGTCTGGCCCAGGGTGAACTGACCACCGCCGACGATTTCGTGTCCTTCGACATCACCGAGTTGCTGGACCGGGCCGCCCACGACGCCGAGCGCACCTATCCGGATCTACGAATCTCCCTGGTGCCCTCGCCAGCAGTGCTGATGGTCGGTCTGCCGGTCGGATTGCGTCTGGTCATCGACAACGCCATCGCCAACGCCGTCAAACACGGCGGGGCCACCGAAGTGCGACTGGGCGTCGCGAGTTCAGCCGCCGGCGTTTCAGTTACCGTCGACGACAACGGCAGTGGCGTACCCGAGGGGGAACGCCACACTGTCTTCGAGAGGTTTTCCCGCGGCTCTACGGCGTCGCGTTCGGGATCCGGACTGGGCCTGGCCCTGGTTGCTCAACAAGCCGAATTGCACGGCGGCACAGCATCGTTGGCGACCAGTGGACTCGGCGGAGCGCAACTGGCGCTGAACCTCGCCGGCCGGTACGAGTAGCGACGCCGACTAACCGGCCTCCAGATTCTGGAGCCGGACATGTCCGCGGGCGATCAATCGCTGCCCCTCGTCGCGGATCGTCACTAGCCACAGTTGCTGTCGCCGACCACGATGCACCGGTTCAGATACCCCGAACGCGGTGCCCTCGGTGATGGCGCGCAGGAAATCGGTGTTGTTGTTGACGCCCACCACGTTGCCGCCGCCGTTGTCCCGGAGCCAGACGTAGGCCGAAACGCTGGCCATCGACTCGACCATCGCGCACCAGACACCGCCGTGGACGATGCCCATCGGCTGAAGCAAGCTGGGCTTGACCGACAGTTGTGCCTTCAGTCCGTCCGGCGTCACGTCGGTGTAAACCAAACCCAGGGTGGCGTCGAACGGGGCGGAGAACTCGTCAAGAACGCCCGCAGCATCAGAATCCACGCCCCTGTGTTTACACGACCCTGTGCTTACACGACCCCGTGACAGGTACGACACCCGGTAGTAATCACGCGTAAGCTCACCTCGTCATGGAGAGACACCGTCAATGGCCAAGCTGACCGGTCTCGGCGCCCTGGAACGCGCCGTGATGGATCAGCTGTGGGACGCCGATGCGCCGCAGACCGTCCGGCAGGTTCACGACACCCTCCGCGCCCAGCGTGAATTGGCGTACACCACCGTGATGACCGTTCTGCAAAGGCTGTCCCGCAAGGGGCTGGTGACCCAGATCCGGGATGACCGGGCCTACCAGTACGCCGCCCTGCGCGGCCGCGATGAACTGGTGGCCGGTCTGATGGTTGATGCCCTTGATCAGGCCGCTGATTCCGGGGGGCGCCGCGCTGCGCTGATGAGTTTCGTCGAGCGAGTCGGGGCCGAGGAGGCTGACGCGTTGCGCCGGGCACTGGCCGACCTGGAGGCCAACCACATCCCCGGGGAAAATCACAGCTGAACCGCTGGCGGTGGTCCCTCGCACTGGGTCACACTGTGTCCCGTGTCCGTGTTGGCCTTCACCATTCTCGCAGTCGTGCTTGCGGGGCCGGTTCCTGCGCTGCTGGCCCGGGCAACCTGGCCGATGCGCGCTCCGCGCGCGGCCATCGTACTGTGGCAGTCGGTCGCGGTGGCCGCGGTGCTTTCGGCCTTCAGTGCCGGATTGGCGCTCGCCAGCCGGCTCTTCCGCCCCGGTATTGACGACCGTCCCGACTGGAGTGCCGCGGTCGAGATCGCAGCCCTGGGCTGGCCGCTGTGGTTGGGTTCGGTGATTGTTTTCGCACTGACCCTGCTCATCGGTGTCCGCCTGGTCGCCTCGACGGTGACAGTCGCAGTCGAGACGCGTCGCCGACGGGCCCATCACCGGATGGTGGTGGACCTGCTCGGTGAATGCCATCACGGACTGAACGGGGCGCGGGTGCTCGATGTCGACGAACCGCTCGCCTACTGCCTGCCCGGAATCCGCAGCCGGGTGGTTTTGAGCGTGGGCACGCTCGCCACTTTGAGCCGGCCCGAACTCACCGCGATACTGCGCCACGAGCGCGCGCACCTGCGCGCCCGTCACGACCTCGTGCTTGAGTCGTTCGTCGCGGTGCACACCGCGTTCCCCCGGTTGGTCCGCAGCCGCAGCGCACTGGAAGCGGTGCGCCTCCTCGTGGAACTGCTCGCCGACGACGCCGCGGTGCGGGCTGTCGGACCGACCCCGGTCGCGCGGGCTCTGGTCGCCTGTGCCGCCGCCCGCACCCCGGCAGGTGCGATGGCCGCCGGTGGCCCGACGACGGTGATCCGGGTGCGCCGGCTGTCCGGGCCACCCAACAGCGCGCTGCTGTCACTGGCCGCCTACCTCGCAGCGGCCGCGGTGCTGGTCGTCCCAACCATCGCGGTCGCCGTGCCGTGGCTCACCGAGTTGCACCGCATATTCCGTCCCTGATCCCCCGTCCCTGAATCCCCGTCCCTGAATCCCCGTCCCTGAATCCCCGTCCCTGAATCCCCCAACCCGGCAAGAACCCCACCCCGCCACGAAAGGCGCCCGATGAGCCCCTCCCAGAAACCTCTCGCCCAGATCGGCGTCAGCGGCCTGGCGGTGATGGGTTCCAACATCGCCCGCAACTTCGCCCGCCACGGTTACACCGTGGCCCTGCACAACCGTTCGGTCGCCAAAACCGACGCACTGCTGGCCGAACATGGCTCGGACGGGTCGTTCGTGCGCTCGGAGACCATCGAGGAGTTCATCGCCGCGTTGGAGAAGCCCCGCCGGGTGCTGATCATGGTCAAGGCGGGTGCGGCAACCGACGCCGTGATCAACGACCTCGCCGACGCCATGGATCCGGGCGACATCATCATCGATGGCGGCAACGCCCTTTACACCGACACCATCCGCCGGGAGAAGGCGATCCGGGAACGCGGCCTGCACTTCGTCGGCGCCGGGATCTCCGGCGGCGAGGAGGGCGCGCTCAACGGCCCCTCGATCATGCCGGGCGGGCCGGCGCAGTCCTATGAGTCCCTGGGACCGATTCTCGAAGAGATCTCCGCCCATGTCGACGGGGTGCCCTGCTGCGCCCACATCGGAGCAGACGGCGCGGGGCACTTCGTCAAGATGGTGCACAACGGCATCGAGTACTCCGACATGCAACTCATCGGGGAGGCCTACCAACTGCTGCGCGACGGCCTGGGTCTGAGCGCGCGTGAGATCGCCGAGGTGTTCACCGAGTGGAACTCCGGGGACCTGGACAGTTTCCTGGTGGAAATCACCGCCGAGGTGCTCCGCCAGGTCGACGCCAAGACCTCCCGGCCACTAGTGGACATCATCGTCGACGAGGCCGAACAGAAGGGCACCGGTCGCTGGACGGTCAAGTCCGCGCTGGATCTCGGGGTCCCGGTGACCGGGATCGCCGAGGCGGTGTTCGCCCGCGCACTGTCCGGATCAGTACCCCAGCGCCGCGCCGCTGCTGGCCTCGCATCCGGCACCCTGGGCCAACAACCAACGGCCGCAACACAATTTGTCATCGATGTCCGTCAAGCGCTGTACGCCTCCAAGATCATCGCTTACGCCCAGGGCTTCAATCAGATTCAGGCCGGCTCGCAGGAGTACGACTGGGGCATCACCCCCGGTGTGCTGGCCACCATCTGGCGCGGCGGCTGCATCATCCGGGCCAAGTTCCTCAACCGCATCAAGGAGGCGTTCGACGCCGACCCGGATCTGCCGACCCTGATCGCCGACCCGTACTTCCGCAGTGCGGTCGAGTCCGCCATCGATGGTTGGCGCCGCGTGGTGGTGACCGCCACCGAATTGGGCATCCCCGTTCCCGGCTTCGCCTCGGCGCTGTCCTACTACGACGCGCTGCGCACCGAACGCCTACCGGCCGCCCTGATCCAGGGCCAGCGCGACTTCTTCGGCGCCCACACCTACGGTCGCATCGACGCCGACCCCGCCGCGCGATTCCACACCCAGTGGAGCGGTGATCGGACCGAGGTGCAGATCTAACCCGCACTAAACTGACCTGGTGCGAACCCGCACTAAACTGACCTGGTGCGAACCCGCACTAAACTGACCTGGTGCGAACCCGCACTAAGCTGCGCTGGTGCATTTCCTCGATGGTCACCGACCCGCCTACGACCTGACCTACAACGACGTCTTCATCGTTCCCAACCGGTCCGACGTCGTCTCCCGGTTCGACGTCGACCTCGCGACCACCGACGGCACCGGCACCACCATCCCGGTGGTGGTGGCCAACATGACCGCGGTCGCAGGGCGCCGGATGGCCGAGACGGTGGCCCGTCGGGGCGGGATCGTCGTGCTGCCCCAGGATCTGCCCATCGAGGCCGTGCGGGCCACGGTCGCTTTCGTCAAGAGTCGCGGCCTGGTGGCCGACACCCCGGTCACGCTGGCTCCCGACGACTCCGTCTCCGACGCGGTGGCGCTGATCCACAAACGCGCCCACGGCGCGGCAGTCGTGGTGGACGGCAACCGGCCGGTCGGACTGGTGACCGAGTCCGCCACCGCAGGAGTGGACCGGTTCGCCCGGGTTCGTGACATTGCGACCGGCGACTTCGTCACCGCACCCCTGCACACCGATCCGCGCCGGGTCTTCGAACTGCTCGAGCATGCCCCGATCGACGTCGCGGTGCTCACCGCCGCCGACGGTTCACTCGGCGGCGTGCTCACCCGCACCGGAGCTGTGCGGGCCGGGATCTACTCCCCCGCCGTCGACGCCGGGGGCCGGTTGCGGATCGCCGCGGCGATGGGAATCAACGGCGATGTCACCGCTAAGGCGCGGGCACTCATCGAGGCGGGCGTCGACGCCCTGATCGTCGACACCGCCCACGGCCACCAACTCAAGATGCTCGCCGCGGTCACGGCCATCGCCGCCCTCGACTCCGGCATTCCGCTGGTGGCCGGCAATGTGGTCTCCGCCGAAGGCACCCGGAACCTCATCGAGGCCGGGGCCGCGATCGTCAAGGTCGGCGTGGGACCGGGCGCCATGTGCACGACCCGCATGATGACCGGCGTCGGGCGCCCGCAGTTCTCCGCGGTGCTCGAGTGCGCCGCGGCGGCGCGGGAACACGGCGCCCACGTCTGGGCCGACGGCGGGGTCCGCCATCCCCGCGATGTGGCACTGGCACTGGTGGCCGGCGCGTCCAACGTGATGATCGGATCGTGGTTCGCCGGCACTTACGAGTCCCCCGGTGACCTGCTCGTTGATCGCGAGGGCCAGCGTTATAAGGAGAGCTACGGCATGGCGTCGAAGCGGGCCGTCGCCGCCCGCACCATCGGCGATAGTGCCTTCGACCGGGCCCGCAAGGCGCTCTTCGAAGAGGGCATCTCCACCTCCCGGATGGCACTGGATCCCACTCGTGGCGGAGTGGAGGACCTGCTCGACCACATCACCGCCGGGGTGCGCAGCACCTGCACCTACGTCGGCGCGGGCACCATCGCCGAACTGCATGAGCGGGCGGTCCTGGGTGTGCAGTCAGCCGCCGGTTTCGCCGAAGGCCATCCCCTGCCGACCGGCTGGTAGCACCGCGGGCGCTACCATCGTGGTCGTTGTTGTTGCTGTTGTCGTCGTCGTTGGCGACGACGCTGTCGTCGATGCGGTCGTCGAACAGGGGGAATTTCAGTGCCGGAGGCCCCATTCGTGGTGCCCTGCGCCGAGGAGTCAGACGACTCCGACGCCGAGCCCTCTTCTAGACAGCCGGGCGGTCGGCCCGGCCAAGTGACGCTGCCGCGGTGAGCGTCATCTCCGTTGCGCTGAGCCTGCTCGGCTTCGCCCTGCTCACGGTCGGCACCGCGATTTTCGTGGCGGCGGAATTCTCGTTGACCGCGCTGGAACGCAGCACCGTCGACGCCAATGCCCGCACCGGCGATCGTCGCGACAAACTCGTTCAGCGCGCCCACCGCACCCTGTCGTTCCAGCTTTCCGGCGCGCAGTTGGGTATCTCCATCACCACCCTGGCCACCGGTTACCTGGCAGAGCCGGTTCTGTCGAAGCTGCTCACTCCACTGCTGACGTCGGTCCGGTTGCCCGCCGGGGCGGTGCCGGGTGTCTCGCTGGTCTTGGCGATTCTGCTGGCTACCTCGCTGTCCATGGTGTTCGGCGAACTCGTGCCCAAAAATCTCGCGGTGTCGCGTCCGGTGCCGACAGCCAGGGCCAGCGCCGGCCCGCAGATGCTGTTCTCGTTCCTGCTGGCGCCGGCGATCCGGCTGACGAACGGGACCGCCAACGCGATCCTGCGCCGACTCGGGATCGAGCCGGCCGAGGCACTGCGCTCGGCCCGGTCGCCACAGGAACTCGGTGCTCTCGTCCGCGGTTCCGCCGAGCGCGGCGGAATCGATGCGGGTACCGCCGAACTGGTCGACCGGTCCCTTCAGTTCGGTGCCCGCACGGCGGAGGAGTTCATGACTCCGCGCACGGAAATCGAGGTTCTCCGGGCCGACGACACCGTCGCCGACCTGCTGAACGCATCGGCCGGGACGGGTTTCTCCCGGTTCCCGGTGATCGAGGGCGACCTCGACGAAACCCTGGGCATCGTGCATGTCAAGCAGGTCTTCGGGATACCGGCGGATCAACGTGCCCACACCAGGTTGGCCCAGCTGGCGATCGCGGTCCCCCGGGTGCCGTCCACACTCCCCGGCGACACCCTGATGACCGAAATACGCGCTAACGGCCTGCAGACCGCCCTTGTCGTCGACGAGTACGGCGGCACCGCGGGCATGGTCACGGTCGAGGACCTGATCGAGGAAATCGTCGGCGACGTCCGCGACGAGCACGACAATTCGACCCCGGATGTCCGTCGGAGCGGATCGGGGTGGGAGGTCTCCGGCCTGTTGCGGATCGACGAGGTGGCCAGCGCGACCGGATTCCGCGGCCCCGACGGGGAGTACGAGACGATCGGCGGGCTCGTCCTCGAACAACTGGGGCACATCCCCGCGCCCGGGGAAGCCGTCGAACTGACGGCCTTCGATCCCGACGGCGGCGGTAACTCGCCGCACTGGCGGGCCACCGTGGTGTCGATGGACGGCCGGCGCATCGACCGTCTCACCCTGATGCGGACACCCCGGTAATGGGCAGCGACATCTTCGGTGTGCTGCTGACCATCGTGCTGCTGGCGGCCAACGCGTTTTTCGTCGGATCGGAGTTCGCGCTGATCTCGGCCCGGCGGGACCGGCTGGAGGCCCTCGCCGAGCAGGGCAAGAAGCGCGCGGTCACCGTCATGCGCGCCGGGGAGCAGTTGTCGCTGATGCTGGCCGGCGCGCAACTCGGCATCACCATCTGTTCCATCCTGCTCGGCCGGGTCGGGGAACCGGCGGTAGCCCATCTGCTGGAGAAGCCGTTCGGGTTCCTCGGCGTTCCCGATGGGGTGCTGCACACGGTGTCGTTCCTGTTGGCGTTGGCGCTCGTGGTCGCCCTGCACGTGCTGCTCGGCGAAATGGTGCCTAAGAACATCGCCATCGCCGGACCCGAGTCGACCGCCATGCTGGTCGTCCCGCTCTACCTTGCCTACGTGCGGGCGGTCCGGCCGTTGATCGCGGTGTACAACTGGTTGGCCAATACCGTGCTGCGCGCCTTCGGCGTCACCGTCAAGGACGAACTGGACGTCACCATATCGACGGTGGAACTCGCCGAGATGATCGCCGAGTCACGGTCGGAGGGCCTCCTCGATTCCGAGGAGCACATCCGGCTTTCCCGGGCCCTTCAGATCCGCAACCGGGTGGTCGGCGACGTGACGGTTCCGCTCAGCGAGATTCACTCGGTGCCGGTTGCGGCGCCCGGCACCGGGCCCACCGTGGCGGCGATCGAGCAGGCGCTGGAGTCAACGGGATACTCGCGCTTCCCGGTCGTCGACACCACGGGTGAGTTCGTCGGCTTCCTGCACATCAAAGACATCCTGGACCTCGTCGACCATCCGGGCACCGCCGTCAGCGCCTCGGTGGTGCGTCCGCTGCCGCGACTGCCGGCCGCCATGCCCCTGCCCGATGCCCTCTCCCAACTTCGCAGGAACAACAGTCACCTCGCGTTGTTGACCGATGCCGAGGGCACGGTGTGCGGGATGGTGACGTTGGAGGACCTCGTCGAAGACGTGGTGGGAACGGTCTACGACGGCACTCACCGATAGGATCAGGGAACTTTCCCAGAGGGAGGAACTCATGACTAACCAGGTCACGACCGATCGGGTCGCCGTCGGCAACCTGCGGGTGTCGCGGGTGCTCTACGACTTCATCACCGACGAGGCCCTTCCCGGCAGTGGGGTCACCCCGGAGTGCTTCTGGTCGGGAGTGGACAAGGTGGTCGCGGATCTGACGCCCCGCAACACCGAACTGCTGGCCCGCCGCGACGCCCTGCAGACGCAGATCGACACCTGGCACCGCCAACGGGTCATCGGCGGTTTCGACGCGGCGCAGTACCGCCGGTTCCTGACCGATATCGGTTATTTGCTGCCCGAACCGGAGAACTTCACCATCTCCACCACCGGCGTGGACGCCGAGATCACCTTGACCGCAGGCCCGCAACTGGTGGTGCCGATTCTCAACGCGCGCTTCGCACTCAACGCCGCCAATGCGCGCTGGGGATCGCTGTACGACGCCCTCTACGGCACCGATGTCATCGGCGACGAAGGCGGCGCGCAGGCCGGTTCGCGCTACAACCCGGTGCGCGGCGAAAAGGTCATCGGCTACGCCAAGCGCTTCCTGGACGACGTGGTGCCCCTGAGTTCGGGTAGCTACCGCGCGATCACCCGGTTCCTCGTTGCCGATGGCGAACTCGAGGTCGCACTGGCTGACGGCGACGTCACCGGTTTGGCCGACCCGACGCAGTTCGCCGGTTACACCGGCGATCCGGGTGCACCTGGATCGGTGCTGCTGGCCAACCACGGCCTGCACATCGAGATCATGATCGACCGCGATTCCCCGATCGGATCGACTGATCCGGCCGGCGTCGCCGATGTGGTAATGGAATCCGCCGTCACCACGATCATGGACTTCGAGGATTCGGTGACCGCCGTCGATGCGCAGGACAAGGTGCTGGGCTATCGCAACTGGCTCGGCCTGAACCGAGGCGATCTGACCGAGGACGTCAGCAAGGGCGGGAAGACCTTTACCCGGACCCTGTCCGGGGATCGCACCTACCGGGCTCCGGACGGCTCAGATCTGACGTTGCCCGGGCGCAGCCTGATGTTCGTTCGCAACGTCGGCCACCTGATGACCAACGACGCCATCACCGATGCGGACGGCAACGAGGTCTACGAGGGCATTCAGGATGCGTTGTTCACCAGCCTGATCGCCATGCACGGCCTTGCCGGCGGCGGCGGAAACGGACCGCTGCAGAACAGCCGCACCGGCTCGATTTACATCGTCAAGCCCAAGATGCACGGTCCGGAGGAAGTCGCGTTCACCGCGGAGTTGTTCGGTCGTGTCGAGGACGTGCTGGGCCTTCCCGCCAACACCCTCAAAGTCGGGATCATGGACGAGGAGCGCCGAACCTCGGCAAACCTCACGGCGTGTGTGCGCGCGGCCGCCGACCGGATCGCGTTCATCAACACCGGGTTCCTGGACCGCACCGGCGATGAGATCCACACCTCGATGGAGGCCGGCCCGATGATCCGCAAGTCCGCGATGAAGACCCAACCCTGGATCCTGGCGTACGAGGATCGCAACGTCGACGTCGGACTGGCGACCGGCTTCTCCGGCCGGGCCCAGATCGGCAAGGGCATGTGGGCGATGACCGACCTGATGGCCGACATGGTGGAGCAGAAGATCGCCCAGCCCCGCGCCGGTGCCACCACGGCCTGGGTGCCCTCGCCCACCGCCGCCACGCTGCACGCCATGCATTACCACTACGTCGACGTCTACCGGGTGCATGCCGAACTGGCCGGTCGGAAGCGCACCACCGTCGAATCGCTGTTGACCCTGCCACTGGCGAAAAGTGGGCTGGACTGGTCCCCGGCGGAGATCCGCGAAGAGGTCGACAACAACTGTCAGTCGATCCTCGGGTACGTGGTGCGCTGGGTCGAAGCCGGCGTGGGTTGCTCGAAGGTGCCCGACATTCACAATGTGGCGTTGATGGAAGACCGGGCCACCCTGCGGATCTCCAGTCAGCTGCTGGCCAACTGGCTTCGCCACGGCGTGATCACCGCCTCCGACGTGACAGCGAGTCTGCGCCGGATGGCGGTGGTGGTCGACGAGCAGAACGCCTCAGATCCGCTGTACCGTCCAATGGCACCGGATCCGCAGGCCAGCGTCGCCTTCCAGGCGGCCGAGGAGTTGATCCTCTCCGGAGCCGCGCAACCCAGCGGCTACACCGAGCCGATCCTGCATCGGCGCCGCCGGGAGTACAAGGCCCGCGCTGCGCAGGTGAACTCCTAGATGGGCCGGCACAGCCTTCCCGAACCGGGAGAATCCTTCGGCAACGCCCCCGACGGTGATCGCCAGCACCGGCGTCGACGCCTTGACACCACCCGACGCGGCGTGAGCCCCGGGGTGATCGCCGCACTGGTGGCCCTCGCGGTGCTCATCGGCGGGGTCATCGCGTGGCAGTCCTTCTCGGACGCGATGTCGCAGCGCTCCCAGGACGCCGCCCGCAAGTGCGTGCAGGGCACCGCCACCGTGGCGGTGGTCGCCGATCCGGCCATCGCGGACAGCGTCGCCGCGATCGCCGAGACGTACAACGCCGACGCCAAACCCGTCGGGGACATCTGCGTCGGTATGGCTGTCACACCGGCGACCTCCGATGCCGTGATCGCCGGTTTGTCCGGCACCTGGCCGGCTGAACTCGGTGAGCGCCCGGCACTGTGGATTCCCGCCAGTTCGATGTCCTCGGCCCGGTTGCAGGCGGTTGCCAGCGAGGAGATCGTCAGCGACGTCCGATCCCTGATCACCTCGCCGGTGGTGCTGGCGGTGCGCCCGCAACTCGCGGAATCGCTCGGGCAGCGGGAATGGCCTGCACTGCCGGAACTGCAAACCAACCCGACCGCACTGGAGGCGTTGAACCTGCCCGGCTGGGGCTCGCTGCGCTTGGCGCTGCCGGTTGGTGGTGCCTCAGATGCCGCCTACCTGGTGGCCGAGGCGGTCGCTGCGACGACGACTCCGGCCGGAGCGCCGCCCACTGCCGGACTGGGGGCGGTCAGCGCCCTGCTGGGCAACCAGCCCCGACTGGGCGACAACTCCGCCGACCAGGCGTGGAACTCCCTGATGGCATCGGCGGATCCGGCCACCGCCCCGGTGCACGCCGTTGCAATGACCGAACAGCAGCTGTTCAGCCGGGTCTCGGGGCTCCAGGGCGCTAAAGACACTGTTGCGCAATGGATTCCGAGTGGTCCGACGGCTCTGGCTGACTACCCGACGGTGCTGCTGTCAGACCCCGCGATGTCGGAGGAACAGATCAGTGCCGCCAGCGAGTTCGCCCGATTCATGGGCACGCCCGAACAACTCGGCACCTTCGCCAAGGCCGGATTCCGGGTACCCGGAATCAACCCGCCGGCAGGCGACGTGGTGAGTTTCCCGGCACTGACCCCGGCACTGGCGAACGGCGACGAGGCAATGCGGGCAGCAGTGGCGACCGCGGTATCTCCGGTGCCCGGTGCAGCCACCACCGTGGTGCTCAGCCAGAGCCTGGCCGGCGACGAGAACGGTCAGTCGCGACTGGCCAACGTGGCTGACGCTCTGAGCAACCGGGTCCGCGCGCTGCCGCCCAATGCCGTCGTCGGGCTGTGGACGTTCGACGGTGCCGACAGTCGTCCGGTAGTCACGACCGGAGCGCTGTCCGAGGATCTTGCCGGTGAGCCGCGGTCGGCCGCGTTGAGCGCAACCCTGGCCGGGCTGACACCCACCGGTGGCGGTGAAGTGTCCTTCACCACACTGCGGCGGGCCTATTCCGAGGCGCTCGCCAACTACCGCCCAGGACAGCCGAATTCAGTCCTGGTCATCACTGCGGGCCCACACACCGATCGCACGCTGGACGGGACGGGCCTGCAGAACTTCATCGCCGGTGCCATCGACCCCAACCGGCCGGTGGCGATCAACGTCATCGACTTCGGCGCCGACCCCGACCGGCCGGTCTGGGAAGCGGTGAGTCAACTCTCCGGCGGCAGTTATCAGGAGATCGCCACCTCCGAGTCCCCCGACCTGGTCGCTGCGATCGCCCGGATGCTGTCCTAGCCGGCCTTCAGGCGAACGCCTCGATCGGTGGGCAGGAGCACACCAGGTTCCGGTCGCCGTAGGCGCCATCGATACGACGCACCGACGGCCACACCTTCGGCCGGAACGCCGCACCCAACGGGTAGGCCGCCTGCTCGCGCGTGTAGGGATGGTCCCACTGATCGACGAGCAGACATTCAGCGGTGTGCGGGGCGTTGCGCAGCGGGTTGTCCTCAGCGGGCCAGTGGCCCGACCCGACGTGATCAATTTCGGCGCGAATGGCGATCATCGCCGCGCAGAACGCGTCCACCTCGGCGAGACTCTCGCTCTCGGTCGGCTCGACCATGAGCGTGCCGGCCACTGGAAAGCTCATCGTCGGTGCGTGAAAGCCGAAGTCGGCCAACCTCTTAGCGACATCGTCGACGGTGACGCCGGTCCTTTTCGTGATCGGTCGCAGATCGAGAATGCACTCATGAGCCACCATCCCGTTCTCGCCGGTATAGAGCACCGGGTAGTACTCATCGAGACGGCGGGTGATGTAGTTGGCCGAGGCGATCGCCACCAACGTCGCCTTGCGCAACCCGCTGGCGCCCATCATCCGGATGTAGGCCCAGGTGATGGGCAGGATCGACGCCGAGCCGTAGGGCGCCGCCGACACCGTGTGGGAGTCGGGGAGTTCCGGTGCCAGTGGGTGGCCGGGCAGATACGGCGCCAGATGGGCGCGCACCGCCACCGGTCCGACGCCCGGTCCGCCCCCGCCGTGCGGAATGCAGAACGTCTTATGCAGGTTTAGATGGCTCACATCGCCCCCGAACTTGCCCGGCCGTGCCACGCCCACCAAGGCGTTGAGATTGGCGCCGTCGACATAGACCTGGCCACCGGCGTCATGGATGACCGCACAGATGTCGGCGATGTCGTGCTCGAAGACGCCGTGGGTGGACGGATAGGTGATCATCAGCGCCGCCAGTTCGTCAGCGTGCTCGGCGACCTTGGCCCGCAGTTCGTCGAGATCCACGTCGCCGTTGTCGCGACAGCCCAGAACGACGACCCGCATACCGACCATCGCCGCCGATGCGGCATTGGTGCCGTGCGCACTCGAGGGAATCAGGCACACGTCACGCTGCGACTCGCCACGTGCGGCGTGGTACCCGCGGATGGCGAGCAGGCCCGCGTACTCGCCCTGGGAGCCGGCATTGGGCTGCAGGGAGATTTCGTCATAGCCGGTCACACCGGTCAGCCAGTCTTGAAGATCGGCGATCAACCTTCGCAGGCCGCTGGAGTCGTCGGCCGGGGCGAACGGATGCAGTCTGCCGAACTCCGGCCAGGTGATGGACTCCATCTCGGCGGCGGCGTTGAGTTTCATGGTGCACGAGCCCAGCGGAATCATGCTGCGGTCCAGCGCGATGTCCTTATCGGACAGGGCCCGCAGATAGCGCATCATCGAGGTTTCGGTGCGGTACTGCGTGAATGCCGGGTGAGTGAGGAAACCGGATGTGCGGGTGCCGATGTCGGGTCCGGCAAAATCACCGGCGACCGCCGCCCCGAAAGCTTCGAGAACGGTGGCGACCTGGGCGTCGGTGGTGGCTTCGTCGCAGGCCACCGAGACGTGATCGTCGTCGACGCGCCAGATGTTGACTCCCCGCTTCTTGGCGGCGGCCCCGATGGCTGCGGCACGGCCCGGGGTCCGCGCCAGCACGGTGTCGAAGAACCTGTCGTGCACGACCTCGATGCCGGCGGAGCTCAGCGCGGCGGCCACGGTGCGGGCGTGCCCGTGCACACGGCGTGCGATGGCGGTGAGGCCGTCGGCGCCGTGGTAGCTGGCATACATCGCGGCCATCACCGCCAGCAGTACCTGGGCCGTGCAGATGTTGGAGGTCGCCTTGTCCCGGCGGATGTGCTGCTCGCGGGTCTGCAGCGTCAGGCGGTAGGCCGGCGCGCCGTCGGCGTCGACAGACACCCCGACCAGTCGGCCGGGCAACTGGCGGGCGTGGCTGGTGTGTACCGCGAGATATCCGGCGTGCGGGCCGCCGAAGCCCATCGGCACACCGAAGCGCTGCGCGACCCCGAAGGCGACGTCGGCTCCGATCTCACCGGGTGGCGCGACGAGTGTGCAGGCCAGCAGGTCCGCGCCCAGCGCCACCAGGGCGCCGCGCTGGTGGGCCTGGGCGATGAGCGCGGACCAGTCGGTGATCCGGCCGCTGGCGCCGGGCACCTGGGCGATCACTCCGAAGAACTCGCCGTCGGGCAGGCCGTCGCGCAGGTCGGCGGTGACGATCTCGATGCCCAGTGGCTCGGCGCGGGTGGCGAGCACCGCGGCGGTCTGGGTGAACAGGTCGGAGTCGACGGCCACCCGGTTGGCGGAGCCGCGGCCCGCGCGGTACATCAGGGTCATCGCCTCGGCGGCGGCGGTGGCCTCGTCGAGCATCGAGGCACCCGCCAGATCCAGGCCGGTGAGATCGGCGATCATGGTCTGGAAGTTCAGCAGGGCCTCCAGCCGACCCTGGCTGATCTCGGGCTGATACGGCGTGTAGCCGGTGTACCACGCCGGGTTCTCCAGGATGTTGCGCAGCAGCACCGGCGGGGTCAGCGTGTCGTAGTAGCCCTGACCGATCATCGACACCGCGGTTGTATTGGCGTTGGCCAAGGCCCGCAGCTCGGCCAGGGTCTGGTGCTCGGAGATCGGCGCCGGCAGCGTCTGCAGGCCCGGCGCGGTGCCGTCGGCGCCGGGTACGTCGAGGATCCCGGCGGGTAGCGCCTTGGCCGCCAATTCATTGAGGGAGCCGACCCCGATCACGGCGAGCATGGTGGCCAACGCCGCAGCGTCCGGGCCGATGTGGCGATCGGCGAAACTTTCCGGGGTGACTCTTTTCGGGGCGGATTTTTTCGGGGCGGATTCAGGCACAGGAATCTCCGTGACTCGGGGCGGACGCGGCCGTCAGCGTGGCATCCCCTCCCTCTGTCGTTGGTGCCTGAGAGATTCAGCGAGCCGTCCCATACGGGCCGACGCCTTTCCCCATGGGCGGGTGGGCGCGCACGCCCACCGCTTTCCAGAGGCATCGGGTCTCGACGCGGTCCGGGTGCCTGAGAGATTGACGGAGAGGTGCTGCTCCTTCGGCGTCCGGGGCTGGCTGCCACGGAACTCTCCCGCACGAGGTCGATGCGCTGTCGAGTCTAGCCGTGAGCAGACGCAAAGTCGCCCCGACAGGGCCCTGGAAGCGGAAGTTTACGTCTGCTCGCCGAAGGTGGCGGGAGCGCGGTCAGCCGATCTTGCGGTCGCGACTCTTGCGTCGGGATGCCAACTCGTCCTCGGGGGACGGGATCGACTCACCGCCATCAGCCCGTTCACCTGGGAAATCGGCGATGTCGCCGGTCAGTTCGCGCATGGCGCCGCTGACCGCGATTCCGAAGACACCCTGCCCACCCTGCAGCAGGTCGACGACTTCCTCGGCCGAGGTGCACTCGTAGACACTGGTTCCGTCCGAGAACAGGGTGATGTTGGCCAGATCCTGGACTCCGCGCTTACGCAGATGATCGACCGCGACCCGGATGTTGTGCAGGGAGATTCCGGTATCCAGCAGGCGCTTGACTATCTTGAGGACGAGGATGTCCTTGAACGAGTACAGCCGCTGACTGCCTGAACCGGCCGCGCCCCGAATCGACGGGACGACCAGCGAGGTGCGAGCCCAGTAGTCCAATTGGCGGTAGCTGATCCCGGCGATCTGACACGCACTGGGACCGCGGTAGCCGATCAGCTCATCGGGCACCGAATCATCCGGGAAAAGGCCCGCCTGCAGGGGTTCGACCGGGCGAACCCCGGTCGGCGCGGCAAGATCGAGTTCTCCCTGACGTCCCTCGTCGCCCACAGTGCTTCCTCTCGCCACTCAACCGGCCGCCGCGCTGACGCCCGCGTCGCCCGGAGCCTGAGCATACGCCCCACCCGGGTTGGAACGTGGGAGTCACGCCGTCAAAGTATGGCCGCCGCGCGAAGTGGTTCGTGGCATCCCGGTGGCGTGTCGACGCCACCCCAGCCCAGATGAGACGTATCCGTGATCTCTCAGGTGGCCTTGAAGTCGTCGGGTGACACGCTGTCGAGGAACTCCTTGAATTTCTCGACCTCGTCTTCGCGCAGCGTTCCGCCCGATTCCTCGTCGCCGTCGTCGGGCATCAGCAGGCCCGCTTCGGCGAGGACCGACTCCTCGACGTGGATCGGGACACCCATCCGTATCGCCAGAGCCACCGAGTCCGACGGCCGCGCCGACACCCGGACGTCGTGGTCGAACACCAGATCGGCGTAGAACGTGCCTTCTCGAAGATCCACGATGCGCACTTCCTGGAGCGAATGCCCAAGGGCACCAATGACATCCCGGAAAAGATCGTGGGTCATGGGCCGCGACGGTTCGACGCCCTGCTGCTGGATGATGATCGCCTGAGCCTCGGATTCGCCGATCCAGATCGGCAGGTAGCGGTCTCCGGCCGACTCGCGTAGCAGCAGGACCGGCTGATTGGCGGGTTGCTGCATACGAACGCCGACAACAAGAACCTCAGCCATCGGTAACCGACCTCCGCCAAAGATGTGCCTGAACTAACCAGCGTGAGTCTAGTCCTCAGCGATCCATCACGTCGCGGACGGCGGACTTGATCAGTGCGGTGTGCAAGCTGATCGCCAGCGCGGCCACCTCACGGGCGAGGTCGTCGGCCCGGTCACGGGCCCCGGTGGTGCCGGCCTTCCCGACCGGACCGGCGATCTGGGCGATCAGGTCGGACTGCCGGTCGGCGGCGGATCGGAATGCCCGCAGGTGCCGGGGTTCGACGCCGTACTCGGCCAACGCAGCGGCGCACTGGGCGATCACCACCGAGTGCTCGTCGAAGAATCCACCTGCGCCCGACGTGATGATCCCGGCCTTGCGGAGCGCCGCGAGCAGTTCCTCGGCGACGCCCGAGCGTTCACCGAGGTCCTCCCGGCTCAGTCGCGCCGGCGCCGGCGAGGGACTGACGGCGCCGTCCGGCGGGGGGCCCTCGTCGCCCACCGGTACCAGTCGGGGGGCCGGATACCGCGGGTCCTGACGCGGCAGTTCGCCGTCGGGTAGGGAGTCGAGTTGAGCCTTGATGACCTTCAGCGGCAGATACTGATCGCGTTGGGCGATGAGGATGAACCTGAGCCGTGCGCTGTCGTAGGCGCTGAATCGCCGGTAGCCCGACGGACTCCGCTGCGGGGTGATGAGACCCTCGGCCTCGAGAAATCGGATCTTGGAGATCGTCACGTCGGGGAAGTCCGGCCGAAGCATGTCCAGAACCGCTCCGATCGACATCCCGGCCGGTTCGTGACTATCGAGGGCGCTCACTAGCCCCCCGCGACGCCGTCGTCCTCGGCCGTCTTGGGACCGGTCAGGAACACCAACCGGAACTTGCCGATCTGTACCTCGTCGCCGTTGGCCAGGGTGGCTGAGTCGACCGGTTCGCGGTTGACGTAGGTGCCGTTAAGGCTGCCGACGTCGACGACCTGGAAATCGCCGCCGTCGAGCCGAAACTCGGCATGGCGGCGGCTCACGGTCACGTCGTCGAGGAAGATCTCGGAGTCGGGATGGCGGCCCGCCGACGTCGTCGTCTGGTCCAGTAGGAAGCGGGAACCTGCGTTCGGGCCGCGTTTGACCACCAGCAACGCTGCGCCCACCGGCAGTCCCTCGACCCCGGACACCGACCCAGCTCCGGCGTTATCGCCTACTGAGGCGTCGAGATCGCTCAGGAAGTCCGCGCGGAAGACCGAGGTGGTCTCCACGGTGACCTCACCGACGGTCTCGTCGGCCCCCGATTGTCGGTCGTTTTGCGTCACTCATGCTCCTCGCCGTCGCTGTACTGACCGTACCGCCCATGGGTCGCTGCACCCTAACAACGACGGTGGCCAGTCTTGCCCCGATTCAAGCCAGTCTTGACCCAAATCAAGCCAGTCTTGACCCAAATCAAGCCAGTGTGCCTCGATAAGCGTCGGCGTCGAGCAGTCCGGCCAGGCCGGTGTCGAGGCTATCGCCGTCGGCCCGCAACTCCAAGAGCCAGCCCTGACCATAGGGGTCGGAGTTGACCAGTTCCGGTTTGGCGTCCAACTCGGCGTTGACCGCGACCACCGTGGCTGACAACGGCGCGTAGAGGTCGGAGACACTCTTGGTGGACTCGACCTCGCCGAACGACTCCCCCGCGGTCACCGCGGTACCGACCTCGGGTAGCTGCACGAAAACCACGTCGCCCAGTGAATCCTGAGCGAAGTCGGTGATACCCACCCGCACGGTGTCCTCGCTCGTGCGATGTACCCACTCATGTTCGGCGGTGTAACGCAGTTCGGCGGGGATTTCGCTCACGTGGCTCCTCGTTTCGCCGGGCAGTCAGGTGCCGGGACGTACCGGTCCTCCTGAGCGTAGGTCATGGCCGCGGATGAACCCGGGGCAACCCGCGTAGTACGAGGCGGACTCCAAGCAGGTACAGAACCGCCGACCACAGGTACATGCCGATACCCCAGATCAGGAATCCCCACCCAATCAACCCGATCACCCGGCCCCAGCCGGAATCAAACTGCCCCAACAGAATCAGCGGGAATCCCGACATCAGGGCGAAGGTAGCCGCCTTACCGACGTAGCTCACCGGCAGCGCCGTGATGCCACGACTGCGCAGGAACGGCAGCGTCGCGGCGAGCACCGCGTCGCGACCGACCAGGATCGCCACCACGGGCCACCCCACGACGCCGGCCAATGCCAGGCCCACCGGAACGACGACCATGTAGACCCGGTCGACCAACGGGTCCAGTAACTCCCCCAGTTGCGAGGACTGGTTGGCCACCAACCGGGCGATCTTCCCGTCGGCCCAGTCCGAGACTCCACCGAAGATCAGGATGGCCACGGCCGGACCGTAGGCGTGCCGGACGAGCAGTAGGTACAGGAACACCGGCACCAGGATCAGCCGGATCACGCTGAGGACGTTCGGGATCGTCAGCACGCGACCCCGCATGCGGCCGAACCTACTGGTCAGCGGAAGACTCCAGGCAGGCTCAGTGCGGACAGCGTGTCGTCGCGCAGGGGGTTGTCGTGGACCATGTAGGTCCACGTCGAGGTGGGCCGCGCGAGTTTGGACAGGTCCAGTCCGGGTTCATCGACGAGGACGTTGGCCGTCTCGAACGTCTGCTGAGAGGCCTCGATGGCGTCGGCCGCCAAACCCGCGAACGCGTCCACGGCCAGCCGGTGAAACTCGTCCAAGGGGTTTTGCCGACCCAGCGCGCGCAGGTGGATGCTCTCGCGGATGTCGGAGAGATAGGCCAGGTGATCGGCCCAACCGCGGTCGAGGTGAAACAGCATGATCTGTCGGCAGATCCGCTCCAGTTCGTCCTCGGCATCGGTGTCCGAACCCGCCAACTCCGCGGTGAGTTCGGCGTAGCGGTCCGGGGCCAGTTCGCGCAGTTCCTCGCGAGCGGTCGGGGTGCTCAGCAGGGTTGTGCGCCGCTCGACGATGATCGCGCGCTGCTGGGCGATCAACTGGTTGTACCGCCAGGTGTTGGCGTGCACATCCAGCAGGCGGCCGTCGGCGACCCGCTGGGCGTGATCGAGCAGGGTGGTGGCCTTGGGGCTGACGGCACGCCCGGTCTCGTCGCACTCGGTCGGCAGCTTGCCCGGCTCAAGATGGGCGGCCACGACGTCGTCTTCCCAGCTGGCGAAGAACACCGAGGAACCCGGGTCGCCCTGGCGCCCGGCCCGGCCGCGCAACTGATTGTCGAGCCGCTCGGTGCGGTGCCGGCCGGTGCCGATCAGGTGCAGTCCGCCGAGTTCGGCCACGGCATCGTGGTCGGCTTCATCGGAACCGCCCAGTCGGATATCGGTGCCGCGGCCCGCCATCTGAGTAGACACCGTCACCACGGCCAGCTTGCCGGCCTCGGCGATCACCAGGGCCTCCTCCTCGTCGTTTTTGGCGTTGAGGACCACGGCCGGGATGCCGCGGCGCACCAGCCGGGAGTGCAGGTCCTCGGACTCGGCGACGTCCTGGGTACCGACCAGGATCGGCTGGCCGGTGGCGTGGATCTCGATGATGTGGTCGATGATGGCCTCGTTCTTGGCCGCGGTGGTGATGTAGACCCGGTCGGGCTCATCGACCCGGACGTTCGGCGCATTGGGCGGGATGGGCGAGACCGCCAACTTGTAGAACTGTCGCAGCTGCTCACCCGCGGCCAGCGCGGTGCCCGTCATCCCACACACCGTGGGATACCGATTGATCAGCGCCTGGACCGTGATGGTGTCGAGGACCTCGCCGGTTTCGGTGGTCGCGATACCCTCCTTGGCCTCGACCGCCGCCTGCAATCCGTCCGGCCAGCGCTGCAGCGCGGCGATTCGGCCGCGGGAGGCATTGATCAGTTGCACCGCACCGTCGCGGACGATGTAGTGCACGTCGCGCTGCAGGAGCACGTGGGCGTGCAGGGCGACGTTGACCTCGGTCAGCGTGGTGGCGACGTTCTCCTCGGCGTAGAGGTCGATTCCGCCGAGTGCCTTCTCCAGTCGTCGGGCGCCGGCATCGGTGAGGTGCACATTGCGGCTGTCGTCGTCGGTGGCGAAGTAGCGGTCCGCGTCCCGGTCGGAGACCAGTTGGCCGACTAGTCGCACGATCTCCAGCTTGGGCGTCTCCCGATGGGAGGTGCCGGCCAGCACCAGCGGCACCAGAGCCTCATCGACCAGGACCGAGTCGGCCTCGTCGATGATCGCGACATCCGGGTTGGGCGAGACCAGATCGGCGACGTCGGTGACGAGTTGGTCGCGAAGGACGTCGAAACCGATCTCGTTGACCGAGGCGTAGGTGACGTCACACTGGTAGGCGTCGCGGCGCTCCGCACGGGTCGACTCGGCGGTGATCCAGCCCACCGTCAGACCCATCGCCTCGATCAGCGGGCCCACCCATTCGGCATCACGCCGGGCCAGGTAGTCATTGATGGTCACCACGTGGACGTTGCGCCCGGCGAGGGCGTAGCCGGCGGCGGCGATCGCCCCTGACAGGGTCTTGCCCTCGCCGGTGCCCATCTCGATGACGTCCCCGGCCATCATCCGCAGCGCTCCGAGCAACTGGACGTCGAAGGGGCGCAGGCCGGTGGAACGCTCGGCGGCCTCCCGCGCGATGGCCAGGAACTGCGGCGCGTCGGCCGATTCGGCGAGTTCGGCGAGGTTCAGCAGTCGGGCCGCCTTGGCCAGTTGCTCGGCGTCCAAGCCGGCGGCCTTGTCGGTGAACTCCGCCGCCGCGGATACCTCGGCCATCGAATGCGCGGTGACCTTCTCGTCGGTCGCGCCGAGCAGTCGCCAGAAACCCCGGCTCAGTCGGCCCTGGCCGGCCGGGCCGGTGTTGGAAGTCTTCGCCACGCGACCAACCGTACCGGCCGGTGCCGGTACCGCCGCGGTGCTCTCGCCTTCCACGCTGAGGTAACTTCGCGGGACGAGTCGAACCCGGCCCGCACGGGGAGGAAAATTTCAGTGGAAACCTTTACTCCGGCCCTGGACTGGGCGAACGAGTTGATCCCGTCGGTGCTGTGGATTCTGCGGGCGTGGGCGATCAGCGCGACGCTGACGCTGCTGGCGCTGGTACTGGTGGCGCGCTTCACCGTGTGGGGCCGGCAGTACTGGCGCATCACCGGCGACTACTTCAAGGGCCACCAATCCATCGGAGTATGGGCGTGGCTGGGGACACTGCTGCTCTCGACCATGATCTCGGTACGGATCATGGTGCTACTCAGTTACCAGGGCAATGACCTGTTCGAGGCGCTGCAGATGGCGTTCACCGCTCGCGGTGCCGGCAACGAGGCCGCCCGCCAGGTCGCGATCAGTGGGTTCTGGCAATCGCTGATCGTGTTCGGCATCCTGGCCGCCATCTTCATCAGCCGAGCGTTGCTCGACATCTACCTCACCCAGCGGTTCATCATCCGATGGCGCACCTGGCTCACCGACCGCCTGACCGGTGACTGGCTCGCCGACCGCGCGTACTACCGATCCAGGTTCACCGACACCGACACCGACAGTCCCGATCAGCGCATCCAACTCGACATCGATATCTTCACCACCGGCGCCGGCGGCACCCCGAATCAGCCCACCGCCGGTACCGCAAGCATGCTGCTGTTCGGCGCGATCAACTCGATGACCACCGTGGTGTCCTTCACCCCGATCCTGTGGAATCTGTCCGGGCCGGTGACCGTCGCCGGCATCACCGTCAATCGGGGCCTGTTCTGGGTGGCCTTCGTCTACGTGTTCTTCGCGACCGCGATCGCATTCTGGCTCGGCCGCCCGCTCATCCGTTTCAGTTTCCGCAACGAGTCCACTAACGCCGCATTCCGCTATGCATTGATCCGACTGCGCGACGCGGCGGAGTCCGTCGGCTTCTACCGCGGTGAGAACGCCGAACGCGGCGTGCTTCGCGGCCGGTACAACGCCATCATCGACAACTACCGCGGGTACGTGCGCCGCAGCCTGGGACTTCTGGGCTGGAACGTGACCATGAGCCAACTGCTGAGCCCACTGCCGTGGCTGGTTCAGGCCCCCAGGGTTTTCGACGGCGCAATCACCCTGGGCGACGTGACCCAATCGGCCGGTGCGTTCTCCAATATCAGCGACTCGCTGTCGTTCTTCCGCAACGCCTACGACTCGTTCGCCGCCTACCGCGCGTCCATCATCCGTCTGCACGGCCTGGTCGAAACCAACCAGATCTCCCGGGACCTGCCGAGTCTGCAGACCCTTCCCAGCACCGACGGTTCGGTGGAGTTGCGCCGCGTCGAAGTGCGCACGCCGACCGGCAGCCAATTGGTGGATCCGCTGGATCTGCGGCTGGAACCCGGTGACGGTCTGGTTATCACCGGACGCTCGGGGGCGGGTAAGACCTCGCTGTTGCGCAGCCTGGCTCAAATGTGGCCCTACACCTCGGGCACCCTGCATCGTCCGCTCGAGGATCACCAGACCATGTTCCTGTCCCAGATGCCCTACGTTCCCCTGGGCGACCTGCGCACGGTGGTGTCCTATCCGGCGCACTCCGGTGAGGTCCCCGACGAGCAGTTGCAGCAGGTGCTCTCCCGGGTCGCCCTGTCGCATCTGACCGGCCGACTCAACGAGGTGGCGGACTGGGCCAAGGTGCTTTCACCGGGGGAACAGCAACGCGTCGCCTTCGCCCGAATCATTGTGAACAAACCCCGGGCGGTCTTCCTTGACGAGGCCACCTCCGCCCTCGACGAGGGCCTGGAATACCAGGTGTACGACATGGTCCGCACCGAGTTGCCGGACACCATCCTGGTCAGTGTGAGCCACCGACCGAGCGTGGAGCGCCATCACCAGCGGCATCTGGAGTTGCTCGGCGAGGGCGAGTGGCGGCTGGGCCGGGTCGAGCCCACCACGCTGGCTACGGTCTAGCCCGGCGGGCCGACGGTAACGGCGGATGGAGCTTTACGAACCCTCTCTGGACTGGGCCAACGAGATCCCTAACTCGCTGCTGTGGGCCGGCAGGGCCTGGCTGATCACCGCAGTGGCGACGGTGGGTGTGCTGGTGCTACTGGCGCGCTACACCACCTGGGGTCGGCAGTTCTGGCGGATCACCGGCGGGTACTTCCGGGGCCGCGACAGCGTCGTGGTGTGGGTGTGGCTGGGGGTGCTGCTGTTCTCCACGCTGATCGCGGTGCGACTCAACGTGCTCCTGAGCTACTTCAGCAACGATCTCTACTCGTCGCTACAGGTGGCGTTCGAAGGCCTCGGTGCCGGCAATGAAGCGGTTCGCCAGTCCGGTGTCAGCGGATTTTGGATCGCGATCGCCACCTTCATGCTGATCGTCGCGATCTACATCAGCCGCGAGTTGATCGACATCTATCTGACCCAACGTTTCATCATCCGCTGGCGGATATGGCTGACCGACCGACTCACCGCGGACTGGTTGGACAACGAGGCGTTCTACCGCGGTCGGTTCCTTGCGGACCCGATCGACAATCCGGACCAGCGCATCCAACTCGACATCGACTCCTTCACCACCGGGACCGGGCAGGGCACCAACACCCCCACCGTCGGCACCACGGCGACACTGCTGTTCGGTGCGATCAACGCGATGGTGTCGGTGGTGGCCTTCACCCCGATCCTGTGGGGGCTGTCGGGGCCGCTGACCTTCTTCGGTTGGACGCTGAGTCACGCCCTGTTCTGGATCGCGTTGCTCTACGTGTTCGCCACCACCGTGATCGCGTTCTGGATCGGCCGGCCGCTGATCCAGTTCAGCTTCCGCAACGAGTTGACCAACGCCGCTTTCCGGTACGCGCTGGTGCGTCTTCGCGACGCCGCCGAATCGATCAGCTTCTACCGCGGTGCGCGCGCCGAAAAAGCCGTGCTGCGTACGCGTTTCATGGCAATCATCGCCAACTACCGCGGATTCGTGGTTCGTAGCCTGGCCCTTCTGGGCTGGAACCAGTCGATCAGCCAGTTGATCAATCCGCTGCCCCTGATCGTTCAGGCGCAACGGCTCTTCAAAGGCCAGATCACCTTCGGCGACGTGACACAGTCGGCGTCGGCGTTCAGCAGCGTGCACGACTCGCTGTCCTTTTTCCGGGCGGTCTACGACTCGTTCGCCTCCTACCGAGCCACCATCATCCGTCTCGACGGACTCATCGATGCCGACCAGCGCGCCAGTTCGCTGCCCCGGTTGCAGGCGGAGCGCAGCACCGACGGCGCCATCGAGTTGCGCGACGTCGAGGTCCGCAACCCCGACGGGAGCGTGCTCATCGCCGGTCTGGATCTGCGGCTGGAACCCGGGGAGTCGCTGGTGATCACCGGGCCCTCCGGTTCCGGAAAGACCACCCTGCTGCGCAGCATCGCCCAACTGTGGCCGTATACCTCCGGCACCCTGCTCCGGCCGGACGGGGTTCCGGACTCCGACGCGATGTTTTTGTCCCAGGTGCCCTACCTGCCCCTCGGTGATCTGCGGGCGGTGCTGTCGTACCCGAACATCGAACGCGAGATCCCCGATGCCCAACTCACCGCCGCACTCGATGACGTCGCACTGGGTCACCTCGCCAACCGACTCGACGACAGCAACGACTGGCCCAAGTCACTCTCCCCGGGCGAGCAGCAGCGCATCGCGTTCGCGCGGGTGCTGCTGCACCAACCCACGGTGATCTATCTCGACGAATCCACCTCGGCGATCGACGAGGGCCAGGAATTCGCGCTGTACCGACTGCTGCAGGACCGGCTCCCGAACACCATCACGGTGTCCGTCACCCACCGCGGGACCGTCAAACAACACCACGACCACCATCTGCGCCTGCTCGGCGGGGGCGGTTGGGAGTTGGAGGACTAGCCGGCCGCGGCGTGCGCGCCCGCCCGGCGGCCGAAGAAGGAGCCCTCGCCGAGTTGGGTACCGCTGGAGTACCCCTTGCCGTCCTGGGCGATATTGGATGCGCACGTGCCCGCGGCGTAGAGGCCGCCGATCACGCGGTCGTCCTCCCCCAATACCTCGCCGTCGACGCTGGTGGCCAGCCCGCCGACGGTGAAGCCTGAATACATCGCCTTGCCCAGCGACAGATCGAAGACCGCCCACGGTCCGTTATCCTGTGCCGCAAGGTATTCCGGTTGCTTATGAAACTCCGGATCCTCGCCGACGGCTGCATGGGTGTTGTAGTCCTCCAGCGTGGTGGCGAGGTTTCCCACCGGAATTCCCAACGCTGCCTCCATCTCGGCAACCGTCTCGTATCCGTCGATGAACTTGATCAGCGGGAAGTCGGGCCGCTGCAGATGGTCCTCGTCGACGATGAGGAATGCGGCGTGGTCGGGTTGGTCCATCACGAAACCCGACGTGCGCGAGTGGTAGGAATCCTCGGCCACGAACCGCCTACCCAGTTTGTTGACGATGAGTCCGGTCAGCAGGATCGCCGGCGGGTAGATCGGGGCGGTGATGAACGACTGATCCATGTGCTTGGTGGCGGCCCCGGCCGAGACACCGAGGCGGATGCCCAGACCGTCGTCGTAGGTGTTGCCCAGGACGAATGGCTTCTCAGCAAGTTCCGGGGTGTAGGTGGCCACCATCTCCGGGTTCATCACGAACCCGCCCGCAGCGATCACCACGGACCTGGCGCGGATGGTGCCGGTCTCGGCGAACCGTTTCCACGCCACCCCGACGACACGGCCGTCCTCGGTCACCAGGTTCGTCGCGCCGGTCTCGTAGCGGATTTCGACCCCGAGTTCGGCCGCCCGCTTGACCAGTAGGTCGATCACCATCGCCGCGCCCTGAGTGTCACCGGGCACCGGAACCTTGTGGCCGCGCGGAGCGGGCACCGCAATGTCCTTGTACGGCCACACCTTCTCGTTGCCGGTGTACATCAGACCCTCGGTGTTGGGCTGGATTACCGCCTTGTACGGGTAGTAGGTGCGCTCGAAGGCGATACCGAGATCCTCGAGCCAATTGAAGTGCTCGACGCTGCCCTCGCAGTAGGCGCGGATCTTGTCGTGCTCGGGATCCAGCGACATCGCGACCAGGTACTTGTACATCTCATCGGCAGTGTCGGGGTGGCCGGTGGCCTCCTGCACCGCCGTGCCGCCGCCGAGATAGAAGTGCCCGCCGGCCAGTGCAGTTGTGCCGCCGGCGACGGCGGCGCGTTCCAGAACGAGCACCCGGGCACCGGCCGCGGCGGCCGTCACCGCCGCACACCCGCCGCCAATGCCGAACCCGATCACCACCACGTCGACATCATCGGACCATTCGGTGACGGCCTCGGACTTGACGGTCACGGGAATGTCGAGACCGCTCATGATCGGCCGGGGGCGGGTGCGTGGTGAGTCATCCCGGTGAGGATATCGCCGTTGATTCCGGGTGCGTCAGTTGGTCCGGGCAGCCGCGTCGATCAGATTCCCGACTGCGGCGCTGTCGGCGGCTACCTGTTGGCTGGTGGCCTGCCAGGAAACCGCCGCGGGCAACCGGCCCCAGGTGCTGTTGAAGATACCGATCATCACCGCGTCGCCGTTGGCGGTCAGGGTGTAGACCGGACCACCGGAGTCCCCCTTCTGGCTGACCACGCCGTTGGTCATGGTGAACCAGCCGTTGTTGACCCGTTCCACGGTCCCGCAACTCTCTCCGGTGACGACGCCGAAGTGGCAGACCGGCTGTCCGGCCGCCAGGGGTGCGGCGGGATCGCTCACCAGTACCCGACCGCCCGGAAGTATGTTGTTGATCGACACGTCGGGGGCGAGGCTGATCGTCTGGTAGTCGGAGATCACCTGATCGACCCGTACCACCGTGCCGTTGGGGGTGTTGTCCCGCGAACTCGTGACGACTCCGATGATCCGGCCGTCGCGGTCGGTGACCGGACCATTGCCGCGGCAGTGCCCCGCTGAAAAGGCCACCCGGGCCACCGGGTCGACGAACCCGAGGGTGCAGACCGTGGACTGCTGGCGGATCTCCATCCCGGGCGACACCGTGACACCACTGACGTCGGCCGCGACTTCCGGGGCGAACACGGCGGCCAGGCCGGCGCCGACGGCCGCCGCTACAACCAGGGGCTTCAGGGAGCGGGTCACCATACACCTCGATCAGTCTCAGACGCGCGAACGGCGCGGTCGCAACAATGTGTCGACTGTGTATCGGGGTTTCGTCCCGATCGTTACCGACCAGTGATTGCGGGTCCGCGCCGTCCGGCGTGAAGCGACCTGAGGTGCAGTTCAGGGGATGTTGATGGTCTGTCCGACCTCGATATGGTCGGGGTTGGCGATGTCGTTGAACTTGGCCAGTTCCTGGTAACGGTTGCCGTCGCCGAGGTACTGCTTGGCGATGTTGAACAGGGTGTCGCCGGCGGCGACGGTGTGGGTGCGCGTCTCGGCGGCCACCGGGGCGATCTCCACCTTCTCCTCCACCAGTGGCGGCGGTGGGGCGTCAGTCTCGGTGCGCGAGGACCACACCGACCCGTCGGCCGCATAGAGCACCAGGTTGCGGTCATCCTGTAAGACGAGCTTCGCGTCCTTCTTGCCCTTGGTGTCGGTGTGCCAGACCGGCTTGTCGCCGGCGTAGACCACGAAGTTGCCGTCGGCCTGGACCTCGGCACGGTCGGCGCCCTCGCCGCTGGTGCCGGCCGCCCAGATGGCTTCGCCGCGCGCCGCGAGGACCAGGTTGCCGTCGTCCTGCAATGTCAGGGTGTAGGCACCGTTGCCGGACGTGAGCAAATCGCCCCGGCCCAACTTCTGTCCTGCGCTGAGTGTGTCTCCCACGAGTTTCTCTTCCTCCTTTTAACCACCCTCTTACCCGGGCGGACTGTTCACGAGCCTACTGGAGCAACACCCTCAGGAATCAAAGCCCAACCCGAGGCGATCCAGGGTGCGTAGCAACACGTTGCGGCGACCGGCGTTGTGGTCGGCCCGATTCAACGACCGGCGGGTGGCCTGGATACCGATGCTGGCGAACGGTTCGGGCGGAAACGGCAGCGGCCGCTTGCGCACCATCTCCAATTCGGTGCGCTCGGTCGCGCGGCCGTCGAGCAGATCCAGGCACACGTCGGCGGCGAACCGCGACGCTCCCACACCCAGTCCGGTGAAACCGTTGACGTAGGCGATTCGGCCGCGTCCGGCCAGTCCCCAGTGCGCGCAGAACCGGGTGCTGGTATCGATCGGCCCGGCCCAGCGGTGACTGAACCGGACATCGTCGAGTTGCGGAAAGGTGATGAAGAAATGCGCCGCGATCTTGCGGAAGGACTCCGGACGGTCCTCGTGCCGCGGATCCACTCGGCGGCCCCAGTGGTACATGGCATCGTAGCCGCCCCACAAAATCCGGTTGTCGGCCGAGAGCCGGTAGTAGTGAAACTGGTTACCGCTGTCGCTGATGCCCTGGCGTCCCCGCCAACCGATGCGATCCAATTGCTCTGATGTCAGGGATTCGGTGCCCAGGACGTGGTCATAGACCGGCACCGTGTGAAGCCGATTGCGCCGCAGCAGGCTCGGAAACACGTTGGTGGCCAGGACAACTCGTTTCGCGGTGATGGTCCCCGCTGCGGTGGTGACGGTGACCCCGCCGGTATGGGCCCGGATATCTCGACCCTCGGTGTGCTCGTAGATGGCCACACCCGCCTCGGCGCACACCCGCGCCAGTTCAACCACCAGCCGGGCGGGGTCGACGATCGCGCAGGTGTCGGCGGCGAACAATCCGGCCAGGTAGGTGGGCGAGTCGACCTGCGCCCGCACCGCTGCCTGCTCGAGGAACTCCCCCTCACCGCCGGCGGCCACGTCCCGCAGCCACGGCACCTGATGCGCTTCGGTGGCCACGCTCAGCATGCCGGTGCGCTGCCAGTCGACTTTCATGTCGTAGTTCTCGATGTCGGCCGACATCCCGTCCAGGTTGGCCCGGCCCAGCGCTTCAAGCTGGTCGAATTCCTCCGGCCAGCGCGATTTCCCGTTCTCCGCGCCGTGGGTGAGGCTGGCATCGACGAAGCCGCCGTTGCGGCCCGATGCCCCCCAGCCCAGACGTTGGGACTCGATCAGCACCACCCGGGCATCGGGGTCACGCTCGGCGGCGTGTAGTGCCGTCCACAGTCCGGTGTATCCGCCGCCGACCACCAGCAGGTCGCAGGTGGTCGCGCCGGGCAACCGCGGGTAGTCGGGACGAACGCCCAGAACCGCCGGATCAAGCCACATCGATCCGCGCACCGACGGTGCCAATGCACGCTCGATCAATCCCGGATCGACCGCCCGGTCGAACACGATGCGCATGGGTCCCATGGTGGCACGGGGGATCTACACCGGGGGATCTACACCGGGAGATCTACTTCGCGAGCCGGGCCAGCAACGGCCCGGCGATCGCGAGCAGGAACACATACGGGGTGGCGACGGCGCCGATCGTGTCGACGCTGGCGCTGACGAGTCCGATGATCACCAGTGAGAACTCGCCCCGGGCGATCAGGGCGGTGCCGGCGCGAATCTGCCCGCGCCGGGCAGCGCCCTCCCGCCGGGCCGCGTAGGCGCCGGTCAGCACTTTCGTCACGGCGGTGACAGCCGCCAACGCAACGGCCACCGGCAGCATCGGTAGCAGATCGGCCGGTGCCACCGTCAGCCCGATCGCCACGAAGAACACCGCGGCGAACAGGTCCCGCAGTGGGGTGAGGACAACGCGGGCCCGGTCGGCGGTCGGGCCCGTCAGCGTCAACCCCACCAGGAACGCGCCGACCGCCGCCGAGGCGTGCAGGTGTTCGGCCACCGCGGCCACGATCAACGTGAGACCCAGAATCCGCAGCAGCAACTGCTCGTCCTCGGGGTGGGCGAGGAGGCGGCCGACGTGGTGGCCCCAGCGGTAGGACACCAGGAACGCCAGCGCCAACGCGCTAAGTGCGACCGCCATCCACAGCAGTGCCTGCTGCCAGGTCCCGCCGGAGGCGAGCACTGTGAGCAGCGGAAGATAGGCCGCCATCGCGAAGTCCTCGAGCACCAGCACCGACAGCACCGCGGGGGTCTCACGGTTGCCAAGTCGACCCAGATCTCCCAGCAGTCGCGCGATCACTCCGGATGACGAGATGTAGGTGATGCCGGCCAGAGCCAGGATGCCGACGGCATCGAGCCCCAGCAGCCAGCCCGCAACGGCCCCGGGGACAGCGTTGAGCAGCAGGTCCACCGCGGCGGAGGGGAGATGTCGCCGCAGACTCGTCGAGAACTCGCCGAGGGAGAACTCCAGGCCCAGGGTGAGTAGCAGGAGCACCACCCCGATCGAGGCGCCGGTCGTGACGAACTCCGCGGCCGCGGGCACCGGCGCGATGCCGCCGGTGCCGAGAAACAGACCCGCGAGCAGATACAGCGGGATCGGCGAGAGCCCGAACCGCCGGGCCGCCGTGCCGAGGACCGTCAGCACGATCAAGATGGCGCCCAGCTCCAGGAGCAGTGGCGCAGAAACAGCCACGGACTCAGCCCTGGTCGATGAGATGCCGGACGGCGGCGATGCCGTCGGCGGTGCCGATCACGACGAGTACGTCATGGGTGTGCAGGACCTCATCGGGTCCCGGCGATGCCAGCACCTGCTCGTCCCGGACGATCGCGACGATGGAGGCCCCGGTTCGGGTGCGCGCCTGCGTCTGCCCGAGTGGCCGTCCGGCATACGGCGATGCCGCACCGACTTCGACCTGGCCGGCGTCGAGCCCGGGGACCTCCTTGGTGAGATCGGCGAAACGCTCCACCATCCGAGGGGCACCGAGGATCTGCCCCATCGCCTCAGCCTCCCGGTCGGTCAGCCGGAACACCCGACTGGCCTTGTCCGGGTCGGCCGCCGTGTAGACAAGAACCTCGAAATCACCTTTACGGTGGGCGATGACGCCGATCCGGTCTCCGTCGGCGTTGTCAAACTCGAAACACAGCCCCACCCCGGGTAGCAGGGTCTCCCTGACGTCCATCGCCCTAGCTTCCCGGCCCGACGGCGGCGGCGCGGGCCGGCTCCCAGCCGGGTGGGCCGAAAATGTAGCCAAGTCGGTCGCGCCAGGTCGTCGCCGACCGGACGTCGCGGGCGATCGCGACGTACTCGCCGGTCTCCAACTCCCAGATGTTGAACGTGTCGACCGGTTTGGTCAGTCCGTAGTGCGGTCGGAAAAGTTCCGGCTGGAAGGTGCCGAACAGCCGGTCCCAGATGATGAGGATGCCGCCGTAGTTCCGGTCCAGGTACTCGGCGTCCATGCCATGGTGCACCCGATGGTGCGAGGGCGTGTTGAAGACGAACTCAATTCCGCGCGGCAACGTCCCGATGCGCTCAGTATGAATCCAGAACTGATAGACCAGGCTGATCGAGAAGCTGGTGAACACCATCCACGGCGGAACACCCAGCATCGGCAGTGGCGCCCACATGATCAGTTCCCCGCTGTTGTTCCATTTCTGGCGTAGCGCGGTGGCGAAGTTGAAATAGCGGCTGGAGTGGTGCGCCTGATGAGTGGCCCAGATCAGCCGGACGCGGTGGGCGATGCGGTGATAGGCGTAGAACAGCACGTCGACCCCGACAATTGCGATCACCCAGGTGTACCACTGCCCCGGCGACAGCTGCCAGGGTGCGACGTAGGCGTAGAGCGCCGCGTAGCCCATCAGGCCGAGGAACTTCCAGACCCCCATGGTGGCGACTGACACCACGCCCATCGAGATCGACGCACGCGCGTCACGGCTTTCGTACGACGCGGGGCCGGGCCGACCGGATTGCGGTTCATCGTCGAGTCGGCGGGCCGCGGCCCACTCGATGGCGAGCAGGAGAATGAAAAACGGGACGGCGAAGAGCACCGGATCCCGCATCGGCTGAGGCAGCACCGATAACATCTCCGCGATTCGATCCACTGCGCACCTCCTGAACTGAGACGATGCCAGCTTAACGGGCCGCGCCGCCGGTCGTATGCCGCCGATATCGTGGCGGCCATGCACAAATGGGCGCTGCTGCTGGGTGCGATCGTCGCGGAGGTTGCCGGCACGTTGTCCCTACGCGCCTCCCAGGATCACCCGGGATGGCTGGGCACGGTCGTTATCGGGTACGTCACGGCGTTCTTCCTGCTCGCACAGGTGATACGGGCCGGTATGCCGATCGCGGTGGCCTACGGCACCTGGGGCGCCCTGGGCACCGCACTGACCGCCGGGATCGCGGCGGCGATCTTCGGCGAGAAACTCACCGCGCCAATCATCGGCGGTATCGTGCTGATCATCGTCGGGGTGCTGATGATCGAGTTCGGTTCACACTCTCGAGCGGCCGAGGATCTCCCCTCGTGATGTGGCTGGCACTGGCCGGGGCGATCGTCGTCGAGGTGTGTGCGACCCTGTCGCTGCGGGCCTCCGACGGGTTCCGGAAGCGTGTCTGGATCGCCCCGGTGATCCTGGGTTACCTGATCTCGTTCGCGCTGCTGTGGCTCACCCTGCGACTGGGCATGCCGGTGGGTATCGCCTACGGCGTCTGGTCGGCGTGCGGTGTCGCCCTGGTCGCGGTGGCGGCTCGGGTGTTGTTCGACGAACCACTGACGCCGTTGATGGTGGCCGGGATCGTGGCGATCATCGGCGGCGTGTCGTTGATCGACTTATCGGGTTCCTGGCGCTGAGTACCGGTTTACCAAGCAAGATGACACCCGTGATCAATCCGTCGCTGGCCGAACTGGCCCACCGGTTGGGCGTGGCGACCGAGTACTACGACTGGGTCGGCCACCTCAAGACGGTGGAACCGACGACGGTGGTCGCGGTGCTGTCCGCACTGGGATTCAAGGCCGACACCGAAATCGACTGTGCCGCATCAATCTCAGAACACACTCGCAAGCATTGGGCTCGGAACCTACCGCCGGTGATCGTCGCCCGTACCGGCTCCGAGGCCGCACTGTGGGTTCATGTCACCCACGGCGCCCCGGCGGAGGTCTGGGTGCGACTGGAGGACGGCAGCATCCGCACCAACATTCGGCAGGCTGATAACTTCACTGCGCCGTTCGACCTCGACGGACGGCGTGTCGGCGAGGCCACCTTCGTACTGCCGGGGGACCTTCCGCTGGGCTACCACCGGGTGCACCTGCGATCCGGGGACACCGAGTGCGTTACCCCGCTGATCGTCACACCGGACTGGCTGGGCATGCCCGCGCGGATGGGCGCGCGGCGCACCTGGGGTCTGGCCACCCAGCTTTACAGCCTCACCTCGAAAGGTTCCTGGGGTGTGGGCGACCTGACCGATCTGGCCGACCTGGCGGTGTGGGCGGGGTCGCGCCACGGGGCCGGATTCGTGTTGATCAACCCCCTGCACGCGGCCGCGCCGACGGCACCGATGGAACCCTCCCCCTACCTGCCGACCTCGCGACGCTTCGTCAGCCCGCTGTACCTGCGGGTCGAGGCGATCCCGGAGTTCGCCACCATGCCCGGGCGCCGCCGGGTGCGCAAGAGCCAGCAGGCCTGCGCGGCGGCGGCCCGCAAGGGCGACATCATCGACCGCGACGCCGCGTGGGCCGCCAAACGCGCGGCCCTCGCACTGGTCCATGCGGTGCCGCGCTCGGCCGGCCGGGAGCAGGCGTACCGCGCCTACCGGCGTCGCGAGGGCGCCGCACTGGACGACTTCGCCACCTGGTGCGCGCTGGCCGAGGAACTCGGCAGCGACTGGCGGGCCTGGCCGGCGGGTCTGCGCCACCCGACCGGGCCCGAGGTCGCCGACTTCGCCCAACGCCATCCGGGCGCGGTCGACTTCCACCGGTGGTTGCAGTGGCAACTCGACGACCAACTGGCCGGCGCCCAGTCCCAGGCCCTGCGAACCGGGATGCCGCTGGGAATCATGGCCGACCTGGCCGTCGGAGTGCATCCGTCGGGGGCCGACGCCTGGTCACTGCAGGACGTGCTGGCGCTGGGCGTCACCGCCGGTGCCCCGCCCGATGAGTTCAACCAGCTGGGCCAGGACTGGTCGCAGCCGCCCTGGCGGCCGGATCGCCTCGAAGAGCTTGGCTACGAACCGTTTCGGGCTCTGATCGCCACCATCCTGCGTCATGCCGGCGGCGTTCGGATCGACCACATCATCGGGTTGTTCCGGCTGTGGTGGATTCCCCGGGGTGCCCCGCCCGCCGTCGGCACCTACGTGCGTTACGACCACGACGCAATGATCGGCATCGTCGCTCTGGAGGCGCACCGGGCCGGGGCGGTGGTGGTGGGCGAGGATCTGGGCACGGTGGAACCGTGGGTGCGCGACTACCTTCGCGAGCGCGGCCTGCTGGGCACTTCGATCCTGTGGTTCGAGCACGACTCGGGCAGTCGCGGACCATTGCCGGCCGAACACTGGCGGGAGCTGTGCCTGTCCTCGGTGACCACCCATGATCTGCCGCCCACGCCGGGATATCTGGCCGGCGAACACGTGCGACTGCGGCACGCGCTCGGGTTGCTCACCCGCCCGAAGGCCGCCGAACTGGCCGATAGTCGAGCCGAGCAGGCCGGCTGGATGGCGGAGTTGCGCCGGGTCGGGCTACTCGCTCCACCGGGGGCCGGCGACGCCGACGAGGAGGCGGTCATCCTGGCCCTGCACCGGTATCTGGGGCGTACTCCGTCCCGACTGCTGGCGTTGGCACTGGCCGACGCGGTCGGTGAGCATCGCACGCAGAATCAGCCCGGAACCACCGACGAATATCCGAACTGGCGGGTGCCGTTGGCCGGCCCCGACGGGACGCGGCTCTACCTGGAGGACGTCTTCACCGACCGGCGGGCGGCCGCGCTGGCCGAGGCATTGCGTGCGGCCACTGATCCTTCCGGCGGCTAGCGCACACCCTGCGCGGCCTCGGTGAGCGCGACTACCCCGACGACCATCCGCCGCCGGGTCAGCGGTGCCGCCAAAGTGATCTCGTCGACCATTTCGCCCAGAGCGAAGTGCCACCAGCGCCAGGCCCGTCAATCGGACGGCCTAACATGGCGCGATGAGCGACGACGACACTCCGCTGTGGTTATTCGCCGACCAACTCAGCCCGCGGATTTACGGCGGTGAACACGCCCACCGCGAGGTGCTGCTCGTCGAATCCACCTCGGCGCTGGGCCGGCGCCGATCCCACCGGCAGAAGCTGCACCTGGTGCTGTCTGCGCTGCGGCACGCCGAGGCCGATCTCGGGGATCGCGCGACGCTGATCCACGCGGACACCTACACCGAGGCGCTGCGCGGCTACGGCCGTCCGGTACTGGTGTGCGAGCCCACCTCCCACGACGCCGAGCGGTTCGTGGCGCGGTTGCGCCGCGACGGTTTGGTGGCCGAGGTGCTGCCCACTCCCACCTTCGCGGTGCCGCGGGCGGAGTTCGGCGTCTGGGCCGGGGCCCGTAAACGTTTCCGACTGGAGGATTTCTACCGCCAGCAGCGTCGCCGATTCGGGGTGCTGATGGACGGCGATGAGCCGGACTCCCCACCGGTGGGCGGGCGGTGGAACTTCGACACCGAAAACCGGGAGTCGCCCCCGAAGGGTGCGGCGACGCTGGACGTGCCGCCACCGTTTTGGCCCGAGGAGGACGACATCGACGCGGGCGTTCGCCGTGATCTTGATGCGATGGATCTGAACACCGTCGGCGTCGACGGACCCCGGCTGTTCGCGGTGACCCCGGCCGAGGCCACCGAGGCGCTGCGGTGTTTCGTCACCGACCGGCTGCCGCTGTTCGGCCGCTACGAGGACGCCATGCTGGGCGGCGACTGGGCGATGGCGCACTCGCTGCTGTCGGTGCCGCTTAACTTCGGTGTGCTGCACCCCCTCGACGCGGTCCATGCCGCTGAGCGGGCCTACCGGGATGACCTGGCCCCATTGGCCGCCGTCGAGGGTTTCATCCGGCAGATTTTGGGCTGGCGCGAATACATGTGGCAGCTGTACTGGCACTTCGGCCCGGAGTACCTGGACAACAACTCCCTGGGCGCGCACACCCCATTGCCGGACTGGTGGAGCGACCTCGACGCCGACGCGGTGGACGCCGAATGTCTGCGCGAGGCACTCGACGGTGTCCGGACGCGGGGCTGGGCTCATCACATCCAGCGACTGATGATCCTCGGCAGCCACGGACTGCAGCGGGGATATCAACCCCGCGAGTTATCCGACTGGTTCGCCAGTTCGTTCGTCGACGGGTTCGCCTGGGTGATGCCGACCAACGTGATCGGCATGAGCCAGCACGCCGACGGCGGCCTGCTGGCCACTAAGCCGTACACCTCGGGCGGTGCCTACATCAACAAGATGAGCAACCACTGCCGCTCCTGCCGCTTCGATCCAAAGAAGCGACTCGGGCCCGATGCCTGCCCGTTCACCGCCGGATACTGGCAGTTCGTGGATCGCCACCAGGACCTACTGGCTGCCAACATGCGCACGGCGCGAGCGGTGTCGTCGATGAAACGACTCGGCGATCTCGAGGCCGTCCTGGAACAGGAGCGTCACCGGGACGCTTTCTGAAACGTTGCGGGCCGGTCGCGACGATAAGCCACTGTCGCGAAGCTGCGCTATCTTCAAGGCTGACTTCGAGGCTTCAGGATTTCAGGGACTTCAGGACTCTAGAGACGACAGGGGAGGTTCGGTGCCGTGAGACGACTCGTACTCGCACTCGGCGGCGCCGTGGTGGCCGCCGCGGCCGCCGCGATCCTCGGCACCGGTGCCGGTAGTGCCGACCCGGACGCCAACAACCTGTACAACGTGGTGGGTGAGCCCTACGCGAAGGCGGTGGCCCTCCTGCGCGCCCAGGGCGTGCGAGCGTCGTTCGGCGGATCGATGGGCAGCGATTTCGCCCAGGCGCAGTGCATCGTGAGTCGTCAGAAGGCGACCGGGGCACGGATGACCCTGTGGCTCGACTGCTCCGAGGAAGCCCAGCCTGAAGCGCCCGCGGCGACCTCGGTGGCCAACACGCCGGGCGACGCAACCGCCGGCGGCCGACCGACGCCGGGCGCCCCGGGGGTGGTGACCGTCATCGCTACACCGGTCGGGTGATTCCGGGCGGGACCTTTGCGCGCCTCAGCCGGCATCCCAGGCGGACACGGTTTGTTCGGCCACGTCGATGATCTTGGCCTGCTGGGAAGCCGGGCTGTCGATCTCCTCGGCGACGTAAGCCGCGACGAATCGCTTGATCTCGCCGTCGACCCCGGCCAGGATCCGCAAAATCTCGCCGCGCACCGACCGTGAGGTCACGTGGACGGCGATATCGGACGGCCGGGGCTTGGCGACGTCGATGACGATGAGCAACGGTTGAGCGGCCCGCGCGGTGGCCCGCAGGGCGATGTCGCCGTCGATGACGAAGCGCTGTTTGTCCAACCAGAGGTCGATGACCAGTTCGATGATGAGGGGGATGCGAATGGCAAAGGTAATGGTGTCGCCGAGTGTCCGCCGCACATGCGGTTGCTGGATCTTGACCTTCGCAGTGACCCGCGCCAGGCCTGCCGGACCCTGGGCCATCGGTCCCATCTCGAACTCATCGCCGGCGATCTCGGCGAACGCCGCCGCGACACGTTCCTCGGTCACCGCCAACTCGAAGAAACGTCGACCGAAATCCTCGTAGGTGACGTAGTCGAAGTCGAGCAGGCTCTGGGTCTTCATCAGGCTCTCAGGGTCTCACGTCGTGACGCCCAGGGTGGAGATCGAACCGGTAACGAATCGGCGGCACCTGAGGGCTCCCGGGGGTACTCACGGTCGACTCACGGGGGATTCCAGCAGAACCGTGACCGGGCCGTCGTTGACCGAATCAACCTGCATATGGGCGCCGAACACACCGGTCTGCACCTCCGCGCCCATCCCCCGCAACACTTCGATGAAGTGTTTCACCAGCGGTTCGGCATGAGACCCCGGCGCCGCCGCGTTCCAAGTCGGCCGACGCCCCTTGGCCGTGTTGGCGTAGAGCGTGAACTGGCTGACCACCAAGATCGGGGCACCGATGTCGGCGGCGCAGCACTGGCCGTCCAGGATTCGTAACTGCCAGAGTTTGACGGCCATCCGCGCCGCAGTTTCCGTATCGTCGGAGTGGGTCACGCCGACGAGTGCCAGCAGACCCTGACCCGCCGGGCGGATGGCGCCGACCACCTCGCCGAGCACCGACACCGACGCCGACGTGACGCGTTGCACCAGGACTCGCATACGCGCCGATGCTGCCAGTTCGCGGCCGATATTGTCCGATTCCAGCGAGACGGATGCGAATGAATTCGCCATTGAGCAAATTACCGATCGGCGAGGATGCGCCGTTCTACGAATAGCGGAACGGACGCCGCAATCAAATACAACAGCAAATTGCATAATGATTAGCGAAAGAGAATCCGCAGTTGAAGACGTGTTCCATGCCACAGTATTGCTGACTAAGTGACCGACACCACAAGATTTGGGGTTAATCGATATCGGGTTCGCGAAATTGATTCTGTTAGCGTCCTTTAAATGTTTGGTCTCGCGGCATTGCTGTCGCTAATTACACAGGTATCCGGAACTCCGTACATTCCCGGTGGCGACTCGCCGGCCGGAACGGACTGCTCCGGCCTAGCCTCCTGGGTGGCCAACGTGGCCTCCGGCAGGCCGGCGTTCGGTAGCCGATTCAATACCGGAAACATCGAGTCGGCTCTCCTGGCACGTGGCTTCCACTACGGCTCGGCGCCCGGTTCGGTGGTGATCGGCTGGAACAGCGGTCACGCCGCGGTCACCCTGCCCGACGGCACGCCGGTGTCCAGCGGAGAAAGTGGCGCCGGTGTGCGGGTCGGCGGCGGCGGCGCATACCAGCCTCAGTTCAGCCGCCACATGTATCTGCCGGTACAGGCCGAGCAGATGAACATCGACCCGCCAGCGGAGCCGGCCCCGGTCGAACCGGTGTTGGAACCGGTTCTCGCCGAACCCCCGGTCGACCTCCCGGCCGAACCGGTCCTTCCCGAATTACCGGCCGAACCGGTGCTCGGCGAACCGGTGCTCGGCGAACCCCCGCTCGACCTCCCGGTCGAACCGGCCGAACCGGCCGAACCCCCAGTCGACCTCCCCGCCGAACCTCCGGCCGGCCTCCCGGCCGAATCGGCGCTCGCCGACCCCCCGGCCAAACCTGCGGCCGTAGGGGTTACGGGTTGATTGTGTTCTCGCCGACCTGACGGCCCCATACGTGTTCGCTGAGCAGCGGCTGACCCAGCTCGAAATGGTTGTAGGGCGCGAGGGAGGCCCCGGTGTCCGCGACCAAATACGGAGCCGGCCAGAAATCACGCGTGATGGGCTGCCAACACCCGGGGGCTCCCCCGGGCCCGCCGCGGGCGTTCACCCGAGGCAGATTCTCCGGGTACACGTACGGGTTCGGCGCACCGATCACCATCGAGTTGGTGGCCAGCGAGTACCCGTTTCCACCGAATGATTCCAGTGCCAGGGGAACCAATTTTGCCGCGTTGCGGATCGTGCAGAAAATCTCGGGGCTGTACTCATTGAGCAGCCCGGAGGTGGCCAGTAGATCGTGGGTCGCACGGATGAGGTGGGGTGCGCCGCGCTCGACGGTATCCGTCGCGGTACCGGCGAATCCGATCGTCGCCAGCAGGGCGGCGTCGAGATCCCCACGTTGATTCCCGAGGGTGCCAGCGGTGGTCAGTGCGTTATCGAGAGCATCGACCAGGTCGGGGCCGACGGCGGTGTAAAGGTCGGCGACATCGGCCAGTCCGACCACACCGTCGCGCAGGCGCGGTAAGCGCGGGTTGAGATCGGCGAGGACCGAGTTCGCCTCGGTGAGGGAACGGCCGAACGTCGTGCCCAACCCGGTCAGCGCCTCGGCGGCGGCGGACAGGGTGAGATTGAGGTCAACCGGGTCGATTTTCTCGGCGATTGCGGTGACGGTCTCGAACAGGGTCTGAAACTCCGTGGTGACCGCCGTTGCGGTGATCACGTCATCCGATTCCAGGCGCGCCGCCGACGGGTTCGCGGGCGCGTTGAACGCCAACACCTTGTTGCCGAAAATCGTCGAGGCCACCACGTCGGCGGTGACGTTGGCGGGTATGACCGGTAGGTACCGGGCGCCGACGTACACCTCCAACCGTGCCGCCGAACGACCGTCTCTTTGGACGGCGTCAATGTGTTTGACGCGGCCGATCTGGACGCCGTTGTAGGTGGCCTTGGCACCGGGATCCAGCACCAAACCGGAGCGGCCCGACATCACGGTCAACCGGATCGTGTCGGAGAACGCACCCCGGAATTGCATGAACAGCAGGGTCGTCACCGTGCCGATGACGGCGAGCATCATGAGTCCGGCAAGCTTCTTCGGTGCTCGGTCGTAGAAGTTCACATCAGGTAAAAACGTACCCGCTGCCGGGCCGAGCACCCAGCGCGGGATAATCATTACTCACGGGGGTCGAACACCCTGCGCAAATCCAGCTCAAGCAGGCTCGATAGGAGCAGCCATGACCACAATCGAATCGGACGCAATCACCGGCACCGATTTCGAGGGCGAAGTCGCCGCTACCCAGCGGTACTTTGACAGCCCGCGATTCACCGGCATCACCCGGCTCTACACCGCCCGCCAGGTTGTCGAGCAGCGCGGCACCATCGGTGTGGACTACACCGTGGCCCGCGAGACATCGGCCGCCTTCCACGCCCGACTGCGCGAATTGTTCGCCCAAAGCAGGTCGATCACCACCTTCGGGCCGTACTCGCCGGGCCAGGCGGTGGCGATGAAGCGCTGTGGCATCGAGGGCATCTATTTGGGCGGCTGGGCGACGTCGGCCAAGGGCTCGGTCACCGAGGATCCCGGCCCAGATTTGGCGAGCTATCCGCTGAGCCAGGTACCCGACGAGGCCGCCGGCCTGGTGCGCGCGCTGCTCACCGCAGACCGCAATCAGCAATACCTGCGGTTGCAAATGACCCCCGAGCAGCGCGCCGCCACTCCGGCGGTGGACTACCGGCCGTTCATCATCGCCGACGCCGATACCGGCCATGGCGGGGATCCGCACGTACGCAACCTGATCCGCCGGTTCGTCGAAGCCGGCGTGACCGGCTATCACATCGAGGACCAACGGCCGGGCACGAAGAAGTGCGGGCACCAGGGCGGCAAGGTGCTGGTGCCCTCCGACGAGCAGATCAAGCGACTCAACACCGCGCGGTTCCAACTCGACATCATGGATGTGCCCGGGATCATCGTGGCGCGCACCGATGCCGAAGCGGCGAACCTCATCGACGGCCGCGCCGATGAACGTGACCAGCCGTTCCTGCTCGGCGTCACCAATCTCGACATCCCGCCGTACAAGGCGTGTTTCCTGGCCATGCTGCGCAGGTTCAACACCCAGGGCGTCGCCGAACTCAACGGACACCTGCTCTACGCCCTGCCCGAGGGCGAGTACACGGCGGCCGATGCCTGGCTGCAGAGTCGGGGCATCACCGCACTGATCGACGAAGCCGCCGCAACATGGACCGCCAACCGGCAGGGATCGGTGGATGTGCTGTTCGACCGCGTCGAGTCGCAGTTCGTCGATGCCTGGCAGGACGACGCCGGCCTGGACACCTACGGCAACGCTGTCGCCGAAGTGCTGAAATTCAAGGAGAGCGAGGGCGAGGCGCTGTCGATGAAGCCGTCCGACTGGAACGACTTCGCCAAAACCGCTTCGCTGTACGCGGCCCAGAGCAAGGCCGGTGAACTCGGGGTCGACGTATCTTGGGACTGCGAGCGGGCCCGGACGCCGGAGGGGTACTACCAGGTTCGCGGTGGCATTCCCTATGCGATCGCGAAATCCCTTGCCGCGGCGCCGTTCGCGGACCTGCTCTGGATGGAGACCAAGACCGCCGATCTGGCCGAGGCCCGCGAGTTCGCCGAGGCGATCCACGCGGTGTATCCGGACGCGATGATGGCCTACAACCTTTCTCCCTCGTTCAACTGGGACACCACCGGTATGACCGATGACGAAATGCGTTCCTTTCCAGAGGAACTCGGCAAGATGGGCTTCGTTTTCAACTTCATGACCTACGGCGGGCATCAGGTCGACGGCGTGGCGGCCGAGGAGTTCGCCACCGCGCTGCGTCAGGACGGCATGCTGGCCCTGGCACGACTGCAGCGCAAGATGCGCCTAGTCGAGTCGCCCTACCGCACACCGCAGACCCTTGTCGGCGGGCCGCGCAGCGACGCCGCCCTGGCCGCCTCGTCGGGGCGCACCGCGACCACCAAGTCGATGGGCAAGGGATCGACTCAAGTTCAGCATCTGGTGCAGACGGAGGTGCCCAAGAAGCTGCTCGAGGACTGGCTGGCACTGTGGAGTGAGCACTACAAGCTCGGCGAGCGACTGCGGGTGCAGTTGCGTCCGCGCCGGGCGGGCTCCGATGTGCTGGAGTTGGCCATCTTCGGGGACTCCGATGGCGAGAAGTTGGCCGACGTGGTGTTCGACCCGATCAAGGACCGCCACGGCCGCAGCATCCTGACGGTGCGCGACCAGAACACCTACGCCGCCAAGATGCGCCAAAAGCGTCTCATGACGGTCGTGCACCTGTGGTTGGTCAACCGCTTCAAGGCCGAGGCCGTGTACTACGTGGCGCCGACCGAGGACAACCGGTATCAGACCGAGAAGATGAAGGACCACGGCATCTTCAGCGCCGTCAAGGAGGACGTCGGCGAGATCATCGTTGCGGACGTTAATCAGCAACGGATCGCCGAACTGCTGGCACCCGACCGCATTGCACTGCAGAAGCTGATCCGCAAAGAGGACTAGAAGGGTGGTGGGTCGGCGGCCCAGCGGGCTTCGTTGAGGCCGCGTTCCCAGGCGATGCGGGCGGCGCGTTCGGCGGCGCGGGTGCGTTGTCGGGTGGGCATCATCAGGGTGCGTCCCGGGGAT
>Ga0210003_1000067_pt1 | contig 88863 bp, 96 predicted proteins | sample LantaG_FD_182804 | JGI IMG/M metagenome (GOLD analysis project Ga0210003, IMG submission 182804) | Deep subsurface microbial communities from Baltic Sea to uncover new lineages of life (NeLLi) - Landsort_02402 metaG (SPAdes) (version 2) | ecosystem: Environmental > Aquatic > Marine > Oceanic >... | reverse complement strand
TCCATGTACACACCTGTATTATTAGGGCTTGGCATAGACGCATTCTCTACAAACGCATTCGCCATCCCCCATGTAAAGGAGATGATAAGAAGAATAGACCTTACAAGGTGCAAAGAGATAATAAACCGGATCCTCGATATGAAGACAGGTACAGAGATAAAGACGTTCTTAGAGGGCGAGATCGGGAAGAGACTGGGCTCGGTCCCTGAATTTTGACATTGACGATCAATGACACACAATATAACTCATATAAACAGTCATATCCGCAGAATAGAAAGCATGAGAATAACTGTATGATAATGGAGATTTGCTTCATCAGATCTCAGCAATGTAGGGCCCGTTCCCCTGAACGGGCCGATGAGGGCAAAAGACCCCTACAAGGTTTTGTGCCTGTTTCCATATAGAAATTGAGAAAGATGTCAAATGCTGAAACCTGACCCCTTTTCAAGGAAGTAGGAGATGCACATAGTATGATAGATATAAAAGATATCGATATAGAAAGATTGCTAAAGTCCTCTCTAAAAAATGGAGGGGACTTTTCTGAAATTTACATAGAAACCATCTCGGGAACATCTATTATCTCAGAAGGGAGGCGCATAGAGAAATATATCACCACACATGAGTCCGGTATTGGAATCAGGGTAGTATCTGGTGATAGAAGCGCATATGCATACACAAACGACACAGCATCCCTTGACGATTTAGCCCTTACTGTGGCATCTGCCATAAAGAAAGGCCCATTTACCTCCAATATATCACTAGAGAAAAGATCGGCCAGATCTTATACAAAGGTAGATATAGATCCTTTTGGTATCTCTTCAGAAGAAAAGATAAAAAGGATAGAGATGGCTGAAGATGTAGCCTGGGGCATGGACAAGTCTGTTGTCCAGGTGAAGATTATATATGGAGAGTCTAAAAAACATGTATCTATTGCAAACTCAAAGGGGTTTATCTCAGAAGACACAAGGGATTCTATATTATTCGCAGTACATGGGGTGGTAACAAAAGATGGTATTATTGAGACAGGTTATGAACCTGTAGGCGGGGCAAGAGGCTTCGAACTATTCGATGAAATTAATCCAGAGGCAATAGCAAAGACAGCAATAGAAAGGGCTCTCAGGTGTCTGAAAGCAAGGCAGGCCCCTGCCGGCGTTATGCCGGTGGTGCTCTCAAGCGAAGCTGGCGGGACCATGATACATGAAGCCATAGGCCATGGCCTGGAGGCAGATCTCGCAGGTGAAGGGCTTTCTGTCTATTCAGGACAGATTGGCAGGCGTGTTGCGTCTGATGCCATAACTGTCATAGATGATGGGACCATGGTAGGGAAAAGGGGAAGCATTGGCTGCGATGACGAAGGAAGCCCATCAGAAAAGACCATTCTCGTTGATAATGGTATATTAAAGAAATATATGACAGATCTGATAACCGCTAATAAGTGTAACCTGGCCCTTACAGGCAATGGCAGGAGGCAATCTTACAGATACAGACCTATACCCAGGATGACAAATACCCTTATAAAGCCAGGTAAGCTTTCCCCTGAAGAGATTATATCCAGGGTAGAAAAAGGCATATTTGTTAAAAAGATGGGTGGCGGGCAGGTTAATACAGTAAATGGAGATTTTGTGTTCGAGGTCTCAGAAGGTTATCTCATAAAAGGTGGCAAGGTGGGAGATCCCCTGCGAGGCGCTACCCTTATTGGCAATGGTCCCAAGATCCTTACAAATATTGACTACATAGGTAGTGACTTGGGTTTTGGTATTGGTACATGCGGAAAGGATGGACAAGGCGTCCCCGTAGCTGATGCACAACCTACAATCCTGATTCCTGAGATCACTGTTGGCGGGAAATTACAGGGAGGATAAAATGATGAAAAAATGGACGATCTTTACGGTCAGCATACTTATAATGTTTCAGGGATGTGCATTTATATCTCTGGACATAAAATCCCTATTATCCCTGCCACCTATAGAGGAACGCACCCTCATCCCAGGCACAAAAGACAAGATACTGGTAATGGAAATCCTCGGGCCTTTAACTATTACAGCAAAAAAGGATGGAATAATGCCAAGAGAGGGCACAATGGAGCGCCTTGATTCAATACTGGCCCGTGCAAAAAGAGATAAAACCATAAAAGGGATTGTCTTGAAAGTAGACTCGCCCGGTGGCGGGGTTACAGCATCCAACTTGATATATAAAAAGATTGAAGAATATAAGAATACTCAGGAAATCCCAGTGGTAGCATGTATTATAAGACAGGCTACATCCGGGGCATACATGACAGCCCTTGCAGCTGACAAGATAGTAGCTCTGCCATCTGCTATAGTAGGCAATATCGGTGTGATAATCCCATCTGTAAGCCTAGAAGGCCTTATGAATAAACTAGGGATAAAACACCAAAGCATCACATCTGGAAAGTTCAAGGATTCCGGAACCCCATTGAGGGATATGTCAAGTGAGGATAAAGAAATACTGAAAGACATCGTGATGGAATTCTACAAAGACTTCCTCTCAAAGGTAGAGAAAGTACGTCCTGTAACAAAAGAGGATCTAAGTATAATAAAGGATGGAAGGGTGATGACTGCATCAACAGGGTTGAAACACCACCTCATAGACAAAGTGGGTTATTTTGAGGATGCAGTTATGTATGTAGAAGACCTGGCTGATATAAGAGGTGCAACAATTATTGTCTACAGGCGCAAGGGAGAAAATGAGGGTGGCTTTTATTCATGGCCGTAAGGGGACAGTCGGGAGTCGGGAGGACAAAAAAAGAGATGAGGCAGGATTTGACATTTAATATTTATTTTAAATGCTTAGTTGCATACAATCACATTCTCCCGAGGCGAATGCCTTATTAGAATGCCAAGGCCTGCCCCCTTAAATACCAATTCTCGAATCGCCATCCTCGCTATATTAATTGCCATGGCCGTGATACTGCACTGGTTTGAGACGTTCATCCCCAGGCCTGCTCCATTCCTAAGACTCGGCCTGGCAAATATATTTACCTTGTGTGCATTATATATGTTTGGTGGCATGTGGGGGCTTGTAGTTGTGATAAGCAGGGTCTTCATAGGGAGCCTGTTCTCAGGCAGCATCTTCACACCAACATTTCTGCTCTCACTTACAGGCGGAACAGTGGCCGCCCTTGTTATGTGGGGCATCCCAAAACCCCTGTTCTCTCCAATAGGTGTAAGTGTGGGCGGAGCAACTAGTCATAGCATAACCCAAATTATTGTTGCGAGCGCTATTATAGTAAGACATATAAGTCTTCTTCACCTTATACCGGTTCTCCTTGTGATCTCTGTGGCCACAGGCATAGCAAACGGCTACTGCGCAAAGATAATCCTTAGGGTGGTTAAAAAGGATATCTGAAAATTATTGCTACCAAGATCGGAGTAGCTCTACATGGATAGAACTGCCAGATTTCAGTGTACTATCTTGGGACTTTTAACCCTCGAAAGATGTTTTAACCCATCACGTTACGGAAAGATTTTGCAGTTTCTTTAGCTGCTAAGCAAGAATTGCCGCTCATGGATTTTCACTATCGTGTTGAGGGACACTAAAAACCAAGAATAGCCCTGCAGAAATTTTTCTGCAGGGCCATTCTTGGTTAGGCTAAAGTCCTTGGTTATGGATAAATTCTATATAATAGAATCATACAATTTCTGATATCTTTCTATAACTATATTCATGGTATAAAACCGGACGATACGTTCCCTCGCCGCCATTCCCATCTTGTTTATGGCGGGTAGACCAGCATTGATCAATCGATCCCACCCATGAGCAAGTGCAACATGGTCTTTTTTGGGAACTACAATCCCGGCATCCCCAACAATAACTTTAGAGTCCCCTACATCTGTAACCACACATGGGACACCTGTGGCCATTGCCTCCCCTATGGTATTTTGGAAACCCTCACCATAAGAAGAAGAAGAAGAAGCAATGTCCAGGGCTGCAAATACGCATGCTATATCATCCCTTCCCCCGAGGAGATGAAATCGATCCCTCTTAGTTATACCACCCATAAGATCTGCTACAACAGGGTTACTCATAGATACGCCTCTTCCTGCAAGTATAAAGTGCACATGTGCGTGTAAGGTAAGGAGGATATTTGCTGCATTGAAAAAGTTTTTATGATCCTTCATGGGATCTAACCTTGCAATAAGGCCTATGACAATTGAATCTTCAGGGATACCAAGCGCTGCCCGGATGTGAGCCCTTGCCTCTGGGTCTGGTTTAAAGATATCAGTATCAAAACCATTTGGTATGACCTCCCACCTCTTTGGGTGGTAGCCCAAGGTTTCATGTGTGATCCTTCCTGCATGGGAGTTTGCGACGATCATGTCCGGATACCCTGATAGAAAGGCGCCAAGCTTAATACTCCAACGATATACAGGCCCATACCTTACAAGATCCATATCTGAACACCGTATGTTCCAGATAAGGTGTCTCTTCATTAAAGCAAAGAGCCCGAGTATGTTTGCATGATACATCCAGCACTGTATGATAGCTGGCCTTAACTGATGGATCAGCCTGTAGAGATGCCAGACCCCTCTTGGATCCGGAAGACCTTTTTCCATCTTAAGGGCATACACCGGAATACCACAAGCCTGAATCTCCTTCCCCACAGGCCCAATACCTGTCATGGAGACAACAATATTATTGAATGATCCTTTGTCCGTATTGGTTACTAGCCTGAAAAGGGATGTCTCAGCGCCCCCTGTATCCAGGCTAGAAATAAGATGCAGAATTTTGATTGCCTTGATTGATTGAATCGGCCGAGCTGATTTCATTTGTTTATTAAGACCTTTGCATAATACGCATATTGTCATTGCGAGCTTTAGCAAAGCCATCTCTAACTTTTCTGTAATCAATGGGATTGCTTCGTCGCTCACGCTCCTCGCAATGACATGACAAGTGACTTTTTACAAAATTGTCACTATTTACTTTTTTTATACAATCGCTTAGGAATATTTCTCCCTCCACATCATGAATACCAGCAAAAGCCATATCCGATCTACTGCAATTGATCCGTTTTTTTTCTTAAATTCAGACACGATCTTTTCTACAACATGTGGATCAATATAGTCTTGTTCACCTAGCGCATCAGGATTCAGATAGGTATCCACCATGCCCATGAAATCATCATGCAGCCAAGAATATATAGGTACGGCAAAGCCCTGTTTTGGCCTTTTAAACATGCCTTTAGGTATATACCTTTCAAGCAATCTCTTCAGGATATACTTTTGTTGTTTACCCCTGTATTTAAGATTTAGGGGTAGCCTTAGGGCAAACTCCACTATTCGGTGGTCTAAAAATGGGTCCCTGCCCTCAAGGCTTGCATACATGGTTGCCCTGTCTACCTTTGTAAGTATATCATCAGGCAGGTAGTATATCATATCCCAGTGCATCATAGAGCTTAATAAATCATCTCCCATGTGATCAATAGCTGGCCTTGAATCTTTATAAAGTCCCAAGAGCATATCTATCTCATGGGGAAGCCAGTAGCCTACAGCATAAGGATAGGCGCTTGCTGCATCGCCCTCCCAGTTTGCAAGAACTGCATGAAATTTCCTCATACGATCCTTGATCGCAGGAAGCCTTAATCCAGGTATAACTTGGGCCATGTTTGATACATTATCAATGCCAATCCTATCCATGATACGACCAGTCATATTAGCAAACCTTGATGGAAATAATCCCAAGGCCTTATCAAGCATATCCATCACCCAATAGCGGTGATACCCGCAAAATAGCTCATCCCCTCCATCTGCTGATAGGCTTACCTTCACATGCTGTCTTGTCATTTGAGAGACTATGGTGGTTGGGATCCCTGATATATCGCCAAAGGGCTCATCATAGATCTCAGGCCACATGGGAAGGATAGCCTTTGCATGATCAGGCGTTACAATCTTTTCAGTATGCTCTGTACCCAAATACCCTGCAATCTTCTTTGCCCAGGCCGACTCGTCATAGTCCTTTTCCTTGAAACCAATGGTAAATGTCTTTATAGGAGCGCTTGTATGTCGTGCAAGTATTGCAGTGACCAGGGAGGAGTCTATGCCACCTGAGAGGAATACCCCCACCGGCACATCGGCAATAAGCCTCTTCTTGAAGGCATCAACCATAATGTCTTCAAGCTGGTCTGCAATCTCATTATCATCCCCTAAGACAGGTGGCCCCTGAACTATCTTTCTGTATGACCAGTACTGATGTTTTTCTATCTTGTGATCAGATGAGATCCTGATCCAGTGACCCGGCTCAAGCTTATAGGTATTCTTGTAAATGGACCCTGGTGCGGCAATATAGCCGTAATGAAAAAATTCTCCCAGAGCAGCTCTATCGATCTCAAGTCTTCCAGAAAGACCAGCATGCAAGGCCTTGAGTTCGGACGCGAAGGCAAAGGTCTTGGCGTGATTGTAATAATAAAGTGGTTTAACACCTATTCTATCACGAAATAGATACAGCAACTTTTTTTTTGCATCCCAGACGGCAAATGCAAACATTCCAATAAACAGATCTACACACTCAGGCCCCCAGGCAGCAAAGGCATTTAAAACCACTTCCGTATCGGATGTGCCTTTGAACTTTACACCTGTTTTCTCAAGGTCTTTCTTTATATCCTGATAGTTATATACCTCACCGTTATAACAGATGGTGTACCTGTCATCGGGGGTGCTCATGGGTTGATGACCGGTATCCGTCAGGTCTATGATGGAAAGCCTCCTGTGACCAAGTGCCAGGTTGGCTTCTTTGTCGATGTATATGCCTGCATCGTCGGGTCCACCCCTTATAAGCGTATCCCTCATATTTTGACACATGCGGGATACATCGGCTGAATTATTTTTATTCCAGATTCCGATTATGCGACACATAGTGTTTTAGTGTTGTTGGCTGAGTTGTGATTGAATAAACTTTAGAAGTTTGTCGATTTTTACAGTGTAATCCATGTGTTTTTGAGCATAGGCTCTCATGGTGGGGGACAAACCTTCGTCATATTTTGTGTAGACAGATTGTGTAAAGCCAACAATCTTGTTAATATCAACAGGATCGTCATTTGCTGGCAATTTTAAAAAAAAAGGCAGGCCTTCGCTTAGATCTTCATCCCTATATGAGATGATAAACGGTATCCCCCTTGCCATATACTCACGGACTTTCAGGGTTGATCCCGATTTGAGATTTTTTCTGTGTATAGCTAATGTGCCTATGGCGATATCGGCATTATCATATAACAGATCAAGATCTTTGCCGGATTGATACCCATGGTTAAAGACCTGCTCGGAAACATTCAGTAAACGGATGAGTTTCCTTGTTGTACTGCTCACATTGCCTGCTATGTGCAATTCAAGAAGGGGATCTCCTCTGTATGTTGCCATGCCTGCAAGAAGCCTGTCCAGACCATGCCAGCCCGCAGTATGCGAGCCAACAAACAGCATACGTAGTACATCATATTTGTATTTGTTATGCTCTCTGAGAGGATAGCGTTCGACATCGATGCTATTTGTCAGGACAAGGGCGGGTAAGTCACGGCCCATTATCTCAAGTTCATAATCCCTTATCTCTGAAGTAACTCCAATCACGGCATCTATATTCTGAAAGACCCTTTGTGCATTGCGTTTGATGATGGGCGAGAGCATATATCCAGGTAAGGTCATGCGAAGCTCCTCGATTTCTTTTGTCTGATGTTCGCTAATGAATTTGACGTCTGGGTAAATTTTTTTTGGATTAAAGATGCCTGGGACGTAGGTAACATTATAGCGCCACAGGATTGCATCTGGTTTGAATAATTTTATCTGACGATATGCTTCCTTAAAAACAGGCCTAATTCTGAAGAGTGAACAGAAAAAAGGGATTGCAGAAAATCCTTGGCAGGCTGCAGTTGCTACATTTTTAAGATTGTAACTGTCATGTTGTTTGACTTTCGTTAGGGTTAGGGGATCTGCCGTAAATATATCTATGCCTTGAAAAATAATCCCATTATTCTTGCATGCAGTCTGCATGGCATCGCAGAATTCTTTCTCTTTGCGGTACACACCCAAAGATATTTGGGGATTATTAAAAGAGATATATAGTATTTTTTTAGCCATATGAATATTTATTTTTTGGAATCTTTTTGTAAATGCTAAGTTCTTGTTCTACAATTTCGCTCCAAGAATAATCTTTGGCTCTTTCGATAAGACCAAATCTGGGGATAGGATTCGAGAGTAATTCCATTACCTTTTTTGCAAATCTCTTTTCAAAATTTGCCCCCTCATTCACAACTATTCCACCCTTTCCGATTGCTTCTGGAAGACCCCCGTTACTGCTGCCAACAACTGGAGTCCCACAGGCCTGTGCTTCTAATGCCACACAACCGAAGCCTTCATTACGACTAGGTAGTACTAAGATGTCCATTTGATTAAAGTAAGATGCTAATTTTTCTTGGGAGACATTACTAATAAGATTAACCTTATTCTTGATACCAAGAATATTTAATTCTCTATCTATTTTAAATTTTAATGGCCCGTCTCCGATTATAAAAAAATTGGTTTGGGGCTTTAATTTTTTTATTTCACTAAATAATTTAGGTAAACGATCAGCACCTTTAACATACTGCAAATTTCCAGCAAATCCGATAACAGGAGCATTGTTGCATGGTCTTTCCTTATTAAAAAAAAGAGCTTGATCTACACCATTGGGAATAATGCTAAAGTTTTTTTTTGTATATCCCAAATCCCGTGCTTTATGAAGAAGGTATTCTGAGACAAATATTGTATGAGTTGCATTAGCTAATATTTTAATTGTAACATTTCTAATGTTCTTGCTATTGAAGGGATGAGTGTGGATATCGCTGCCATGGACTGTCACGATATATGGTATTCTTTTTTTTTGAGATAATAAATAAGGTGCATATGCATCCAGAACAACGTGGCTGTGAATCAGGTCAGATTGCTTTTCTGAAAAAATTTTGTTAAGGCGACGATCGATATTTAGACATATTTTTTTTGATGGATATATCAATCCATTTATCACTTGGATTTTTTGATCAAGATCGAAACCAATTTGATTTAGATTATAGCTTGATTTGAAAGAAAACCCTGTACGTCTGTCAAATATGTTATTATATGTTACAATATCTACAGTATGTCCCTTTCTTAATAGCTCTTTAACTCTATGGTAATTGAAAATTCCATTTGTTGGATGATTGGGTCGAGGAATCAAGTTTGTAAAATAGAGAATATTCATAGGACGAGATTAATATTTATTCTTTTTTTTAAAATGGCTTTAAACCTTTTATGAAGAGATATATTGCTGTGAGGGAACTTTTTTTCAATTTTACATAATATAGGCATATTTTTTATTATTTTTCTTATATGAAGAGTCGCATTCTGATAATACAACCAATAGATGTATCTTTTTATTATTTTTCGATTTTCTCTTTTCTCTTTTTTTAACCACTTCTTGGCCAAAAAAATATGCTCTTTTGTCAAAGAAAATGTTCCTGAGCTTGTTTTAGTTTGATCATTTTTTCTATATTGGGAGAATACCCTATCGGTACAGTATGGAGTATACCCGCATTGAGATAAACGGACATAATATTCATAATCCATAATATAATGTAATGTCTCATCTATTGGGCCAGACTGCTTAATAGCAGTTCTGGACCAGAACGAAGATGGTTGAGGGATTGCCGTTCCTGATTTGTGAGTACATGCAAAATTAAGCCATTCTGCTGCTGGTTTAAAACAAGGATCTTTCCAGTATCCTGTTTTATATCGAGGTTCCATGCGCCACAGTTCGCCATGCTTATCATGTACGGCTATAGTTGTGCCAACTATCCAGTTGATTTGAGGATTAGAAATTGCGATTTTGGCGACCTCAAAAAGGATTCGAGGTAGGTAGATATCATCGGAGTTTAACCATGCGATCCAGTCACCAGTGGCGCGTTCAAATCCTTTATTGATGGCATGAGACTGACCTTGATCCGGTTCGCTGACCCAGTAGGTCAGCCATGGTTCATATTTCTTGATTATCTCAATGCTTCCATCAATGCTGCCACCGTCGATAATGATATATTCCAGGTTAGGGTAGCCTTGGAGTAATACAGAGCGTATCGTTTCTTCAAGGTATTGGCCCTGATTATAGGAAGGGGTTATGATACTGATTTTGGGCCAAGGCGAGCCATCCGGCTGGGTGGGTGGGTAGTCTGAAATCTCGGCAGTCCAGGGCCAGCCAAATTTGTTGTTATCTGGTTTGGGATATTTTTTCATTCAAGAGAGTCTCGTATAGTGATCGGTAGCGTTGGGATTGGATATCATAATTGTATTCTGAAACAGCAATTTGTCTGGCTCGATCAGATAGGTTTAATCTGAGATTTTTGTTTTGAAGTAACAATAATATATTTTCTCCAAGTGCTTTTGTATCCCCTTTGGAAACAATCAGGCCATTTTCGCTGTTTCTGATCATTTCAGGTATGCCACCAGTATTAAAGCCAACGACAGGGGTTCCGCAACTAATAGCTTCAAGGACTGTATTGGGAAGATTGTCTTCTAACGAAGGTATGACGAAAACATCGGCTGCGTTATATAAAAGTGAAATAAAGATACTGTTAGAGACATCGCCGAATTGTCTAATTTGAAATGGGATGCCAGCATCAAGATTGCCATCACCTAACGTAAGCAAAATAATGTTCTCTGTTGGTGACAATGATGCAATGGCTTTTTGTAATAGATGCATGCCCTTGCGGTAATTGTTTATAGATACAGCTCCAACTAAAATGATTTTTGCGTTTGTGGGTAGCCTTAATGCTTCACGAACAATGGCTTTATTTTGAGGTTTGAAATTATTGGTATCAACGGAATTGGGAATTGTATGGATATTATATTTTGATAACAGAGAACTTTGTTTTGCTATTTGGGCAAGCCATGCACTAGGACATACAAAGTGTAGTCTATTGGGATCAATAAAGCTGAAAGCGTGTCTTTTTCGTTTCCAAATTTCAAAGGAAAGATCTTTACTGTTTGTTGAACCCAATTGAGGGCAATTACCACATGATTCAGTGTACTTTCTGCAATCACCGCTGTAGTGACACCCCCCCGTAAAAGGATTCATATCATGGAGTGTCCAAACCAAAGGTATGCGCTTGGGTATCGATTTAAAAAAATTACGGTAATCAATAAAATTAGCAATCCAATGAAGGTTGATTATGTCACCTTCCGGTAGCTGCTCGATAATTTTTTTGTATTCAGATCGATCATCGCTGAATTTCTCTAAGTTGTTGGGGCGGGACGAAAAGTATCTGTTAAAGTCACGATCAATTTTTTGCCTGTAAATATATCTGCTGATCCGTCCTTGTAAGGTATTGTCAGGAAAAAATCTATTATTGTTGTCGGCACCGTGAAGTGTAAAGAGAGATGATGTTACCCCTATTGAATTTAATGCATTGTTTAAGCGGGAAGCTGCTAAGCCAGCACCGCCATATGCACTTGTATTTATGTGAATAATTTTCATTTGATAGCTGTAATGTAAGGAGATGAGAATCGTTTTATATAGGATGCGAAACGTGTCAATGACTTTGGGACACCTTTGGTTTTAAATTAGTGTAGCAAATAATGTTCATATTGTTCCATCCATGGGTTTATTTATCCATACAGCCGTATGCAGCGCGGGAGGGGTTGGTGTTTTCTTCACGAACCCCTCTGGATGCCTTTCAACAGCCGCAAGGAGTACCTTTTTTCTTTGTTCCCGGATGTCTTGGGCTTTACCATAATGAACCATCTCAGGGGTCATCAATCCTATCCCTGAATGTCGGTGTTGGGTGTTGCACCAGGTGAAGAAACCTCTTAAGAAGAAACGTGAGTCCTCAATACATCCGAATCTATCAGGGAACTCGGGCCGATATTTCATGGTCTTAAACTGAGACTCTGAATATAGATTGTCATTTGATACATGGGCTCTAATCAACCAGGATTGTTAGTTTTTGTAAGAAAGTAACTGTTCTGCGGATACATATAATTATTCCGAATATGAACTAGAGGATAACCAAGATTTTAAATCTATATTGGTAAAATTTTCTAGCTTCAAAATGTCTTTTTTATACTGATGCTGAAGTTTTTCTCGTGTTATAGAATTCATTGGTACAGGAGGTTGGGCTATCAAGCCGATCTTTAATAGAAAGTCTCTTTGATGTTTTGTTGTTATGCTACCAAATAAATTTTCTTCATGCTGGATGGAGTGAATTATCTTTCGTATGAGTACTATATGACTAGATAGTGAATCAAGAGAGATGTTTTCTTGGTAGAGTTTCCATATGATTGACGTATATAGTTGTATGATCTTGATTATGCTTATAGGACATGAATTCAACCTGAAAGGGATGAGACTATCGTTTAATTTCCGGAGTATGAATTGTGACTTAACTGAATGTACTTGATATGATTTGTTATGTTTTTGATGAGTGAGTTCTATAGGATGCAATTTAAGAAATGAAAATGTTTTTTTGTATTCTTTGTTCTTATTTTTTATTACATCCTCAAATTTGAGTACAAGGACATTTTCACCAAACAATTCTACGTATCGTTGAACCTGTGAATAATATAATCCTGAATGATAGTATAAATAGTTCCAGTAATATTCAGGTTCATACCAGTTGGGGATTTGTCTGTTTATTCGAGTTTTTTCTAAGTACAAGGCTTTTTCAAATGTCTCGGCATATTCATATCCATCTTGAACCATCCAGTTGTATAAAGAATATGCCCTTTCTACTGGGTCTCGTAGTATTATGATAATCTTTGAATTAGGATTAAATGTATATATCTGTTTTGCACTATGGGGATCCGTAAGATACGCAGTTGAAGCTTCTCCAACCCATTTGTGGTTTTTTCCCGCATTTTTAAATATCTCTAGGTATTGACTTATGCCGAGGTGTTTTCCTTTGTCTGAAAAAAAAGCAGGTTCCTTGAATAATTCGTCATCCGGTACAAAAATATTGGGATGATTTTTTAAATTATGCCAGAGAAACGTTGTGCCCGATTTGGCCGCTCCTACTATAAAGAGGTTGGGTATGGGTGATGGGCTATCCATATAAGAGGTTGGTGATAGGGGCTTTTTTTATTCGTTGTGAAATATACGCCAAATCTTTATAGTTTATTTGAGAATAACCTTCGCCAATTTTGCCTTTGTGCATAAAAGTGAAATCCATGGACCCATATTTTCTGCCTTTATTAAGTTCTATTGCCTTCATTTGCTCAAAAGAGGATTTTTCAATAGCTGTAGTAATATCTTGTTGTTTAAAATTGATATTCAGAAAAGATGCAATTTTACTAAAATACTTAAAGGGAACGGAATGGAGTTGTTCGTATGTAATAATTAGCAATTCTTTACAATTATTTATGTACGAATTTGTATGAGTTACGATGCTATCAATGCCATATTGTTTATGATGGATCACTTCACTGAGAGTTATATTGTTTTTTTGCTCACCATTTAAATAATAATAGTATGATAATATAACGTCATAAGGATTTCTTAGTATAAGTATTACAGGTGAGAATGACTTGTTATATTGATCGTGTGTCTTGTAAACATTAGGGAAATTTTGAAATATAAAGGTTTCTTCTTTCCCAATTTCTGGCACTATGTCATGAATGTTATAGAAGTCGATTTCTGGATAAATTGGCTCTATCTGGTTATACAAGTTTGCAATAAAAAATCTAACCCAAGTGTTGCCTGATTTGGGAAATGATGCAATGCAATATGTACTTTGATCATCCTTTTTGCATTTGAAAGTATGTTTGACAAACATAGTAATAATTCTAAGTGTAGTATAATATTTATATGAAGGTGCTGTCAACTTTTTTGTGTAAAACGTCATTTACGAATTAAAAGTGAACACCTAAGAACCATTCCGCTAAGGTAGCCTATTTACTGGGAAATCGTATTTTAATAGTGAATACTGTCAACGTGTGTCTGCTTATATTTGTTTAATACAATTTCAGTATCTCCAAACATCTCTATTCTTCCGTTCTCCAGCCACACCACTGTATCGCAATCTTCTACAGTACTCAGCCGATGCGCAATGATGATCAAGGTCATCTTGTCCTTGAGTGAATAGATAGTCTGCTGGACGGCCTGTTCATTTTTGGTATCCAGGGCGCTGGTGGCCTCGTCAAAGATGATTACTTCCGGGCTGTGGTAGAGTGCCCGAGCGATAGCCACCCGTTGGCGCTGGCCACCGGAGAGTTTGACCCCGCGCTCGCCCAAAAAACTGTTGATACCCTGGGGCAGATCATGCAGGAAGTCATCCATTGCAGCCATGTGACAACATTGTTCAATACGCGTGCGGTCGATATCAGCGTGCGGTATACCGAAGGCCACATTCTCGGCAAGTGTGACTGGTGCAATGTATGGAAACTGGGGCACATAGCCGAGCAGTTTCTGCCATAATTTTACCCGATCCGGTGTTAATTTGCGCCCGTCCAGATAGATGTCTCCGCTTGAGGGCTGCAGCAGACCGATGATGATATCCACCATAGTGGTCTTGCCCGCGCCCGAGGGCCCGATGATGCCCATGGTTTGCCCACATGGGATGGTGAGGCTGATATCTTTCAGCGCGGGCCGGTTAGCCTTGTAATAGGTAAAAGAAATATTATTCAGCTTGAGTTCCTGTTTAAACGTATCAAGGTCGTTGCCTCGAAATGCAGGAACCGGGTGGGCTACGATATCATCCAGATATTCCAATCCTCTGTGAACATAGGGCATGGACTGGCGGACAGTGGTCATGCTGTTTAGGATGCGACTCATGGCGGGTAGAATGCGCCAGGATGCTACAGCCAGCAGGGCGATGGTGCCGGTAATCTTGACGGAGGAGTCGCCGAAATAAAAAAACATGATCCATATTGAGGTAGCAAGCATGGCACCACCCATAATTTCCAGAAGCCAGCCAGGCAGTTGGTTGATGAAATTGAGCCATGCGTCGGTACGGGCAAATTGGTAGATTTCAGCATCATATTTTTCAGTAAAGGCCTGTTCACGATCATATATCTTGACTTCCTTAATGCCATGCATGGCCTTGGTTACCTCGCGGTTGATGGACTGGTTATAATCACGGTGAATCCTGGCCAGGCGATCCATGGAATGGCGGACGTATCTGACAATCAGCAGTGCGGTACCCCCCAAGGTCAAAAACACTATTAAAGAAATGGTCAGATTGACAATGAATAACGTTGATAGAAGTATAAAAACAATCAGGATGTCGCTCAGTGCCTTGAGTGATGCGGTTATAAGATTACCGAAATATCGTCTCCAGTCAATACCCTGAATAAGATCGACGGAATTGTGGCGCAGGTGCCATTCATAGGGCATGTTCATAAAGCCTCTGAGCATGTATTCACCCAGATATCCGCTGATATTAGCGGCAAAAAATTTACTGGCATAGGTTACAGAGGCCTGGGCTATATTTTTGATGACGACAAGGAGTATAACCCCAATACTTAGCAGGGTGATAATACCCCTGACATTTATTGAGGCAATGCCTGGCAGGATTGTCTGCAGACGGGGCAGATGCTGCTGGATAATGGTTTGCGGGTCGGCAACCGTTGCAGCATAAAAGGCAATTACACCAGCAGTTAGGGTCTCCAGAAGTGCTACAAATACCATTCCAAGAAGGATAACCCAGAAACGACGGGTGCGTCTAGCCGACAGATATTCGAATAATTTAATAAGTGTTTTGGCTATACCGAAAGGTTTAGATAAATCCATAAAATTATGCTTGGTGTATTCTAAGGTTTATATTACCTGATTATATTTATTGGGAAGGCGCAAATATCTCTGGTTGCAAATGGCCTAAAGCTCCGCCAGCCTGGGTGAACCCAGGAAACCTTTATACCAGTAATTGTCACCTACCCTTCACCTGATCTCTTCTAGTATTCGTCTTTAGTAAACTAAATCTTTACCTTTGGAGCCAGCCAGATTCTTTAATGGTTTCATTATAAATACTTATAAATCTTTTAGCAACACTACTCCAGGAAATTCTCTCTTTAAGCCCTGCCCTTTTTTGTTCAAGTAAGGATACGGGGAGCCTGCCTGTTAAGGCCGTTATGATATTTTCCGCCAGGTCTTGGTGATTTCCAGCCTCAAACAGATAGCCATCTTTCCCATGGGTTATCCATGACCTGTTTGCATCGATATCAGTTACCACTGGTATAAGCCCTGCTGCCATGGCCTCCAAAAGTGATACAGATGTGCCGTCTGCTGTGGCTGTGGATACAAACACCTTTGCCTCCTTCATCAACCCAGCCACATACTCATTAGGTATCGCCCCGGGAAATTCCACGCTTTGTCCCACACCCAGATCCTTGGCAAGCCCTTTAAGGTATTCTTCCTGAGACCCAGCACCTGCTATGATGAACCTGACATCCGGTATCTCTTTAAACACAATAGGAATGCTTCTAATCAAGGTCTCAACATCGTATAAAGGCTCAAGGCTCCTGGTATAAATAACCTCCAGCTTCTTATGCCCGGAAGGGATATCAAAGAACCTATCATCAACGCCAGATGAAATCACCTCTGCACCCTCAAGGCCTTTACGATTTCTCATAGCAGGTGATACTATTGTTATCTTACTGGATAACCTCACGGCCAGATCAAACAATACAGCTATAAGACCACGGCCGCTTATACGAATGTCCATGCCCCTTGCGCTAACTACTACAGGCAACCTCGCGACAAGACCACTAATCCCTGCAATCAACCCGGTAGGCACGATCCAGTTTCCATGTATGATATCCGGCCTTTCTTTTATAATTAGCCTTAAAGCATTCAAGATGCCTGATATCATGTAGATACCCATGGCAAAAATGGGGGCCTTACCCGATTGCCCAAGGGGTTTATTCCCGCTCGGATACCAGAAGCGATAGACCCTTATTCCATCCGCCTCTTCAAATAACGGACTCTGCCTGAATACCTTTGGGGTGAGCACAACAACATCAACACCATGCCTTTTTAGCTCAAGGCAGAGTCTTTGTATGAATATACCACGATATGAACCCTTATAATCGGGATATCCATTGCTGATAATAAGCGCCTTCATAGGATATAAGACCTTAATATACCACATGTATGTATTACCGCAACCACGTTTAATCTTTCATCTTTCATCTTTTCTCTCTTATCTCCATTTTTAGTCCTTGTATTATGTGCACAATGTCTATATGTCTTTTAAATATTAAGTAATGTGTAAAGGAGGTCTCAATGGGAAGGAGAGATGATCAAGGAAGAGACGTGGTGGATATAGGCGCGCCAAGCCCTGAAGAAATCATCAATAAAATCCGGCAGTATTTTAAAGGTGGATCCTCTGGTATCATAGCTGTCATCGTCATCTTGCTCTTGCTCTGGTTGGGCTTTTCAACCGTGTATACCATCGGGGTGGATGAAGTTGGGGTGGTTCAACGTTTTGGCAAATATGTAAGGACCACTACCCCTGGCCTTCATGTAAAGCTGCCCAGTGGGTTTGAAAAGTTGACAAAGGTAAAGGTTAAGTCAGTCTATACAGCAGAGTTTGGCTTCAGGACACTTAGTGCTGGCATCAAGACCCAATATGCCCCTAGCAGAAGATATAAAGATGAGTATCTCATGCTTACTGGGGATCTTAACTCTGCGGTTGTACCATGGATTGTCCAGTTTAGGATTGGTGACCCATATAAGTACCTCTTTAAGGTCAGAGATGTCCAGAAGACGCTACATGACCTCTCTGAGGCAGCAATGCGCCAGGTAGTAGGTGACAGAAGCATAAACGAGGTGATCAATAAAAGGAAAGAGATCTCTGACAGGGCCAGGGTATTGTTGCAAGAGGCGCTCAATGATGCTGATACAGGTATTAGCCTCGTGGCCGTGGAATTGAAAAGGACAAATGTCCCCGATGAGGTACAGCCCTCTTTTAATGAGGTGAACCAGGCTACCCAGGAAAAGGAAAAGCTTATCTATCAGGCAAGAGAGGCATATAATAAGGCTGTTCCAAGGGCAAAAGGTGAGGCTGAAAAGACGATCAGAGAGGCTGAGGGGTATGCCCTGGACCGTATAAACAGGGCCAAGGGTGATGCCAACCGGTTCATAGCCATCTATAATGAATACAAGGTGGCAAAAGACGTAACCAGGAGACGAATGTACTTAGAGGCAATGAATGATGTGATACCAAAACTTGGTAACAAGTATATCGTCGATCCTGAGCAAAAAGGATTTCTGCCATTTCTAAACCTCGACAAGAAGGGGAAAGACAATGAATAAATTGATAACACTAGTAATAATCGTCATAGTTGCCTTGATAGTAATTGGTAATGCCCTCTTTACAGTAGACGAGACCGATCAGGTTGTCATCACCCAGTTTGGGAGGCCTGTAGGGGATGCCATAACGAGTGCAGGCCTGCACTTTAAGACGCCCTTTATCCAAAAAGCCAACTCTTTTAAGAAAAATCTATTAGAGTGGGACGGCGATCCCGGCCAGATACCTACCCTGGATAAGACCTACATATGGGTGGATACATTTGCCAGATGGAAGATCGTTGATCCATTGAAGTTCTTTGAGACAGTAAATAATGAGACGTTTGCCTTGAAGAAGCTTAATGACATCATCGACCCTGCTACCAGGAACTTTGTTACCTCACACCACTTGATCGAGGTGGTGAGAAACACAAACCGGGATATGGATATCAGTGAAGCTGGGGTGATGGATGAGACACTCAGAGAGGTCGTGGTCAAAAAGATTAAAATGGGAAGAGCGGAGATAGCCAGAGGAATCATGAAGCAGGCAAGTCCTAAGCTGGCCCAGTTCGGCATTGAACTGGTGGACATGAGATTCAAAAGGATCAACTATATCGAAGATGTGAGGAAGTCTGTCTATGGAAGGATGATTGCCGAGAGAAAACAGATAGCAGAAAAGTTCAGGTCTGAGGGCAAAGGCGAGAGCATGAAGATTGCCGGTGATATGGAAAAGGAACTCAAACGCATAACATCCGGGGCATACAGAACAGCTCAGGAGATCAAGGGAAAATCCGATGCCGAAGCCACAAGGATCTATGCGAGTGCTTACAACAAAGATCCGGAATTCTATTCCTTTGTAAAGACAATGGAGATATACAAAGATTCTTTAGATAAGGATACCTGGCTGATGCTAAGCACCAATAGCGACTTCTTCAAATATCTCAAGGGATACAGAGGACGGTGAGACATATTAGTGAACAGTGATAACTACTCAGGTAGATATAGGCTGTAGGTGTTTAGGCTGAAGGCTAAAGACTGAAGGATACTGATATCCCCCTAACGGCAAAGGCCGTATTTGGGGAATATGATACTTGCATGGCTATACTATTATTGGGTTTTGTGAGTCTTTTACCTAAAAGCCTTCGGCCTTCAGCCTATCCACCTGAGTAGTTACTTATTTTATATAACTCCTTATCCTTTCATAAGGTTTCCGGGCTTGTTACTATTCACTGTTTACTATTCACCATTACCCATCAACTATCGCAACCGCCCTTATCCACCCGGCGCTGGCATTCTTTATCTTGACTGGAAAACAGCAGAATGTAAACCCTGTAGGAGACAGTTTATCAAGGTTTGTGAGCTTCTCGATCTGGAAATATCCCTTTTCGATCCCGGCAAAATGGCCCTCCCAGATAACGGATGGATCACCTGTCTTTTCAAAATCCTTGGCCTGAAAGGAAAGTGGCCTGTCCCAACTCCAGGCATCAGTGCCCACTACATGAATGCCCTGGTCAACAAGCCAGAGTGTTGCATCTCTACCAAAGCCGCATCCCTTTACGAGGTATTCCTGACTTCCCCAGTAGGGAGCAGCCCCTGACTGCGCAAGGAATATATCACCTTCCTTTAAGGCATAACCTATCTTGTCCAGCTTTTCTTTAATATCATCAGGGCCTACATTATATCCATCCGGCTTGTCTGAAAAATCAAGTACTACCCCGTCACCAAAGGCCCACTCCAGAGGCATTTGATCTATGGTAAGTGCAGGCTTGCCTCCATCCTGTGTTGGATGATAGTGCCACGGCGCATCCATATGGGTGCCGGCATGTGTGGAGACCTCTGCAATCTCTACAGCCCAGCCCAATCCCCCTGGCAGGTCTTTTTCTGTCACTCCAGGGTAGAACGCCTTCATCGTCTCAGCCCCTAACTTGTGATCTATATAGGTGATCTTCGGGATCATCATGGGTGGATCAGATGGCAGGCCGTCTTCTATGGCTACTGAAAGATCAATAAATTTCCTGGACATGATATGTACCTCCTTATAAATCATTCTATTAATTTATAGAGATAAAGAAAGCAAGGATTTCGATTAAAGATAATTAAAGATAGTCGAGAGTCAGAAGTCGAGAGTCGAAAAAGATAGAAGGGTCTTTATCTCTCGATTTCTTCAAGATTGACCAGGATAAAAAAACAAAATTTCTTCTTAAAAATCAAGTGAATCTGAAGCCTTAATGCCTTAATCTCATTCATGTACAACGCAAAGGCAGTCCCCATACCTAGAAACATCACCAAGGTTGCACATACTGAAATTGTTGTGCACACTTAAGCGTTTCAGAGATAAACAGCTCCAATGGAAAAATAAAGACATCAGTCCCTGCTATTCACTATTTACTATTCACTGAAATCTTTAGATTGATTGTAGATAGGTATTTCTTTATCATAGAAGACAGTTAAAATCTTATTGGGGAGGTTTCTTCATGAAACTCTTTGACGACTGGCCTAAAATATATGATGCGTGGTTTGAAACACCGATAGGTAAACTTGTTGAAAGATATGAAAGGGACCTGCTTTTTAAACTGCTTACCCCAAAAGAAGGCGAGGCCCTGCTCGATGCAGGGTGCGGCACAGGGGTATTCACCATTAATCTCTTAAAAATTGGGGTTCGCGTGGCGGGTCTGGACATATCACTCCCCATGCTGAAAAGGGCATCAGAAAAGGCTAAAACATACCCGTTTCATGCACTCACCGGGGATATGAGACATCTCCCTTTTAGGGATAATTCTTTTGAAAAGGTTATATCTGTTACTGCTATTGAATTTATTAAAGATGGGCTGGCGCCTGTTCGAGAACTCTTCCGGGTAACCAAACCAGGAGGGGTAGTCGTAGTAGCAACCCTGAACAGTTTGAGCCCCTGGGCTTATCAAAGGAAGATAGAGGCTAAAAAGGCTCCATCTTCTATCTTTAAAGATGTATTCTTCAGGAGCCCAAAAGAACTCTTAAGCCTGGCCCCGGCAAGTCATGGTATTGTAAAGACGGCAATACACTTTGAAAACAATGAAGATCCCACATACATCAAAAAGATACCGGGGATCGAAAAAGATGGATATTCCAAGGATCTGGATACAGGTGCATTTGTGGTTGCAAGGTGGGAAAAAACCTAAAGATTAATCTATCTTGTTTTTAGGAGATGCGATGAAAGATATTTCTATTACACGAAGACCTTTTATTATTGGGGTAATGGGCGGGCACAGAGCTAGAAGGCATGTGTTAAAACAGGCCTATACCCTGGGAAAAGAGATCGCCAGATGCGGACATGTCCTCCTTACAGGTGGGGGCGGTGGAATCATGGAGGAAGCCTCCAAAGGTGCATATGATGGAGAAGGCCTTGTAATCGGGATCCTCCCGAGTGAGAGGACGCATCCCATAGAAGGATACCCAAACAAGTATGTTGATATCCCTATCTATACAGGGATGGCTGATGCCAGAAACGTGATAAATGCAAAGACCCCTCACGTCATTGTGGCACTTGAAGGAGGCCCTGGGACACTATCTGAGATTGCCCTTGCCTTAAAAAGTGAGACCCCTGTTATTGGGCTGAATTGCCCTCAATTTGGCATGGAAGACCAACAAAATTTCATTACAGTAAAGACAGTTGAAGGAGCACTAAGAAAGATAGAAGAGATACTACCCGGCTACCAGCAGCCAACTGACAGATAGGCTAACCAATAAAACTAATAAAACCAACCTCTTGTCTAATCTCTTCTATGCGTCTTCTGCGGTGAGTTAATGAATTCCAGCTATCTCTGCAAAGTTTTCTCCGAGTAATCTCTTTTGTACCCCTTTATCCGGAAAAAGCCTCTCTATCCTCTTCTTGATAAATCCATAGTCAAACTTGCCATCAACCCCGGGAAAGCCAAAAGGCCCGTCAGTGCCATAGAGGCAGCGCTCTACACCCAGATATTTTACTACCTCGCGTGTTGTCTTTTCACCCACATAGGTTGACTGAGAAAGGTCCACAAAGACGTTCTTTTTGTCGCGTATTGACCTCCATGTATCAGAATAAAGCGGGAAGCCTGTGTGAGCCAGGATCAGTTTAAGGGTTGGAACCTCTTGCAAAAGTGCATCAAAATTCCCTTCTTCATCATAACCCGCATGGATGAGCAAGGGCTTGCCTGTCTTTGCCAGCCACTCTGCCACCGGGGCAAGCTCCAAGGGCGTATGATGGTTCCAGAAAGGGTGAGCCTTGACTCCTATAAAACCTGGCGAGCCTTTGAATCTCTCAAACTCTGCTATCTGATCCTTTTCTCCTTTAGGATTCACAAAGATCCACCCAATGAAGCGATTTCGATAATTTTCTACTGCCTGAAATACAGGCTCATTGTCCGGGTCTTTATAGATATGGCAGGTCTTCCCAAGAATCTTGATATCTCCGCCCGGGGTAAAGTTGGAGACAAAGAATTTTCCTATCCCTCGCGAAAAACCATGGGTCAGGAAAAACTGGAGCAGGCTTACAAGAAATGGCGGGGGTTCAGGAAACGGATCCACCTGAGAACCTATCAAGGCTACCTTATCCACGCCGGCTTCCCCCATCTTCTGTAATAACTCATCTATCGTGAGCACTCTTTCTTCTAAATGATAGTGACAGTCAATAACCATTTTATTGCCTCCTTATTTTAAGAAAATCAAAAACCCATAAACCCTCAAAAGGTCATTGTATAAAATAACAACAGCAAAGACTCTACATGTTTATCAAGTAAAAGTCACATATTAATCTCAGCTCTATGATTTAACCAGCCTTAATCCCGATCTCATATATCCGGTGAGGGTGTGTATATACAGTAAACCTCCCCTCCCTTGCAAAACATATAAGCGTAACACCAGCCTCATCAGCTATATGGATCCCCTTATCCGTGGAAGGCGCCCTTGATATGATGATAGGAACACCGGCATTTGCAACCTTTACCACCATGCCTGCAGGCTGCCTGCCTGTACAACCAATAACGCACCGGGATAAGTCAATGTCATGAAAAAAAGCAAATCCTATGACCTTGTCAATCGTATTGTGTCTCCCGATATCAGAGCATCTTACAACCAACTCATTATTGGAAAAAAGGACAGATGAATGTACGCCTCCTGTTCTCTTCCATACATCAGATTCAATTTGGGATATAATCTTAAAGACATCATCTCTTTTGATTACCATAGATGATCTTACCCTTTTAAAGCCTTCGCCTATAGAAATACCACCCCCTGTCTCCACGACTCTCTTCTCAAGATTACCATGTGTCTTTGCATAGACCCTTATCTCGTCCTGAGAAACATCCACAGTATCTATATCTTTTACATTATCTACAAGACCCTCGCAGACAACAAGACCTGCACCTAATTCCTTGAGTTGAGCAGGGCTTGCCACGATGTCTGCAAGCAGTTCATCATTCAGATATATATGAAAGGTCTCTTCCACGCAGACATCATCAACTATATCCATTACCTTACCCTTTTTTATCTGGATTGCAGGAAATTTAAGGATATCCATTAGCCCTACTCCTCTTAGTATCCCTTTATTTTTAACCTTTAGCTTTTTGCCTTTAAGTATAACATTCAAATATGAATATACCTAGCATCCATTTCTTACTTGAAAATAAGATCTCCATACTATATTAAGGATAGAAAGGGCTGAAGTAGGACAGGCGATCGCCGGTGTCAGAAATGACACGGGAGGAAAGTCCGGGCTCCATAGGGCAAGGGTGGTCGTTAACAGCGACCGGGGGTGACCCCAGGGAAAGTGCCACAGAAAACAAACCGCTACCCTATACGGGTAGTAAGGGTGAAACGGTGAGGTAAGAGCTTACCAGTTCCTCGGGTGACTGAGGAAGCTAGGTAAACCCCACCCGGAGCAAGGCAAATAGAGGGGCATACAGGGTGGTCCGTCCTGCCCCCGGGTAAGTCGCTTGAGGTAGCAGGCAACTGCTATCCTAGATGAATGATCGCTACCGGAAAGTTTACACTTCCCGGAGACAAAATCCGGCTTATGGCCTGCTTCAGCCCATTATTTAAATGGAGTATATTTAGAGGATAGATGAGTAAATCACGTTTCGAGCTTAGTCATACAGAAAAAGTCAGGCGTTCTGTCTTTGTATTTTTAAGAGATGAACTGGAGCGCAGGCTACTCTCCATAGCCTTTGTAGACACCTACAAAACTTTTAAGGACAAGGGTATTCCTTATCCATTTGTTGGCCCAAAGGGAATGAGACCAAAGCCAAAGATCTTTTCAAAGGAATCACCTGACTTCACACCCTTCTTCGTCATATTTTGCGAAGATGCTATCCAAGAGGAGCACCAAAAGTATATCAGGTTCAGTGATGCCAACAAGGTAAGAAAAGATCATATAAGGCTTATCCCTGATATTAAACTCCACAAGGCATTCTATTCAGGAATGCGTTTTTTCGAAAGGGAATCATTCTTTGAATTGCTAAACTCCTTATTGGATGTAGATTACTGCCTGTTAATACAAAAAGACTATAGATACAAAAGGCGCAACCGTTATGCCCTGACGCACTTTCATGTAAAGATTGACTGGCCTATAGCAGATGCAGCCGAGAGTCTTGCCAAAGAACTCAGATATATATCCAAAAGCCTCTACGAAAGAGGAGAGGTGTATGCAGACGCCCTTCAGCAGAAGCTTTTTGAATATTATGGGTTTCATCATCAGGCAGCAGGTGGGCGGAGAACAGCTGCCCTGGGTGCTGCACAATATCTGAAAGATATACCTGGATTGTCTTCAGTATATGTATCCAGTGCAGAGGCAAAGACCTTCACTCGATACTCTGAAAGGGGTACAGGCCGATTTGCTGTCATTCAACTCGAAAAGGAGCAGGCCATCCAACTGATGAATGCCAATAATCTCGGCATAAAAACCTTCCGCCAAGGCTATGTACTTGGGGAGACCGACACATATTTTGCCGTTATCTTATTCGTATCATACAGACATACAAAATGGGGCCTGCCCCCGCCTGATGGAAAGCTCAGGATCTTAAGCCCAGATTACAGCTGGCTTGCCGTAGAGACGGAACTTGTGTTACCTCTCCCTCACGCCATAGGGTTTAGCCCGCTGAATGTGAAGTGGATATATAAGACTTAACTAGGCTAAAGAAAAAAGATTAAATTATAGGGGGTTAGCTTTGGGTAAGATTATTGATGGCAAGGCGTTATCTTTAAAACAACGGGATAAGATTGCAGAAAACGCATCAAAATTTATCGGCAGATTTGGCAGAGCGCCTAGCCTTGCCGTAATATTGGTAGGCGATAATCCAGCATCAAAGGTGTACACAAAAAACAAGAGGATCGCATGCGAAAAGGCAGGAATAAAATCTTTCGATTATCACCTGGATAAAGATATATCTCAAACCGAGGTGGTATCCCTCATAGATACACTCAATGCAGAAGATGATGTGGATGGGATACTCGTTCAACTGCCTCTGCCTGATCATTTGAACACTCAAGAGATACTTTTGAGGATTGACCCGTCAAAAGATGCAGACGGGTTCCATCCGTATAATCTGGGCCGTCTCTTAATGGGAAGCCCAACCATTGTATCAGCCACACCTCATGGGATTATGTCGATGCTCAAAGAATATAACGTGATAATAGATGGCAAAGATGCGATTATTATAGGGCGAAGCAACATCGTTGGCAAACCCATGGCTATCTTACTTATGATGGCCCATGCAACTGTAACTATCTGCCATACCCATACAAAAGACTTAGGTGCCAAGGTGAGATCATCAGATATAGTAATAGCAGCCGCAGGAAGCCCCCATATGATAAAGGGAGAATGGATAAAGGATGGTGCCGTGGTAATAGATGTAGGGACCACCCGCTTAGAAGATGGTTCTCTGTCAGGTGATGTAGAATTTGATGAGGCCATCAAACATGCAAGCCTTATCACACCGGTCCCCGGTGGTGTAGGGCCCATGACCATAACCATGCTCTTAGAGAACACACTAAAGGTAGCCAACGGACGCAAACAGTGATCATAACCAAGCAGAAACCAATCTCCGCGATTATAGAAACCATCACTGGTTATAAAAACATATTTATAACAGGCTGCGGGTCATGTGCTACTCTGTGTAAATCTGGCGGTGAAGAAGAAGTAGCACAGATGGAAGCCGACCTTAAGGCCAAAGGTTTTCATATAACCGGCTCTACTGTGATAGATGAGGCATGTCATGTACTGCTCACCAAAAGGGCATATAGAGAACTTTCGTCTAATATAAAAAAAAGTGATGCCATCCTTGTCATGGCCTGCGGTGCAGGTGTCCAAGCATCGCGGCTGGCTACAGATATCCCGGTGATACCAGCCCTTGATACATTGTTTTTAGGGAATACCATGCGATTTGGCGTATTTGAACAATATTGCAGTATGTGTGGGGATTGTGTGTTAGCCACAACAGATGGTATATGCCCTGTTACCAGATGCCCAAAAGGACTCCTTAATGGCCCATGCGGTGGGGTGGATAACGATGGGATGTGCGAGGTGGACAGGTCCCGCAAATGTGCATGGATAGAGATCTATGAAGCCCTTAAAAAGAGAGGCCAAGTAGACAGAATGAAGAATATTATCCCGCCCAAGGATCATTCAAAAGGTTCTCACCCGAGCTCGTTAGATGTTAAGGTAAGGAAGGGTAATGCTGAATAAGGATTTCATCATCACTGCTGAACTGCAGCCACCCAAGGGACCAGACGCAAAGGAATTCTTAACCAAGGCCAGGCTTTTAAAGACAACGGTAGACGCCCTAAATGTTACTGATAACCAGCGTGCTATAGTGAGATTATGTTCGCTCGCAGGGTGCGCCATGCTAATAAAAGAAGGCATTACCCCTGTATTCCAGATAACGTGCAGGGATAGAAATCGCCTTGCAATACAGTCTGACCTCCTGGGCGCTCATGCCTTGGGTATAAGAAATGTCCTGGCCATAACAGGTGATGATATCTCCACCGGTGACCACAAAGAGGCAAAGCAGGTATTCGATATAGACTCCATTCAGCTTATATCTATGATAACCGGCCTAAATAGAGGGGTAACTGCAGGGGAAACAACCCTGAAAGGCCATACAGACTTTCACATAGGTGCAGCCCTCAACCCGTTTGCCAAACCAGAAGGGCTTACTATGTTGAGATTCGAAAAAAAGATTCGGGCAGGGGCTCGATTTTTTCAGACCCAGGCTGTATATGACACTACTGCATTCAAAGGGTTCATGAAGAATGTAAAAGATAAAGATGTAAAGATTATTGCAGGTATCCTGGTCCTTAAGTCACCAAAAATGGCACATTTTTTAAACGAGAACCTCCCTGGTGTATATGTGCCTGATACACTCATAAAAGAGCTTGAGACCAGTGCTGACCCCAAGGAAAAGGGATTGGAAATAGCAGCCAGATCCATACGGAACCTAAAAGGTATAGCACATGGTGTACATATAATGGCAATGGGCATGGAAGAGAAGATACTAAAGATATTGGAGATGATATAATGAGGACACCCTTATTCGATACGCATGTAGGGCTCAATGCAAGAATAGTTGATTTCCATGGTTGGGAAATGCCTGTGTGGTACACAGGTATAAAGGCAGAACACCTTGCTACAAGAAAGGCATGCGGCCTCTTTGATATAAGTCATATGGGTGAAATATATGTAAGCTCTCAGGGTGCTACATCATTTTTAAATCATATGCTCACCATAGATATATACCCTATGGAAGAAGGGGAAGTGAAATATACCTTTCTCCTCAACCCGGATGGCGGCATCATAGATGATCTTACTGTATACTGTATAAAACCTGAAGATACATATATGCTATGCGTGAATGCATCAAATAAGGACAAAGACTTTAAGTGGCTTGTCTCTCACAATGAAGACCTTTGCCTGCTTAAAGATAAAAGTGCGCACACAGCCATGCTCGCCCTGCAAGGGCCTCATGCATCTGATATACTAAAGGCATGCCTTGATTTTGACCTTGAAAACATTGACCGCTTTAGATTCAGGATGCATACTATGCCTGAATTTGGTGATCTCTTGATCTCAAGAACCGGATATACCGGGGCAGATGGGGTAGAAATATTCATGGCAAATGAGTATGTAATAGCCCTATGGAATGAGTTTGTGAAAAAAGGGGCAACACCCTGTGGTCTGGGCTCCCGCGATACACTAAGATTAGAGATGGGTTACCCTCTGCATGGAAACGATATAGATGAGCACACCACCCCTTTTGAGGCAAGACTCTCATTTGCAGTTGATCTCAATAAGGACTTCTTCATGGGAAAGGATGCACTCATCAAACACAAAAATAAAGGCCTGAAAAAGAGGCTCACAGGCCTGGAATTGATGGAAAAGGGCGTGCCAAGGCAGGGCCATGTATGCCTCAAAGGAGATAAAGAAATAGGGGTTATCACATCGGGCAGCATATCTCCTGTGCTTAATAAGGGGATTGCACTGTGTTACCTGGACAGTTCTATCACAGAAGGGCAACAAATAGACATCCTCATAAGGAATAGAAGAGTCACGGCAATAGTGAAAAGACCGCCTTTTGTGAAGGGCTAACTACATAAATCAAGTTAGGAAAGGAGGAAAAATGAATTTTCCAGATGGTTTGAAGTACACGAAAGATCATGAATGGGCCAGGATAAATGGCAATATGGTGACAGTAGGAATAACTGATTATGCCCAGAAAGAACTCGGTGATGTGGTCTATGTAGAATGTAATGATGTGGGCACTAGGGTGGAACAAGGTGGCGTATTCGGCACGGTGGAATCTGTCAAGGCAGTCTCAGAACTCTATGCTCCGGTAACAGGTACTATTGTAGAGGCAAATAAAACCCTGGAGGATAGACCAGAGCTTGTAAACACAGATTGTTATGGTGATGCATGGATGATAACAATTGAACTAACAGACCCATCTGAGTTAGATAACTTAATGGATGCAGGCAAGTACGAGGCCTATGTATCAACCGAGTCAAAATAGATGAGTTTTATCCCTCTAAGTAGAGAAGAAAGAAAAGAGATCCTCGATGCAATTGGGGTAGAGGATGAAGACGAGCTGTTTGAAACTATACCCGCATACCTAAGGTATAAGGAAAGCCTCAATATCGAAGGGCCCCTTGATGAGGAGGCCCTTCGATCCAGGTTTCAGTTTAGACCGCATAAGATATCATTTCTAGGCGGGGGCATATACAACCACCATATACCTGCCGTAGTCGATGCCATAGCATCCAGACAGGAATTCTACACCGCATATACACCATATCAACCGGAGATAAGCCAGGGCACCCTGCAGGCCATATTTGAGTATCAGAGCATGATGGCTTCCCTCACTAAAATGTATGCATCAAATGCATCCATGTATGACGGCGCTACAGCCCTGGCAGAGGCAGCACTCATGGCAATAAGGGCAAAGGGTTTAAAGAGGGTCGTGATTACAAGGGCTACAAATCCTGCCTATAGAAAAGTAGTAAACACATATCTCCAGTTCAACCACAGTATAGAAATACTGGAGGCCCCTTTTGATATCATATCCGGACAGGTAGATCTGGATGCCTTAAATGATATGGTAGATAGCGATACTGCACTGTTTATCCAACAACCCAACTTTTTTGGCATTATAGAGCCCCTGGATAAAATCGCACAAACCGCAGCAAAGGCTGGCTTCTGGGGTATTGTAATAACAGAGATGGTCTCATTAGGGCTTTTAAAACCGCCCGGGGCGTTCGGACCTGATGTAGTGGTGGGTGATGCCCAATCATTTGGCAATCCACAAAATGCAGGGGGGCCTTTACTGGGCGTGTTGTGCACTACAAAAGCATATATAAGACGCATGCCAGGCAGAATTGTGGGGCTTACCAAAGACTCCTCAGGAAAAAAGGCATTCTGCCTTACGCTCGCCACCAGAGAACAGCATATAAGAAGGGGAAAGGCCACATCAAACATCTGTTCTAATCAAGGATTGTGCGCGCTAAGGGCTGCCATATACTTAAGCGCAGTAGGCCCAAAAGGTTTAAAGAAGATTGCTGCCCAGTGCGCATCAGGTTCACGCTACCTAATGGAACTTATGAGAAAAAAGGGGGCAGATGCGATATTTAAAGGGCCCGTATTCAATGAATTTGTAGTGAGGATGGAGGATGCAAAGATACAGGCGCTTGAAGAAGCTGGTATTGTACCTGGCATACGTATAGAGAACCTTTACCCGGAGATACCAGGGGGGCAACTTGTCACGGTAACAGAGATGAATACAAAAAAGGACGTAGAATGCATGGTAGAAAGGATCTAACAATATTCCCGGAGAGGGTGGAACCTCTGCTCTTGGCCATGAATGAAGAAGGGAAAAACGCCAGGCAGCTGCCTGCCCCTTTTGATGTATATCCATTGGACGATATAGACAAAGACATACTAAATGAGGATCTTCCAGGTCTCCCTGATGTCTCAGAGGTGGAGACAGTAAGGCATTTCACCAGACTATCGCGGCTTAACTACGGAATAGATAACGGCATATACCCATTAGGGTCATGCACCATGAAATATAATCCCAAGATATGTGAGGAGATAGCAGGTAGTGTTAAAGATATACACCCTGCCGATACATACGCCATGACAAATGTTCTAAAGATACTTATAGAGCTCAGTAAAGACTTAGAAGAGATCTGCGGTATGGATGCATCAACCCTGTGGGGGGCAGCAGGTGCACATGGTGAGCTTATTGGCATGCTGATTATAAAAAAGGCCCTTGAGGAAAAAGGGGAGCCTCGATCAACTGTCCTGATCCCTGACACAGCCCATGGCACAAACCCCGCCTCATCTACGATAGCTGGTTTTAGTCCAGTCCAAATACCATCCGGGCCCCGCGGGTATCTAGAGGCATCTACCATCAAGGACTATCTCGATGATGATGTAGCAGCACTTATGATTACAAACCCCAATACCCTTGGCATATTTGAACAAGAGATAGCCCATATTGCAGAGCTGCTCCACAATAATGGTTCTTACCTGTATATGGATGGTGCAAACCTAAATGCCATCCTCGGTACCTCCAGGCCAGGCGATATGGGCGTCGACTGTATGCACCTAAACCTTCACAAGACATTTGCCTCGCCTCATGGAGGCGGCGGCCCAGGGAGTGGCCCTGTATTAGTAAAAAGGCACCTGATGCCTTATCTGCCTCTCCCATGGATTGTAGCAGATGAAAAGGATTCATATACACTTAAATGGGACTCCCCCACGTCCATAGGCACAATCCATTCGGGAATGGGAAACCTTGCAGTACTTATAAAGACACTTGCCTACATCCTGAGCCTCGGTCCGGAGGGGATTAAAGACGTATCTCATGTGGCCACACTTAATGCCAATTATATAAAGACCAGGCTATCCAAGTCTTTTGATATCCCTTATACCACCCCTACCCTGCATGAATTTGTACTTACAGATAAGCGCCAACAGGCTAATGGGGTCACTACCATGGATATAGCAAAGGCATTGATAGGCTTTGGGATTCATCCCCCAACAATATATTTTCCCCTGGTTGTGAATAACGCCATTATGATAGAACCTACAGAGACTGAACCCCTTGAGGAATTAAAGAGGTTTGCAGACGTCATGGAGACAATTGCTTCTCTGGCAGAAACATCACCAGAGATATTCAAGGACATGCCATCTGTCTCACCTGTTGGCAGGGTCGATGAGGTATGGGCGGCAAGGCACCTGATACTTACATGGGACATGGGTGAATCCAATAAGGAGGCAGCTGTATCTAAACAATGAGTATAGACTATAAGGGTCTAAAGGATGCTGATCTAGTTACTAAAATCAAGCAGAGTGATAATAAAGCAATGGAAGAGATTGTTAGCCGTTATTCTGATAAGGTTTACAACCTTGGATTTCACCTTACAAGGGATAAGATGGCTGCGGAAGAAATAATGCAGGATGTATTTCTTACAGTATTGTCAAAGATAAACACCCTAAGGGATAATGCCTTCTTTTCTACCTGGCTATACAGGGTCACTACAAACACCGCATATGGATTTCTGCGTGCCCTCTCCAGAGGGAAAAAGACCATGGATCAAGGCCGCTACGGCAATATGGAACACGAAGATATGTACGCGTATGACTGGTCCACCCTGCCAGAGGATATCCTGCTGTCTGACGAGAGCAAGACTATGCTAACAAATGCCATTGATGAACTGCCGGAGTCAATGAGAACCGTAGTAATAATGAAGGACGTAGATGGTCTCAAGAACGAAGAGATAGCAGATACCTTAGGCTTGAGCGTGCCTGCAGTAAAATCCAGACTCCACAGAGGCAGACTTATCTTAAGGCAAAGGCTATCCATATACTTTAAAAGATATGCCTCATCTACCGGAAGGACAAGATGAACTGTAAGAAGATCATAGCATTATTATATGACTATATGGATGAAGACCTTCCTCCTGATCTGATGGAGGAGATCAGTAGCCACCTCGATAAATGTAAAATGTGCAAGACCCTGTTCCACACATACTCCCATACCATAAGGCTGACAAATAAGGTGGAGACCTCTCGTAATGTCCCCCCTGAAATGATAAATAGATTAAAGGCACTGCTTCATACCAAGCTAAGACCTGATGAGTAGAGGCGCTCCCTGGCCTTATGGTCATATTCGCAAAATTTGACATATCTGATTTTATGTGGTGTTTATATGAAAATAGTGAACAGTGAACAGTGAACAGTGAATAGTAAATAGTGAAGAGTAAAAAAAGGTGTTGGGTGTTGGGTGATTAAGAATAGTCGAGAGTCGAAAAGACAAAAGATAAAAAAATAGTTTCATGGGAAATGTAGGGGCATCCCTCATCGGCCCGCTTAAGGGAAATATGCCCTACATCAACATCCCCCTGACCCCCTTCAAAGGGGGAATTAAAGGGGTGTCACCCCTTCAAAGGGGGAATTACGGGGAACAAAGGGGGAATCTGTCCGTGCAGATTAAGGGATGGAGGGGTTCTTGAGCTTATCCTTCCATCGCGATTTGCTAATACATCCTTTAGGCGGAGCTTAAAGGGGATTCGCTCCCTTATGTCTAAAGCCTGCCTTTAGGCAGGCGAGTTAGGGAGCGCCCGTAAGCAAGCCAAAGGATGTATCAAAGAGCGATACTGGTAAGCGAGAGAACCCCCATCCCGAAAGCATTTTCATACTTGGTTGTGGCCGAAAAGGACATGAAGATTTATAAAAGGAGGATTTATATATGTTTCCGGAAAACAGACCAAGAAGGCTCAGACAAACAGAAACCATACGGAAAATGGTGAGGGAGACTCATGTCTTAGTGGACGACCTCATCTACCCTTTATTTGTAAAAGAGGGTAGATCTGTAAAGGAACCCATTGGGGCCATGCCTGATCAATTCAGGTATTCCCCTGATATGCTGCCCAAGGTGGCAAAGGAAATTGCATCTCTTAAAATACCTGCTGTGCTGCTCTTTGGCATACCAGAGAAAAAGGATAAGTTTGGTACCGAGGCTCATAAAAAGGACGGAATAATCCAGCAGGCTATAAAGAGGATAAAGGATACAACACCTGATCTCTTGGTTATCACCGATGTATGTATGTGTGAATATACAGATCACGGCCACTGCGGTATAATCGATGAGGACGGTAATGTCTTAAATGACGACACCTTGGACGTCTTGGCCAAGATAGCGCTCTCCCATGTAAAGGCAGGCTCAGACATAATAGCCCCATCTGACATGATGGATGGCAGGGTTGGAATCATACGGGATGCCTTAGATGAAGGTGGCTTTGAGAATATCCCTATTATGAGTTATGCCATAAAGTATGCCTCGGCATTTTATGGGCCTTTCAGAGAGGCAGCCGGGTCTAAACCGGCATTCGGCAATAGAAAGGGCTATCAGATGGACCCTGCAAACGTCAGAGAGGCCATACGCGAGGCTGCCCTGGACGTGGAGGAGGGTGCAGACATGCTCATGGTAAAACCTGCCATGCCATATCTTGATGTGATAAGGGTGATAGCAGATGAATTTGACTTACCCTTGTGCGCATATCAGGTATCTGGTGAATATTCCATGATAAAGGCTGCGGCTGGTAGGGGATGGCTCGACGAGGATGCAGTACTTATGGAGAGTATTGTTGGTATAAAAAGGGCAGGTGCGGATATAATTATTACATATTTTGCGCCAAAACTGGCAAAAATGCTAAAATAATGGCACCATTTATCCTTGCATGGGAAATAACAAAGGCATGTAATCTTAAATGCATCCATTGCAGGGCATCTGCAACCAAGGAAAAGGATCCGGAAGAATTAACCACTAAAGAGGGGTACGGCCTCTTAGATGAGCTTGCATCCTTAGGAACAAAGATGATTATTCTCTCCGGCGGAGAACCCCTGCTCAGGGATGATGTCTTTGATCTTGCACACCATGGATCATCACTGGGGTTGCGTATGACTTTAGCTACTAATGGTTCTCTTATAACCAAAGATGCCGCGGAAAAGATAAAGGCATCCAAGATTGTGAGGGTTTCTGTAAGTCTGGACGGACCTTCCGCAGACACCCATGATGAATTTCGCGGGGTTAAAGGCTCATTTGATGCCGCTATTAATGGGATTAAAATACTTAAAAATACGGGTATCCCTGTACAGATAAATACTACGGTTTCAGCTATAAATGTAAGAACGATGGAAAAATTCCCTGAAATGATTGAAGCCCTTGGGGCGGTGGCATGGCATGTATTCTTCTTAGTCCCTACAGGAAGGGGGGAGACTCTAGAGCTTGCCAGGATACAGGAATATAAGGATATGCTCGAAAAATTCTACATCGTATACAAAGATGCCAAGATAGAAGCCAAGGCTACATGTGCCCCGCAATTCTACAGGCTCCTTGCTGAAAAAGGAGAGAGAATAGACACAAAGGGTTGCCTGGCAGGCACTGGCTTTGGTTTTGTCTCTTCCACAGGAGAGGTGCAACCTTGCGGATTCCTCCAGATACCCTGCGGCAATATAAGGGAGAAATCTTTTAAAAAAATCTGGGAAAACTCTCACATACTCAAGGCATTACGGGATCCAGACAGATTGGAGGGAAGGTGCAAGATATGCGCATATAATAATGTCTGTGGGGGTTGCAGGGCCAGGGCCTATGAGGTATCCGGCGATGTCTTTGCCTTTGACCCTATCTGCTGGTATGAAGAAGTAAATAGTGAATAGTAAATAGTGAATAGACTTTTCCCTGGATGATGTCCGGGGTACGCTTATATGAAAAGATAGTTATATTGTTTTGTTGGTTTCATTGGTTTATGTGAAGACAGGCACAAAGGCACAGAGGCACAAAGCATTGTAGGGGCCTGCCTCATCGGCCCGCTTAAGGGGAACGGGCCCTACATTGCTGAGCAGACATGATGGTTTATATGAAAAAGGAGTCAGGAGTCAGAATTCAGAATTCAGAAGTTAGGATATATGTGATAGTCCAATCGGATGCATTCTGGCTTCTGGCTCCTGGATTCCGGATACCTTTTCACGCTTGGTTGTGTCCGAAAAGGACACGCGGGTTTATATGAAGATGGATAATATAGATAAGAAGATACTCAACATCATCCATAAGGAATTTCCTGTTGAGGAAAGACCTTATAAAAATATTGCTCATACCATTGGGATTACAGAAGAAGAGATTATAAACCGTGTATCCGTGCTCAAACAAAAGGGTATAATCCGCAGGATCGGGGGGGTACTAGATCCCAAGGCCATAGGGTGGCACTCTACCCTATGTGCTGCAGACATAGCCCCTGAAAGGATAGAGGAATTCGCCTCGGTGGTAAACTCATACACGGAAGTAACACACAACTATGTACGATCCGGCTGCCCAAACTGCTGGTTTACTATAATAGCACCCAGCAGAAAAAGGGCCGGAGAGATTATTAGTGAAATAAAAGCCAGGCTTGGTACTGAGATAATCGATCTGCCTGCAAGACGCATATTCAAGATAGGTGTCGAGTTTGACCTCGAAAAGGCATGACGTAACCATTCAGTGAAGCACAAAGATCCAAGACACAAGGTGATAACCGTAAAATTAGTAAGCCCTGCAAGCGCAGGGCTAATACTGAGGGGTTTTCTTAAGATATTGTACTATTCAGGGCTTTACTTGGTGCCTTGGTGCCTTTGTAACTGAATGGTTACTTACGGGACCTAAAGATCCTCGATAAAAGCCCAGCGCGGTCTACAGCCTTTTCCTTCTCTGCCCTCTCATCTTCATAACCTATGGCTACAAAGAATATAACCCTGTCAAAGAATAAGACTACACGATTGTTTAACTCCAGCACTCGCTGGAGTTCATATACAGAGTCTATTATTTGATTTTCCACTACATATAACCATATGTGCCTCTTTATAAGCATAAATGCCATCATAACCTCATGCAACGGGATGCCTTCCCTGCATCTCTGTGCGCCAAGCTCGGTATAGTATTTCCTGATATTTGTCTTGGCCTTATCACCACCAAGCCATGAATCCAACCTGCTATACACATCATGGACACGTTCATATAAACGGTCTTCTGGCAGGTCCCGATAATGCTTTGTCTCTTCCCTACTAAGAAGATCCTTCATTAGACGCTTTGTCAACTCATCTGCATGCCGCTGTATTAGTTCGATCAGCCTTTGAGAAATCATATCTCCCCCTAAGGTATTTGGTTATATGATATTAATATAATTAAATCTGCAACCTTTTGCAAGGGCTGTAAACCCAAAAACAACCCAAAATATCTTTCTGATCGCTGATAAGCCCACGTCAATAATCCCTTAAGCGTCACAGGTATAAAAAATCATTTCATGCTTGTGTTTCCAGGGTATTATGAGATACGATACCATAAATTTAATAGCTTTTGCTGTTTAAAACAGTGATCTCTAAAATAAATATCCAGGAGGATTTAAGAATGAAGAGGTTGTCTTTTTGTCTGTTAATCATTGTTTTTTCCACCCTTTTGCCGGGTATGGCCAGTGCACACTTTGGCATGCTAATACCCTCAGACCAGATGATCACAGAGGGTGAGAGACCTATTGTGGACCTAAGGCTTATGTTTGCACATCCATTTGAAGGGAATGGGATGGACCTTGTAAGGCCTGCTGAATTTGGGGTTATTATAAATGGTAAAAAAACAGATCTCCTCAATACCCTAAAACCTGCCATGATCATGAACCATAAGGCATGGGAGACCAAATACAGGATTAAAAGGCCCGGTATATATATGTTTTATATGGAGCCAAAACCATACTGGGAGCTGGCTGAAGACTGCTATATCATCCACTATACCAAGGTGGTGGTGAGCGCATATAACCTTGAAGAAGGATGGGATAGTGAGATAGGCCTGAAGACAGAAATCGTTCCTCTTTCAAAACCATACGGGCTCTATGCAGGGAATGTATTCCAGGGAATTGTAAAACTAAATGGCAAACCAGTACCTTTTTGTGAGGTGGAGGTAGAATACTTTAATGAAGATGGTAAGGTAAGCGCTCCAAATGACTATATGATTACCCAGACTATAAAGGCTGATAAAAACGGAGTATTTACCTATGCTGCACCAAGGCCTGGATGGTGGGGTTTTGCTGCCCTTAATACTGACGAGAAAAAGATTAATGGTAAAGATATAGAGATTGGAGCAGTTATCTGGGTAAAATTTCACGAGATGAAATAGGAAAGGTATGCATATCTCTGAAGGGATACTCTCTGCACCAGTTTTGGCCACAGGCATAGCATGCGCTGCAGTTGGAGTAGCTATTGGACTTAAAAAGATAGATTACGATAGGATGCCAAAGGTGGCAATACTTTCGGCATGCTTTTTTGTGGCATCCTTAATACATGTCCCTATAGGCCCATCTAGTGTCCACCTCATCCTGAATGGACTGATAGGGTTATTACTTGGTTGGGCTGCATTTCCAGCTATAATGATAGCGCTTCTACTCCAGGCTATCCTCTTTCAGTTTGGAGGCCTTACCACACTTGGCGTGAATACCACCACCATGGCCCTACCTGCAGTGATATGTTTCTGTATCTTCAGGGGTATTGTAATGAGTAAAAATAACTGGATCTCAGCCATATCAGCGTTTGCCTGCGGGTTTACCTCTGTTGCCTTGGGTGCTACCCTTGTTGCCCTATTCCTGGTATCTACTGAGAATGCATTCATGGCGCCGGCAAAACTCATCCTTTTTGCTCATCTGCCTGTGATGGTAATTGAGGGCATAATAACTGCATTCTGCATAGCCTTTTTGAAAAAGGTCAAACCTGAGTTATTGGAGGTAAATCATGACATGGAATAGACATATTGTCTCCATAGGATTGGGGGTTATCCTTGCCCTTGGATCTTATTCTCCTGCCATAGCGCATAAGGTAAACATATTTGCCTTTAAAGAGGGCGATATTATATATACCAAGAGCTATTTCAACGATGGCAGGGCAGCAGTAAACTCAGTTGTAGAGGTATTTGATGCAAAAGGCGAAAAACTCTTGGAAGGAATGACCGATAAGGACGGCAAATTCTCATTTAAAGCCCCAAAACATACAGGGATGAAGATCGTGCTTAATGCATCTATGGGCCACAGGGCTGTATTTACTATCCCAGGAAAAGAAATCCCTGGAGCCTATGCCCTTTCTAAGGAGGATATTGCTTTGGCTGATAAAAAAGATACGTCTGAAGTTATAACTGGTATGACCTCTGAGGATATCAGTACCATTGTAGATGAGGCCCTTGAGAAGAGGCTGGCACCTGTTATCAATTCCATCTTGGAATCACAAAGAAAGGGACCCTCATTTACAGAAATCTTAGGGGGTATTGGATATATCTTCGGGCTCATGGGTATTATCATGTATTTTCATACCAAACACTCAAAGAAAGATTAGCACCTATACATGATCGAAGAACTCACCACAAAAAAGGATATTATCCGCAATCTTGATCCCAGAATTAAGGTTATAATAATCGCGTCTTTCTCCGTGATTGTAGCAATATTGGATAGTTTTATCCCCATAATACTAAGTCTATTCATAGCCTTAATTCTGGTACTGTGCGCCAGGCTTCCAATAAAAAAGGTTGTCTACCGTATGGTTATAGCCAATCTCCTGATCATACTATTATGGTTTTTCCTGCCATTTACCATGCCAGGAGACATCATCTTCTCTATTGGACCTCTCCATGCAACCAGAGAGGGCATCATTTATGCGGGGCTTATTACACTGAGGTCTAATGCCATTATACTTGCCCTGATGACACTACTGGGCACGACATCTATCATATCGATAGGGCAAGCCCTAAACCACATGTATGTACCGAATAAACTGGTGTACTTACTATTTCTTACATATCGCTATACTCATGTGATCTATATGGAATACAACAAGCTAAAGAATGCTATGAAGATACGAGGCTTTACGCCTGGTACAAATATACATACATACAAAAGCTATGCATATCTTGTAGGTATGCTCCTTGTTAACAGCTATGATCGAGGACAAAGGATTAGATCTGCCATGTTATGCAGGGGTTTTAAAGGTAAATTCTATCATCTGGACAACCTCTACCTAAAAGGCCATGATATTGTCTCTATAATAATGGGCCTGATAATCTTAACTGCCTTGGTGGTGTGCAATGGAAAGTAACAATACGCTCATAAGACTTGAAGATATCTCTTTTGCCTATCCTGGTGACGGTTTTGTCTTAGATAAGCTAAACTTCAGCCTTACCAGAGGTGAGAGGGTCGGCCTCATAGGCCCAAACGGGTGTGGAAAGACTACGCTATTCTATATCATCATGGGCCTATTAAAACCTACATCTGGCCGTATAGAGATATTTGGAAACACCATCTGCGGGGAAAAGGCATTCAGATCTGTCAGAGAAAAGATAGGTCTTTTGTTTCAGGATTCAGATGATCAATTATTTAGCCCAACAGTCATTGAGGATGTGGCATTTGGCCCTTTAAACATAGGGAAATCTCCTAAGGAGACCCTTTTGATTGTGAGAGACACCCTGAATAAATTAGATATTGCAGGGCTTGAAGGCAGGGTTACCTATAAACTTTCAGGAGGAGAGAAGAGATTGGCAGCGCTTGCCACAGTGCTGGCCATGAAACCAGAGATCCTCATATTAGATGAACCGGATTCAGGCCTGGATAGCCAAACAACGGAAAGGATTATAGATGTATTAAATAACCTGAATCTCTCCTGCATCATCACGTCACATGATATTGATTTCCTCTCAAAGACAACCACCAAGACCTATGGTATGGAAAAAGGCAGGATATATCTTGAAGAAGAGGCTATACCCCACACCCATATGCATATCCACAAGGGTGGTAAATATCCACATGAACACAAAGACGACCTTGACGCATAATATGAGACCTTTGCATAATACCTATATTATCATTGCGAGCGTAGCAAAGCAATCTCTAACTGCTTGTAATTAATGAGATTGCTTCGTCATCCGCCCCAAGCGGACTCCTCGCAATGACAGGCAAGCAATCGTGCAAAGGTCTCAATATTACCTGGAAAAATACAAAGATATGTGGTCATCCTGCCATATCTTTGCTCACCTTTAATTAAATCATCTTCAATATCTTCGCAAACCACAAAGCCCTGTTATAACAGCCATCAATGCGAACAGCCCGGCAATCCAAGCATTTAAAGCGCTTACAGGTAATATTGCAGTTGCGATAAAGCACTCATACCACTTGTCATGGTCCTCTGAGATCGCAAGAGGCGATTCCTCTTCACCTCCGGCCTCACCTCCCTCCAGATATGTAGCCACCATCTCAGAGAGGTTTCCTGCATCATCTTCTGCCTGAATACCATAGGCTTCAAATCCAGGATCTTCCATCTCTGTCTCTATATAGGTTCCTGGCTCTTGTGGCCTCGTTAAGGTCTTCAGCAGTGTGGCATCCTCCCAGTCCTTTACTACATCACCATTATAGCCCCATATTTCGTAATATGACACATCTCCACACATCCCATCATCACCAATACCTGTCCAGGAGAAGATAACATGATCATTTCTTTTTATGGCCTTAAAGTCGAGGGGTCTCCCGGGAGGGATAGTATCCATGCCATAGAGACCGGTATGCCAGGTATCATGATGGAATGTTCTCCACTGATTATTGCAGTTACCACAGGCCGGGGCAGGGGTATCCCAGACATAGAGGTCTCCCATCCTGGTCATTACTGCCACTTCCAGCATGCCATCACCATCAATATCACCAAAGGCAGGCGAAGATATGATCCACTTGCCGGTAAATTTTGGCCAGCCAGAAGGGGTTTCGCCTTTTGCATTATATGCCCTCAAGATAAATCCACCGCTGCCTTCTAAGATCTCAGGGGATCCATCGCCATCAATATCTGCAACAGTTGGGCTGGTCAGAAATTGCAGGTCATCCATATGCATAGGAAACCCCGGCAGGATCTTGCCTGTGATAGTATCCCAGGCAGTTATGTGATTCTCGTCCCCTAACTGATCTGCCGGCAAGAGCACATCTGCTAGCCTTCTCAGCCCTGATGAAGGGGCTATGCATGAGATATTGCCGCTACCAGTTATATCTGCAAATATGGGGGAACCTAAAGCTGGTATTGTGGGCATGTCATATTTTGGATCAAGTAATGAGCCCATATCCATGACCTTGTAATTGCCAGAGAGGTCATGACCATAATACGAAGTGCCATCCCAGTTTAACAGATACATTGGCCCTGCTGAAGAAAATACAGCTATCTCGAGATAGCCGTCACCATCCACATCTGCAAGTGCAGGAGATCCGGATATGCCACTGCCTACATAGGGGAGCAACTCTGGCTCCAGAAGGGCTATCTCTACCGGCCAGCCTTCAACATATTGACCATCATAGTGCAGTGAGTGTAGCCTTGCATTCCCTCCCATCAGTTCAAGTTTACCTATGAGACCAATCAAACCATCTGATAAGGTAACATTCATGGGCTCATCATACTGTTCGTTGGTCCCTACTACTATCTCTAGGTAACCATCATTATTAATATCCCCTACGGCAGGGGTCGAAACGATCTTTCCCGTATAATAGGTTTTGTCTTCATCAAGTGGCTTGATCTTGTGAGTGGCTTCATCTACCAGAGCGAACATGGTCTTGTCTATAACCAGTACAGGCCATCCAGGTAGATCTTCTCCATTTGCCTTCCATACATACATATGGTTATCTAAGGCTGCACAGATGATCTCTAGATTGCCATCATTATCAAGATCAGCCAGTACAGGGGCAGATACAGCCCCAAATAGTCTCCTGTTAAATTTGTCTCGCCTTTCAGAAGAATATTTAGGATTTAGTGAATATAAAGGGTTCAAGGATACTGGGAAACCGTCCCTTGGTGTGCCATCGTGTTCCCATATATATACCTTGCCAGACAGACTCGCTGCAACCACATCCAGATCTCCATCCCTATCCAGATCGCCAACAGCCACCCCTCCCTGGGCTATCCCCTCATAGATGCGATCATCTATGCCATCCTTATATGCGTCTGACCCCTCATATCGATACCTTAACAGATCTGTATGCACGGGCCAGCCCTCTATATTTGTACCATCACATCTTAAAGCATAGATAATGCCATCGGTTGTGGGCACTATCATCTCATCGATATTATCCCCATCAAGGTCAGCCATGATGACAGATGCCTCGCCGCTACTATGAAGCGCTATAGGAAAGCCCTGCATCAGGTCAGGATCATGGTGGATATATAAGGTCTTCCTGCACTCGCCTGTATTGCCGTTATTGTCCGTAACAACCAATCTTAAGGTGACTGTAAAATCATTTGGATCCTGAGGGGGGCTAGTTCGGTCTTGGATGTCCTCTTGCAACTTACTTATATTCCATGTACAGAGTATGTTGTCTTCAACTGGCTGGTATAGTGGGCCTGCATCATGAATTGTAGCCCATTTAATGGGTTGAATACCATAGCCATACTCTACCCTGTAAGAATATGATTCAGCCCTTTTTGCAGTAACAGAGCCTACAATAGTAATCACAGGTTCTCTATCCGGATCCAAGGTTGCAAACCACTTTGGTTCAATTATATCTGCCTCAGGCGGTATTTTATGATCTCTTACCATCCCTACAGCCTTATTGGCATTGACCCTGCCATAACCAAAAAACTGGTCCCATCCAGGGCCCGAATGGAAGCGCCTGGTCTGAAATAAGGGGAAAAAGCTCCAGTAATTACCGCTAAAATCAATATCATCTGCGCTCATCGTAATGATCTGTTTTATCTCATTGGCTGACAGAGGTGTATCCATATTACCCCTTGCCATCTCATTCCTTGCTGCAGATACGATAAGGCCTGCAATACCTGCACCCCTTCCTGTTGCCTCTGATGAACATGATGTAGAAGATACTGCCACATCTATCTTGCCGCCATAGTTTGTGCATCCATTTAAGTATAGATAAGACTCGGGATACATGCCATCTTCATATCTTGTTACAGAATTTACAGTGATTGTATGCTCATGCGCTGCAGGCATGTTCTGATGAAAGCTCTCTTCGTCTGCTGCTGATGCAATAACAGCAACCCCTTTATAATATGCATAATCCAGGGCGTCTTGAGCCAACCTAGACCCATTAATGGTACCCAATGCCTCCTGTATTATATCTGCACCACTATCCACCGCAAATATAACAGCCCTGCCAAAATCTATATCATTGGCCATAAAGCTGAGACCCACCCTGACAGGTAAAATCATGCAATTCGGAGATGTCCCTAGAAAACCATCTTCTCTACCTGAATATGCCTCTCCGCATGAGTCTTCAGATTCACCTGTGCCGTGACCATATCTTACATCATCACACGGGTCATTATCATCATCCACCATATCCCATCCACATATGTCATCTACATATCCATTACCATCATTATCTGCCCCATCTGAAAAGGCTATGATAATGTCTTCCGGGTCTATAAACCCATTGCCATTACTGTCTGATACAAGGCCTTCATAATCCTCCACATTGAATACCCCATCACCATTGCAGTCCCAATAGGCCAAGGGGTCTGATCCTTCACCATAAGGGATGCATTCCCCTCCCAGATCCCTTGGGGCTATCAGCTCTCCTTTATTCAGATAAAACTTATTGGTGATGTTTTTCTCGTCCCATTTTATTCCGCTATCTATTATTGCTATAACAACATCAGGCCTGCCTGTCGTGATCTCCCATGCCCTATCCACACTCATGCCTGTCACACCATAGAGTTCTTTAGGGCTATTATCTATCCATATATTCCCAGATTGATCAGATGAATATTTCCACTCAGAATTATCACCTGTATAATTCTCAGGTAAGACAGGCACCCCGGCACTTGTCTCCAGATAACAATAGTCTTCATAGGCATACACACCTACACCCTCAGGTGCCTTTGGATATGGCACCTGAGCATGCACATTGATTGCCAATATGGAGATTATAGAAACTGCCAAGACAAAAGATACGCATACCCTATTCATTTTACCCTCCTCACACTAATTCACCTGCATTGTTAAGAATTAATAACATTTAAAGCAAATATTATACCTAGAGATTAAACTTATAACTAACCAAATTATATATATTTTTATATTCAGACAACCACTAAAAGAAAAAAGAGTTGAAGAAAACTTCACTTATTGGGTAAATTTTTTCTCCCTATACTGATTGAGAGTAAAGATCAAAGGCTCATTTCATGACCGTCTCAGATTCTACTCCTGATCCGGCGGGCCATATGGACACGCATTGGAGACCTTTAATACCATCACACACTCATCACTTTCTGCTACCTTTGAAAATGCTCTCTCTAAAGAGGAAAATACCAACTTTGACTCCCCTATTACTTGAGTGCTCATATTACCCATCTGAATCTTCAAATCGGGTACAGAGGCAATCTCATCCAAGAATGCCTTTATCGGTCCGGATAGTAATTCTGTCCGTAAAGGATACAAGCTTATCTCAACCATTATGTTCTGAGTATTCATGAATGATAGGATACATACTTCGTCATTGGAGATCAAGCATTTATGCCTCAAGATATTTACACAACATCACATCCATGATAGTCTTTTACTATGCATCGATTAAAGACCAGGGCAGGTACATACGCGGAGATAATCAATACAGGTAATTTCCTGCTCGATGGCGGGTCTATGTTTGGAAGGGCGCCAAAGATGATGTGGGAGAGGTGGTTCCCTGCAGATGAAGAAAACAGGATACTCATGGCCACCAATATCTTAAAAATACAGGCAAAGGGTACGTCCTACCAGGTAGATGCAGGGATGGGCTCAATGTGGGACGAAAAAGAAAGGAAGCTATTTGGAATAGAAGGACAAGATCCATACCGTGGGGATGCTGATTATCTCATATTCACACACCTCCACTTTGACCACTGTGGAGGGATATCTAATATAGATGTGAGAGAAAAAGTGCTGGTATCAAAGAAAGAATGGGCAGATGCCATGAATAATAATAACCCCCTTACAAGGGGAAGCTATCGAAAGGCTGATCTTGATGCCATAGAACCAAATCTGAAATGTATAGAGCCACCTTATAAGATTGCAGACCGTATAGAGATACTTCCTACCCCGGGCCATACAAAAGGACATATAAGCGTGCTGATAGACAGAGAACTATTTTATCCGGGCGACCTTATCCCCACATCTGCCCATGTCCATCTCCCATACATAATGGCCTACGACCTTTTCCCCCTGGAAATCCTTAGGGCCAAAAAAAGGATGCTGGAGATGGCACTGGAGGAAGACTGGATCGTTATCTTCGAACATGACCCATATATCCCTTTTGCAAAAATAGACAAGAAAGACGGCAAATTCAAAACAAAATCTATTATGGAATAAGCCTTTAGCAGCTCTTGCTGAAAGCGAATAGATTACATCAGAACAGCCTCAAACAAGCCCTCATAAATTCCCATGCATCCTGAATAAGCCCGCTAAATAAGAATGGCATCATCTTTATAACAATGGCCATAGAGAATAATCCCGCACAGATAATCAATGGGAAACTCATGAGAAACACATTCATCTGTGGCATTGCCCTCGCTGTAAGGGCAAAGGAAATATTTATTAATAAAAGCACCCCTATTATAGGGGCCGCAATCTTCAGGGCTATAATAAACATCCGAGCTGAATATACTATAACTGCATATGAGTAACCCTTAGCCGGCAATATATCCCCTATTGGTACCACACTAAAGCTCTCCACCATGGCCTTAATCAAGATATAGTGACCATCTAAGGTAAGAAACAAAAGAAAGGCCACTATGTATAAAAAATTACTCGTGATTGGAGCATTAACCCCTGTCATGGGATCTACAACATTTGCTATGGCAAACCCCATTTGAAAACCTGCAAGCTGGCCAGCAACCTGAACACCTGCAAATATTATAGTTATGGCAAGACCAAGGGCAAGTCCAATAAGAAACTCATGTAAGAGCACAAATATCACATAGATCGCATTGATATCCCCTATCTCAACTGGGAATGGTGGCACAACCGGCAAAAGGACCAGACTAAACATAAACGCAATGATCGCGGTAATCCTTCTAGGGACAATCTCAACGTTAAAGAAAGGGACTACAGCAAAGATAACACCTATCCTTACAAAGACAAATACGAATCTTATTATTTCATCCCATGCTATGCCTATTACCTGTGTCATCTCACAATCATAGGCAAGCTGCTATATAGATTGATGGTGTAGGTTGTCATCTTATCTATAATCCATGGCAAAAACATGAGTAGAGCTGCCAACACTATAACGATCTTAGGGACAAAGGTGAGAGTCATCTCCTGAATCTGGGTCACTGCAGAGAATATACTTATTATAAGGCCAACAATAAGCCCTAAAATAAGCATGGGAGCACCTATCATAAGTGTCATCTTTATTGCGCCAGCCATGATAGAAGTCACTGCCTCTGGTGTCATCTACATAAACCCCTCTATAAGAGAACCCACCAAGAGATTCCAGCCGTCTACCATGACAAATAATATTATCTTAAACGGTAATGATATCATGATAGGTGGCAACATCATCATACCCATGGACAGTAGAATAGAAGCCACTACCATATCTATTACTAGAAATGGGACAAATAAGATAAAACCTATCTGAAATGCAGTCTTTAATTCGCTTATCATAAATGAGGGGATCAATGCCCTGGTCGGGACATCTTCCCTGTTTTGTGGCTTCTTCCCGGATGTTATACCAAGAAATAAAGACAAATCCTTTTGCCTGGTCTGCTTGAACATAAATTCCCTCAAAGGGACCTCTGCCCTCTTCAATGCCTGATCAAACGTAATATAGCTATTCTTATAAGGTATTATGGCATCTTCATTGATCCTACCTATTGTTGGACTCATAATAAAAAACGTAAGGAATACGGCCAAGGCGGTAAGCACCTGCATAGGAGGCATCTGCTGGGTCCCTAAAGCCAGCCTTAAAAAGCCTAGGACCACTATTATCCTGGTAAAGGAGGTTACCATTATCATAATGGAGGGAACTAAGGCCAAAACAGTAAGTATAAACAGGACCTGTAACGCTCCTACTACCTCATTGGGATTATCCGCATCCTTAACTCCAAGGGTTACACTGGGGATAGGTATGCCTTGGGCACACAATAAATGTGGAAGCAAAATAACACCAAGGATACAAAATATAGATGTGTAAAAAACCTTAGACATCATACTTATCATCTACGCCTGCTGTCTTCATATCGTCGTCAAACTTGTCTTTACCCAGGTCTTTTATAAGTACTATGCTGTTATACGTGACTCCGACAAGCAACAGGGATTTTTCTACCCGTACCAGGGCAAGACTGGCCTTAGTGTTCAATGCTATCTGCCCTAGTATATCGAGCCCTAATGCCTTCTTTGCCTTGGCAACAGGACCGTATCTCTTCAATGCCCAAGCCAGCAAGATCAATAAAAACACTACAACAAAAAGCACAATGAGCATCTTGAAACCTCCCTCTACAAATGGACTCCCGGAAGCAAAAGAACACCTTGGAAAAAGAAGACTGGCAAAAAAGATTGTTATACACAGCCAAAGTTTCACCGTAATTTCTTTACCCTCTCTAAAGGACTCACTATATCTGTTATTCTGATTCCAAATCTATCGCTTACCACCACCACATCTCCACGAGCTATCAACTTGTTGTTTACAAGGACATCCACGGACTCCCCTGCTAATTTGTCCAACTCTATAACATAGCCCTGGCCCATTTGCAGAAGATCATTTACAATCATCTTAGTCCTGCCTATCTCCACAGTCACATCTAAAGGTATATCAAGTATAAAATCAAGATCTTGCGCTGCCATTTGGGTAGGCACTTTCTCTTCTTTCTTTAACTCTTCAAGATGAGGACCCTCTCCTGGCTGTTCTTCTTTAATGGCTTCTTCCCACTCCTGAGCAAGTGAATCCTGATCTACATCTAAAGATTCTTCACCATCTTTTATTACATCATCCAAACCTTCTCCTCCTTCCGCTTTTTTTATATCCTCTGCTTCACCTGCTTCATTAGATGCCTGGGTCGTCTCCTCTTGGGTCGCTTCTTCTACTCCTGGGCCATCTTCCTTGTTTGGAGATGTAGCCCCTTGGTTTTCTTTGCCCTTTTCTACCTTGCCTGCCATATTGTCCCCTCCTAATAAAGCTGTTTATTCACAAACCCGGCCATCTGCACAGCCATTGTTTCTCCTACTTTCCCAAGCTTTGCATAAAACTTTGGTATGCTCTGAACCTTCACCAAAAGCAAATCATCGGCGTCTTTATCTAAAAGTATCACATCACCTGCTTTAAGCAACGCTAAATCTCTCACGGTAACACGAGTACTGCCCAACTCTACAACTAGGTCCGCATACACCTTCAAAAGCTCTTCCTTAAGGCGACTGAGCCAATCCGTATCAACAGTTACCTTCTCCTCAGTCTGAAAGGTCGCATAGAGTTTATCCCTTAAAGGCTCCAAAATCATATATGGTATACACAGCACCATATTACCGGTAGTCTCCTCCATTTCCACCTCAAACTGTATCGTTATCAGGATATCTTCATTGGGAATAATCCCTGCAAACTGAGGGTTCATCTCTCCCCTTACATACGAGAACTGGATATCATGCACCGGGCGCCATGCATTGGCCCATTCCTTTATTACTGCATCTACTACCTTGTGGAGTATCTTCTGTTCTATTGCAGTAAATTCTCTTCCTTCTACCTTTATTCCACTTGTCCCCCTACCACCAAAAAAGCAATCTACCAGTGCAAATACCAGTTTTGTCTCCAGTACAACGAGGGCGTTGCCACGTAAGGGCTCAACCTTTATTATATGTATACCAGAGGGTACTGGCAGTGACCTCATAAAGTCACTAAATTTCAACATATCCAGTGATACGGGGGTAACATTTACCATGCGTCTGAGCATAGTTGATAGGGCATTTCTAAAAAATCTGGCAAATCTATCATTTATCACCTCGAGCGTAGGCATTCGCCCACGGACAATCTTATCTTGAGCTGTAAAATCATAAGAATTGACCTCTCCCTTGGCCCCTCCATCTACAGGGACATCTGTATCCACTTCCCCACCTGCAACGCTCTTTAAAAGAGCATCTACCTCATCTTGGCTAAGTACCTGGCTCATGCAAACTCCCTATTGAACTATAAACTCAGAGAAATATACCCTAAGGATCTGTCCTGTAGAAAGACATCTATTCACACTATTTATAATTTCACGCTTAAGTGTCCTCTTCCCAGCCACTGTTGAAATATCATCAAATGACTTACTCGAAAGCAACAGTATTACCCCATCTCTTATTTGTGGCATCTTTGTATCTATCTCTGTAGTGAGCATCTCACTGCTCAACTCAAATTGAGCAGTAACCTTTAGATATCTGGTCCCGGAAGCATCTGTAAGATTCACAATAAACGCATCAAGTGTCTTGATTGGTCCCATAGGCCCAGCAAAGGCCCCTCGGGAAGCCACGGGATATGATTTCTGCACTGGTTGCTGCACAACCTGTCCCTGAGATGCAGTATCTCCATCCTTTGGAGCAATAAAGAGAAAATACCCAGCAGCCACCCCACTTAACAATATTACTACAAGTAATATTATCACAATAAGCATCAGAGGTGATTTCTTTACCTTTCCCTGAGCTTCGACCTTTCCTTCCTCATGCTCATCTGCCATGCTACCCTCCTAAAAACGATCTTTTAATAATATCACTTCTACCCGTCTGTTTCTTGCTCTACCATCTGCAATGTCATTGTCTGCCACAGGTCTTGTTGGGCCATACCCTGCTACGCAGAACTTTGTTGGAGATATACCCGAGACATACACAAAATAATCCACCACAGATATAGCCCTTGCAAAAGATAACTTCCATTTAGCTGAGATATCTCCCGTATTATCAGTATGCCCTTCTATTGATATAAGAAGCTTCGTATCTTTAATCACTTTAGCTACCGAGGACAAAATCGGGATGGCAGCATCTTTCAGCTCAGCAGAACCAGGATTAAAAAGGATCTCATCGCTCAACAGAACTGCAAGGCCCCTATCTGTTTCTCTCACATCAACGGTGCTTATCCCCCTGCCACCTGCACCACCTAATCCTTGGCCTTCTAATGCCTTTAGCAGCGTCTTGCTTAATCTTACCGTATCCAGACTAAACTTAGTGATACTGGGACTCCCTACTTCAGGTGGGGCTTGTACTGCACGCTCACTTACAAACTCAAGTGGGCCCATAGCGGAGCTGAAAAATCCAAAGGCCTCTTTAAATTTTTTATCATCCATAGATGACATAGATATCAAAAGCACAAAGAATGTAATCAGAAGGGTTACCATATCCGAGAATGTGGTCATCCACCCTTCTCTACTAGGGAGCTCTATATATTTTATATCTTTATCTTTTTTTGCCATTACTGTTCTTCCAATCTAAACTTAAAACCCTTATAGGTAAATGTCCTTACCGGCTCAGGGGTTATCTCTTCTACACCTGCGAGCCCTTTCTTATCTCCTGGGATATCTCCTATTATGGTGATCTCCACGCGCCTGTTAAGTCTCCTCCCATACTTCGTCTCATTTGATGTAATAGGTCTATAGGATGCCATGCCATAGGCTGCCATACGAACCGGATCTATGTCACGGGTTGAAAAATACCTCATCACGGCCACTGCCCTGGCAGCAGAAAGTCCCCAGTTAGAATAATATGGCAGGCCTTCCATTGGAATGGAATCTGTATGACCTGTTATGATGAACTGATTATCCATGCCTTTAAATAAACCGGCCAATACATCCAATGCCCTCTCTCCACCTTGCCTGAATTCGTCACTACCTGAGATAAAAAGTATATTTGATCTTATAGTAACAGCAACTCCAAATTTACCCTCAGATACCCCTACCCCGGTTATGAGCCCACTCTTTCTTATATATGCCTTTATCTTTTTTAAATCCGCAGCCCCAGGGGATACAGGGGCTGATTGTGGTAAGATATCCTTACCACCACGCCCAGTGATATAAGGGCTCAACCCTCCTGGTAGTATGCCAAAGCTGCCTACCAGAGAATTCAGTGCAAGCATCTTTCTTCTGCTATCAACAACTGCCATGGAACACAGTACTATAAAAAAGGTGAGCAGGATCAACATCAGTGATGTATACATCAGTGTCCCTATGTCTCTCTTCGGCTCTACATAAACCTTTTTCTTCCCTGCCATGTCTACTTCCCGCCCTTTGTCACCTCTCCGGCTTGCCTTAGATATGGAGCAAGATATGCGTGAAGCTTCCTCTCCACTATTCTTGGGTTATCCCCTGCGGATATAGCCATGATCCCTTCTACTACCATACCTTTTACCAGGGCCTCCTCTTCCGAGCGCGTACTCAATTTCCCTGCCATTGGGATGGCAATCATGTTGGCTAATATAGACCCATAAAATGTAGTAAGAAGTGCTATAGCCATAGCAGGCCCTATGGAAGACGGATCTGACATGGATTGCAGCATCTGCACCAAACCAATCAATGTACCTATCATGCCCATGGCAGGTGCAAATGCACCCATGGAATTGAGGATAGCGGCCCCTTTCTTATGACGCTGCTCTATATGTTCAACCTCTGTTTCCAGTATATCCCTTATTGAGGCTGGCTCCAGACCATCTATAACTAATTCCAAGCCCTGCTTAAAGAACGGATCCTTGAGCTCTGTTGCAGCAGACTCCAGTGCAAGTATACCCTCGCGTCTTGCCCTGGTGGCAAAATCAACAAATCTAGGGATCAACCCCTGAACATCCTGCAACTGAGCAAAAAACACATTTTTTATAATCCCTGCAACACCCAATACTTCCTTCAATGGATAATTTATAAAGATTATGCCAATGGTCCCACCTAAGACAATCATAACGCTTGGTGTATTTATAAATAATGAAAGTGGACCTCCTGATGTTATTCCCATAAGGACCATGCCAAAGGCGAATAATACACCTATAAGTGTCGCTAAATCCATACATACCCCTCAAAAGTAGTATTTTTATATAGGGGGTAGCAAGGTGTGTGCCACGGGAAGAAAATATTTGTTTTTACCAGAGGATCCCTGATGTTTGCCCGGTAAACCAGGGGAAAAGGCTGGGCATGTGTATTCTATGTGGTCATAAAATTGACGCTTATAGGCATTAAACCAGGACACCTGGTTTAATGCCTATAAGCCGGTAGCTATCGTTTGAGATTAATAAGTTCCTGAAGCATGGCATCTGTTGTGGTAATAACCCTGGAATTTGCCTGGAAGCCGCGTTGTGTGATAATCATCTTTACAAACTCTGCTGCAATATCTACATTAGACTGCTCTAAGGAGTTTGGAGCAATCCTGCCAAGCCCGTTTTCACCAGGATGCCCTGTTATAGGATCTCCTGATGCCCTGGTGCATATATAGAGATTACCACCTTCCTTACTAAGGGCCTGCGAATCGTTAAACCTGGCCAGGCCTACACGATAGAGGTTCAATATCTGCCCATTGGAATAATGACCTACCATAATCCCATCCGTATCCACAGATACATTTTCTAAAAATCCTGTTCCATAACCATCCTGCGATTGATAAATGGTAGTAGAAGAAGAGGCATACTGGGTAGAAATCATTGCCTGCGGCTCCTTTCCAATGAAGGAAGGTAGTACATCTGCCCCTGCTCCATCAGTTATATCAAAAACGCTTGTAGAACCAACCCATGTGACATCCGCACTCCTGAGTCCAAACTTCACCGAGATATCCTGATCGACCCCTGTAACAAAATTTGCTGTGCACCTGGGGTATCCATCTGTAGAAAAGGTGGCTGGAGTCCATTGCACAGGAAGCGCAGGATTACCTCCACCATTATATGTAAATGCAGAAAAGTCTGTCAGGTCACCTGTGGATGACAAATAGGTAAGGGTTCCCCGCATGAGGATACCCTGCTCTGCCAAGCCACTGAAATCAGCTCTTAAATCCTCAGATGGATTACTCGTAACTATATATTCCCAGCTATTATCAAGGTCTACCGAGCCATCGTTATATTCGCTTGCAGCATTTAACTTGTCATAAAGTATGGTGATATCATGCGAGTTCCCAAGAGAGTCATATATTTTTACAGCAGTCTGGTATCCATAAGAGGTATCAGCTATAGGTCCTGCAGCAGTGGCATCCCATGTATTAAACAAACTATCAGCATGGGACGTATCTGATGTGTCTAAATTTGTAATTGTTGTTATCTCTGCTGTGGGCTCAGGCGGGGATGTAAATGTACTCAAGACTATGTCCTGGATCGTGCCCACGTCATTACCAGCATTATCCAGTTGCCATCCATTTACCACATAACCTGCGGGATTAACAAAATTTCCATCCTTATCAAACCTGAACTGACCTGCCCTGGTATAATAATCAGTATCAGAACCTACCGGACTTACTATAAAAAAGCCGTCCCCCCCAATGGCAAGATCGGTGGCATTAGCCGTGGATTCAAAAGACCCCTGCTGAAACAGGGTAGACACATCACTCAAGGTCGTACCCCTTCCTATCTGTGATGTGCCTGATGCCGTGGCCACACTCTGAGAAAGGACATCCTGGAATGTTGTCCTGCTTGACTTAAACGCTACAGTATTCACATTTGCAATGTTATCACCTATCACGCTCATGGCATTCCCGTTTGTGGAAAGGCCGCTTATGCCTGAAAATAGCGAACTCGATATACTCATATCTTCCTCCTTATTATCCTAAAATTTTTTCTACGTCAGATATGGTGACCTCTTTGTCACCTATGATTAAGTAGGTTGTTCCACCATCATACCTCACCCCTGTGACCGTGCCTGTAGCATACGTCTTGCTCTCTACATAAGATTCATCATAACCTGTTGCTGCAACGCTGAAGACATACCTGCCCGCAGACACCAGGCTTCCGGAATCATCTTTACCGTCCCAGAGACACTGAATATCTCCTTGCGGGGCATCTGCGATATTAATAGTCCTAACCAGTGTCCCCTCATCAGTGTATACCTTCACGACCACATCTGCAGCGCTACCCCCCAGCTCAAAGTTTAGGGTTATAGGCTGGCCTGAATACTCTACAATATTACCTGCTGCACTTACTTGCCTGCCAATGAAGGAAAGCGCCTGCATGTTGTTTATAGAGCCTTGCAATTTATTTAGCTCTTCCATATATGAGCCCATATCCGTAAGTTGCTCTAACGAAGAAAACTGGGCAAGTTGAGATGTAAATTCCGTATCCTCCATAGGATTCAGAGGATCCTGATACTGCAGCTGTGTGGTTAATAATCTTAAAAAGGCATCCTTTCCTAAAGAGTTGGTCACTGTTGCAGAAGATGAATTCAGGCTTTGCCCCTGATTCGCCAGTACAGAATCTAAACCCACTATAGACATAATAACCTCCTATTCTTTTTATACAAAGACATCCAGCCCATCGGCATGAATATAGCCTCGATATTCCTCAAATACATACGGTATATGATCCGGGAATGTCTTTTGTCTTTGGTAGTTAAAACCATGACCAGACCCATGGTTATATGAGGACGCAAATCCTCTGCCCGAATTTGTATCCCCCGAGTCAAGCCCTAGCGCAACTGTAAAATGATTCACCTTTATCCCCTGCTGGGCAAGCGCTTCCCTCAACATAGGTAGATTCTGCTGGAGAATATCCCGTGTGACTGACTGATCTGTCCTGAATGCAGCATGCAAGCTATTATCCTGCATGTTTATGTTTACATCCACCCTGCCCAGCATGGGTGGATATAACCTTAAAGTTACTTTGCCCTGACCATTCCTCACATATTTTGGGAGACTGGCCCGTAATTGACTCATAATGTGCCTTAAGGTTTTATCAAGTGTTAAACCAGGATCATTTGATAGCCTCTCTGCCAGTGCCATAAATATATTTTTGTCTATATTTGGCTGTGCATGTGCAAGGTTAATTCCTGGATTTAAAAGTTTGATGAGATCTTGTATACCAGCCCATTCAGATTCGCTGGTCATACTACTAATAAAGGCAAATGCTTCTCTTACTTCATTGGGTATCGTCCCTCCCTGATTGGCCTTTAAGTATGCCGCAATCTTTTTTGTCACTGCTTCTACTGCATGCGCCCTGAGTTCAGGGTTTGTACCCGAAAAGATCTCTTTAATCACATCCTGTTTTACATCCAGGGTGTGCTTAAGTGTATCTATTATGCGTGTGACCTTCGAATAGGCCTGTGCCTGATAGACGCCCTGATGGACATCTAACATAACATTGTTGCCTGACTTTACCAGGGCTGTAGCAATCATGTCTCTAAGCACATTCTTTGTATCAGTTAATGTGCTACCTGGCTCTTTAAAAACAGAGACCATTTTATCCATAACCTCATCACTTAATAGACCCAACTCCTTGATTAATTCATCCGCATTTGTCCCATTTGCCTCACATTGAGTCTTAAAAACATCCTTTAACTGACCAGATATCTGGGCCTTGATTTCATATTTTAAATCTGAGCTGCCCATAATAGCGGCTATATTTTCCTCACTAAACCCCAGTGCTCCTATAATAGATCCCAATGCATTATCAGAGATCCCTTTTATGTCACCAGCAAGGAGGGCCTTTATACCTGCGCTATCCATCCCCATACCCTTTAAGGCGGATATTATCCGGAAAAGATGCGGTGAAGCAGATGCTGCAAGAATTGCCCCTAATATATTATCATCTGCAGATCCTTCCCTGGATAAAAAGCCCTTAAAAAGCCCACCAGATTCGCCTGTACCTTCTGCCTTTGCAAAAACATTCTCCAGCATGGAATCAAAGCCGCCATCAGGAGTGGAACCGCCAAAGATCTTTTGTAAAAGGTTTACAGCCCCTGAAGCACCGGCTATTAACTGTAGTATGGGTACGTTCATATTTTCTCCGCAAAGATTTGTTAATCCTTTCAAGAGCAACTTGGGTGCCATGAGTGCTTATGCGGGCTATTAACCCACTTTTGGCTCGCATATAAGGCTCTACCTTTGGTAAAAATTTCTTATGACAAGAAAAACTTGCCGATAGGAGACCCGCAGTGAAAACTTAAAGGCAAAGGGCTAAAGGGTAGCTGTTCTATAATCCCTTAGCGTTTATATGAAAAAGGTTATGGGCATTTGTTTGGATTTATGGTTTACCACAAAGGCCGCAGAGCTCGCAGAGAAAATATTTTTTTGTTTGCCAGTAAACACCGGTAAACAGAAATCATAAACCCTCTTTAGGAATCAATCTTTTTATCCAATCGATATTTTTTCGATTGGATAAAAAAGGTAAACTCTTTTGTTCTCAGCGGTCTCTGTAGTGAATAAGATCTTGTATTTTGAATCTAACACCCATTTTCATGCTTCGTTGTGAGCGCGAAGCGCTCATGCGCGTTTATATGAAAAAGTACCTGTTGATGTGCAGGAATCACCGGTCCTGCAAAGAAGATCAAAAAATCTTCCCTCACGCAAAGACGCAAAGATCGCAAAGGAAAATAAAGAAGAATGATAAAAAAAGAAAGTATCTTTGCGTACTTGGCGTTCTTTGCGTGAGAATGTTTTTCATCCTTGGTTGTGGCCGGTAGGCCATAGCAGTTTATATGAAAATAGGGGTCGGGAATCAGGGGGGCCCCCAATAACATCCCCCTGACCCCCTTCAAAGGGGGAATTAAAAGGGCGGCACCCCTTCAAAGGGGGAATTAAAAGGGCGGCACCCCTTCAAAGGGGGAATCCCCTCTGTGTCAATGTAGATGAGACACCTTCCTTGTGGTAAATTAGTGTCGAGGGTGGGGAAGGAGAGAAGGATAATGAAGAAGGGATTAGGGATGGATGAGGGGTTCTTGAGCTTATCCTTCTATCGCGATTTGCTAATACATCCTTTGGCGGAGCTTAAAGGGGAATCGCTCCCTTATGTTTGAGCCCGAAGGGCGAGTAAGTTAGCGCCCGTAAGCAAGCCTAAAGGATGTATCAAAGAGCGATACAGGCAAGCGAGAGAACCCTCATCCCGAAAGCATTTTCATCCTTGGTTGTACATTTCTTGCCAGGCTGAATGCTGATAGCTGATTAATCCTTTTGCTTAAGGGCCTCTGCAAGTCTATACGTAGCATCTCTTATAGGGAAATCATCTATACCTGCATCAGAAAGAAACCTTTTATAAATCAACCTCGATCCAAGCTCAACACCATAAACAGATCCTTTATGGGGGGTGCTAATCAAGGACATAACTCCGGGCGCACCAAATTTAATCTGCCCATCTGCAAGACACACCACCTCTGTTGCAGCCTCAAGGTCATCTAAGCGGTGCGATATGTGTATTACTGTCTTAGATTCATCCTGGTTGAGTCTCTTCAGGGTCTCAAACAAAACAGTGCGTCCAGCTGGATCTAAGTGAACAGTACCTTCATCCAAAACAAGAGTATCCACCTCCATAGCCATCTGCCCAGCAAATGCTATCTTTGCAAGCTCACCACCGGAAAGGTTTGTGGTAAGGGCATATCTCAAGCCAAGGCTGCCTGTAGCAACAAGAGCGTCTAAAACCCTGGTAGAAATATAATCCGGGGCAAGTCCAAGATTCTCAGGTCCGAAGGCCACGTCCTCTTCTACTACAAGACTTACTATCTGATTCTCAGGATTGGCAAGGATGAGCCCTACCTTCGCCCCGCCTGTATCTATATTGCCTTCCTCAGGATGTAAGATTCCTGTTATAATATAGGCAAGAGTAGTCTTTCCGGACCCATTTGGCCCAACTATACCATAATATGCGCCCACAGGAATCTCTAGGCTGATATCTTCAAGAACCCTTCTTCCGGAATACGAAAAGCATAGATTTGATAATCTGATAGACAAACTAAATCTATTTTTAGGTAGTCATGAAGATTTCTGCTGCACACCAGCAGAAGATCCTATCTTTGCCTCTACCCACTCCATAACCACCATAGGGGCGCTATCACCCTTTCTGGTCTTATATTTTATAGACCTGGTGTAACCACCATTTCTTTCTTTGAATCTTGGCCCGAGATCCTTGAATAACTTTCCCAAAGCCTCTTTTGATCTTACTATACTATCAGCCTGCCTTATGGCAGCCAGACCACCTTTTTTGCTTAAACTTACCATCCTGTCTGCTAATTTCCTGAGCTCCTTCGCCTTTGCCTCAGTAGTAATTATCCTTTCATGAACAATCAGAGACGTGACTAGATTCCTGAGCATAGCCTCCCTGTGATCTGTCTTCCTCTTTAGTTTTCTTCCACCTATCCGATGATGCATCTCCCCACCTCTATTTACTTTCCTCTTCTTCCATCTTGCGTCTTCTCTCCTCAATCTCCTCAGAAGAAGGCAGATTTGGAATCTTTGCCCCTATATGTAAACCCATCTTTGCCAGTTTTTCCTTTATCTCCTCTAATGATTTCCGTCCAAAGTTCTTGGTCTTTAAAAGCTCTGTTTCTGTCTTCTGTACCAGTTCGTATATGTATATCATACTTGCATTTTTGAGGCAATTTGCAGATCGTACAGACAGTTCCAACTCTTCCACGGTCCTAAAGAGGTTTTGATTCAGATCTTCTTCTTTTTCTTCCTCCTCTTCCTCACTCTCAATTGCATCTTCCTTAAAGTTTATAAATGTATCCATATATTCCTTCTGAATCTTTGCAGCATAGGCCAGTGCATCTCCCGGGGTTACCACGCCATTTGTCCAGATCTCTATAACTAACCTGTCATAATCTGTCCTGCGACCTACTATAGTAGGGGTAACATTAAAAGAGACCTTCTTTACAGGGGAAAAGCTTGCATCTATAGGGATCCATCCTTCTACATCAATCTTTTCCTTGTTTAACTCTGCAGGGGCATATCCCCTGCCCCATTCCACACGAATCTCCATCTTCAGGCTGACATTACCTTCAATAGTAGCAATAGTCTGGTCAGGATTTATTATATCTATATTACCACCTGTATCTATATCCCCTACCTTTACCTCACAAGGGCCTTTTTTCTCTAAATTCAAGATCTTAGGTTTACCTGTATGCATACAAAGAACAACTCTTTTAATATTGAGGATAATATCTGTTACATCCTCAATAATGCCAGGTATACTGGAAAATTCGTGAAGTACGCCAAGAGAGTCATCAAACCTTACGGCTGTTATCGCAGATCCATAGATAGATGAAAGTAAAATCCTTCTCAAAGAATTGCCTATGGTTACCCCAAATCCCCTCTCAAGAGGTTGCACATTAAAACGCACATAGGTATTAGTCTGCGTTCCTTCCTCTACCTCTAATTCTTTAGGCTTTATAATCTCCCTCCAGTTTTTCTCTATCATCTTTACCGCCTTAAACTTATTTAGAATAAAATTCTACTATCAGTGTTTCTTCTACGGGCATAGGTATATCCTTTCTTTCCGGTAATACCTTAACTATGCTTTTCATATTTTCCTTATCTAACTCAAACCACTCCAGAGTCCCCCGCCTTTCCATATCTTCCAAAGCATTTACAACCGGTACTGCCTTTCTGCTCTTTTCTCTCACCTCTACTACATCACCTGCCTTCACAAGAAAAGACGGGATATCTGTCTTTCTCCCATTCACCAAAAAATGACCATGGCTAATAAGTTGCCTTGCCTCTTGCCTGGAAGAAGCAAACCCCATCCTGTAAACTACATTATCTAATCTCCTCTCAAGCAAAACAAGGAGGGTCTCCCCGGTTACTCCCTTTTTCTTTGTAGCCATCTCATAATAAATCCCGAACTGCTTTTCCGAGACACCATAAATACGGCGCACCTTTTGTTTTTCCCTTAAATGGATCCTGTACTCACTCATACGAGTCCGTCTCTGCCCATGTTCACCAGGGGCATAATTTCTCTGTTCAAATGCACATTTATCGGTATAGCATCTCTGCCCTTTTAAAAAGAGCTTTGCACCTTCCCTGCGGCATATTTTGCAAACAGGCCCTGTATATCTTGACAAATTTTTATTCCCCCTTATATCTCGATTAAACCCTACGTTTTTTGGGTGGCTTACATCCATTATGTGCCACAGGTGTTATATCTCTTATACCATTTATCCTTATCCCACAAGCATGTATGGCCCTTAAGGCAGCCTCCCTGCCACCACCTGGCCCTTTAATGCATGCAAACACAGTCTTCAGTCCATACTCCTTAGCCTTCGTACATGCATCCTCTGCTGCAAGTTGAGCAGCAAATGGGGTGCCCTTTCTGGACCCCTTAAAGCCATGAGTTCCCGCACTAGCCCATGCAATGGTATTCCCTTGAGGATCTGTTATTGTGATGGTAGTATTATTAAAAGTAGCCTGAATATGAGCGATTCCTTCCGGAATATCCTTTTTAACCTTTTTTTTGGCTGAACGCGCCTTAGGTTTTGCCATAAAACACTCCTATACCTTATTTCTTCCTGCCAATAATTATCCGTCTGGGGCCCTTGCGTGTCCTTGCATTGTTATGAGTATGCTGTCCATGTACCGGCAAACCTTTTCTGTGCCTCAATCCCCTATAACACGCTATATCCATAAGCTGTTTTATATTCATGGATACTTCTCGTCTGAGTTCCCCCTCCACGACAAAATTATCGTTAATATAATCCCTGATCTCTGCGATCTCCTGCTCTGTAAGCTCATCACTCTTCCTAGACGAATCTATCTTTACTTCAGAGAGTATATCCTTAGCTCGAGATCTACCTATTCCGTAAATATAGGTCAAGGCTATATCTACCCGTTTATTTCGTGGTAAGTCTACCCCTGCAATCCTTGCCAAGCCAACCCTCCTTAACCTTGTCTCTGATTATGACGAGGATTCTCACAGATGACCCTTATCACCCCAGAGCGTTTAATAATCTTACATTTCCTGCAACGTTTCTTCACCGATGCTCTTACCTTCATACTATCTCCTCATTTTGTTCTATATACAATCCTGCCCTTGGTTAAATCATAGGGCGAAATCTCTACCTGCACCTTATCACCTGGTAAAATCCTTATATAATGCATCCTCATCTTGCCTGATATATGGGCCAATATCTGATACCCATTTTCTAGCTCTACTCTAAACATAGCGTTTGGTAGTGGCTCCACTACAATACCTTCCGTCTCAATTACATCCTTTGCCATTCTTATTCAAACCCTATTGCAATAGCAATAGCATCCTCAACATCTGTCATAGAGCCTTTACCTTCTATCTTTCTCACAATGCCCTGATCACTATAATATGCCACCAAAGGTGCTGTCTGAGAGTGATAAGTCTTAAGCCTTTCTCTTATGGTCTGCTCCTTATCATCATCTCGCTGATAGAGCTCGCCCCCGCATTTATCACATATCCCATCCTTCTTAGGTACATCAAACTTTATATGATGCATGTAACCACACTGTCTACATGTCCTGCGGCCGGTCAATCTCTCAATCAAATCGTTGTCAGGCACCTCAATCACTACTACATGATCAAGATGGCTTTCCATATCTCCCAATATCTTATCCAAGGCCTTAGCCTGATCCGATGTCCGTGGGAATCCATCTAATATAAACCCGTTATTACAATCAGGACTGCCTAATCTCTCTTTGACGACCCCGATCACCACGTCATCAGGAATTAATTCCCCTTTATCCATGTATTCCTTGGCTCTATGACCCATTTGCGTCCCTTTGGCGACAGCAGCCCTAAACATATCCCCTGTAGATATCTGGGGTATGCTTAAACGCTCTATAAGCCTTTTTGCCTGTGTTCCCTTACCTGCACCAGGCGGTCCTATCAAAATAATCTTCATCCCTTCAAAATCCCCCTTGCTATTAACGTCTGGGTTTAATACGTCCTGTCTTTAAAAAACCTTCATATTGTCTTGAGATCAGATGTGATTCTATCTGACTCATAGTATCCAGAGCAACCCCCACCACAATCAATAGTGATGTCCCTCCAAAATAAAACGGGGCATTTGCCTTACTGATTAGTATCTGGGGCAATATACAAACTGCACATAGGTATATAGCCCCCACAAACGTAAGCCTTGACAGCACCCTGTCCAAGTGTTCCGAAGTTGCCTTCCCTGGCCGTATGCCTGGAATGTATCCGCCATATTTCTTAAGATTATCCGCCACATCTACCGGGTTAAATACAACTGCAGTATAAAAATATGTGAAAAATATAATAGCTACTAAATATATAAGATTATATGTGCCCCCACCGGGCCTCATTACATCTGCTACAATCTTCATCCACGAGATATCCGGGAAAAACTGGGCAATGGTGGCAGGAAAGACAATAATAGATGAGGCGAATATCGGAGGGATTACCCCAGAGGTGTTTATCTTCAAAGGCAGATGCGTGCTCTGCCCGCCATATACCTTGCGTCCCCTTATCTGCTTTGGATATTGTATCGGGATTCTTCTCTGAGCTGTTTCAACAAATACAATCCCCCCAATCACAGCCAGCATGAATATTAACATAATCAAAGCACCAAAGATCGGCATCTCGCCTGTTCGGGTAAGACGCATGGTATTATATACAGCTACGGGCATCCTGGCCACAATTCCTGCAAATATGATCAAAGAAATGCCGTTTCCTATTCCCCTTTCTGTTATCTGTTCACCCAACCACATAAGAAAACATGTCCCTGTGGTCATGGTAACCATGGCAATCAACCTGAAACCCAATCCCGGGTACAACACCACTGCCTCACCACCTGGCCCTGTCATCTGCTCTACTCCCATAGAGATAAAATAACTCTGAACAAGGCATAGCAGCACTGTACCGTATCTCGTATATTGTGTGAGCTTATGCCTGCCTGCTTCCCCCTCCTTTTGTAACTGTTCAAACTTGGGATGAACTATACCCAATAATTGAACAATAATAGATGCACTGATGTATGGCATAATGCCTAAGGCCAGGATAGATAGCGTTCGCAAACCTCCACCGGCAAACATGTCAAACATCCCCAAAAGCGTACCGCGTTGCTGATCAAACCACTCGGCCATAATAGCTGCATCAATCCCAGGTGTAGGTATGTGTATACCAATCCTGTAAACAGACAGCATGAATAAGGTAAATAGGATGCGTTTTTGGAGTTCAGGTACCTTACCAAGATTTTCTAAAGCAGCTGCCACCTATACTTCTTCCTCTATGGGTTCAAACCTTCCACCCGCCTTCTCAATCTTTTCTATTGCAGCCTTCGATGCCTTATGCAGCCTTATAACAAGCGGGAAATCAATTACACCCTTTGATAAAAGCTTAACTTCTATCTCGGCCTGCTTTACCTTCCCCTTGTCTTTTAATGCTGCCATATCAACAACACCACCAGATTCGAAGCCTGAGAGATCTTGTATATTAATTATAGAATATTGCCTTCGAAATCTATTCTTAAATCCCCGTTTAGGCAGTCTCCTATATATAGGCATCTGCCCACCTTCAAACCAGGGAGCAATCGATCCTCCTGAACGGGCCTTTTGACCTCTCATCCCCCTGCCACAAGTCTTACCTTTCCCAGACGCCTCTCCCCTGCCTACGCGACGTGCCACCTTCTTAGAGCCCCCAGCCGGGCTCAAGTTAGACAAATTCAACATCAGATTTCCTCCAGCTCTAATAGGTGTGGTATCTTTTTTACAGCACCACGTAGGCCAGGGCTGTCTTTCAAGACCCTTGACCTGCCTCGCCTTTTCAGCCCTAAAGACTTCACTGTAGCGCGCACCTTCTTGGTCTGACCAATAATAGACCGTTTCAATGTAACCTTTATATACCGATCCAAAACCTATTCCCCTTTATGAGTTCTTAAATAATCGAGTTCTATCCCTCGTTTTGCTTCCACATGTTCTAACGGCTCTATCTTTTGAAATGCATCAAATGTAGCCCTTACTACATTATGGTAATTGTTGGAACCCAAACACTTGGTCACTACATTGCGTATCCCTACTGCTTCCATTACCGCACGAACAGCGCCCCCTGCAATGACCCCCGTACCCGGCGAAGCCGGCTTTAGTAAAACCCTTCCCCCACCAAACTCACCTATTACCTTGTGAGGAATAGTCCCACCTTTTATAGGGACATCTATCATGGCCTTTTTCGCCACCTCTACCCCTTTACGTATACTTACAGCCACCTCTTTTGCCTTACCTATACCATGGCCTACCTTACCATTACCATCTCCTACCACTATCATTGCGCTAAAATGAAAACGCTTTCCCCCCTTGACAACCTTGGCTACACGATTGACAAATACTACCTTATCTATTAACCCATCTTCCCGTTCTCGTGTTCCTCTTCTATCTACCTGTGCCAACTCTCATCTCCCTGATCAAAACTTCAGACCACTGACCCTTGCAGCTTCGGCCAATGCCTTTACTTTACCGTGATACTTATATCCCCCTCTATCAAACACTACCTTCTCGATTCCCTTTTCTTTTGCCTTCTTGGCTAAAACCGTACCTACTTCTCTGGCGGCATCCGTAGTAAAACCTTTAATTTTGTCCTTAATCTCCGGACTCAGGCTAGATGCACTCACTAAGGTATTCCCTTTGGTATCATCTATAATCTGGGCATATATATATCTATTGGCCCTATAGACACAAACCCTGGGACACTTCTCGCTACCTTTTACCTTCCTGCGTATTCTCAAATGACGAAGATCCTTTCCTTCTTCCTTAGCTCTTTTTTTATGCATAATATATCTCCTCGGATTAAGCCTTGGCAGCAGCGCTCTTCCCAGGCTTGAGCCTCACCTGCTCTCTTAAGTATCGTATACCTTTCCCTTTATATGCATCTGGAGGCCGTATCTTCCTTATCCTTGCAGCCACATCACCCACAAGTTCTTTATTAATACCCTCTATATCTATAATCCCCTTCGAGACCTTAGCTAAAATGCCCTTTGGTAGTGCAAATTCCACAGGATGTGAATGTCCAACTATCAATATCAGGTGGTTATCTTTAATTTCAGCCCTGTATCCTACGCCTACTATCTGAAGCGTCTTTTTAAATCCATGGGTTACACCTACAACCATATTATTCACCAACGATCTTACAAGACCATGATACGCCCCTGTCTCTCCCGATTCATCCAGGGCCATTACAAATAAATATCCCTTCTCCTTTTTTATCTCAATATTACCTACAATAGGTCTTGAGAGTATACCATTAGGTCCTTTTACCTCTACAATCCCTTTACTTATCTTCACATCTACACCATCTGGTACTGGTATAGGCATCTTCCCAACCCTAGACATTTTTTCTCACCATACCCTCAATAATACTTCACCACCTGCCATCTTTGCCCGGGCGGATCGATCCGTCATAACCCCTTTGGATGTACTCACTATGACTATTCCTAAGCCATCCCTGACTCTTGGGATGTCTGAAGCCCCACTATATACCCTGCGACCTGGTTTAGATATCCTCTCAATACCACTAATCACAGGTTTGGCATTATAGTACTTTAAGGTTAGCTGTAAGACCCCCTGCTTCCCGTCTTCTACTACCTTATACCCCTTTATATACCCTTCTCTCTTAAGGATATCCACAATGGCTATCTTCATCTTGGATGCAGGCACATCAACACTTAGCATCATTGCCTGCCCTCCATTCCTTATCCTTGTAATTATATCCGCAATAGGATCACTAATCATTATTCGTTTCCTCTACCAGCTGGATTTTCTTATACCAGGGATCTCTCCCCTCATTGCATATGTCCTTAAACATATCCTGCAAATACCAAACTTTCTATAATATCCCCTTGGCCTTCCACAAATAATACACCTGTTATGCTGTCTCACCTTAAATTTTGGTATTCTCTTTGCCTTTGCTACCATAGATTTCTTGGCCATAATATATCCTTCTACCTCCTGAATGGCATCCCAAAGGAATTAAGAAGCGATCCGCCTGCTTCGTCTGTCTTAGCAGTGGTTACAATAGTTATATTCATACCACGAACCTTATCAACCTTATCATAGTCGATCTCTGGGAATACTGTCTGATCCATTAGGCCCAAGGTATAATTGCCTCTCCCATCAAAACCCTTATGTACTAAACCTCTGAAATCCCTTACACGAGGAAGGACTGCATTGATTAACCTGTCCAAAAATTCATACATCCTCCCCCCCCTCACTGTCACCTTGCAACCTATAGGCATCCCCTCTCTGATCTTAAATGCAGCAATAGACTTTCTTGCCCTGGTAACGATTGGCCTCTGACCTGAAATAACGGATAGCTCCTCAATGGCCCTATCTATTACCTTTACATCCTGTACAGCATCCCCAAGACCCATGTTTACAATTATCTTCACAACCCTGGGCACTTCATACATATTCTTATATCCGAACTCCCGGGTAAGTTCGGGTATTATCTCGCTATTATATAAGTCCTTCAACCTAGCCATTTTTTACCTGCCTCATACATCCAACTCTTCTCCACAGCTCTTGCAGATCCTTACCTTTTCACCACCTGCATGAAACTTGTATCCCACCTTTACTCCTCGATCGCACTTGGGGCACACAAGCGCTATATTTGAGATATGGATACCTGATTCCTTCTCAATAATCCCGCCTTGAGCTGTTTTCGTTGGCTTTTGATGTCTCTTTATCATATTAACGCTCTCCACAAGCACTTTATCGTTTTTCTCAAAGAGCTTTATTACCTTTCCCCTCTTAGCGCGGTTCTTGCCACACAAAACTTCTACAGTATCACCTTTCTTTATCTTGCTGGATCCATACTTTGCCATCTTTTATCCCTTTTAAATCACCTCAGGCGCAAGGGAGACTATCTTCATAAAATTCTTAGCCCTGAGCTCTCTTGCAACCGGCCCGAAGATACGGGTACCGATAGGTTCCATTTGGTTATTGAGCAGTACTGCAGAATTCTCATCAAACCTTACACATGAACCATCTTTCCTTTTATATGCCCTTTTTGTCCTTACCACAACAGCCCTACACACTTCCCCCTTCTTGACCCTTGACTGGGGCAGAGCCTGTTTGACACTCACGACTATCACATCTCCCAAAGAGGCATACCTCCGTCTAGTACCACCAAGAACCTTTATACACATCACCTCTCTCGCACCAGAATTATCAGCCACCCTGAGTCTTGTCTGCTGTTGAATCATGCACTGCCTCCACTCCGCCTATAGCGAGCCTAATCTTGCCTCTCCAAAATACTTACCACCCGCCAGCGTTTACCTTTACTCAACGGCCTACACTGCCGTATAATGACCTTGTCTCCCGCCCTGCACTCATTTCTCTCGTCATGCGCCTTAAAAGATCGACGCTTACGAACATATTTCTTGAAAACAGGGTGTTTTTCTAACCTCTCCACAGTTATAACAACTGTCTTGTCCATCTTGTCACTGGTGACTAAGCCTTCAAGCTCCATCTCTTTAAGCCTTTCCTTGTCTGCTTTTTTCTCCAAGAATAGTATGTATCCTTGCGATATCACTCTTCAATCTTCGAATGAGGGTCATATTTTTTAATTGCCCTGTTGCCTTTTTAAACCGGGTATCCATGAGTTCTCCTTCAACCTTGGCCTTTACTTGAAGCAACTCATCTGCTGATTTTTCTCTCAACTCATTCGGCTTCATCAAGACCCTCCCGTGCTACAAATCGTGTCTTTATAGGAAGTTTGTGAGAAGCCAGACGGAATGCCTCCTTTGCCTGATCACGAGTCACACCATCAATCTCAAACAGAATCCTGCCAGATCTTACTGCGGCAACCCATCCCTCTGGAGCGCCCTTGCCTTTGCCCATCCTGGTCTCAGCAGGTTTCTTGGTAGTTGGCTTGTCAGGAAAGATCCTGATCCATATCTTCCCGCCCCTCTTAACAGAACGCGTGATAGCAACCCTGGCAGACTCTATTTGCCTTGCAGTAATCCAATAGGATTCTAGGCCCTGCAATGCATATCGGCCAAAGTTTACCTTTGTCCCCCTCTCTCTGGAACCCACTATGTGTCCCCGCTGTTTTTTTCTGTATTTAACCTTCTTTGGCATCAACATAGCTTAATTCCTTTTATGTGTTTACCCCTTCTTCTTTCTCTATTACATCACCATGAAAAATCCAGACCTTTACACCTATAACCCCATATACAGTAAGGGCCTTTGCAAACCCATAATCTATATCAGCCCTCAATGTATGCAGGGGAACTCTTCCTTCCATATACCACTCTCTTCTGGCTATCTCAGCCCCTGCCAACCTGCCGCCACAGGCCACCTTTATCCCTTGCGCACCCATCCTTATGGCCTGAGTTACTGCTCGCCTCATAGCACGTCTGTAGGCCACTCTTCGAATCAACTGATTGGCAATACCCTCCGCAACAATCTTTGCATTTGTCTCTGCCCTTCTTACCTCTTTTATCTCCAACATAATATCACTAGTGACAAACTTGGCTAAATCATTCTTTAGTTGTTCCGTACCCTGACCTTTTCGACCTATCACAAGGCCAGGCCTGCCTGTATAGATAACCACCTTAATCTTAGTGGCAGCCCTTTCAACTATAACATCCGATATGCCTGCGTGCTTCAACGTTTCAAATATAAATCTCCGTATCTTTACATCCTCTAGAAACATATCAGAAAACCCCTTCTTGGCAAACCACTTGGCTTTCCAATCCTTTCCTATACCTAACCTGAATCCGTATGGATGAACTTTTTGACCCACTAATCCTCCCTTTTAAGTCTCTTCTAATACTACTGATATATGACTCGTCCTTTTTAATATATGACTTGCCCTGCCCATTGCCCGTGGCCTAAATCGTTTTATAGTGGGGCCTCCATCTATCATAATAGACTTCACGTAGAGATTGTCTACATCCATAACCCCTGTAGACATAGCATTGGCCACAGCAGAATTGAGCACCTTCAATATTATAGCCGCCCTTTTCTTATCCATATGGATCAAGATCCTCAATGCCTCTCCTATCGGCTTCCCCCTTACCTGATCTGCTACTAATCTAGTCTTTCTAGGCGAAATTCTCGAATATTTGAGTGCTGCCTTTGCCTCCATGCTTAGCGCCGCTCCTTTCTCTTAGACTTTCTATCCGCAGCATGACTATAAAATGTACGGGTGGGAGAGAATTCACCTAATTTGTGACCCACCATCTCCTCTGTAACATAAACCGGCATAAATTTTCTGCCATTATGTACAGCAAAGGTAATGCCTATAAATTCAGGCAATATTACTGATCGCCTGGACCACGTCTTTATTACCTTCCTGCTATCTGCCTGACCAGCTTCAAGCGCCTTTTTCAAAAGATGCTCATCTACAAATGGCCCTTTTTTAAGTGATCGAGACACTACTTATTTCCTCCTCTTTACAATATACTTATTCGAGTCCTTATTACGTTTCCTGGTCTTGTGCCCCTTTGTAGGAACTCCCCACGGGGAGGTTGGATGATTACCCTTCACCCTGCCTTCTCCTCCACCATGCGGATGGTCCACAGGATTCATCGCAACACCCCTTACTGTAGGCCTTATGCCCAGCCAGCGAGACCGGCCAGCCTTACCTATAGTAATATTAGAGTGATCCACATTACCTACCTGACCAATGGTGGCCCTGCATTCGAAAAATATCTTCCTCGCTTCACCGGAAGGCATTCTTATATGAACATATCTGCCTTCCTTAGCCAAAATTTGACCATATGCACCAGCAGCCCTTATAATCTGCCCACCCTTATCAGGTCTCATCTCTACATTGTGAACAAATGTGCCAAGTGGTATTGCCTTCAATCTCAACACATTCCCTGGCTTTATATCAGCATCATCCGATGTAATCACTAAATCCCCTACACTCAAACCCTCCGGCCAGAGAATGTATCTCTTCTCTCCATCTGCATAGCAAACCAAAGAAATTCTCGCAGAACGATTGGGATCGTATTCTATGGTTACAACCTTCCCAGGCACACCAGCTTTATCACGTCTGAAATCCACAATCCTATAAAGCCTTCTATGCCCACCTCCCTGCTGACGTACTGTAATACGGCCATTGCTATTGCGACCTGCCCTATTCTTTATATACCGGGCCAGGGACTTCTCGGATTTATCTGTCGTGATCTCTGTAAATCCAGAGACCGTCATAGTCCGTCTTCCAGCTGATGTAGGGCTAAAACCTCTTATAGCCATACCTTATACTCCTTCATAAACTTCAATACTCTCGCCACGTCTTATCTTTACAATGGCCTTTTTCCATGTAGGTCTCTTGTATTCATGGCGTCCCCATCTCTTTTTCTTACCCTTTACTCTAAGAGTCCGTACATCTTCTACATGAACATTAAAAAGTCCCTCTACCGCCTTTTTTATCTCTATCTTATTGGCATCTCTATCCACCTTAAAGACTGCTTTATTATCTTCCTGGCGCATAGCCGTGCCCTTTTCCGTAATCAGCGGAGCTTCGATTATTCTTGTAAAATCTTTCATTTAGCCAAGGCCTCCTCGATCCAATCTATGGCACCAAGATCTAGTATCAACCCCTTACGCTTAATGATGTCATGCACATTAAGCCCTTTCACATCTAAGACCTTGCTACGACTCACATTCCTCGAAGCCACGGATACTGCTCTATCGATATTGCCCATAACCACCAGAGCATCCTCCATCCCCAATAAGTGCAAGGCCTTTAAAAAAACCTTTGTCTTTGTCTCTTCTAAGACTATCTTATCAACTATCTTGAGCATACCCTCGTTTAATTTCATACTTAAGGTAGAACGCAAAGCTACCTTCCTCACCTTTTTGGGTAATTTCTTGGCATATTTTCTATTGTTAGGTCCAAAGGTTACACCACCACCTCTCCATAGGGGAGATCTAATAGTCCCTGCTCGAGCCCTGCCTGTCCCCTTCTGACGCCATGGTTTTGCACCCCCCCCGGAAACGCCTGCTCTGCCTTTAGTCTTGGCTGAGCCCGTCCTGCGGTTTGACAGCTGCCACACCACTACATCATGGATCAAATGGGGCTCTACCTCACAGCAAAATATATCTGCTCTAAGGTCTACCTTCTTGAGTATTTCTCCAGTCATGTTATACACATCAACAGCAGGCACGACTACTCTCCTTGTTTTCTCATGATAACAAGATGCCCTTTCGCTCCTGGAACAGCACCTTTTAACACCAACAAGTTCTCTTCAGCCCTCACATCTACAACCTCTAACTCTTTTAGAGTCACCCTTGCGCCACCCATACGTCCTGGCATCCTTTTACCCTTGAACACTCTACTAGGATCAGCCGAGCAACCAATAGATCCAGTCGCCCGATGTATAAGGGAACCATGACTCGCAGGAAGTCCCCCAAACCCGTGTCTCTTGACCACCCCTGCAAAGCCTTTGCCCTTTGATGTACCTGTGACCTTTACCTTTTCTCCCTTTTTAAAAACATCTCCAACCTTTATCTCATCTCCTATATTAATAGATGCCATATCATCACAATTGATCTCTTTTATGTAATAGAAATAGCCCTTGCCCGCCTTGTCCTGATGACCCCTCATGGGTTTATTAACCCTTGATGCCTTTTTAGGACAAAAACTGACAACAATAGCATCATATCCGTCTTTTTGCCTTGCCTTCTTTTGGATTACAAAACAAGGACCTGCCTCTAAAAGTGTCACTGGAACCAAACCCCCATCTTCCATAAATATCTGACTCATTCCCAGCTTTTTACCCAACATTCCCTTAATCATACGATCCTCCGCTTCCATTTAGAGCTTTATCTCCACATCTACACCCGCTGATAAATCCAGCTTCATTAATGAATCTACAGTCTGCTGATTGGGTTCCAAAATGTCTACAAGCCTTTTGTATGTACGAATTTCTAACTGATCCCTGGATTTTTTATCCACATGGGGAGACCTCAATACACAGAATTTTTCTATCCTGGTAGGCAGTGGAATCGGGCCTGCGATCTTCGCCCCTGTCCTGCGAGCAGCCTCAACTATCTCCTGTACAGACTGATCTATCAGCTTATAATCGTATGCCTTAAGTCTTATACGTATCCTTGGTGTATCCATTCATACTTCCTTACTCTATAATCTTTACTGCCACGCCTGCGCCGACAGTTCTTCCGCCTTCCCTGATAGCAAAACGCAGACCCTCTTCTAACGCTATCGGCTGTATTAACTTCACTTCCATCGTAATATTGTCTCCGGGCATCACCATCTCAACACCCTCAGGCAACCCGATATCCCCTGTAACATCCGTCGTCCTAAAATAAAACTGGGGCCTGTACCCCGTAAAAAACGGAGTGTGCCTCCCTCCCTCCTCCTTCTTCAATACATATACCTCAGCACTAAAATGCATGTGCGGCGTGATACTACCAGGCTTCGCCACTACCTGACCACGCTCTACATCTTCCCTCTTTATCCCTCGCAATAATACCCCTATATTGTCACCAGCCCTACCCTCATCTAATGTCTTGCGAAACATCTCTACACCAGTACATACCGTCTTAACCGTAGGCCTTATACCAACTATCTCTACATCCTCACCAGTCTTTACTATACCACGCTCTACCCTGCCCGTTACTACCGTACCACGACCACTTATAGTAAATATATCCTCTATCGGCAACAAAAACGGCTTGTCTACATCACGCTTGGGCTCAGGTATATAACTGTCTACCGCATCCAATAACTCAAATATAGGCTTAACATCATCACTGTCCAAATCATCACTCTCCAACGCCTTCAACGCACTACCCTTTATTATCGGTATCTCATCACCAGGAAAATCATAACTGTTCAATAACTCCCTCAACTCTAACTCCACTAACTCCAATAACTCGGGATCATCTACCTGATCCACCTTGTTCAAAAATACTACCATCGCAGGCACATTCACCTGCTTCGCTAATAATACATGCTCCCTGGTCTGAGGCATCGCTCCATCACTCGCAGCTACTACCAAAATCGCACCATCCATCTGAGCAGCACCAGTTATCATGTTCTTTATATAATCCGCATGCCCAGGACAATCTATATGCGCATAATGACGCTTGTCCGTCTCATACTCCACATGCGCCGTGTTTATCGTTATCCCACGCTCCCTCTCCTCAGGCGCCTTGTCTATCTCATCAAACGGCACATACTCCGCATACCCCTTCTTCGCTAAATGCTTCGTAATCGCCGCAGTGAGCGTCGTCTTACCATGATCTATATGCCCTATCGTCCCCACATTCAAATGAGGCTTCTTCCTCTCAAACTTGGCCTTCGCCATATCCTATCTCCTCCCTCTCAAGACCTTTAAATTTTCTGATATATTCACGGGCACATGCTCGTAATACGAAACCTGCATCGTATACGTAGCCCTGCCCTGGGATATAGACCGTAGAATGGTAGCATAACCAAACATCTCGGCCAGCGGAACCTGGGCAGCTACCACACGCACATCTCTATGGGTATCCATACCTAAGATTTTACCTCTACGCGATGATATATCGCTTATAATGTTCCCTATATATACTTCCGGACTTACAACCTCTACATCCATAATGGGCTCTAATAATATAGGTGAGGCCTTTTTTAAGGCATCCTTAAAAGCCATAGCACCTGCAACCTTAAATGCCAACTCTGATGAATCCACCTCATGATAAGACCCATCATAGAGTATCGCCCTTACATCCACCACTGGATATCCTGCAACAGGACCGAGGGCAGCAGCAGCTTCAATGCCCTTTTTCACTGCAGGTATATATTCCCTGGGGATATCCCCCCCGGTTATCCTATTAACAAACTCAAACCCGGAGCCTGCGGCCATAGGCTCTATCTTTAACACTACGTGGGCATACTGACCATGACCGCCTGTCTGTTTTGCATACTTAACATTTGCATCAGCTCCCCTTGTAATAGTCTCCTTATAGGCAACCTGGGGAGTACCAATATTTGCCTCTACATTAAATTCTCGAGTAAGTCTATCTACAATGACCTCTAAGTGAAGCTCTCCCATTCCGGATATAAGTGTATCCCCGGTGTCTGTATCACTATAAACCTTAAATGAAGGATCTTCGATGGCCAGCCTTGACAGTGCCATGCCTAGTCGTTCATGATCCGCCTTAGACTTTGGTTCTATAGCAATAGATATAACAGGATCAGGAAAATCCATAGACTCTAATACAATAGGCCTTTTATGATCGCTCAGACTCTGTCCCGTTATAGTATTCTTTAACCCTAAGATAGCTGCAATATCCCCAGCGTAGATAGCGTCAACATCCTCGCGTTTATTGGCATACATCCGAACAAGCCTGCCTATGCGCTCTTTCTTTAAATTATTACTGTTGTATATCGCATCGCCACTATGTAAAACGCCGGAATATACCCTGATAAACGTGAGCTGCCCTACATATGGATCATTCATTACCTTAAAGGCAAGGGCTGAAAATGCCTCATCATCCGTTGGCATTCTTATGTCATCGCCCCCTCCGTCTGGTGTTTTACCCTTGACACCGCCTACATCCTTAGGAGATGGCAAATAATCAACTACGGCATCTAAAAGAGGCTGTATGCCCTTATTCTTAAATGCACTGCCACAAAGAACCGGCGTAAGGCTAAGCTCAATAGTCCCTCTTCTTATGATATCTTTAATAAATTGTTCATCGATATGAGCCCCACTGAGGTAGATCTCCATGAGATTATCATCTATATCAGAGAGGCCTTCAAGCAAGATATCCCTATATTTATGAGCTATACTCGAATATTCATCTGGTATGGGAATACAACTAAATTTAGCCCCATTCGATGACTCATCAAACACTATTGCCTTCATCTTTATTAAATCTATAACACCGGCAAATTTGTCCTCTTTGCCAAGAGGTATCTGTAATGGGACAGGACGTGCTCCAAGTTTATCCCTTAGTTGGGCCAAGACGTGGTGAAAATCCGCCCCCATTCTATCCATTTTATTGATAAAGGATATCCTGGGAACCTTGTAATGATCTGCCTGTCGCCAAACTGCTTCTGACTGGGGTTGAACACCTCCCACAGCACAAAAGATACCAATAGCCCCATCTAAAACCCGTAAACTTCTTTCAACCTCTATAGTAAAGTCCACATGACCCGGGGTATCAATAATATTTATCAGGTGATCATTCCAGAAACATGTAGTGGCGGCTGATGTAATAGTGATACCTCTTTCCTTTTCTTGCTGCATCCAGTCCATGGTAGCCTCACCATCATGGACTTCCCCTATTCTGTGTGTAAGACCCGTATAATACAATGCCCTCTCTGTAGTAGTGGTCTTGCCCGCATCTATATGGGCTATAATACCAATATTTCTAACCTGTCGTATGAAATTTTGTCTTTCCAAACCTATCCTTACCTCTTTTATCACCAACGATAATGGGCAAAGGCCTTATTTGCCTCTGCCATCTTATGAGTGTCTTCCTTCTTCTTAATAGCGCTACCCCTATTGTTATATGCATCCAGAAGCTCAAGGGCCAATCTCTCACTCATTATCTTTTCACTCCTGGCCCTAGCTGCGTTTATAATCCAACGTCTTGCAAGAATATCTCTCCTGTCAGGCCTGACCTCTGTAGGTACCTGATATGTGGCCCCACCTACCCGTCTGGAGCGCACCTCTACTGATGGTTTCACATTTTCAAAGGCCTTATTGAAAATATCTAACGAATCCTCCCCGGTCTTTGATCCGATTATATCGAGGGCCTTATAAAATGTCTGCTCTGCCCTGGATTTTCTGCCCTCAAGCATTATATAATTTATAAATTTACTTACCATTTTATCCCTATACTTGGGATCCGGTGCTATATCCCTTTTAAGACTACCCCTCTTTTTCCTTGGCATCTCTTAATCCCCTGCTACTTCGGCCTCTTGGCCCCATATTTAGACCTGCTCTTCCGACGGTCATCAACACCCCCGGCATCCATCACACCACGGATTACATGATATCTTACACCGGGCAAATCCTTAACACGACCTCCACGTATTAACACCACCGAGTGTTCCTGAAGATTATGCCCTTCCCCTGGGATATAAGAAGTAACCTCATACCCGTTAGACAACCTTACTCTGGCAACCTTTCTCAAGGCAGAGTTGGGTTTCTTAGGAGTTGTGGTATATACACGCACACATACCCCTCTCTTTTGCGGGGATTCCTGAAGGGCTGGGGTTTTCTTCTTCTTTTTAACCTCCTGCCTTCCTTTTCTCACTAACTGATTCAATGTCGGCATACTTTTTCCCTTATTATTATATTTGCCTATTTATCTTTTCATCTTCCTAAAACTAAAAGAGGCCGTTATCTAGCAACGCTCGCCTTTTATGTCAAGAACTTTTCTATAAAATTTCATCTCCTGGCGAATCATCCTCAATAAGGAAATTGATTTTCTTGTATATAGAAAATCCTGTGCCTGCTGGCACAAGCCTGCCCATTATAACATTCTCTTTGAGCCCTTTAAGGTGATCTACCTTCCCTTCAATACTGGCCTCTGTTAGAACCCTTGTGGTTTCCTGGAAAGATGCGGCTGAGAGAAAGCTTTCCGTATTCAAACTTGCCTTTGTAATCCCTAACAAATGTGGCGTGGCAATGGACGGGTTCCCACCTGCAACTACCACACGTTCATTCTCCTCATTAAACATACGCTTTTCTGCAAATTCGCCCTCAATAAAATTAGTGTCACCAGCATCTCTTATCATAACCCGCTTTAACATCTGCCTTACAATTACCTCAATATGTTTGTCATTTATCCTCACACCCTGAAGCCTGTATACCTCCTGAACTTCATTCACCAGATACTTTGCCAGATCTTTTTCTCCCCTGATCTTCAAGATATCGTGAGGATCTACTGAACCATCCATTAAGGGTTCTCCTGAATGAACATAGTCACTTTCATGTACAGCTATATGTTTTGTTTTAGGGATCATATACTCTTTGGCCTCTCCCACCTCCGGTGTAACAACAACCCTGCGCTTGCCCTTCATATCCTTACCAAAGGATATTTCTCCATCAATCTCTGTTACCACTGCACATTCCTTTGGCCTTCTTGCCTCGAAGAGTTCTACAACCCTGGGCAGCCCCCCGGTTATATCCCTGGTCTTTGTAGTCCCCCTTGGAATCTTTGCCAAGGCGTCTCCTGGATATACATCATCCCCGCTTTTTACAAACATATTGGCGCCAACAGGCAGAGAGTATCTGGCCTGAGCCTTAGTCCCGGGGATTTTAACAGTCTTTCCTTCATCATCTGTAATCCATATCCTGGGACGCAACTCCGGATCTTTAGGTTCTATAACTACACTACGACTTAATCCCGTCACCTTATCAATCTGTTCTTGTACAGTCATATCCGCTATCACATCACCAAATTTAACCTTGCCGGAAGCATCCGCAAGGATAGGAGTGGTGTATGGGTCCCATTCGGCCAGCAATGTCCCCGGGCTAACCTTGGCACCATCTTCCGCCATTATCTTTGCTCCATACACTATATGATATGATTCTCTCTCCCTCCCTTTTTCATCCTCCAAGACAACCATACCATTGCGGTTCATAGCTACAATTTCATCATTCCTGCCCCTTGTAACCTTCAAACCCTTGTATCTAACTGTTCCTGAGTGGTTAAACTGAATATTGGATTGCTCTATTACTGTAGCGGTGCCTCCTACATGGAAGGTCCTCATGGTGAGCTGGGTACCGGGCTCTCCAATAGACTGAGCAGCGATAATTCCCACTGCCTCTCCTATATTCACCATCCTTCCACGAGCAAGATCCTTACCATAACATTTTACACACACGCCATGTTTTGCCCTGCAGGTGAGCACAGACCTTATAACAACCCTTTCGATCCCGGCATCATTTATCTTTGCCACATGTTCTTCACCAATCATTGTATTAGCTGGTACAATCAACTCCCCTGTGTAGGGGTCTCTTATGTCATCTAATGCAACCCTGCCAATGACCCTTTCCCCCACAGTCTGAATTATCTCTCCCCCTTCAATCAAGGCCTCTATCTCTATCCCATCAAGAACCCCGCAATCCTCTTCTGTTATAACCACATCATGGGCTATATCTACCAAACGTCTGGTAAGATACCCGGAATTTGCAGTCTTCAAAGCTGTATCTGCAAGCCCCTTCCTGGCTCCATGTGTGGAGATAAAATATTCCAATACATCCAAACCTTCTCTGAAGTTAGATTCTATAGGTGTCTCAATAATTTCACCCGAGGGTTTGGCCATCAATCCACGAATACCTGCTAACTGCCTTATCTGTTGTGCGGATCCCCTTGCACCGGAATCTGCCATCATGAATAAAGGATTGAAGGATGAACCCTCACCTGTAGTCTCATCCGGACTCATAGTCGCATCCTTTTTGATAGCCTCCATCATATCAGTTGCAATGTTATCCGTAACCTTTGTCCAGATGTCCACAATCTTATTATAACGTTCTCCATCAGTGATAAGCCCTTCATTATACTGTGTGATGATATTGGTGACTTCCTTCTTGGCTTTATCTATAAACTTCTGCTTGGTCTCGGGTATCACCATATCTTCTATACCAATAGATATGCCGGAAGAGGTAGCATACTTATATCCTAAATCCTTAATCCTATCTGCTAAGAGTACAGTCTTTTTATCTCCCGCCACCTTGAAGCTTATATCCACCAAGTCAGCTAAGGCCTTTTTTGTCATAGGCTTGTTTATCATCTCAAATGGTATCTCATCAGGCACTATCTCACTAAATATCACACGCCCAACTGTTGTCTCCACCAATTTGCCATCCATCCTTACCTTTATCCTGGCATGCTTTGATACCATACCCGCATCCAAAGCAGAACGAACCTCTTCAGGGGCATAAAATATCATCCCTTCCCCTTTTGCATGAGGTCTCTCCCTGGTGAGATAGTAAACGCCCAAGACTATATCCTGGGTAGGTACAATGACAGGTTTCCCGTTGGCCGGAGAAAGGATATTGTTCGTAGACATCATAAGCACCCTGGCTTCTACCTGTGCCTCTACGCTCAGAGGTACATGAACAGCCATCTGGTCGCCATCAAAATCCGCATTAAATGCAGGGCACACAAGGGGATGCAACTGGATAGCCTTACTCTCAATCAAGACAGGCTCAAATGCCTGAATACCAAGTCTATGCAGGGTGGGTGCGCGGTTTAAGAGAACAGGATACTCTGTGACTATCTCTGCAAGAGACTCCCAAACTTCAGGGCTCTCAGTCTCTACCATTCGTTTCGCACTCTTTATCGTACTTACATACCCCTTTTCCTCAAGCTTGTGGTATATAAAAGGTTTGAATAACTCAATTGCCATCTTTTTAGGCAATCCACATTGATGAAGACGTAAATCCGGGCCAGATGTAATAACAGACCTCCCTGAATAATCCACCCTTTTCCCTAAGAGATTCTGTCTGAAACGCCCCTGCTTACCCTTAAGCATGTCAGACAATGACTTTAGAGGTCTGCGGTTTGCACCGGTAATAACCCTGCCGCGCCTGCCGTTATCAAAAAGTACATCTACGGCCTCCTGAAGCATCCTCTTTTCGTTTCTTAAAATGATATCAGGGGCATTGAGCTCCATCAAACGCTTGAGCCTGTTATTCCTGTTTATTACCCTCCTGTACAAATCATTAAGGTCAGATGTGGCAAACCTGCCGCCGTCTAAAGGAACCAGCGGCCTCAGATCAGGAGGGAGAACAGGAATGACCTTTAATATCATCCATGATGGATCCTGCCACTTCTTTAAATAATCAATCTCATCATGAGAGAGGTGCCTGGATCCCACCAGACGCTCTATTACCTTATTTACACTTGGAATAATCTGTTTTCTCTCATCAAAACTAGCCACATCATTCCACTGTTTTACAATCCTCCGACATTCTGTTAAGACCTCGCCTAATGCCCGCCTGAACTGCTCATCTTTCTCTAGATGAAATCTATCCTCCGCAAAGGCTATCAGCTCATTAGGCTCTATTCCTTTAAAGGCATTTACCATCCGCAAGCGCTTTGAAAATTTTTTCTTCTTTGCCTCACTCTTTGTTTCCATGATGTCTTCCTTTAGCGTATGAGAAAGAGCTACTATATCTAATTTCTCTATAAGATCATTTATCGCATCAGCACCCATCTTGGCCACAAAACTACCTATCCCATATTTATCTACAGCCGCCCTGTACCTCTCTTCTGTGAGAAGTTCTTTCTCATGCAACGGGGTATCCTTGGGGTCTACAACAATATAACTCTCGAAATAGAGAACCCTTTCCACCTCTTTAAGGGTGAGATCTAAAATCCCTCCAATCCTACTAGGCAGGCTCTTTAAAAACCATATATGAGCCACAGGTGTTGCCAGTTCTATATGACCTAATCTTTCCCTCCTTACCTTTGAATCAATAACCTCCACCCCGCATTTCTCACACACTACCCCACGATGTTTCATCCGTTTATACTTACCACAGAGACACTCGTAACTCTTTACAGGCCCGAATATCTTTGCACAAAACAAACCATCACGTTCAGGTTTGAATGTCCTGTAATTTATAGTCTCAGGTTTCTTCACCTCGCCATAGGACCATGCCCTGATCTTCTCCGGAGATGCCAAGCCGATCCTTACGGCCATATAACTGGAAGGATCCTTAGGTTTTTCAAAATAGCTATATAGGTCTTCCACCCTTGCCTCCTTGTATTGTTTTGTTGTCTATCACTGGCCTTCAATAAGACTTATATCCAGACCAAGACTCTTGAGTTCCCTCAAAAGGACATTAAAGGATTCAGGTAGTCCAGGCTCTAATTCATGATGCCCTCTTACAATAGACTCATACATCCTGGTCCTACCGGCCACATCATCTGACTTAACAGTTAAAAACTCTTGAAGCGAGTACGCAGCGCCATAGGCCTCTACTGCCCAGACCTCCATTTCCCCCAGACGTTGACCTCCAAACTGTGCCTTGCCACCGAGAGGCTGCTGGGTGACAAGAGAATACGGGCCAATAGACCTTGCATGGATCTTGTCATCTACAAGATGGTGAAGCTTCAGCATATACATCACTCCAACCGTCACCTTTCTATCAAAAGGCTCACCTGCTCTCCCATCATATAGGGTAACTCTCCCCCCATCAGTAATGCCTGCTATATCCATCAATGATTTGATATCGGCCTCTGATGCAGAATTAAAAACAGGAACAGACACAGGCAGACCTTCCGCTCTAATCTTTTGTAGAAGCCCTGCCAATTCATCCTTAGATGCATCCTTCAATATCTTGTCCGTCCTTTTTGATGAATATACCCGTTTAAGAAAGGACCTCATCTCATCTGCAGAATAGCCCTGCTCTATCATCTTGCCTATTGCCTTGCCTATGCCAGCCGCAGCCCACCCAAGATGGGTTTCTAAGATCTGGCCCACATTCATCCTGGAAGGGACACCAAGGGGATTAAGAACAATATCTACAGAAGTACCGTCTTCAAAGAAAGGCATATCCTCTTCCGGAAGAATTCGAGAGATAACACCCTTATTGCCATGTCTGCCTGCCATCTTATCTCCCACAGACAGCTTCCTCTTTATCGCAATATAAACCCTTACCATCTTATTGACACCAGGGGGAAGCTCATCACCTTCACTCAATTTCTCGATCTTAGAATCATATACTTTCTGTATAAATTTATGTTGATAATCAAGACGTGTTATTATGTCTTCCACCTCTTGCTCTTTTTCAGGGCTGTCCTTTAGACGTATATCCTTGAAATCCCCTATGAGGAGAAGATCTAATATCTCCTTTGTAATAACCTTGCCAGACTTTGCAATAATCTTATCCCCAAGATGGCTCAGCACAGGTGCTGCTAATTTCCTTCCTGTGAGCAAACCCTCGATCCTATTTCTCGCAACCATGGAGACAATATTTATTTCATCTTTCTGGTCCTTCCTCAATTTCCCAACTTCTATAGTCTCTAACTGAAGAGTCCTTTCATCCTTGCTCTGTCCACGTCTGGTAAAGACCTTGGTATCAATTACAATCCCTTCTATCCCTGGCGGGACCCTAAGGGAGGAATCCTTCACCTCGCTCGCCTTCTCTCCAAATATTGCCTTTAAGAGCTTCTCCTCTGGAGAAAGTTGGGTCTCTCCCTTCGGAGTCACCTTCCCAACGAGGATGTCGCCTGTCTTAACCTCTGCGCCTATCCTGATAATGCCTGACTCATCCAGATCCTTTAAGGCCTCTTCTCCTGCATTAGGTATATCTTGTGTGATCTCCTCACTCCCGAGTTTCACATCGCGGGCCATAAGCTCAAATTCTTCTATATGTACGGATGTATATAGATCTTCTTTAACGATCCTCTCGTTTATAAGGATACCATCTTCATAATTGTATCCACCCCATGGCATAAATGCCACTGTCAGATTTCTACCCAGTGCAAGTTCTCCATTCTTTGTGGCAGGACCGTCGGCTATAACTTGATCTTTAACTACCCTTTGTCCCTTCTTTACTATTGGTTTTTGATTGAATGAGGTGTTTTGGTTAGCCCGCTTAAACTTGGTAAGTTTATATATATCAACACCTGAAGAAGTCTCTTTATCTTCTATCTTATCTACTACCACCACTATCCTTTGGCTATCCACATCCCAAACTGTACCATTGCGAGAGGCAACCACGCAAACCCCTGAATCCCTGGCAATCACCTGTTCTATCCCCGTGCCTATAAGCGGTGGTTTTGGAAATAATAAGGGTACTGCCTGCCGCTGCATATTGGATCCCATGAGTGCCCTGTTTGCATCATCATGCTCTAAAAATGGAATAAGGTTTGCAGAAACACTAAACAACTGATTGGTTGCCACATCCATTAAGGTAACCTTCTCTCTTGGCATAAGACCATATTCACCATCTTTGATACGTACCGCTACTATATCAGCTATAATTCTGCCAGCTTTGTCAGTGGGCTGAGTAGCCTGAACTATAACCTCATCCTCTTCATCCATAGCACTCAAATACTTTATTTCGTCTGTTAACTTCCCATTTTTAACCACATAATAAGGGGTCTCTATGAAACCAAACTCATTTACCCTTGCATAGGTACTCAAAGACACAATAAGCCCAATATTAGGGCCTTCAGGGGTCTCGATAGGGCATATTCGCCCATAGTGAGAAGGGTGAACATCTCTCACCTCAAAAACCGCCCTTTCCCTAGTCAATCCACCTGGCCCTAAAGCAGAGAGCCTACGCTTATGTGTTATTGCAGATAGGGGATTGGTCTGATCCATAAACTGGCTCAGCTGTCCTGAGCCAAAAAATTCTCTTACAACAGCTGTTATAGGCTTAGGGTTTATTAAATTATGGGGCATCATGGTCTCTACATCAGCAATACTCATCCTTTCTTTGATTGCCCTCTCCATCCGTACTAACCCTATTCTGTACTGATTCTCCAGTAATTCCCCTACGGACCTGACCCTTCTGTTAGACATATGATCTATATCATCCACCTCTTTGCCTGGAAGACCATCATTGAGATCCAAAAGGTATTTTATCGCAAGAAGGATATCTTCTTTTCTCAAGACTCTCAGATCAAGCGGCGCATCTTGGGCGCTAATCCCTAATTTCCGGTTTAACTTTAATCTTCCCACCCTTGATAAATCATAATACCCTGAATTAAAGAAAAGATTCTTAAAGTGTGTGCTTGCAATCTCAACGGTTGGGGGATTTGATGGCCTGAGTCTTCTATATATCTCTATTATGGCCTCTTGCTGTGTGTCTATCTTGTCTAAGGATAAAGTCATGGATAGAGATGACCCATAATGAATCCCATCTGTAAAGAGCGTAGAAATCTTTGATATACCAGTCTCACGAATCTGTAAGATGAGGGCTCCCGTAAGCTCTTCATTGGCCTCTGCAATAATCTCGCCGGTAGATATGACAACTACATCTTCAGCCAATCTCTTTCCTATTAATTCTGCCTCTTCTATTTCTACCGGCTTTATTTTTCTACCAGCCAATTTTTTTACAGCAGCAGAGGTAATCTTTCTCCCTGCTTTAACCAACACATCCCTTGAACCCTCTATCTTTATATCTGTATCTATCTTTAAACCTTTAAATTTTTCTATATCTATAGACTTATAAATTTTATCACTGTCAAAGGTATAGTCCTCTTTTATATAATAACCAGATAGAATCTCTTGATTACCATAGCCCATTGCCTTCAGAAGTATAGTGGCCGGCATCTTTCGTCTTCTATCTATACGGAGGTAAAGCACCCCCTTGGTATCAAATTCAAGATCAATCCAGGAACCTCTCATAGGAATAACCCTGGCAGAGTAAACAATCTTACTGCCGGCAACTGACTTTATGCTTGTCTTATCAAAAAATATCCCGGGAGAACGATGCAACTGGTTTACTATAACCCTTTCTGTTCCATTTATAATAAATGTGCCGGTAGGAGTCATTAAAGGGATATCTCCTAAATATACCTCTTGTTCTTTAATATCCCGAATGCTTGCAGTACCTGTCTCTTCGTCTCTATCCCAGACCAGCAGGCGGACCTTAAGCGTTATTGGAGCTCCGTAAGTAATACTCTTCTGAACACATTCATCGATATCATACTTGGGCTGCCCTATACTGTACTCAACAAACTCAAGAGATGCATCCTCATTAAAATCTTTAATGGGAAAGACCGACCTGAATACTGCTTGAAGTCCGAAATCCTTCCTTTTATCTGGTGGTATATCCTCTTGCAAAAAATCACTATATGACCTCTTAGGCAACTCTACCAAGTCTGGCATATCAACCAATTTGGCCCTTATTGCGAAATCTTTCCGCCTTATTTTCGGATCTGAAAGGATATCGCTTATCATATACCTGTCCTCTTTTATTTTAATGCAGAAAGGGGTCGGTTTAAGCCAACCCCAATATGCTGTTTAATGCAGCTATAATTACATTATCTCCGCAGTGGCGCCGGCCTCTTCTAACTTCTTCTTTGCTTCCTCGGCCTCTTCTTTTGAAACCTTTTCCTTTATTGCCTTTGGCGCACTTTCCACAGCTTCTTTTGCTTCCTTTAGGCCCAAGTCTGTTAATGCCCTTACTGCCTTAATGACCTGAATCTTCTGTGAGCCCATGTCCTTCAATACTACATCAAATTCCGTCTTTTCCTCTACAGGCTCAGCAGGAGCAACACCTGCCGCACCCCCAGCCATTGCTACAGCAGAAGCAGCGCTTACACCAAATTTTTCTTCTAATTCTTTTACAAACTCTGCAAGCTCAAGTACCGTCATGCTCTCAATAAAGCTTATTACGTCCTCGCGTTTTACCTTTGCCATATCTATATATGCCTCCTTTATTCTTCTTGTTTCTTTTTGTTTTCTATAGCCCTGAACACATAGACAAATTGCCTCGGTATCGCAGCAAGCAGGCCTACAAAATTACTTATAGGTGCATTAAAAGACCCTACCATCCGTGCAAGCAAGATATCCCTCCCTGGTATTTTTGCCAGATCATAAACAGCTTTCCCATCTAACACTTGTGCTTTGATGGTTCCACCTTGTATGCTCAGTTTCTCATTTGACTTGGCAAAATCCGCCAGGGCCTTGGCAACTGCTACAGGATCACCTTCCACAGCAGCAATTGCTGTGGGCCCTACAAAAAAATCCTCCATCGCAGATGCATTTGTGTCTTGTGCAGCACGGCGCAAAAGGGTATTCTTTACCACCCTATATCGACCGCCAACTTGTTTGATATTTGCTCTAAGCTGAGTTATCTCTTCCACATTCAATCCTATATAATTTGTAACAAAAACACCATCACTTGCCACAAGATCCTCATGCAACTGTTTTACAAATGCCTCTTTTTCATCTCTATTCAATCGGCACTCCCCCCTTCCTTATTCTTTATTATATCCTGCCAAAAGATAATCTAGGAGATTCCCAGGTCTCGGCAGGATTTACGCTTAAAAAAACACCCGCTGTCTTTAACCAAAGCCTTCCTATCTCAAAAGAGACATCGCTTCAAACGGATCGACCCTTATACCAGGGCCCATAGTACTAGATAATGCCAATCCCTTAAGGTACACACCCTTGCTGGACGCTGGTTTTAACCTTATAATTATATCTAGTAAGGCTTTCACATTATCGAGTAGCTTATCTTTACCAAAGGATATTCTGCCAACACTACAATGTATTATTCCAGTTTTGTCAACCCTAAATTCCACTCGCCCTTCCTTCATTTCCTTTACCGCCCTGGCTATATCAAATGTCACTGTGCCCAATTTTGGATTTGGCATCATCCCTTTAGGGCCTAGGATACGGCCCAATTTGCCTACCATAGACATCATATCAGGGGTAGCAATAACCTTATCAAAGTCCAGCCACCCTGCCTTTATCTTTTCTGCCAGATCTTCACCCCCTGCATAGTCTGCACCGGCATCTATTGCTTCCTTCTCTTTCTCTCCCTTAGCAAAGACTAGTATCTTCACAGATCTCCCGGTTCCATGGGGGAGTACGATTGCCCCTCTTACCATCTGATCCGCATGTCTTGGATCGACCGCCAATCTTACTGCCACATCCACACTCTCGTCAAATTTCGCATAAGAAGACCCTAAGACCAATGAAATAGCCTCATCAAATGCATAGCGATTGTTTGAATCTATCCTGGTTCTTGCTTCTAAATATTTCTTACCCCTTCTGGCCATAACCTAAACCTCTCTAATCAATAATCTCTATCCCCATATTTCTGGCAGTCCCGGCAATTATCTTCATTGCAGCATCTATATCATTTGTATTTAAATCGCTGAGCTTTGATGCCGCAATCTCTCTTAGCTGTGAAGATGTAACCTTACCTACCTTCTCAGCCTTGGGATTAGAAGATCCCTTCTCGAGCCCTGCCATCTTTAATAACAAAGTAGACGCCAGCGGGGCCTTTGTTATAAATGTGAAAGATCTGTCTTTATACACTGTTACAACTGCAGGTATCAGATATCCCTTTTGTTTCTCTGTAGTTGTATTAAATGCCTTGCAAAACTCCATTATATTCACTCCATGCTGACCTAAAGCCGGCCCAACAGGAGGAGAAGGTTTTGCCTCTCCTGCAGGTATTTGAATCTTTATCTTTGCCAATACTTCCTTTGCCATTTTTTGCCTCTTACACTATTTTTTAGCTATTTGATCAAAATTTAACTCTACAGGCGTAGACCTTCCAAATATACTCACCAAGACCTTTGCCTTTCCTTTATCAGGCCTGACATCATCCACAACACCATTAAAGTTTTGAAACGGCCCTTCTGTCACATTCACCTGGTCTCCGCACGCAAATTCACACTCAAGCTCGCGGGCTGCAATCTTACCTTCTATTTGAGTCTTTAGTCTCTCCACTTCCTCATCAGATATAGTTGAGGGGCTATTCTTATCTCCTACAAAGCCTGTAACCTTGGGAGTTCCCATTACTACATGCCATGTCTTATCTGTCAATTCCATCTTAACTAGTATATACCCGGGAAAACATCTCCTGGAAGAGGTCTTCTTTTTCCCTTGCACCAGATTTACAAACTGCTCTGAAGGCACTAAAATACCGGAGAATTCGTCTTCACACGCATAGGCCTTGATCCTCTCTTCCAAAGATCTCTTGGCCTTATTCTCGAAATTCGAGTATGTATGTACTACGTACCATTTATGTTCCATATTTTATCAACCCAGCACAACCCGTACTAATTGAGACAAACCAAAGTCTACAAACCACAAAAAAAGTGCCACAATGCCGGATAGGACTAAGACGGCAATGGCTCCAGCCCTTACCTCTTTATATCCGGACCACGTCACCTTTCTCATCTCGGCCCTTACTTCCAAAAAGAATCTTTTTAACCTTTCCATACCCCTATCCAAATTGGCAGGCCAGGAGGGAATCGAACCCCCAGCATCCGGATTTGGAGTCCGGCGCTCTACCAATTAGAGCTACTGGCCTGTATCAATTATTTATCTTATCTCTTTATGTAAGGTATGTATCCTGCAAGAGGGACAATACTTCTTCAGTTCAAGCTTCTCTTGAGTCTTCTTCTTATTTCTCGTTGTTGTATAATTACGCCTCTTACACTGAGTGCATGCTAAAGTTATAATATCCCTCATCTACGCATACCTACTCTATAATCTTTACTGCCACGCCTGCGCCGACAGTTCTTCCGCCTTCCCTGATAGCAAAACGCAGACCCTCTTCTAACGCTATCGGCTGTATTAACTTCACTTCCATCGTAATATTGTCTCCGG
>Ga0210003_1000066_pt1 | contig 88899 bp, 73 predicted proteins | sample LantaG_FD_182804 | JGI IMG/M metagenome (GOLD analysis project Ga0210003, IMG submission 182804) | Deep subsurface microbial communities from Baltic Sea to uncover new lineages of life (NeLLi) - Landsort_02402 metaG (SPAdes) (version 2) | ecosystem: Environmental > Aquatic > Marine > Oceanic >... | reverse complement strand
ATGTTTATTATGAAATGGACAGTATCTTTTATAAAGTATTGAAAGAGGACAGCTTGCAGTTTGTGGTGATTGCAGATTCATTGACCGATAAGGCTTTCACAGACACGGCTGTAAGTGGAGAAAAAAGGTATAGATATCTGGTCCAGACACATTACATAACACCTGATTTGAACGGCACATCACAAATACTTTCGCAGCTCTATGATTACACGGCGCCAGTCTTTGGTGATTCTGTTGCTGTTGTGGAGTTAGATTCTACGTATCTTGTTGGCTGCGAGATTACCGATGGTATTGGCATTGCAATGGACAGCCTTTTCTATAATGAAATAGGGACCACTCACGACAGTATTGCTGATAATTGGTTCTGGTATATGATACCGAAGAATGTGCGGAAGGGCGCAGACCAAGGTCTGCTACTCCAAAACGACCTACGCAGAGCAAGCTCTGCTACTCCCGAAGATTTCGTCACGCACCTTAAAAGGTGCGGCTACCAAAGCAACGCGGGGAAAGGTCTGCTGTTCCCGAGAGATAGTTTGATTACCTATTATTTCATTGCGGCAGATTCTGCTGGGAATATGTCAAGGTATCCGGATTCGGGATATTTCTACATTACTCCGGTAATTCCAGAAGGATTCAGCGGACATATAACAAGAGACACTACCTGGTCTGAGAATATAATGATAAGAGGTGATGTATGGGTGGATTCAGGTGTTGTCTTAACGATAGAGCCGGGAGTTTTTGTGAAATTCATTCCTCATTATGATTATGAACATTCTGGTCTTGATACTGCAAGGGCAGAATTCATTGTCAATGGAGATTTGCACCTTCTAGGTAATGATTCAATCCCCGTTGTATTCACTTCAAATGATGTCGAGCCTGATATGGGTGATTGGTATGGCATCAGATATGAAACACCCGATTCAAGTTTAACTGTTGAATATCTTACTGTTAAATACGCAGAACAGGGTCTTTCTTATGCCCTCAACAAACCATTTAAGATTAAGTTCTGTGAGATTGCATTTTCCAATACTGGTATAAGTTCAGCCTCAAAGTTCACAAAGATAATTGACAGCGAATTTTCAAGCAATGGTTACGGTGCAATTATAAATGATGGTTTTTTGAATATGGTTAAAAGGTGCGAATTTAGAGGGAATGTGACAGGGCTGATATTAACAGGTGAGGATGACATTACATACCCCGTCTCTATCGAGACACCCCTCTTTTTAGCAATGACAGAACAACGCAGGCTAAAGCCTGCGGCTACCACACAAAATGACAGTGGAGTCGCAATGACAGATCAGCTAAAAACAAGTAATATCACCCCGAATTGGTTTCAGGGTCAGCACGGCATAAACTACGAGATTCTGAACCGAGTTCAGAATGACATTGGTCAGCAGCGCAGGATTGAGGAAGGAAAATTTCAGCTGGCACTTGTTTATGGTAACACCTTCGATGACAATGATACGGGGATGGTATTTTCCGATTGTGCAATTGGAATGGTAAGAAAGAATGAGATAACCAATAATCTTATTGGTGTTTACATTACGGATAATGCCTTGGCCATTTTTGGAATAGGAATGAGTGGACAAAATCTATTCATTACTGTAAATGATACTATTGATACATTACAAAACTATGCGGTTTGCAACAATACCCCAAACTACATTCTTGCACAGGGCAACTGGTGGGGCACAAATTCAGAAGATACCATTGCTAAAATTATTTACGATTATTATGACGATAACAACCTAGGCATAGTTGATTTCAAGCCTTTCAGAAAATATAACTCCAAAGGCAGCGAAGGAACAATGGAATCCAATATTACAGAGAGCAAAGACTCGAAATTAAAGTTTAGCATTCCTACGATAATTAAAGGTAATAGTTTCGATATTTCTCTAACTCTGCCCAAGAAAATGGAAGTTTTTATCGAGATTTATGATATTTCGGGTAGACTATGCAAAACAGAAAACGTTAGTGTTCCTAAAGGAAAGAAGATACTTAAAATTGAAGGCAGTCTTGCAGCGGGGGTTTATTTCGTCAAGTTCAAGACTTCAGTGTATTCAGCAACAAGGAAGATTATTTTGTTCAGGTAGAAATAGAAACAAGTTGTTGTTTTTTGCTTAGTGCCCATAGCATTTATGGGATTCTTCCATAGTGAGTAACTGCTGCTTACTTAGAATGACATCTTGTGTTAATAACTAAATAAGATGGTACAAAATGTGGTATTATTTTATCGATACAAAGAGTTTTCTTGCTCGCTCAAGGTCTTTTGGCACATCTACACTCACAGTTTGATATTTTGTTTTGACAACCTTGATTTTGTAACCATTATCAAGAATTCGCAGTTGTTCCAATTTCTCCATTTCTTCAAGTCTGGATTTCTTGAAGTTTATTAACTTAGGTAGGAATGCTTTTCTAAATGCATAAATACCTATGTGAATCAGGAATGGATGAGGAATGTTCTGCCGTGAAAAAGGAATAGGTAATCGAGAGAAGTATAGTGCAAAATCATTTTTATCCAGTATTATTTTTGCAGTATCAGAATTTTCCACAAGTGGATCGTCAAATGAAACAGTACTTGCGAGCGTAGCTACCTGTAGGTTCTCATTTTGCAGCATAATTAGGCACAGCTTATTTATTCCACGAAAGGGTATGAGGGGTTCGTCAGCCTGGATATTAAGAACAATATCACATTGCATACCATTTATTGCTTCTGCCACCCTTTCGGTACCTGTTTTATTTTTCCTTGATGTCATAATGACCTGAGCACCGAATTTTTCTGCCTCTTCCTTTATCCTTTTATCATCGGTTGCTATTGCGAGATAATCCAGACTTTTTGCTTTCTTGCTTCTTTCATAAACCCATTGCAACATAGATTTACCGTATATGTCCACGAGAACCTTACCGGGAAACCTGGTGGAATCATATCTCGCAGGTATTATTCCAACAATTCTTGTTTTGGATTTACATTTTGAGTTAGCCATTTTAGGTTTCTTTTTCGTTCGATACACTTTCGTCTTCAATTTCCTCCCTGTTATCTTCTTCCTGTGAACTTTCCTTTTCTTCCGTTTTTATGTAATCCTTGTACTCTAATCTTTCGAGCTCATTTTCTGCTTCTTTCTCGCTCAGGATAATCCTTCTGTTTTTCATATTGATTTCAATGATTTTCAGATTTATCGAGCTACCCACTTTAAACTTCTCTTTTTGTTTTACAGGGTCTTCTTCGGAGAGTTGTGCTTCAGGAACAAATCCTTTTATTTTGTTGTTGAGTTCGACGACAACGCCCTTGTCGATTACTTCTGCAATTTTTCCTTTGACAATAGCACCTATTCCAACATTCTTTGCCATTACTTCAAACGGATCTTTCATAAGTTGCTTCATCCCCAAAGAGATTCTCCGTCTTTCGGGATCTATTTCAAGAATTCTACATTCGACTTTTTGCCCCTTTTCCAGGAAATGTTTCGGGTGTTTGACTCTATTTGTCCAGGAGAGATCAGAAATATGAATGAGACCATCAATTCCATTTTCGATTTCAACGAATGCGCCGAAATTCGTAAGTGTCCTGACTTTGCCGGTAATGCTTGTGCCAACCGGGAATTTTTCCTTGATTGCTTTCCACGGATCTGGCTCCATTTGTTTGAGACCGAGTGATATACGTTCTCTTTCCTTGTCCACATCAAGAACAATAGCTTCTATGACATCACCAATTGCAAGAAGCTGGGAAGGGTGTTTAATATGTTTTGTCCAGGACATTTCAGATATGTGTATAAGGCCCTCTACGCCCTTTTCCAATTCAACAAATGCACCGTATTCGGCAATGGATACGATTTTTCCGCGCACTTTCTTTCCCACAGGATATTTTTCCTCAACATCTTCCCATGGATAGGGGTACAGTTGTTTCATACCAAGGGAAACCCTTTGTTTTACAGTATCGTATGCAATCACCTTTACTTTGATTTTATCAGCAATTGCTACCAGCTCGGAAGGATGTGAAATACGCCCCCAGGACATATCAGTAATATGAAGAAGTCCATCAATACCACCCAGGTCAACAAATACTCCAAAGTCTGTTATATTCTTGACGACTCCTTCTTTGGTCTGTCCTTCTTCGAGCTCTGCGAGCAGTTTCTGCTTGGCTTTTTCCTTCTCTTCTTCGAGAATTACTCTCCTTGAAACGACAATATTCCTTCTTCTTCTGTTCAACTTTATGACTTTTACTTTTATTTCCTGTCCAATAAGCCCATCAAGATTACTTACAGGATGAAAATCTATCTGAGAACCCGGGAGAAATGCTTCAGCTCCACTAATATTTACGATCATTCCACCCTTTACTCTTCGGATGATTTCTCCATCGATAGGTTCCTGGCTTACCTGTTTCTGGTAGATGAAATTCCACACCTTCATAAAGTCTGCTTTCTGCTTGGAGATAACTGCAAATCCTTCCTCATCTTCCAGGTCTTCAAGAAAAACATCCACAATCTCACCGATTTTTGCATCCGCAGGGCTTGAAAATTCATTCAAGGGAATGCATCCTTCAGACTTTAGTCCAAGGTCTATGATTGCATCTTTTTTTGTGACCTTGATTATTTTTCCCTTTACGATACCTCTTGTTTTTATATCTATGAGGTGTTTGTTATAGAGATCTTCCATCTCATCTTTTGAGAGTTTTGGAATTTCAAAGAGTGTTTTGTTTACTTGCTCTAATTTTTCACTCTTCTTAACCTGTTTTGTTGTTCTTTTTTCAACCATTGAACACTTCCTCCTTATGTAATAATCTCGGTCCTACGGGACCGGCAGTACTTTCACTTAATGTTTTAAGTTTTTCAATAACTTCTTTAATGACATAGGCTGGTGTTGACGCTCCGGCGGATATACCAACAACTTTTTTTCCTTTCAGCCAAAGGGTATCTATTTCGTCTGAAGATTCTATATGATATGTAGGTTTCCCTGTATTCTTTGATAATTGTGCAAGATGAGTTGTGTTAGCACTATCCTTTCCCCCTATAATTATCATAATATCAGCTTTTTCTGATAGTGCGAGTGTTAATTTCTGACGCTGCTGTGTCGCTCCACAAATCGTATTATATATTTTTATTTCGCTTGCTATTTCCAGGATTTTCGAGACGAGAAATTTGAAATATTCCATTGACTGTGTTGTCTGCGTCACTATGCCTATCTTCTTCTCACCCTTAAGTTTCTTAATATCAGATTCCTTCTCGACAACTGTGGCTTTTCCGTTTGTATGACCTACAATTCCAATCACTTCTGGATGTTCTGCTTCTCCTATAACAATAACTTTATATTTTTTTTTGAGAAGTGTTTTAGCGAAATTTTGAGTTCTTCTTACAAAAGGACAGGTTGCATCAATTATTTCAAATCCCTTGTTTCTTGCTTCGTCTATTATTTGAGGAGGTATCCCATGTGAACGAACAATCAATCTTCCTGGGTTTACTTCGTCGAGGTTGTTTATTGGATGAATTCCAATCGACCTAAGATAGGAAACAGCCTGTGGGTTATGGATTAAAGGTCCATAAGTGTAAGAGAGTTTACCTTTCTTTGCAATTTTCTCGGCAATTGCCATTGCTCTTTTTACTCCAAAACAAAAACCTGCATTCTCTGCCAATAATATTTTACGCATTTGTTTTTAACGAACGAATTCTGTTCATTACGAAATCAGTTACTTTCTTACTGTCTTTAAGGAGTGAGTGATTGGAGACGAAATTTGCAGTATCGATTTTCTTACCAAAAATAACTTTGACTCGTTTTTTTCTAAACAAGAGATTTATCATTTTTTCAGTTGTTCCAGACATGTATACTGGAATGATTGGAACCTTGTTCTTAATGGCAAGATAGCCTACTCCTGGCTGTGGACTAAGGAAACCATTACCAAGATTTCTTTTCCCTTCCGGGAAGACAATAATTGTTTTTCCTTTTTGCAGCAAAAACGAAGCGACTCTGATTGTTTTCTTATCGATTCCAGATTTTCTTATTGGAAATGCATTATATTTCTTCAAAAGGAGAGCATAGAACTTGTTTACCCAGAAAAGTTCTTCTTTTGCCAGAAAAAACACTTCTCTTTTCAGAGCAATTGAAACTGCTATGACAGGAGGATCCCAGTTGGATCTATGGTTCGGTGCAATTATCACTCCACCTTTCCTTGGTATGTTTTCTTGTCCGCTTATGGTGAGTCCGAAAACGATTTTCAAGAAAAGGAACATCAAAATCAGTGAAATGAAAATGTGAACTCGCATCTATTCTCCTCTAAGTACATAAACCAAGTCAATTACTCTTTCAATTTCCTCTTGCACCGTAAGATTAGATGTGTCTATTATTTCTGCACCTTGTGGAATTGTCAATGGAGAAAGTTCCCGTTCGCTGTCTATCTTGTCGCGTTTTTTTAATTGTTGTTTTACTTCTTCTGTGGTCGTGATTATTCCTGCTCGCTGAAGATCGAGTAATCTTCTTTTTGCTCTCTCGTCTATGGAGCAATCAATGTAAATTTTGATATCAGCATTGGGAAATACAACTGTACCTATGTCTCTGCCTTCGCATACAATATTGCTGTCCTCACCCATCTTTCTCTGGAGAGCGACAAGGTGTTCTCTGACTCCACGGTAGGTTGAAATAAGAGAGACAAGTTGGGTAACCTGTCTGGACCTTATTTCCTTTGATACATCTCTTTTGTTAAGCAGAACCTTCAGTTTTTCGCCGTCGTAAAGTAGGGCTATCAGAGAGTCTCTGACCACTCTTACAACTTCAGTTTCGTTATGTGGGTTAACACCTGCAAGAATCACAGAGAGGGTTGCCGCTCTGTACATTGCACCAGTATCAATGTATTGAAAACCTAATTTTTGTGCAACCAGTTTTGCAGTTGTACTCTTGCCTGAGCTTGCTGGGCCATCAATAGAAATTATTGTCAACAACAACCTCTTTCCAGAGATTATTGGGTTATGAAAAACTCCCATTAATCTCTAAGATATTCAAACAACCATAATGACATAAATTCTTTAAAAATGCAAGCACTTTTTTTGAAAAAAATACAAACAGGGACTGAAAGAGAATTTAAGAGATGGGTAAAAATATAAAAAAATGAAATACAGGGATTGGGAGAGAATGCATTTTGATATTGACAGATATGGAACTATTATGGTATCATTCCGTTAATAGAGCAGAAGAATGGAACCACAAGATTATGTGAAATGGATAAAGAAAGATAACCTCATTACCAGGAGGATAGGATGACTGTATGGAAAGTTTTTGCCGTTATCGGTATCTTTTTTGCAACAACTATTGGATGGATGATTCTTGGTGTTAGTATTGTGCAGCGCACCAAAAATGCAAATGATATTCTCACCGGTGAGGTTTCTGAACTATGGGGTTCTGAGCATATTCAGAAGGCTCCGTATTTTGTACACTATACGATGGAGAAAGAAAAGAGAACTAATGAGGAAACAGGCAAGATATACTACATCGATGTAAAAAGAACGCACAGTTATGATGCAGAAAGCTCGGAAATTGGAGTAGATTTTTCACTTAAATATAGAAGGAAAGGTCTGATCTGGTTCAGTACATACAAGGTTTTTTTTGACGGCAAGTATGTTTTTAAGAATGATAACATAAAGCCCTTAAATGGTTTCCTGGTGTTTGAATTTCCAGCAAGTGGTGCAATATATGACAATTTCAAAATACTTGTAGATGGCAAGAAGTTCGACACAAAGGAAAAAATGGGAACGGTTGTATATGTTTCGGTCAACCTTATCCCTCAGGAGGAGAAGCAGATAATAATTTCCTATGATTCTCAAGGGTTGAATACCTGGAAATATGTGTTTGGTGACGGTATCAAACAGGTCAAAAATTTCATCCTTACCTCGAATACAAATTTCGACAACCCTGATTTCCCGAAAGGAACTATTTCACCGACAGAGAAAGAGAAGACTCCGGATGGATGGAAATTCACCTGGAAGTACAAAGATCTTGTTACGGGTTATAGTATCGGAGAGGAGATGCCTAAGAGAATGAATCCAGGTCCACTTGCCAGTAGAATAAGCTTTTTTGCTCCGATACCATTACTCTTCTTTTTAACTACAATTTTGATATTTGGAAGTGTGAGAAGGATTGATTTGCATCCAATGCATTTCTTTTTTCTTAGCGCCTCATTTTTCTGTTTTCATTTGCTCTATGCATACCTTGTAGACCATATTACGATACACTGGACATTCCTGATTTCCTCGATTGTGGTTCTGTTGCTTGTGATTCCTTATTTATGGATAGTCGTGAATGCACGATTTGCTTTCCTTGTGGCTGGATTTTCTGAGTTGATTTTCTTGATACTTTTTTCATACGCATTTTTCTTTCCTGGCTTTACAGGCTTGATTATAACAATAGGCTCGATAATTACTCTTGCAATTCTTATGTTCTCCACAGCAAAAGTGAAGTGGGGTGAGGTGTTCAAATGAGAGCAACAGCTATGTAAGGCGGTCTTCATCGGGATCTGAACTTACATACTATAGTTTCGCCCCAAGCGTAAAGATATGAGAGCTGCCAAAATTTGCATATGGTGCAAATGCGTAGTCAATATATAATTTACTGAAATTGAAACCGCATCCAGCTCTGAAACCAGAGAGTCCCCCTGGTGTAGCCCCCCATTTGTATCCGCCTCTGATACTCATAATATTGCCCAAATTGTATTCGCTTCCAAGTGATATTTGAAGTCCATCGTCGGTGGAATAGCTCAGGTCTAAAGGTAAGATTAATTTATTATAGGTATATAACCCCCCAACGGTGATAGAAATTGGTAGTGGATAACCTTCGCTATCAAGCTTCATAGATGTTCCGATGTTTTTGATAACAAAGGCAAAAGTAAGCGGCGAGTGCTGCTGCCTGAGTCTTGCACCAACATCCAGACCGAATGCTTTGCCAGAGGATTCTTCGATTTTTTCCATTATATATTTGAAGTTTGCACCGAGTGAAATTGTCTTTGTTAAAACTTGAGAATATGAAACAGATATATTCATATCATAGGCAGAGAAGTTTCCTTGTGGTTGGTAGTGCCTGTCGTATGCATCAAAGTCTCCGTATCCAAGGTAAGAAACTCCAAGTCCGAAAGAACCATATCCGTGAGATGGAAAAGAGAAAGCCAGATAATTATAGCTTGTCCCAAGAAGCCAAAAATTGCGCATTAAAAGGACTTCTTTGTTTCGACTATAAACAAGCCCTCCTGGATTCCAGTATATGCTATTAATATCGGTTGCCAGTGCGGTATATGCTTCTCCCAGAGCAATCGGTCTTGAACCGGCAGGAATTTTCAGAAATGCCGCTCCTTTTGTGCCCGATGCGAAAATGACGGCTGGAAGTAGTAATAAAATAACGATGAAATACATTTTTCTCATTTGTTTTCCTCCTTCATCCTTAATATTTCTTCCTTATCTCTGTGAGCCAATTTCTATTTTATGATTGCTATTTTTCCTTTTTTAATATCACCTGCAGGATTTGTTATGACATAAAAGTATATACCGGTGGCATTCTCTTTTGGGTCCCAGGTTGCTAACCCGTCTTCGTCATTCTCATTGATTTCCTTTACAACTGCACCTGAAGCATCACATATAATTATTTTAGCTTCTCGTGTTAATCCCTCGAAATATATTTTCTTGTCTCCAATCGAGGGTTTAAACGGATTCGGAAAAACCTTAAGACTGTCAAGATGTTGCTCGGGTTCTGGACCCAGAATAGTGACCGTGAAAGAGTCCACTGTTTCACCGGAATCAGCGCCTGTAGCAACTATGCTAACGGTTCCAGTATAGCTACCGGGTGCGGTTCCTTCAGGTATGAAGAGTGTGAGCTCAAGTTCTGCAGACTGTCCAATTCCAAGCCCCGTTGGGAAATTGGAAACAAAACCCGAGTCAATTGTTGCTCCCCCCGGACCATAAAGAACTACGCCGGGACATTCGATTCTGATAATCGAATCAGAACTTGGTCCATCCAGGCTATCAGGGTTATCCGATGTATCTGTATTGACAATTCTGAAATTCTTTTTCAGATAGGCAGGACCTGCCGGTGCTTGACCAAAATCCATCACATTATCCACAAGGTCGAGAGAATTATTATCAACATCCAAGTCAGCCACAGTTGTAACAACCCAGCCAAGAACATAGTATATATTTCCATTGGGGTCTTCCGAAAGGTCTTTCCATACGAGGAAAAAATGCGATACGCTGTCTATAAGGCTGACCTTCAAACCAGGCGGATAAAAGTTGTTGCCAAATGTTCCGGGATTATTTCCGGTATATGTTGAATATAGTGAATCTGCATGACCAAAGGTTTGTGTTGAATCGTCGTAGGCGCACATATAAATTCCGAATCTTCCCTGCTGTGCCGGGTCAGAATGCCACGCAACTGCCATACTGCCACTCTCATCTATTGATAGTGCTGCACGATAGTTCTCATAGGTTTTTGTTGTGTCACCTGTGATGTAGTTCACTCTTTTTGCTTGTGAGAGGAAAGAATTACCTCCATCTGTTGAGCGCGTAAAATAAATGTCAGGGTCTGCATTTCCGCCATGTCGCCTGCAGTCTTCCCAGGTTATCAGAATATTCCCATTTCCTTCATTGATTGTAACTCGGGGATTTCCTCTGTAGCAGTTTGTCAATGTATCCTCAAGAAATATCTTATCATTGATTAAGAATGTATTTCCGTGGTCCGTAGATTTGTTAAATGCAAGCCAGGGATGGGGGTCCTGGTTCGTTCCTCCTGTACCCCAGCGCCACACCGCAAATAGTGTGCCAGTGCTGTCAACCTCGATATCCGGGTCCCTGTTTACATTACCGGGATTGTGGTCTATTATCCCAAGGTCCTGAAAACTTGTAGCTCCATCAACTGAACGTGCGCACTTGATATGCAGTTCACCATTGCCGTCGTCAACCCAGGTTACATATATGAATGTTGAATCCACCGAGCTTTTTGCATCCACTGCAATCTTTGGTTGAGGTCCGCTGTTGACACTTGAGGTTGTTGAATTGTGGACTGTTATACCGGGAAGCGTATCAGGAAATGCAAATGTTGAACCCGCATCTATGGATTTTGAAATGTAAACCTTCCAGGATGTGCCGTCTTCAGTTCCTTGCCAGACAATATAAATATTATCGTTGTCAACGGCAATACGTGGAAACAATTCGTCAAGTGCGGTGTTCGATGTATCGCTGATAGGGATATCCGGAGTGAAGACCGTATCCAGGTAGTTCTCAAGTTTTGAAAAGTATATGTCGTAATCACTATCTTGGTCCCTGTCATCCTGCCAGGCTACGAAGATTCGAAGTGAATCATCAATTACCACAGCAGGATGGTTTTGTAATGTGCTGTCAGGGTCGGGGTCATTAACCTGTATTTTTGGTCCATAGACTATGGTTCCGCCCTGCTGTGCAGAAAGAATTAAAGGGGAGAGGCACAAAAGGACAATCAGATGCAAAGAAAATTTTTTCATTTTTCACCTTCCTTAGATAAGTTATCTTGAAGTAATTATGTGTTTCCGTTATTTATTATCCCAATTTCGTCAGAGCAAAGAAACTGAAAAAACAGGAAAAGAAATTTGTGGAGCTGACGGGATTCGAACCCGTGACCTTCTGACTGCCAGTCAGACGCGCTGCCAGCTGCGCCACAGCCCCTTATTTATATTTTACCACTCACGTACTACTTTGTCAAACATTTTTTTGCGAGACTGCTCCATATCTATTTTTTCTTGACTTTGGTAGCTGTTTGTGATAAGCAGATTATATGCGAAAGAGAACAGCAGTTTCGATTCTTGACAGAATAAGGAACAAGAAAATACTCGTTATTGGTGATATAATGCTCGACGAATATCTCTGGGGTACTGTGGACAGGATTTCACCGGAAGCACCTGTTCCTGTTGTTAAAGTGCAAAAAAAAAGTTTTGCACTTGGTGGAGCCGCCAATGTTGCATTGAATACATATTCGCTTGGTGCAAAGCCCATTCTTGTTGGAGTAATTGGAAACGATGATACAGGAAGGATATTGAAATCCTTTGTCAAGGAAAAGGGGATGGCAGTTAAGGGTATATTTACCGAAAAGGGAAGGACGACAGTACTCAAAAAACGCGTTTTCGCTCAGAATCAGCAGGTTGTCAGGGTGGACATAGAAGAGACTAAAGCAGTAGGGAAGACTACCGAGAGGAGAATTCTCAATTTCCTTAGGAATTGCAGAAAGGAATTCTCGAGTGTAATCATTGAGGATTACAACAAAGGTCTTCTCACAAGGCATTTGATATCCAGGATTATTTCATTTGCGAATAAAAAGAGAATTCCTGTTACCGTTGATCCAAAATTTGAGAATTTTTATAGCTACGAAAATGTTGCACTTTTCAAGCCAAATATCAGAGAATTACAAAGGGTTTGTGAAAGTAGATTGTCAAATAGAGGTGAAATTCAAAAAGCACTCAAGAAGGTCCAGAAAAAAATAAAGGCAAAGGCAGTGCTACTTACTCTGGGGAACAAGGGAATGGTTTTACTGGAAAAAGGCAAAATTCCATACTATGTGAAACCTCATTCGATAGATGTGTATGATGTGACGGGTGCAGGGGATACAGTAATAAGTGCTCTTACACTTGCTCTGGCAAGTGGTATTTCTCTGAGGGAAGCAACAAGATTTGCGAGTGTTGCTGCTGCGATTGAGGTAACAAAATTGGGTGTTGCCACTGTTAACCCCGATGAGATAATCGAGTTTTGCAGCAACATTAAAAAAAGTGCTTGACAGATTTAATTTTTTTGTTTATTATTGACTTGTTACCACTTGTCAATGGTAACAAGATGAAAAGGATAAAAAAAAGAAAAGAATGATGTATCCTGACAAAACACTTAACAGAGGAGGACAGATGAAAAAAGTATCTGTGCTTGTTTTATTTGTGCTACCATTGTTGTTTTCATTCCTGAATGCTCAACTCATAATCACTTCCGACCACTGGCCTTACGGTAGCGATTGTATTGGCAACAGATGGGACTGGTATAGAGGGCAGAATAGTACATGGGGAGGATACAATGCCAATCCACCGGACAGCACCTGGGATTTCACATCAGGTCCAACCTCTGAGACGGCATCGAGTGAAATAAGACCTATAGGTGAATCTCAAGGAAGTCCTCCGGGAATTGCAACCTATGCAGAAAAACAAACACTCGGTGGGGCAATTTCCTGGGGTTGGGAAAAGAAAATCACATCCGCGATGTATCTTTATGGCTTCTATGCATCGGGTATCAATATCTATTACAATCCTCCGTATCGCAGACCATACTATTTTCCAATGGGTGTTGGGACCAGTTGGAACGATTACTATTCCTGGGATTATTCGGGTATTACTATCTATGACACTGTTTTAACAACGGTAATTAATCAGGGCTACATCATAGTTCCGGAAGGTGGACCATATCCTTGTCTGGTGATGAGGTATTATTTAAGTTCCTATGGTGAGTATATGAGTGTCCCCGTGGTGGATGAGGATTACATCATATATGAATGGATAGGCCCTGATGTCGGAAGCTTTGTAACTGCGCAGAGTCAGAACAAGGAAAGTAATCCGAATTTCACAACATATAAAGATTACTTCAGGATTTACAGCAAAGTAATAAATGAAACGACTCCTCCTGTTTTTACGAATACTACAATAATCAACAATGGATACAATCCTGGACCATACACTGTAGAGTCCACGATTACCGATGCATCCGGGATTGGTACGGATTCTCTCTACTACAGATTCGGGAATTCAGGTGGATATACTCCGGTTACTCATGATAGTGTAAGCGCTAACACATACTATTTTGCAATTCCCGCTGTAAGTCCACCTTACCCTGATACAGTATTTTACTATCTTTCTGCGACAGACCTTGCACCCACGCACAATAGAGCGACCGACCCTCCGAATGCACCTAATGATTCAGTGTTCAGTTTCATAGTAAAAGACCCGGCAGATGACCACAATCCGCCATTGTTTTTCAATACAACACAATGGCCTGATACATCTTACACGGGCCCCTACCCTGTTTCATCAACCATTATTGATTCCTGCGGAGTTGCCGAGGCATATATTTACTATAGAAGAGGAGGTTCGGGAGCTTACAATCTTGCAGTAACTGACAGCATCATTGCAGACAACTACTATTTTACAATTCCATATACTGTTTCACCACCAGAATTCATTGAATACTACCTTGAAGCGGTAGATGCTTCACCCAACTATAATACCGGACATGACCCACCAGGCGCACCCGCGACTGTTTTCTCTTTTAATGTCCAGGATTATGAAGGTCCCGTTATAGAGAATACAAGGGTGTGGCCGGATACAGGTTTTGCAGGACCATTCGTTGTATGGAGCGATATTTATGATAACTCGGGACTAAGCGAGAATTACATCTTCTACAAGATTCAAACTGCACCCTGGGACTCTGCAGTCGCTGATTCAATTGTGAACGATACCTCGCATTTCTATACTATTCCTGGAGTAAGCCCGCCAAAGGTTATAAGATACTACATAAAGGCATACGATAATTCAGCAAATCATAATGTCTCAACCGACCCGCCAGGTGCTCCAAGTGTCGTTTATCAATTCATTGCAAATCCACCGGGGGTTAATGAGGAAACGCAAACTACTCCACTCCGGGTGTATTTTACAGCCTTACCCAACCCTTCGGTCAATAGATGCCTGTTGCATTTTGGTATTCCTGATGAGAAATATATTTCTCTTTCCATCTATAACATTGCAGGCGCAAAAGTGAAAAATATTGTGTGTAAAACGATGAACAAAGGAAATTACATATACTCATGGCAACATAAGGATGAGAGAGGGAAAAGGGTTTCAAATGGTACGTATTTTGCAATACTCAAGTATGGAAATGAAGTATTGATAAAACCAATCGTCATAGTCACGAAATGACATAGAGAGAGAAGCAGAGAAAAGCAAGAATGCGCAGATAGATGGTAACCTAATTCTTATAGAAAGTCAGTGTGGGATTGCTTCGGCAGCGAATAAGAGAGGGCTGCTCGCAATGAGAGCCTTTCTCAGTATAGAATCTCTTGATTGAGTATTTCAAGTGAACGAAGAGATATGAAAAAGGTTTTATTTGTAGTGCTTATCATCTTATATTTCAGCAAGTTACTACCACAGAATAATGGTGGAATAGTAACACCCAATGCTTCTTTATATCCGGAAAATCAGGTTATTGTCACATACAATTCCCGGGTCAGTGAAAGTGAAAGGACCCGGTTTGAACAGGAAAACAGCCTCCACAAACTTCAAGTTTGCCCAAGGGATAACTGGGTATCTTTTAGAACAGACGGGAAGGTGTCTATAAAAAAGCTTGCAAGAGAATTGGAGAAGAGTGAATTGGTGTTAAGGGCTCAGCCAAATTACTATTTTCACATTTCCTGGGTGCCCAATGACCCATACTATGGATTCTATCAATGGAACCTGAGAAGAATAGCTATGGAAGATGCTTGGAATATAGAACAGGGAGGTGATACATCGGTTGTTGTTGGAGTGCTTGATACAGGGTGTGCATTTGAAGATTATCCGGTGCCGTCTTATGAGAAAAACAAGATTGACAGTAATACGGTGAGTTACAAAAGGTTACCGGATTACGATGGAGGATATTTTATATCTGGTTTTGATTTTGTGAATAATGATGCACATCCGAATGACAATCACAGTCATGGGACACATGTTACATCTACGATAATGGAATCCACAAATAATGGTAGTGCACTCGCAGGCATTGCCTTTAATGTGGCTATTCTGCCCGTAAAAGTGGTTAACTGGGTCGGTATAGGAACTGCCGACTTATTTGCACTTGGTGTTTACTACGCTGCTGACCATAATGTGGATATTATCAATATTAGTCTTGCCTCTTCTGGCAATCCAGGGCAGATTGTCAAAGATGCCATAGACTATGCTGTAAGTAAAGGTGTAATAATGGTTGCAGGTGTTGGTAACAGTGGTGCAGGTTCTGTTACTTATCCTGCAAAATATGATGAGGTTATTGCAGTAAGCGCCACCTGTTCAAGTGTTCCTGATTCTCTTGCATACTATTCGAATTTTGGCAGTGGGGTGGAGGTCTCTGCACCAGGAGGGGACCTGGTTGACCGGGACAGTAATGGGTTTCCTGACCTTATTGTGCAGCAGGCTTTTTTGCCAGGCATATTCAACAATGGTTTCGCCAAACCAGATTCATTTGTTCTCTTGGGTTATGGTGGAACATCGATGGCGGCACCTCATATAACGGGTGTAATTGCTCTGATGCTTTCGCACGGAATTCCCAGGGAGAATATCAGGGAAGTGCTACATCAGACCGCAGTGGATTGCGGCGATGTAGGTTATGACACGCTTTTTGGATATGGTAGAATTGATTGTTTCAGAGCACTTGGGGGTGAAGATACTGTTCCTCCTCTGATAACGGAGACCACAGTTCTTGAAGACACATATTTTGCTGGACCTTATGCAGTATGGTCAAGGGTTAGCGACCTTTTTGGTATCAAGGATGCAAGAATATGGTATAAGATAAATTCAGAGAGCTGGCAGGATTCCGTCTACGCTGACAAAATCTATCCAGATAAGTATCTCTTCTATATTCCGGAGGTAACTCCACCAGCGGTTATCAAATACTATATTGAAGCAACCGATAATTCAGATAATACTGTAACTGACCCCGATGGTGCACCTACATATTATTATTCCTTTATTGTGCTTGAGAGCGGAATAGAAGAAGTGGAAACAGAGAAAGAATGTAGGATTTTGTGTCCTTCTTTTGTGCGGAGCGATATGTTGATGTTGAAATTTTCGCGAACCCCCCAGACTTCTTTTATTATTTCTTTTTATGATATTTCCGGAAGATTGGTTAGAAGTATTAACACGGGGAGAATTAACAACAAAGAGCTTCCATTGAATATCAGTGCGCTTGAAAGTGGCATCTATTTTTTGAAGTTAAAAGCTAAAAGTGAAAAGCTAAACCCCATTAGAAAGAAATTTTCTAACGGGGCAAATGTTGAAAAAGTTAGGAAAATAATAAAGATAAAGTAACATTTAAATCCCCTCTTTTTAGAGGGGACTTGAGACACCCGCAATGACGCGTACAAATTTGTCATTGCGAATATTTTTTCATTTTGACTTTTGAAGCAATCCCATATTAGTTTTCTGTCAGTATAATATTTTCAGACTACTTCTCTATTTACTTCTCTGGCAGTTCGATTTTTAATGACTCCATAACAATAGGCTCTTTTGGCATACCGTTAGCATCAATCTTTGCCTTGGCTATTTTATCAACGACATCCATACCTTTGATTACTTCACCAAACGCAGTATATTGGTTGTCGAGATGTTTGCATTTTTCTCTAGTCAAGCAGATATAAAACTGACAGCTTGCAGAATTGGGGTCAGGTCCACGAGCCATTCCCAGTGTTCCTCTCTTGAATTCTTGGCCATTAAATTCAGCATCGATATTGTATCCGGCATTGCCTGTTCCGGTGCCAAGAGGGTCACCCCCCTGGACAACAAAGTCCGGGACGATTCTGTGAAATGTCAAACCATCGTAGAAACCCCTTCGTGCCAATTTTATGAAGTTTTCCACAGTTTTTGGTGCATCCTTGTAATAGAATTTAGCGACTATTTCTCCTCCGTCTTTAATTTTAATAACTGCGAGTTCGTCACCTGTGACTTTCTGAGGAGTTGCTTCTTCCGTTTTTGTTGTATCTTCCACAATCTTCTTTTCTTCGGACTTCACCTGTTTCTTCGACTCACCACATCCTGCGGCAATCAAAGGGATGGCGAGCAGAAGGGCAACTAATCTAAAAAACATAAAACCTCCTTTTTGGTTTCTCGGTACTTTAGAAACATTTAACCACAGATTCACACAGATTTTCACAAGATATTCTAGTTTTTCTTGTTTCTTTAGTTCCTTTGGTTTTTCTCCCATTCTTTTCTTAACCTCTACCTTCACCTTTACCTATGACCTGTTTTTATCCTTGTGTAATCTCGTGGTTTGATTTGGTTTTCGTATTCTATCATTATACTTTTCCACTACTATTGCTTCGGAATGACCTTCAAGAACTTTCTTTTTCCAACTTTCAGCAAGAAGGGTTTGGAAATAGGAATCTCTGCATTTGTGTCCTTTATTCTTTCGCCTTCTATTTCCACTCCTCCTTGTTCAATTAATCTTCTTGCTTCGGCATTCGATTGTGCCATATTAGTAGTTGTGAGAAGTTTTACAATCCAGATATTGGATTGTATTTCTGTGAATCTAAATTCAGGAATATCGTCCGGCAAACCCTTTTTGCTGAAGACCTCTTCGAATTCCTTTGCAGCTGCATCTGCAATTTTGCTGTTATGATAAAGTGCCACAATCTCTCCTGCAAGTTTGAATTTTACATCTCTTGGATTCGATTTTTTGTTTCCAAGCTGTTTTCTGACCTTCTCCAATTCTTGTTTACTGTAGCCGAGCGCAAGTTCGAAGTAGCTTTCCAAAAGAGAATCTGGAATCGACATTGCCTTTCCAAACATTTCCCTCGGTGAGTCAGTAATTCCTATATAATTACCATAACTCTTGCTCATCTTCATCTTACCGTCAAGTCCTACAAGCAGAGGCATAGTGAGAATGACCTGGGGAATCATATCCATTTCCCTCATTATTTCTCTGGCAATTATAAAATTGAATGTCTGGTCAGTTCCTCCGATTTCAACATCAGCCTTGATTGCCACCGAATCGTACGCCTGAAAAATCGGATAGAGAAACTCATGTAAGAATATGGGCTGTTGCTTCTTGTATCTGTTAGAAAAATCATCCCTTTCAAGCATTCTTGCGACAGTAGTTTTTGAAGCTAATCTGATTATCTCTGATGGAGTAAGTTTACTGAGCCATTCACTGTTATACCTGAATTCAGTTTTATCCTTTCTTAGAATCCTGAATACCTGTTCGGCATAATTTTCCATATTCTTTTTAATCTCTTCATCAGTCAACTGGGGTCTTGTTTTCGATCTGCCTGAAGGGTCACCGATTTTTGCTGTGAAATCACCCACTATGAGCACAGCAGTATGACCAAGGTCCTGAAAATCCCTCAGTTTTCTCAATACGACAGAGAAACCAAGATGTATATCAGGTCCGGATGCGTCAATCCCTAACTTAATTCTGAGATGTCTTTTTTCTTGAAGTTTGCCAATCAGTTCATCCCCTGGAATTATCTCAGCAGTACCTCTTGCGATGATTTCAAGAGATTTGTCTATATCTTTTTTCATTGAGCTTTTTACTTTTAACTATAGATACTTAGTTAACCTTTTGCAGTTCTTGCAAATGGTGATGAGAGCGTGTCATTGCGAGTTCTTCTTTGTGCTCAGCTTATGCGAAGCAATCTCATTCTCCGTTTCTCCGTTGCGTTTTCTTGCTCCATCAATTCTTTATTTTCCGGCAGGAATGTTTAACATTGGTGTTAGTTTTTGATCAAATGGAGCCATTATCACCGTATTATTCGGAGAGTTAACAAGTCCTCCAAGAGTTTGGATATAGTACCACTGCAGGTAACGGGAGGTTAACGAATTTGCAATAACCTTGTTTGCCTTCGATATTCCAGCAGCTTCTATAGTTTTTCTTTCAGCCTCTTGAGTCTCTTTTTGAAGTACGAATTTCATCTTCTGGGCGTCCTGTTCGGCTGCAATCTTCTCATCGATGGCATTTTTTACCTTGTCGGGGAGTTCAACATTTCTCAATAATACTTTTTCACATTCCACGCCTTTAGAAGCAAAATTCGCATCCAATTCTTGCTTAATGTCATCCGTTACATCCATTCTCCTTATTGAATATATATCTGTTGCATTATATTTTACAGCTGCATTTCTTATGGCAGTTCGGATTGCAGGTCTTATAATTTTATCTACATAGTTAAGACCAATGTTTCTATAGACCTTCGCAGCTTCGGTATCTAAAAGGTGATACCAGACGGTTACGTCGAGTTGTACTGTTAAGCCCTCCGCGGTTAATGAGGTAATTGCATCATCGCCTTGGATTTGACCTTCACCTGATTTGATACTCATAGTATAAGCCTGTGTTCTCACAGTCATACGTTCAAGCGATATTAACGGATTAACAAGATGCAGACCACTGCTGAGAGATTTGTCCTGAACTTTGCCGAACAAAACCTCGACACCTGTTTCGCCAGGTCCAACCATTCTCACCATAGAGAGGAACAGGAAAATTATTGCGAGAACGAATGCTGCAGGGGAGAGTATTGGATTCAAGTTTCTAACAGACTTTTTTGCACCCAGAAGAATCAAACCAGCTATAACAGATACAAAAAATAAAAACAACAACATAGCAACCTCCTTTGTTTCACGGTTTCTGTGATTAGTTTCATATGCAGTGTGGCGGCGAAGGGATTCGAACCCCTGACACGCGGATTATGATTCCGCTGCTCTAACCTACTGAGCTACGCCGCCAGTTATCAGCGAAGTATAACATACGCCAATTTGATTGTCAAGCAATTAAAAATAGCATACTGATGGATATTCTTTTGATTAAAGTAGTCTTTTGAAAACCCGTTTTTTTTATTTGACTTTTGCCATTTTTTGAATTATTATATTATAAGTAATGAAGGAAGAAGAGATTATGTACATTAAAAATGCTAAGAGCCCTGTTTTGTTTTTGTCCATTTTAGTTCTCATTTTTGCCAACCTATCCTGTGTGAAGAAGAGCATTAAAGTTGAGCAAGGCAAGGTCCCCGATGGGAAATTTGTAGTTTCTGCCATTGCAGGAATAGACTCAATTCTTGGATTTTCTTACAGCTGGCATTTTGGACGGAAAAAACTAGCAGTTTTACCTGAACTCAATGCAAATCTTGCTGGTAAGATAAGCATTCCGGACAAAACTTATATCAGGGGTACCTGGCAGATAGATAACTCTCTGGAGAAACTAAATGTTTACACTATGAAAGAGAGGGATTACATATATAATACCGCTACGAAGAGCTGGCAAAGCAAAGGAAAGGGTGAATATCCAAATCCCCTCGACCAGCTGAAACTCATCCTGTCGTTCGGTGATTTTGAATTCTTGAAGTTCGACAGGTTGGAAGGGATTCCATGCTATCTTTTTTCTTTTAGACCAAATGTTTACTTTCTGGACCCAATTGAAGCTACAAAACCAAAAGGTTTAGTCTGGATTTCGATTGATTTGAAACTGCCACTCAAGGTGAAGGTTCAAAGTGAAAGAAATCTCGTATGGTGGGAAATGAGACTTAATGATTTCGATACATTTGCGAATTTAAGCGTTCCTTTTGAAAGTCAGATGATAGAGATTATTGGGATTGACAATAATAGAGACGATATTGAATACATCAAAAATCGTTTTCTTTTCGGTGGTTTTGAAGATTTAAGCGTCAAGGAGAAGAAGGGCAACATAATTTTATTGGTAAAAGCTGAGACTATCGCCGAGTCTTTCATTAATGAGATAATGAAAAAGGGAAATATAGATGTTTACTTAGGAACCTGGCCAATGGACCCTGTTTATTTGCTAAGGGAAGACAATGAACTTGTGAAGGAGAAGTATGGAGCAGAGGCTAAACTGTTTTTTGAAAGAGGAATTGAGACAAAACCAATAATCATTCGGGAGAAAATATTTTCACGGGAAAGTTTCGGTTCTTTTTCGCTTAAGAATGATATTCTTGGAAAGTCTTCAATCTATGCAAATATAAAGGATGAGTACATAGATAGTCTGGGGAAAATTGTCGATGAGAAGAAGGATGAGCCAGTTGTAATTGTTACTGATGGAGAGGCAACGCTTGTGACCCCAATGAGGGATGCATGGCTTCTCGAGAATCAAATACCGGTTGTCAAAGGACTGAATAACTCTGAATCTGTGCTGCTTTATTCCAGGCTGAAGTTCGGACCATTGGCACAAGACTATACAACTAAGCTAAAAAAAAAGGAGGAGTGATGGATAAGAAATTGCTTGACATTCTTGCTTGCCCTAAGTGCAAGGGGGATTTAGAATATGATGAGAAGAATCAGAAACTATTGTGCAGAAAGTGTAATCTTGCCTATCTCATCAAGGATGATATTCCGGTTATGCTGATAGACGAAGCAGAAAAGATACAATAGGGCAATCATACATTAGAGCGTTATGCATAATAAACCAGATGAATTTAAGGAAATAAATAAGTGAGGTCTTAATGAAGAAGTTTCTTTGTGGCGTTTTTATGATTTTAGTATTCTCATCATTACTTGCCGAGAATACCAATGTATTTACTTCCAGTAAAAAGGGTCTCACATTTGAAATGGAAATACCAGATTACAGGATTACTTCGCTTGAGTTAAGTGGGAAAAGATATGAAAAGATTGAAATAGATGGAATGGGAATGATGAATGAAATCGGGAATCCCGCTCTTCCTGTAAAGTATATTTATGTTGCCGTTCCTCTCGATGCAAAAAATGTGAGTATTTATGTTGAAAAACAAGAGAAACAGGAAATCAAAAATGTGAGGATTCTACCTGCTTTTCTTGAGCAGTGGAATGAGCTTAATGTTTTTGAAGACCCGTCGGTTTATGGAAAGAACACTTCTTTTCCAGGGAAAGATTATGAAAAGTTGTACGATAAAGTGTTGTTCCATCAGAGAATAATGAAAATCGCAATCTACCCGTTCAAATACGCTCCTAATATCGGAAGATTGACCTGTTACAAGAGGCTCAAGGTTCACATCGATTTTATTGGCGAAATAAAAAAAGAAGGAGGAAGAAGGTTTTTAGGTAAACCAACGGAAAGAAGGTTTAACAAATTACTTGTAAACTATGATAATGGCAAATTATGGAGAGAATCCGAAAATAACAATAAAGGAATGTCTTTGGATTATACGCCCTATTACAAAGTAGAATTGACTGAGGATGGCATGTATAAGATTGATTACAATTACCTCAAAGACCACAATATTAATCCAGATGATATAGACCCGAGAACATTAAAGATTTTCAACGGAGGAAGTGCTGTATTGAGTTTTGACACAACAAGTTTTCCCGGAGAAAATGACACTGTCCCTTATCAGATTCCCATCTATGTATATGGTGAGAGCGATGGCAAGTTTGACATGGATGACTATTTACTTTTCTATGGAGTATCTCTATCCCTTTGGAGCAGGTGTTCGGTAAGCAACAATGTTCCACTGTTCTATAATCCATACACCGACACAAATGTTTACTGGTTATCCTGGGGTGAAAGCTCGGGAAAGAGAATGGATATGGTTGATGGAAGTCCATCTTTTAACGAACCTTTCGCTCCATCCAGCCACCAGAAAACCCTACACATCGAAGAAAACAAGTTATGCCCTGCAAAATCTGGATTCGGATGGGTCTGGGAAGAGATAGTGCTTCCTGCTAATGTGAATTCAATGTCTCGTGATTATGTATTTTCCGTTGAGAATCTGTATACCGATAGTTTCAATATTTCTTGTGCTGTATATGGAGCTACGACTTCCACTCATAATGTGGAAATAAAAATGAATGATATGCAAATCTGTGATACATCGTGGTCGGGTGTGAATTTTACTTCTCCGTTTACCTGGACCTGTGGTGGCAGCAATCTTGTAAGCGGTGAAAACAAAATCACTTTAAGGCTTCATGAAAGTGGTGGTGGAGACGACATATATGTTGACTATTTTGAAGAGACACATTTGGAGAATTTCAAAGCCAAGAACAACAGCATTGTTTTCTCTGCAAAAGAGACTGACCCACAGGACACTACTTATGAATTTAATATTTTCGGTTTTACGGAATCTCCATTTATTTTTGAAGTTACTGACCCTTTTGATGTGAAAAAGATAAATGGGGCAGATTACAATTCGGGAGGTGTGCAGTTTCAGATTTATGTCCCGCAAGGTGGGGGAAAACGATTTGTTGCAGCCGGAGTATTCAAAACACCTCTTGATATGAAAGAAGGAAACCCATATTCGCTGAGGATGCAGGATAAAGCGGATTATATTATCATTACTCATAAGAAGTTCTACTATGCTGCATCTCTGTTAAAAAACTGGAGACAAACCCATCTATTGGGAGTTCAAAATCCCGCTGTTAAACTCGTGCTTATCGACGAAATTTTCGATAACTTTGGATGGGGTTTAAAAGACCCTGTTGCCATAAGGAATTTCCTGTATTATGCTTCGAAGTATTGGCAAGTTCCACCAGCGTATGTTCTTCTTTTTGGAGCGGGTTCATATGACTACAAGAATCTATTCAATAATCCTGTGCCTAAGAATTATATTCCTGTGCACGAAACAGGAGATTATGTTCATTTTCAGGCATTGATGAACAATAACCCCTGTTACGAGGACTGGTTTACAGATTTTACGGGTGACCTGCTTGCTGATATACCCATTGGAAGAGTAACTGTTATAACACAAGAGGAGGCAGCTGATGTAGTTGAGAAGATTAAAAGGTTTGAAAGTGATAATCTTGGTAACTGGAGAAACAAGGTTATTCTTCTTGCGGATGATGAATTCGATGACAAGGGAATTGATGGGCTCTATGTGTTTCATGTTGCGGGTACTGAAGAGATTGACGGTTTAATTCCATATACATTTGACAGAGAGAAGATATATTTGACCGAATATCCTGGAAGTAACCCCGGGTCTATTCCACCTGGAACAAAACCTCAGGCAAGAGCGGCTCTCATAGATGCAATAAATAAAGGTGGGCTATTCGGCACTTACTTAGGACATGGAAATTTCGAGCAGTTAGCTCACGAACTTGTATTTTACAGTCCATCTGATGTTGGAATACTGGAAAATGATTATAGAGAACCTTTTTTCTATTTTGGCTCCTGTAGCGTTGGCGATTTCGATAGGGTTGAAAAAGAAAGCATCGCAGACTTATTGCAGAAGAAAGACAGGCGAGGTGCAATCGCAACCCTTGCCTGTGCAAGAACATCGGGTTATCCAAGCATTACTGCACTTGGTAAGGAACTTGCTGTAAATATTCTGGGTGACCATAATTCAACGATTGGCGATGGGGTTCTCCTATCAAAAAAACATACGAGTTTCGGTAAAACATATGCATTTTTTGGTGATCCTGCGACTCCAATCTATCCTGATTCCATTGGCTTCCAGGCTACAATTAACAGCGAAACATTAACAGGAGGGATGAAAACAGAGATATATATTAAAACAACAGACCCTGCTTTTGTCGGTTTCCTATACCTTTCTGCTTTTGGCACGATAAAAAAGATTGCGCATCCGGTTCCTCAGACAAGTTACACAATGCACTACAATCTTCCGGGTAATTCATTATTTCAGGGAATCTACAATATTACAACGGAGGAAGTAGATACCGTTTCGTTTTTTGTACCTACCGGGCTTGATTCTGGTAATACATCAAGGATAAGTATGTATATCTGGAATAATTCAAAGGAAGGAAGAGGGAGTTTTGATTCACTCATAACCAATAGTATATATGATACCTCAACTGATATAATTCCGCCTTCCATTGCAATATACTATAGGGGCAAGCTCCTCCAAAACGGAAGCACAATTCCCAATAATGCAGAGATTACGGGTGTTCTTGAAGATGGGAGTGGAATTGATATGACAGGCAGAGATTCGACTAAGTCTATATACCTTGCTATTAATGAAGATTATGCCCACAAGAAGATACTTGACGATTATTTCTTTTATGATATTAACAGTTCAACAAAGGGATCATTTAGTCATTCACTTGCACTTGATACGACTGCGAGTACTGTTGAATTAAGATTTAGCTGCTACGACAATTGTAAAAATCATGCTACGAAGATTCTTAACTTAAATGTTATTAGTGGAGAAAAATTCACTTTAACCAACGTTTATAATTTTCCAAATCCCTTTAAGAAGAAAACATATTTTACCTTCAATCTTAGTCATCGAAGCTCGGTTGCGCTCTCTGTTTATACTGTAAGTGGAAAGATGGTTTACAAAAGGGCTGTAACTTGCGAGTCAGGTTTTAATAAGTTGCTGTGGGATGGTAGGGACCTGGATGGAGATAAAATTGCAAATGGAATATATTTTTTCAAGATAAGTGCAAAGCCAACGGAAGAAATGTCATACTACAACAATTACAGAGAAGTAGAATACACCGGAAAGATAGCCATAGCTCGATAAATACCTTTTTGACTTGACATTTAAGTAATTTATTGTTATGAATAGATATAAAGAAGATTAGTAAGGAGGTAAAATGAAAAGAATAATAAGAATATCACTGTTGTTGCTCGTGTTTTTAACTTTGCCCAAAGTTCCCCTGAATGCTTTTGCTTCGGAAGCAGGTGCAATATTCCTTACGATTTATCCCGGTGCAAGACCTAATGGAATGGGTGCTGCATTTGTTGGTTTAGCCGACGACGCTCTTGCAACATACTACAATCAGGGTGGTATGGCTTTTATTAATTCAACTGATTTTTCTCTTATGCATGCAAACTGGCTTCCGGGACTATATGAAGATATGTACTATGATATTGTATCTTTTGTAAATCCTGTTAAGGGTTGGGGAACGGTAGGTGGAAATATTATATACCTTACAACAGGGGAGACGGAAGCGGTTGATGAGCAGGGGGTAACAGTAGGGAAGTTCAGAACCTTTGACATAAGTTTTTCTCTTTCTTATGCAACAAAGATGAGTGAATTTCTTGGTCTTGGAGTTGGTGCAAAATTCATCTATAGTTTTCTTGCTCCGCCAGAAATTGTTGAGAGAGTACTTCATATGCGAGGTGGAACAGGTATGAGTTGGGCTATTGATATAGGCACTCTTTATCACACTCCTTTAAAAGGGTTGAATCTTGGTGCCGCTCTTCAGAATGTCGGTCCTTCTATCCAGTATGCTTCGAGTGGTGAAAAAGACCCTTTGCCGAGAACACTTCGTCTTGGTGTTGCATACAAATTGTTCGATAGCGAAATAAACAAATTGACTTTTCTTGCTGACCTGACGAAAGTTGTTGTCGATTGGAGTGGAAATTTGAAAGAGGAGAACAAGGACACATGGAAATCTTCAGGCATGGAGTATACATATTACAATTTGCTTACTGGAAGAATTGGTTACTTTAGTGATTTGGCAGGTAGCAGGGTGGGTCTCACCTATGGAGGTGGTATAGAGTTTAAAAATCTTAGGTTCGACATAGGCGTTGACGATAAACTCTACGAGTTCAAGACTTCGAACTACAGGTTTTCCCTCACTTATAGTTTTTAGCATGGAAGGTGTGCTTCTCGCAAACAAACCCAAGGGTCCGACCTCCTTCCAGATTGTAAAATTGCTGAGAAGAGTTACCGGGGCAAGAAAGATTGGTCATACGGGCACACTCGACCCTCAAGCAAGGGGGTTACTCCTGCTTGTGTTTGGAAAGGCGACAAAGAGCGTTGAGCGTTTGCAGGGGTTAACCAAAGGGTATATCGCAAAAATATTGCTTGGTTCCTCGACCGATACAGACGATGTATCTGGTAAAATAATATCGCAGAAGGACATTGCCCCGATTTCACTTGAAAGGCTGGATGCAATTCTTACGGAGTTTGAAGGAAAAATAAAACAGATACCTCCAAGATTCTCGGCAGTCAAATATAAAGGTAGACGGGCTTACACTCTTGCAAGACTGGGACAGGAATTTTCGCTCAAGGAAAAAGAGGTTGAAATTGATAACATTGATATAATCTACTATGAACATCCGTTTTTAAGAGTTCGAGTTGATTGTTCCAAAGGAACATACATTAGAGCATTGGCAAGAGATATTGGAATAAGGTTGTCCTCTTGCGCAACACTCTTTTCTCTCACAAGATATCGAATTGGAAAATGGACATTGGCTGATTCATTGAATATAGATGAATTGAAAAGCAAAGAATTGGTCGAAAGAAACATCTTGTCTGTTCCAGAAATTTTGAGTGGTTCACGGAGCAGAAATAGAGATAATTTTGATATTGAAGCGGTTTGCATAGCGAAATGAAGTTAGTGCATGGTTTTACCAAGAACGGATTTAGCAGGTGGAGAAACATTATTACAATTGGAGGTTTTGATGGTGTTCATGTCGGACACAAGGCAATCATTGAGGCGCTTCAAAGCCAGTCTAAGGAAAATGCTGGTAAAAATATCATAATCACATTCATGCCGTTGCCCAAAGAGTTTTTTAAGAAAAGTGACTTTAAATTGCTTTTAACCCAGAAAGAGAAGTTAGAAATATTGAGAAATCTTGGTGTAGATGGTGTCTGCATTATTCCTTTCACCGACAAAATATCGAAAATCAAACCCTTGATGTTTCTTCAAGAATTGTGGAAATATTTCAAGCCTTTTGAAATTGTAGTAGGTTACAATCATCATTTTGGGAAAAATGGAGAGGGTGGATTCAATATTCTAAAAGAGTTCGCTCACAAGAAAGGTATTTTGTTAAAAAAAATCGGGAAAGTAAAGACTCTCGGTTTTGCTGTAAGTAGCTCAAGAATCAGACAGTCAATTAGCAAGGGAGAAATAGAGAGCGCAAACAAAATGTTGGGAAGGGAGTATTTCATAAATGGTCGCGTAATCAGAGGAGATGGTGTGGGAAGAAATATTTCTTATCCGACAGCCAATCTATCAGTTAATTCATCAAAGAAACTTCTTCCGAAAGATGGAGTGTATGCTGTAAAAGTTGAACTTGACAGCAAAATCTATGGTGGAATGTTATATCTTGGGAAAAGACCCACATTCTCGGAAGGTAACCAATTTTCCTGTGAAGTGCATATATTGGGATTCAAGGGAGATATTTACGGGAGAGACTTAAAAGTGAAATTGCTCAAAAGAATTAGAAAGGAGAAGAAGTTTTGCTCGGCTCAGAGCTTAAAGAATCAAATTATGACTGATGAAAATACTGCCAAAAAAATATTGGGCAGTGTGATTACAAAGAAAGGAGGTCAGTGTGTCTCTTGATAATGAAAACAAAAGCAAAATTGTAGGTGATTTCCGAATACACGAGAGAGATACGGGTTCACCCGAAGTTCAAATTGCCCTACTTACTGAACGAATCAAGGATATCACGAATCATCTCAGGACACATAGAAAGGATGTTCATTCAAGGAGAGGTCTTCTCCTGCTCGTAAGTAGAAGACGCAAACTACTGAAATACCTTTCAGGAAAAGGTGAAGCTCGGTATGGCACTTTAATAAAGAAGCTGGGATTAAGAGCATAAGGGTATTTCTAAGAGAATCAAAAATATACACTCATTCTTTGATACAATCGAAAACAGTTTGAAAGATGTGTTTTTTGTTTTCATAATGGCATGGAAATTCGTAGGAGGTTTGATGGAAAATACTGAAAGCATTGAGATTTATGGTCGCAAACTATCGTTTGGTACTGGTAAATTTGCCAAACAAGCGGATGGTTCTGTAACGGTTCAATACGGTGATACAATTGTTCTTGTTAGTGCTGTTTCTTCAAAAGATGAGAAGGAGGAAAATTATTTTTTCCCTTTGACGGTTAATTATATAGAGCGAACCTATGCGGCAGGAAAGATCCCGGGTGGTTTTTTCAAAAGAGAAGGTAGACCGCGAGAAAAAGAGATTCTGTCGTCGAGGATGATTGATAGACCTTTAAGACCACTCTTTCCAGACGGTTTTGTGAGTGAAACGCAGATAGTTGCTATAGTTCTGTCGGCTGATCAAGAAAACGACAGTGACATACTTGGGTTAATTGGAGCCAGTGCTGCCCTTACTATATCCGATATACCTTTTGATGGACCAATAGGTGCAGTGAGAATAGGACTCACTGACGGGAAGTTCCTTGTAAACCCAACTTTCTCCGAGCTCAACGAGAGCAAATTGGACCTTGTTATCGTTGCGAAAGGCGATTCAATAGTCATGATTGAGGGTGGATGTATGGAAGCAGATGAGAGCGATATAATGAAGGCAATCGAGGTTGCTCTTCCTGTTACAAAGGAAATTATCCAAGCACAGGAACGATTGAAAAAGAGTGTTGGTGCAAAGAAAAGAGATGTGCGTCCACAGATAATTCCCGAAGGACTGGAGAAGAGAATCTCTGAATTATCAAAAGTTGAAATAGAGAGAATAAATAGTTTGACGAATAAGGATCTCAGGAATGAAGCAATCAGTAACCTGCAACAATCCATTATTGAAACATTGTCGCAAGAATTTCCCGAAAGCGAAGATTTAATTACAGATGTTATAGATGAAATTAGAATGAAGAATATGAGGGCAAGAATAATAGCAGGAAATCCCAGAGTAGATGGCCGCAGTCCTGGTGAAATTAGACCCATTAATTGCATAGCTGGAATTTTGCCAAGGGTTCATGGTTCAGCCTTGTTTACAAGGGGGGAGACACAGAGTTTGTGTGCAATATCTCTTGGAACAACAACAGATCAACAAAGGGTGGAGGATTTGGAGGGTGAAAGTGTAAAATCCTTTATGCTGCATTATAATTTCCTACCTTTTAGTGTCGGTGAAACAAGGGCGATGAGGGGGCCTGGGAGAAGGGAAATCGGACATGGTGCATTGGCTGAAAAAGCGATTGAACCCATTCTGCCGATAGAAGAGCGTTTTCCTTATACAATAAGAATTGTTTCCGATATACTCGAATCAAATGGTTCTTCATCGATGGCAACAGTTTGCGGGAGTTCTCTTGCTTTAATGGATGCTGGAGTACCGGTAAAAACATCCGTTGCCGGAGTTTCCATAGGTTTGGTCAAGGAGGGGGACCAGTATGTTATTCTTTCAGACATAATGGGTGAGGAAGACCATTATGGAGATATGGACTTCAAGGTTGCTGGAACAAGAACGGGAATTACTGCTATTCAACTTGATACTAAAATTTCAGGTCTTGCTTTGAATGTAGTATCTGAAGCACTTAACAGAGCAAGGGAAGGAAGAAATTATATTCTTGACATAATGGACAAGACCCTGAAAGAGCATAGAATGTCTCTTTCTGATTATGCACCAAAGGTAATAATGCTGACTGTCCCGAAGGAGAAAATTGGAGAGATTATCGGTCCAGGTGGTAGAGTCATTAGAAGGCTTATTGAGGAGACTGGATGTGAGATTGAAATTTCCGATGAGGGGAAAGTTTCTATTATTGGTTCGGAGGTGGATTCTGTTGAGAATGCAAAGGCCAAGATACAATCCATCATACAGAAGGTGGAAGCCGGCAACATCTTTGTAGGAAAGGTCACAAGAATTATGAATTTCGGAGCATTTGTGGAAATCTTGCCAGGTAAGGAAGGATTGGTGCATATATCTCAATTGGCTGCTCACAGAGTTGCAAAGGTAGAAGATGAAGTGAAAGTGGGGGATGAGATCAAAGTGATAGTAAAAGAAGTGGATGACCTGGGGCGTATAAACTTGTCAAGAAAAGCGCTCATTGCATCTGCTGTTTCAAAAGACCAGGACAACACAAGAAAAAAAACTTATAATGACAAATATCAAAAAAAGTAGACTGCAAAACGGAATAACAGTAATCACGGAAAGAATTGATTCTGTCAGGTCATTCTCTTTAGGTTTTTGGGTTGTTGTTGGCTCAAGGAATGAAGGAAAAAACGCAAAGGGTATTTCGCACTTTATTGAACATAGTGTTTTCAAGGGTACGAAAAAAAGGAGCTCAAAGGAGATAGCAGAAGCACTGGAAAGTAAAGGTGGAGCGATTGATGCATTTACATCAAAGGAAGTTACTTGTTACTATTCCAGAGGATTGAGTCGTCATCTTGAGATTGCAACAGAGGTTACTTCTGAGCTTGTTACGAAGCCTCTTTTCCCAAAGAATGAACTCAAAAAGGAAATTGGTGTTGTTACTGAAGAGATTAAGGATAATGAAGACTCACCCCAAAAGTACATATTTGACTTATTGTTCAAGAAAATATTCTCCAGGCATCCTCTTGGTAACTTTGTGCTTGGCAGGAAATCCGATGTAAGGAGGTTCACAAGAGATAAAGTCCGTTCGTACTTCAATAAGTGGTATAAAAAGAATAGAATTATCATAGCTGCAAGTGGTTATCTTGAACATAAGAAATTCTTGAATCTGATCAAGAAATCTCTTCCAGGATCGAAATTGAAAAGCAGACCTCTTTTTAGCCGAAATGAAGTATCTTATAAGCCTTTTTCTTATGCATTCAAGAAACCAGGACTTCTTCAAACCCACTTGATTATTGCGGCACCCACATTTGATTTGAATGATTCAAGGAGATACCCACTGTTAATCTTTGATACGATAATGGGGGATGGTATGAGCTCTATTCTATTCCAGAAGGTAAGGGAAGAGAAGGGACTCGTTTATGATGTGTTTTCTTTTGCAAATTTCTTTTCTGATACTGGTGTGTTTGGTGTGTATTTAGCCTGTGACCCGGTCAAAATGGAAACTGCGAAGAAAACGGTAATAAAACTGTTCAAGAAACTTTCTACAGAGGGTTTGAGAAAGATGAAGATTGAAGAAGCAAAAGACAGGCTGAAAGCAAAGTTATTAATTGGTCAGGAGAGCACATCCAATCGAATGGTTAGATTGGGAAGAGGAGAAATATATCAGAGAAAAATATTAACAATCGATGAAATTGTTTCTAAAATAAACAGGGTAAAAACTGGTGATGTTAATGATGTCCTCAGGAATGTGCTCCAGGAAGACAGGCTTTCATTTCTCTATGTAGGGAACACATCGAAGCAGGTAAAGCAGAACAATATAAATTAGCAGGATAATAGGAAAAATGTTATGGGAAAATATGAAGAACAAACAGAACCACGAGATTACTCAAGAAGAAAGACAGGTACAGGTTAAGGTATAGGTATACGTATAGGTTAAGGAAAGAAGAGAGGAATCGTAAGGGGAAAAAGGAGAGGAAGAAGGGAGAAATGAAAAAAGCAAAGAAACTAAGCAAACCAGAGAAACGAGATAAACCAAAAATCTTGTGAAAATCTGTGTTAATCTGTGGTTTCAGTTTTTCATAGAATAATTGGCACAAAAAGGAGTGGAAATGATTTTTGACAGGATGAGGGTTTCTCATCGGGCAGTGATAATGCCAGAGTCTCCAATAAGAAAACTTGCACCGTATGCTCTTGAGGCTGAAAAAAGGGGAGTGCAAATTTACCATTTGAATATTGGGCAACCGGATATACATACTCCTCAGGCAATTTTTGATGCAATAAGGAATTTTTCATCTGATGTGCTTCCATACGGACCATCGCAAGGTTTACTTGAACTGAGAAAAGTCATCAGTGAATATTTTTCCCGGTACGAAATCAGTGTTATACCTGACGATGTTTTTATAACAACAGGAGGAAGTGAAGCGATCGTTTTTTCCTTTATGGTTGCCTGTGATGTTGGGGATGAGATCCTTGTCCCTGAGCCATTCTATACGAATTATAATGGTTTTGCAGAAATGGCTGGAGTGAGTATTGTTCCATTGTCGACTACTGTACTTAACGGGTTTCGTTATCCAACGAGGGATGAGATAGAGTCAAAGATTACAAAGAGATCAAAAGCCATTCTTGTTTGTTCTCCGAATAATCCGACCGGCACCGTTTACACACGTGAAGAGATGGAAATGATTGCATCAATTGCAAGAAAATTTAATCTTTTTATTCTTTCGGATGAAGTATACAGGGAGTTCACATTTGATGGCAGGATACACACAAGTGTTCTTCACCTCGAACAAGCCCAGGATAGGGCTGTTGTAATGGACAGTATATCAAAAAGGTTTAGTGCGTGTGGAGCGAGAATAGGATTTCTTGTTTCAAAGAACAAAGGTTTCATCAAAAGTGTGTTGAAATTTGGGCAGGCAAGGCTTTGTCCTCCAACAATTGAACAGTATGGTGCTATCGCAGGTTTTGAAACAATCGGTCAGTTCGCCAAGGATATGAAAGATGAATATGAAAGACGGAGAGATGTTGTTTTTGAAGAATTGAATAAAATTGAAGGTGTTTACGCTCAGAAACCAGAAGGCGCATTTTATACAGTTGCCAAACTTCCGGTTGATAATACTGATGATTTTGCAAGGTGGATGCTAACGGATTTTGACGTGGACAAGAAAACGACTATGTTAGCACCTGCCAGTGGATTCTACGCAACAAAGGGTAAAGGAAAAGATGAAGTGAGAATAGCATTTGTGCTTAAAGAAGAAGATTTAAGAGATGCCATAAGAATTTTAAGAATGGGCATAGAGCAGTATAATAGCGAAGATGGATATAAGGCATAAGACCGAAAAGCAGAAAAGTGAAGGGGGAAGAGAGATGAGGGAGGAGAGAAACGGAGTAACTGAGTGACGGTGTATCGGGGAAAGCAAGGAGATAAGTTAAAAGTCAAAATCTAAATCTTTAAAAGGGTCTAAATATATAAACTAAATAAACTATGCAGATTAAGGTGGCGTGGTGAAAAGCATAACAGTTGGCATAAAGAAAATTCACCCCGACGCAAAGATTCCAGTGTATATCTCGTCAGGTGCAAGCGGAGCTGATGTCTTTTCTGCGGTTGATAAAGATATATTACCCAACTCCTACTGTGCGATAGATACAGGTTTTGCATTAGAAATGGCGGATGGAATTGAAGCGCAGATTAGACCGAGAAGTGGTATTGCTGGTAAGTATGGTGTGACCATCCTGAACTCTCCAGGAACGATTGATTCTGATTACAGGGGCGAGGTTAAAATTCTGCTTATAAACCACGGTGATAGGATATTTAAGGTTAGGAAAGGTATGCGCATTGCGCAAATGGTTTTTTCAAGCGTGAAACATATTGATTTTAAGGTTAAGGATAAACTGGATGAAACAGACAGGGGCAGTGGTGGATTTGGACACAGTGATGTGTAAAACGTTTCGCTGCTAACTAATGGTTTCGCCTGAGGAATAAACGCTACGCTGTAATAAAACGATAGCGCTGTAACCTAACACTATAGCTGTGATGACAGGCAAAAAAAGGAAATGGGGTAAAAATGAGAAGATTGTATTTGTACGGATTCCTTATTATTTTTTTTCTTTTTGCATGTCATAAAGAAGATGTATTGGAACCGCCTTATGGTGAGAAGTCTGTGATTGTTGTGAACAATAGGGACTATACGTCTTTTCTTCTCTCGGCTTTGCATGAATCAAAGGATTATGTATATATTGCAATGTATATGATGAAATACTACCCTTTTGATTCAAGTTGCGGCGAAAGCCAACTCTTAAATGCAATAATTGAGACAAAACAGAGGGGAGTGGAGGTAAAAGTGCTTCTTGAGTTGAGTGACTACAATAGCAGTTTAAATGAAACAAATGAATCCACGTATGTTTTTCTAACCTCAAAGAGTGTGAATGTCAGATTTGATTCTCCTACCATTACAACACATGCAAAACTTGTAATTATAGATGGAAAGATTGCATTTGTTGGTTCGACAAACTGGAGTAAGTCTGCTCTTGAGAGTAATAACGAGGTTAATGTTGAAATAAAGGAAGAGGATATAGTAGGAGAACTTGAGTTATACTTCCAGAATCTCTGGGGAAGCAGCCGCAACTTTTAGATTGCATTTGATTCATCGGACAGCAAAAGTAGAAGGTTTTTGATATAGAAGAAAAAGGAGGCAGTATACACTGCCTCCTTTTTTACTGTAGATTGTCTGGAATCTTAGAATACGGTAATGGTTCCTGTTGTGCTGTAACCCGGTGTAATGAAATTGTAGAAATAAACTCCCTGTGGAACTACTGCACCGTTTACATCCTTTTTATCCCAGAGGACTGTATGCGAACCTGCGCTAACATTGCTGTTCACGAGATTATTTACAAGTCTTCCGCTGATATCATAGATGTTGATAGCGACATCTGTTTTTCTGGGGACGGAATAAGAAATAGTTCCAGTTCTGCGCATTGGATTCGGGAAAACCTGAATATCATAAGCTGAGATTTTTGCATTATCGTCCTTACTGATGCCAACTGGTGCGTTAATGAAAACGCACAGCTGCCAGTTGTAATCCAGACCATATGTTTGAAGCTCGCTCCAGGCACCACTTAACATTACCCAGTCACCTTTTCCATCAACTGCTGGTCCCGCATCTACACCAAAAGGAAATACACCACTACCAGCCTGGTATATCTCTACAGATGCCCATAAATCACCCGAACCACTTATCAAGACAGAATCGGTAAAAACCACATACACCCACTCGGCTACGTTAGATGTGTAAGGTTCTGATGTTATCATAGCACCTGGCTGTACTGCCGAACCATTGTCATAAATTTTAATGACATTGTTGAGAGGAGATGTATCATAGTGGTAGAATTTGGCTCCGATGATATACCATCCTGCATACCCACCGAGCTCCGTTGGAGTCATTCTTATTGCACCTTCCCAAGTGCCAGCGGAAGTAAGACCGATGGAATTATAGCCAACGAGTGTTCCGAAATAAAGACTGTCATCGTATCTCGTACCCAAAGGCAGTTCTGTAACTTTAGACAGGGAAGGATTTGGGCTGAGCGAAAAAGAATTATTCTGGATGTCTCCAGCAAAACCGGCAGTTACTGCAAATAGTAACACTAAAGAAAATACAAATGCATATTTAAGCATAACATACCTCCGTTTGGTTTAAGGTTGGTTTTAGGAATTTCACCTCCTTCCTCATTATTAGCATTGTCCATTTATACAGGGAATTTTCTATTTTGTCAAGGATTTTTTATAAAATTTGCAGTATTTTGAAATCTTACAGATACTGCAATTCGGAGATATAGGTTTGCACAGATTCTGTCCGTAGGTTACAAGTAAGTCATTTATGATTATCCAGTATACCTCTGGAAGTTTTGCTCTCAATGCCATCTCGGTTTCAAAGGGTGATTTTGTATGCACATAACCCCACCTGTTTACAATTCGGTGTACATGTGTGTCCACGCAGATGCCCTGTTTTTTATAGGCAACAGTTACAACAAGGTTTGCTGTCTTTCTTCCTACACCAGGTAATTTTAATAGTTCATCGATTTCATCTGGAACAGTTCCATTATAATCGGTCATTAGTATTTTGCTTATTGTCTTAATTGTTTTTGCTTTTTTTCTGTAGAAACCAACAGGGTAGATTGCTTTCTGTATTTTTTCTATCGCGAGTTTCTGCATTCGCTCAGGACTCTTCGTAAGAGAGAAAAGTCTTATTGAAGCCTTTTCTGTCGTATTATCCTTTGTTCTTAAACTCAGAATGCAGGAGATAAGTACGAGATAAGGGTTTTTATACTTTTGGTCAATTCTTCCAACGACCGGAATCTGCCATTTTATTACATCTTTCTTTAGAACTGCAATGACCTTATGGATATCTTTGTTATTCACATATAGGAATGCTAATTGTAACCAATGTTCCTTTGCCTTCCTTGCTCTTCACATTTATGCTACCACCGTGTTCTTCGATAATTCTTTTTGCTATGGACATCCCAAGCCCTATCCCTTTTCTTTTGCCCTTAGAATAGAAGGGTTCAAAAATGTTTTTGAGTGTTTTGCTATCTATTCCTATTCCGGTGTCTTGAAAGGTTATCAAGACCTTGTTATCCTTTTGTTGACTAGAGATAGTAAGATTTCCGCCATCCAGCATTGCATCTTTTGCGTTTGATATAATATTGAAAAATACTCTCCTTATTTTTTGAGGGTCTACTTCGCAATGACAGTTAGTATTTAGATAAAGCACAAGTTCAACTTTGCTTTTCTCAAGCTCTTTTGCAGATATTACGGATATTTCGTTTATTAGTTTGTCAATTTTTATGGGAATTTTCTCAAGTCTGTAGTCATCTTTTGAGAATTCGAGAACCTCCTGAGTCATATTAAGAATAATATTTACAACATGCAAAATAGTTGTTGCTGCATGCATCACAGGTTCTGGTAATCCTTTGCTCTGTTTTAAATATTCGGCATAACCTTTGACAACGCTTAATGGATTTTTTAAATCGTGGATTATGCCTCCTGAAACTTTCCCAATGGTTGTTAGTTTTTCTGATTTTATGAGTTCATTTTGCATATTTTTCAGGTTAGCATAGGCAGTTTTCAATTCTTTGTTTTTTTTTCTCAAATCTTGTATAAGGTTCAGGTCGGTATCACGTATTCTTGCACTCAGGGTTTTCATAATCTCGAATGATATGTTGGGATGTTTAACGATTAGTTTCTCAAAATCGCTTTTACAGATTATTAAAAAAGTGGAATCCTTCCTGGCAATGACGGTTGCCGAACGAGGTTTGTTTTCCAGAATTGCCATTTCGCCGAAAAAATCAAAAGGTTTTAAGGATGCAAAGGTTTTCTTCGTTCGTTTTTCTGCCTTTACAACCTCCACTTCACCTTCGAGGATTATGAACAGAGAATCCCCTAATTCACCTTCCTTGATAATTATTGCACCTTTCTTGTAGCGTTTCCTTGTGGAAAGCTTTGCCAGTTTCTTGAGGGAAGTTGTATCAAGGGTTTCAAATACCGGAATGTTTTTCAGCAATGTTTCTTCAGTCTGCATATTATTTCTTTATGATCTCTACCCTTCTGTTCTTCTTTCTTGAATCCTCTTTCGTATTGTCAAATTTAGGGTTGGTCTCACCTAAATACTCAATCAGGAGATTTGTCTCATCGACTCCTTTGTCTATTAGATAGTTCTTAACAGAGTTTGCTCTTTTTCTTGAGAGTTCCAAATTGTATGTTTCTGTTCCCATGTTGCATGTGTGACCTGCGAGTTCTATCGTAATCTTTTTCTTTGAATCCTTTAGTATAGTGACAAGACTATCGAGTTCTGAGTAGAATTCCTGTTTGATGTTGTATTTGTCAAAATCAAAGATAATATCGTTAAATGTGATAACAAGTTCTTTTTCAGTTTCCTTAATTTCTTTGAGGAGGTGCATCTTATAAATCTTCTCTATTGTTGAATCTGCCTTTATGTATACCGTATCTTCTATTGGATTGTATTTTTCCTTGGAAATCGATACGAAGTAGTTTCTTGGCTCAAGCATTGAGGCAAATTCACCGGTCAATGTGTCGTTTAACATAAATGTTCTATCGTCGAGACGAAGGATAACGGATAGCGGTTTTTCAGTGTCGTAATCGAGTACCCATCCATCGAATCTTCCCGTTTTATCCAGTTTTTTCAAACGGTATTGCCTTTTTGTAGTTTGTTGAGGAAAGACTGATACTGAATCCCATACAGGCTTATAACCATCTTTTGATACGGTTACCTCATATGAGCCTTCGTCTATTTCTGTGAAAAATGTGCCTGTCGTCGAGTCCGTATCAAGTATAAGAAAAATATGTGGTATTATTGCAATGTGTGCTTGTAAAGGTTTATCTGTTTCTTCATCTACCACAGTTCCGCTGAAACTGCTAACAAGTGGTGTTAGAGCAATGTTTACTTTGTCTGTTCCTCCTCTTTCAATTTCTGTCTCTTGAGCTCCTTTGTAATATCCATCTGCAGAGGCAATCAGAGTGTATTCCCCCGGAGGGAGTTCGGTAATAGTAAATTTTCCTTTGTCAGATGAACTAGAGTTCCTGTTGATATCTCCTTCAAGGATAATATCAGCTTTAACAGGTTCATTCGTCTTTGCATCATACACATATCCTTTAATGTTTCCTATACCTATCCGAGGAATCAGCTGAGAACCGCTAAAGGGTCCAAGCCAGCTGAACATAAAGTTAAACTTGTTCTGTGGCTCACCTTCGGTATAAAAATCAACTCCTGTTGATACACGAATTCCCCATAATTTGATTTTGACGCCTGGTGTGATGCTTATTCTCTTTGTATTGTCAATGTCGGGGATACCTGATTCAACGAAGAAATCGACATACTTGCTTGGATAAACAAGTGCTCCAGAAATAGGTATGGAAGCGTTGTCTTTAGATTTGAGATAGCCTAAGTTTGCATGTAATCTGAGAGGAATAAGTTTTCTTGATGCTCCGAGGTCTGCAGTGGCAGCAATGTATCCACCTAAAGTATTTTGTCCTCCACTTCCGCCAATTGGGAAGCCGAATAGACCAATTGGTGATAATTTAAGAAATGGTGTTCTTAGAGTAACTATCTTCAACTTAAATTCATTGGAGAGTGGCTGAGTTCTAAAATCCGAATCAAGATTTTCGATAAGGTAGGAAAACTCGAATCGCTCGAAAACAAGCATTGTCAGGTTTAAACCATAATCCAATTCCCTCATACTGTTCTGTTGCGCATAACCTTGATAGAATCCAAGAAAAAGGGTTGGTCTTCGAGTAGAGTAAAGTTCAGGATCTGCAGCAAAAACCCTTAGCACACCTCTGTTTCCTCTTATTGTTGGGGAAGCAAGTAGTAGAGGGGTTAACAATAGCAAAATGCCTATGCAGATAGATGTTTTTTTCATCTTTCCTCCTTAAGGTTTGTGTGAATAATTTTTCTACCATTTTCTTAAAAGATTTTTTGATTGTTAAAATAAGCCTGTTATGTTTCCATCTTCATCAATGTCCACATTTTCCGCTACCGGAATTTTAGGTAATCCAGGCATAAGCAGGACATCTCCCGTAATGGGTACAAGGAAACCAGCTCCGGATGATATTTGAATATTCCTCACCGTTATAAGAAAATCTTTTGGTCTGCCAAGCAGTTTGGGATTATCGGAGAGCGATTTTTGTGTTTTTGCAATACAAACTGGAAGCTGCTCAAGTCCAAGTTTCTTGATTATTCTCAAATCATATCTTGCTGCCTTTGTGAAGTCAACTGCCTTTGAACCATAAATCTCTTTGCAAACCTTTTCGATTTTTTCTTCAACGGAACTTTTAAGGTCATAAAGAGGACGAAATTTACCAATATTTTTGCTAGATTCAACCACTATTCGAGCAAGTTTTAGGGAACCTTTTCCGCCCTTTTCGTGCTCCTCCATCAGTGCACAGGGAACCTTTTTCTTTACGGAGAAATCTTTGATGATTTTTATCTCTCTGTCGGTATCATTTCTGAACTTATTAATTGCAATAACGGCAGGAACATTGAACTTTTTGATATTTTCAAGATGTTTTTCGAGATTCACAAGACCCTTCTTGAGTGCAACAGGGTCTGGTTTTTTCACTTCTTCAAGTTTTTTACCTCCGTGCATTTTGAGTGCTCTTGTTGTTGCAACGAGTACAACGGTTTGGGGATTAAGGTAGGATTTCTGTGCTACTATGTCGAAGAATTTTTCGGCACCAAGGTCAAATCCAAATCCTGCTTCAGTTACTACAAATTCACCGAGCTTCAAAGCCAACTCCATTGACTGCACGGAACATGTACCCTGAGCTATATTTGCAAAAGGACCCCCGTGAACGAAGGCAGGTGTACCTTCCGATGTCTGAACAAGGTTTGGGTTGATCGCGTCTTTTAACAATGAGGCGACAGCTCCTGCTATTTTCAAATCTTTCAGGTAAACAGGGAGTCCTTCATAGGTAAATCCAAGGAGAATAGTGGAGATTCTACGTTTCAGCTCTTCAAAAGTTTCCGAAAGACAAAGAATTGCCATTATTTCCGAAGAAGCAGTAATGTTGAAAGAGGCTTCTCTTGGAAAACCATTCTTTCTTCCTCCAAGACCAATTATCAAACTTCTCAGAGATCGGTCATTCATATCCATAACTCTTGGCCATTGAACTCTCCTGGGGTCGAGCCTCGGTTCCTTTCTTCTGAAAATATGATTATCAATTGTTGCAGAAACAAGATTATGAGCAGAAGTGATAGCATGGATGTCTCCTGTAAAGTGAAGATTTATGTCTTCCATTGGAAGCACTTGTGATTTACCACCTCCAGTTGCTCCACCTTTCATACCGAAAAGGGGTCCGAGAGACGGTTCTCTCAGAGTTACAATAGCAGAATGTCCCATTTTCACAAGTCCCATGGAAAGACCTATGGCTACGGTTGTTTTTCCTTCCCCCGCGGGGGTAGGAGTGATTGCAGAGACGAGAATCAATCTACCATCTTTTTTACCCTTGAGTCTTTCAAATGCACTCAATTTAACTTTGGCTTTGTATTTGCCATAAAATTCAAGCTCTTCATCCTCAAGACCCATGTTTTTTGCAATTTCGCCGATTGGCTTGAGTTTTGTTAATCTTGCTATGTTCATATCTCTTCCCATAATTCTACAGCCTTCCAGTTTTTTCTATTTAATCAAATATTATTTCTCAATGATCAGGACATCATCGGGTGGACTAAAAGTGAAATTCACTTTTTTGTTGTTATTTGTTCGAACATCTGTAAAATTATACACCGTCTTATTCCCTGTTTTGTCATAAAGTTCGAGCGAGAGGGGAAGCAGTTTGTCATTTGATATTTTCAATGTTAGATTATCGAAGAAATTTTCCTTGTCTTTTTTTGAGAAATGAAGACAAATGAAATTGTTGACGGTTCTTACAGAGTCGACATTGAGATTCTTAAAAGGGCTAAAAATGTATTCAGGTAATTTGCTCATAACATTTTGACTAAGAGCTCTGTATTTTATGCAGTATTTTTCTTTTGGCAAGTAAAGCCATGCGTTGGTTCCATTATAGACAATTAATTGTTCCTGAGGTGTGATGATTGCCATTCTCAAACTGCAAGGTCTTGCGAAATTTATTGTTCCAGCAAAAGACTGTGTATCCCCGATGACTGGTATAATCATCTCAGAGAAGTTTGCTCGAAGGTTTTTTATATTTTCAAAATGTTTTTCGATTCGGTTCACTAATTGGGTATCAATTTCGGAATGAACCTGAGTTATGAAAAAAATAAAAAGTAAAAAAAGGAAAAAAGATTTCATTAAATTTCCATTGTTGGTAGTTGAACAGTAACTGTTGTTCCTTTATCAATTTCACTTTCGATAGAGATGTTACCTCCATGCATTTCTATTATGTCTTTTACTATCGTTAAACCCAGTCCAAATCCGCTTATTGTATGAACCTTCTTCTCTACACGGTAAAATTTTCCGAACAGATATGGGATTTCTGATTTTGGAATACCTATACCTGTGTCCTTGATTACTATTTCAAAATTCCAACTCGAATCTCTTAGTATCATGCCCTTAGTTGAAATCGAGACCTTGCCACCTGGTTTATTGAACTTTATCGCATTATCAATAATATGGGAGAATGAATATTGAAGTGCAAGTTTATCACCTGAAATTTTGATGGATTCTTCCGGAAAATCTACATCAAAGAGTATGTTGCTTTCTTTGGCTTTCTGTTTGAATCCAATCGCAATTTGGCTTATCAAATCAAGTATGGGAACTGTTTCTCTTTTTAATCCAATATTCCATTTGCTGACCTCGTCAAAATCGAGAAGCGCATTGAGTACATTGCTAAATTTCTGTCCCTCTTCTCTTATGATATTTAAGAAGTTTTTTGTGGTTGGTGGAAGATTTTCGGTTCGGTTAAGTTCCTGTTCGAGAATACTTAAACTTCCAAGAATTGCAAAAAGTGGTGTTCTTAATTCGTGAGCAACATTGGTTATAAAGTCATCTTCTTTGGAATACACCATTTCCCATTCAGCAGGATTAGTGAAGTAGAGAACTACAAATTTTCTATCTTTGTAGTTGAATGGGGAAACTCCAAATGCAACAGTAATTTCATGTCCATCTTTTCGGTTAAGATGGAGAGGACTCTGAAAGAAACTCTTTTCAGGGAATGTTGTTAGGAATTCAGAGAGGAGGGGGGAGTCTCCTTTGACATCATTCGAGACAACGATTTCAAGACATTTCTTGCCGACTGTTTCATTTCTGTTAAAACCGAGTGAATCCAGGGCAAAATTATTGGCAAAAATAATTTTGAGATTATCATTTATGATAAAAAATCCAATAGGCGTAATCTCTGAAATTACTGAGAAAGGTAATTTTCCTTCGACCTTTAAGTCTACGGTTTCTTCTTTCTTTTTTTCCTGGCTTAAGTCCAAATAAGAGAGATAAAGTCCGAATACCTTTGAAATACTGAAAAGGTTACGCGCATCGATGTCAGTGAACGGTTTCAAAGGTTTTCTTCTATTAATCTGGATAATGCCAAAAGTCCTGTTTGCAAAAGTGATGGGAGCTGCAAGTATGCTTTCTGGAGTTGGTTCAAAGATGTTAGTTTTCTTATCGAATCGAATATCTTTTTGTGCCTGCGGAAGGAAAGCAGGTTTCAAGCTCTGGATTAGCCAGGCTGCCAAACCTTCCTTTTTGGAAATCTTTCTTCCTTCAACAAAGGATGTTGTGCCAACGGTAGTCTTGCATAGAAGATCTTCATCAGATTCAAGAAAAACGGCTCCCTCATCTCCCTCGAAGGTATATATAAGGTTTTCTAGCCAATCTTCAAGCAGTTTAGCGTCTAATTCTTCCTGCTGAAAAAGTTTACTTGTTAGTGGTGAGTCAAATGAATCCGATTTGCCATTAGAAATGTTTTCAGTTTTCTTTTTCCCAAACTGTTTCAACATTGTTCTGTGAGTTTTTAAGGAGTATGTTTTTTGGGTTCTGTTTGAAGCCTATTCCAGTGGAATCTCAGCATCTGGTAGTTTCTCTGGAATGTTGTCTTCAGTTGAAAACTTACCTTGCTTCCACGAAAGAATTAATTCAAGAGCCGATTTGTCTTTGCTCAAACTTGTTTCAGCTTTGACAATCTTCCCGTCTTTTAAGTATATTTTCCCAACATCATTTGGAGTCGTAACAGTAATTGTTACTGCCTTCCTGTATGATTTTTGATACTGAATTAACTTAATAATAGGAAAATCACTTACATCACCCTGTGGAGGGATTTTTTTTGCCTCGGTTCCCTTATCCTTATATTGTTCGATGCTTTTTGCGATTTTTTTGAGTAGGTCATTGAGATTGAAGGGTTTAACGATGTAATCATCTCCCCCGAGACTGAATCCCTTAAGTTGGTCGTCTAATTTTCCCTTTGCTGTGAGGAAGAGAAAAGGTATGTCTTTGGTTTTTGGGTTCTCTTTTGTTTTTTTGCATAATTCAAAGCCATCCATTTTGGGCATCATTATATCAGCAAGTATTAAGTCTGGAAGATTCTTGGAAATGGCCTTTAGAGCTTCTTCGCCGTCGTATGCTTTCAATACTTTGTAGTTTTCCATTTCCAAACTAAAACTCAAAATATCCACAAGGTAAGCATTGTCATCTACAACAAGTATCTTGGATTTAGCCATATAATTCCTTCCTTAAACTCCGAGTATTCTATCCATTAGAACTCTACTTAATTGTCATCTTTATAACAGAAAAAACACTATTTTGTCAAGACTTTTTTTTAATCTTTATTCTGGTTTCTTGAAACCTATTTCTTTTCCCGTTTGAGCAACATTCTTTATTTCTCCGAAACGTTCTTCGTATTTCTTGATATTGCTTTCTAAAGCAGCAAATAGCATCTTTGCATGTTGAGGAGTCATAATAATTCTTGAATGCACTTTTGCTTTTTTCATCCCGGGAAGGATACGAGCAAAATCAATAATAAATTCTGCTGGCGAATGAGTGAGGAATGCAAAATTCGAATAAGTGCCTTGAACTTCACCGTCTCCAATTTCGATATTTATCTGTTGCCCTGGTTTTTCCATTATTTTCTCCTTTCTCAAATCGCATCAAATTATATTTATATACTAAAGAGCGATAAAAGTCAAGTGAAAAGAAATTGGTTTCCCTAAAAATACACTTATTCATTTGCATAATTAACGAATGATATAACAGGATACTCTTTCAGTTTATCTCTTCCGTGAAGGAATGATAGTTCAATCAAAAAGGCTAAGGAGACAACCTCTCCGCCCAATTTTTCAATAAGATGGCAGGTAGAAAGAGCTGTTCCACCTGTTGCAAGCAAATCATCGATGATAACGATTTTTTCATTCTTTTCCACTGCATCCTTGTGAATTTCAAGAGTATCTGTGCCATACTCCAGTCTGTATTCTTCTTTTTCCACTGCTGCAGGAAGTTTGTTTGGTTTTCTGACAAGAATTAGACCTTTTTCAAGAATTGTTGTAAGAGCGCCTCCCAAAATGAATCCTCTCGACTCGATTGCTGCAATCTTGTCAAAATGTTTGTCCTTTAATTCTTCCAGAAAGAGATTTATAGAGGAGTGAAATGCAATAGGGTCTAAAAGCAATGTTGTTATATCTCTGAAAATTATTCCCTTTCTGGGAAAATCCGGAACATTTCTAATGTGTTTTTTTAATTCTTCTCCTGTCATCTCATCTCCTCTGCTTTTTTGAAGGTTTAGTCTTCTCTGCTTAACAAATGCAACTGCTTCAATTTTCTTAATTTCGCTTGTCTGTCGCCGATTCTCCGACACTCCGTTTCCCGGATGCTCCGTTTCGCTCCTTGCTCTTCTCTCGTTCTCCGTCTCACTGTTTCCCAGTAAGCAATGTCGGGGCGAGAGGATTTGAACCTCCGACTTCTTGGTCCCGAACCAAGCGCGCTACCGGACTGCGCTACGCCCCGTGTATTTTGTTTTTTTATTCGGCATCAAAATCGTACAGTAAAGTCGCCCAAATTTTCTGTGACTTCTATCCACTCGATTTTAGCACTCCTAACATCTGATGAGATTGGACCTATTTTGACTTCTTCGATAAACTGGTTTAGCATCCCTACATTGCCTTCTGCCAAAATTTCAACATCTCCGTTTAATGTGTTTTTCACGTATCCCATAAGTCCAAGTTGGCTTGCTTTGTTTACTACAAAGTACCTAAAACCAACTCCTTGGACAAGTCCAGAAACGATAATATGTAATGCTTTCATCTATTTTGGTCGTGTTGCCGAATATCATCTTCAAACATTTGACTTCACCAAAACTGTTTATATACCGAAAAGTCGTTCAAGTCAAGGGAAAAAAGAAAGTTTGCATTTTTTACTTGCTTTTTTTGTTTTTTATCCGTATAGACTAAATATGGAATAAACTCTTCTTTTCTGAGTATATCATATTGAAAAAACAAAGGAGGTTTTATGAAACGGTTTCTTTTTGTAGTAGTTATTATGATTATTCTATCCATGTCGGTTTTTGGGATAGAAGACAGGTCCCTTCTGGTCTTTAATGATAGTCACTCCACGGCAGAACTGCAGAAGGGAATCTTGAAAATAAGCGTTTCCATATCAAAAAAGCTTTGGGTGAGTTTGAGCGGTACAATTACCGCAGAAGTGATAGATGCAAATAATAATGTTTTGTTGTCAGAAAAAAGGAATATTCGTTTCTTTAGAAGAACGATTACAAATGCTTTTAAGTTTGAAACAAAGATTACAAAGGAAGAGCTTTTCACACATAGATTGAGAATTACATTTGAAAGCAAGAAGACAAAGGAATCTCACATAATTTCTTTTTCTCAACTGATGGATAAACTTGAACTCGTTGTTTTGGGACAGAATAGTTTGCTGAGTGGAAGTCAGGCTTCTCTCCGTGTTATTACGATGAATTACAAGGGCAGAAAAGCACTTAGAGGAGTTCTTGTTAAGATTTCCCTTAAAACAGATAAACTGTCCAAAAGGCTTTTTGCTGGCAGGACGGATGCATTGGGCAGCCTGGATGCAACTTTCGCAATTCCAGAGATTAAGGATGACAATGGAAAAATAGAAATCTCAGCAGAATCTTCAATTGGCACTGAAAAAGTAGACTACAATGTTTCTTTGAAAAAGATTTACAATATTTACCTCATAACAGACAAACCAGTTTATCAACCGGGTCAGGTGATTCACATAAGAAGTTTAACTTTGAGGAAACCTTCTCTGAAAGCAGCGTCAGGATTGCCTCTAACTATTTTTGTGGAAGATTCTAAGGGTAACAAGGTTTTCAAGAAATTAATGGATACAGATAAATTCGGTATTGCTTCAATCGATTTTCAGTTAGCCAATGAGATAAATATTGGTGACTATAGAATTGAAGCGGAAGTTTCCAACACAAATGTCGAAAAAACCGTAAATGTTAAAAGATATGTTCTCCCCAAGTTCAAGATTGCACTCAAGACAAATAAGGATTATTATCTGCCTTCCGATAAGCTTACTGGAGATATAAATGTCAAATATTTCTTCGGCAAACCTGTTAGTGGCGGGACAGTGAGGATAACTTTGAGTAAGTTTGATGTAGGCTTTGAAGCATTCCAGGAGATAAAAGGTGAAACAGACAATAATGGGAACTATCATTTTGAAGTTCAGTTACCTTCCAATTTTGTTGGAACTCCACTCGAACAAGGAAAGGCATTCATAAAGATTGATGCTCAAGTGACCGACCAGGCTGAACACAAGGAAAAACTGGTAGAGACGAGAATAGTCGCAAAGACTGATATTAGTATTGTTATAATACCAGAAAGTGGAACATTGGTTCCTGGAATTGAAAACACTCTCTATGTTATGGCAACCTATGCGGATGGCAGCCCTGCAATAACGAAAGTAACCTTAAAGAGTGACAAACTTACATTGAATGGGACAACAGATAATTCTGGAATTGCCGAAATCAAGGTAACCCCAAGAACACTAAACGGAATGACCTTTGATGCTAAAGCGGTTGACGAAAAAGGTGCAGCAGGCGAAATCAGTACATATTTCTCTTATGACAGTAACTTGCCTCACATATTGCTGAGAACGGACAGAGGGCTTTACAAGGTCGGTCAGGCGATGAACCTTACGATTCTTTCTACAAAAAAGAAAGGTGTCGTTTACATTGATATTATCAAGGATAAGCAAACTATGCTTACGAAGACTGTAGAAATAGGAAAGGGGCTTGGAAAAATTCAGATTCCGCTTTCAGCGGATTTGAGTGGAACTATCTGGCTGCATTCATACACCGTTGCTGGAGGCGAAGAGATTATGCGGGATACGAAAGTTGTTTATGTCAATCCTGCAAACGACCTTTCCATAACAATTGTGCCCGATAAGAAAATTTATAAACCTGGTGAAAATGGATTGCTGGAGTTCTATGTAAAGGACAAAAAAGGGCATAGGGTGATTTCTGCTTTGGGCATAAGCATCGTAGATGAAAGTGTTTTTGCTCTAAGTGAAATGCAACCCGGACTTGAAAAGGTGTATTTTACCCTTGAGAAGGAACTGATGGAGCCCAAATATGAGATCCACTACCTTTCTCCGAGAGAGATAGTTAAGTTAGACACAAAAAGGATAGTGGAAGACAGAAAAGATAAGGCTGCAAAAGTGCTTTTTGCCTCTATTTCAGAGCTTTCACCTTTCAATGTGCGTATGGATAATACAAAGGAACTGGATAACAATATTTATAATATGTATTCTGGGAGAATATGGAGTGACCTTTCGCGCATCCGAAATGTAGTTTATAAGTTCTATAATAAGGAAAAACGTTATCCAACAAAAAAAGAAGGGTTGAGGATTCTCATAAGCAAGAATCTTGGCACAAGGGAAGACATACTTGACCCATGGGATAATCACTATGAAGTCATAACGAGCGGTAATGACCTTTCTTATTTTGGCATTTTGAGTTATGGACCGGATAAAAAGAAAGACACGGCAGATGATATTAATACAGAAATGTACGGAAGGGGTTGGGGACTGAATAGGGGAGGACTTATGCTTGACGAAGCTGAGGTTGCAGGTGGCCGCCTGGAGAAAGGAAGGTTTGCAAAAAAGGCAATAATGCCTGCGGCTGCAAGTGCCGATGCAACCAAATCGGAGGCAACAGGTAAAGGCGGAGCAAAACAAGCGCCGCGGATAAGAGAATATTTTCCTGAAACATTCATTTTCGAGCCTGCGCTTATCACAAATAAGAAAGGGGTTGCAACGCTTTCCCTCAAGTGGCCGGATTCCATTACAGAATGGCGAATTTCAACGACTGCTTCTACAGTTCTTGGTGCACTTGGGAGCACAACAAAAGGGATAAAAGTATTTCAGGACTTCTTTGTGGATATTGACCTTCCGGTTTCATTGACACAAAATGATATTATTTCGGTTCCTGTTGCTTTGTATAATTACATCAAGGAGAAACAAACGATAGAACTCAAGCTAAATGAAGAGAAATGGTATGAGCTCCTTGATAAAGGTGAAAAGTCAGTGACGCTAAAAGAAAACGAAGTCTCGGTTGTTTATTTCAGGTTGCGCGCAAAGGAGATTGGCAGGCACAGTTTCACTGTGAAGGCGATTGGAAACAAGATGAGTGATGCAATAAAAAGAGATATAGAGATTGTGCCGGATGGCAAAAAATGTGAGGGAGTTGTGAGTGACAGACTGACAGGAACGGTGACGCACACAATTAGCATTCCTGAGGAATCCATCGACGGCTCCGGAAAAATCTTTGTAAGAGTATTTCCGGGAATGGTCAGCCAGGTTGTCGAGGGAATGGAATCAATGCTTGGAATGCCTTACGGGTGTTTTGAGCAAACTTCGAGTGTAACATATCCAAATATTCTGGTACTCGATTACCTCAGGGGAACAAAAAAGATTACTCCTAAAATCGAGATGAAGGCAGAACAGTACATAAATGTTGGTTACCAGAGGTTAGTTTCCTATGAAGTGCCGGGAGGGGGTTTTGACTGGTTTGGAAATCCTCCTGCTAATAGAATCCTTACTGCATACGGGCTTATGGAATTTTACGATATGGGTAAAGTGTTTGAAACAGACCCCAATATAGTCACGAGAACTCAGAGATGGCTTATCAATCAACAGAACAAAGATGGTTCATGGTCACCGGATGCGTGTTATTTGCATCAGAATAGCTGGAACAGAATACAGAAAAATAGGACTCTTCCCACAGCGTATATTCTATGGTCACTGGCTCTGACAGGATACAAAGGAGCAGAGCTAAAGAAAGCAGCTCTTTATATTACCAATAACCTGGGTAAAGAAGAGGATGCATATATCCTGGCAATATGTGGAAATGCCTTTGTTGCGTATGACCCGGAAGGTGAAATCACTAAAAATATATTCAAGAAACTTCTGGATAAGAAGATAGAGGAAAAGGATGTTGTTTACTGGAAGTCCAATATCCCGACATTCACATATGCAGAAGGAAAAGGTGCCGATATTGAGGCTACTGCCCTTGCAACTTATGCCCTGGTCAGGTATAATATGTATCCAAATGTAGTAAACAAGGCAATTACTTTTCTTCTACAATCAAAGTATGCGGGTGGTAATTGGGGTTCCACTCAGGCAACCGTTCTTGCACTCAAATGTCTGCTTGCTTCATTGAAAGGCAGTGTGGAGAATGTAAATGCCAAGGTTATGGTTTATGTCAATGGAAAATCTGCAGAATCTATTGAATTGGATAAGAATAATGCCGACTTAATGTTCCTTGTTGACCTTTCCGAGAAAACAAGGAAAGGTAATAATGATGTAACAATTACCGTTTCTGGCAAAGGAACTCCTATGTATGAGATTGTATCAAGATACTACATTCCCTGGAAACTGGTGAAGCCGGAGGATAAGAAAGACATTCTTTCAATTCTTGTTGAATACGATAAAACCGAGCTTGAAAAGAATGACATTGTTACCTGTAATGTGAACGTGAAAAACAACATTATAGAATCTGCCAATATGGTAATCGTTGACCTTGGTATTCCTCCGGGATTTTCTGTTCAAACTGAGACCCTGAATAAACTGGTTGGAGAGCAGATAAAGAAGTATAACCTCACCTCACGACAAATCATTCTTTACATCGAAAGAATAAACTCCGGACATCCTCTAAAGTTTTCATACAATCTCAAAGCGAAATTCCCTATCAAAGCAAAAACACCAACATCAAAGGTCTATAAATACTATGAACCAGAGGTGGAGACTGTAGCAGAACCGGTAGAGATTGAGGTGAGAGGGTAACATTCAGGAGCAAGACATCTAATTTCAGTAGGGGCAACCCTTGTCTGTCTATTGAAGTATCGACGCAGGCAAGGGTTTACCCTTTTTCCTAAAAATATCTTGACATAGATGTTCTTTTTGATATAATGTTCTTATGCTAAGCCTAATAGCAAAAGAAACATCAATATACTGAATGGATATGGAAAACTACTCGAAAATAGATGCATTTGTGGACACACTTTCTAATGATCCAAAATTGCAACAGCGGGTTTCTCATATTGAAATAGTTAGAGAAAAGAAAGCGGAGCTTTGTCCATTTCCTTCCGATCTGGATGAAAGGCTTGTTAATGTTTTAAGACAATCGGGCATAGAAGAATTATACAGCCATCAAGCCAAGGCATATTCATTGCTGATGGAAGGAAAGAATATAGTGGTTGTCACACCGACTGCTTCCGGAAAAACACTATGTTATAACATCCCTGTTATTGATTCGATACTTAAGAATAAAAGCGCGAGAGCGTTATACCTTTTCCCAACGAAAGCACTCTCCTATGACCAACTTGAAGGTCTCGGTAATATGCTCGTAATTTTGGAAGAGAAAGATATTAATTCTTTTACCTATGATGGTGATACACCGAAAGATATTCGGAAGACGGTTAGAGAAAAGTCGAAAATTGTTCTTTCAAATCCTGATATGCTTCATAAGGCAATCCTGCCTCACCATACAAAATGGAATAGTTTGTTTTCCAACTTAAAGTATGTCGTAATAGATGAATTGCACAATTACAGAGGTGTTTTCGGAAGTCATGTTGCAAATGTCATCAGAAGACTGAAAAGGATTTCCAGGCACTATGGTTCCAATCCACAGTTCATACTTTCTTCCGCAACCATTGCAAACCCAATGGAGCTTGCAGGAAACTTAATAGAGGAAAAGGTTGATTTGATTGAAGAGAATGGAGCGCCCAATGGGAAAAAGTATTTCATACTCTGGAATCCTCCTATGGTTGATAAAGCATTAGGAATACGGAAAAATTACATTTCTGAGGCACAATTGGCAACAGAGAAATTGTTTGAGGAAAGAGTGCAGGTAATTCTGTTCGCCCGCAGCAGACTGAATGTGGAAATTTTGACTTCACGATTGAGAGAGAAATACGAGAAGAATCCAAAGATGCTTGGAAAAATAAGAGGATACAGAGGTGGATACCTGCCGAACGAGAGAAGGCAAATAGAGAGAGATTTAAGGAGTGGAGAAGCAAAGATTGTTGTCAGCACAAATGCGCTTGAGCTTGGAATTGATATAGGCTCTCTTGATGGTGCTGTTCTTGCCGGTTATCCCGGTTCCATTGCAAGCATGTGGCAGCAGGCTGGAAGAGCAGGAAGGAAAGAGAAATCTTCAATAGCAATACTGGTTGCGAGTTCACAGCCTATGGACCAATTTCTTATTAATCATCCTCAATATCTTTTTGGAAAGTCTCCGGAGAAAGGGTTGATAAACCCCGATAATCTTCTAATTCTTCTTGCGCATATAAAATGTGCGGCATTTGAACTCCCTTTCCGTGATGGAGAGCATTTCGGTGGGGAACCACTCACGGAATTTCTTTCCTACCTGGAGGACAAGGGGGTTCTTCACCAAAGTGAGGGGCAATGGTTCTGGACAGAGGATTCATATCCCGCTGACACATTCGGTTTGAGGAATATTCCAAGCGAGAATTTCGTAGTGGTTGACAGGACAGGTGGCAAAGCGAGGAGCATAGGAGAAGTAGATTACAGTTCGGCACCAATGTTGCTGCATGATAAGGCAATTTACATTCACGGAGGGGAGCAGTATCATGTGGACAATTTGGATTTCACGGAGAGGAAGGCATATGTCAGGAAGGTTCTGGTGAACTACTACACAGATGCAATTGAATATACAAAAGTAAAAGTCATCGATGAATCCGATAGCAAAATTGAAGCGAGTTGGGGAGAGGTTAGTGTTACAAAAAGGGTTGTGGGATATAAAAAGGTAAAACTTACAACATTTGAGAATATTGGATTTGGAGATGTCAATTTGCCGGAAAATGAGATGCACACAACCTGTTACTGGTTTACCCTGGAGAAAAAGAAGCTTGAGAATTTGGGATTTACCGACGAAGCAATAATTTATGGCCTATATGGAGTTGCCCACATAGTTGGGAATATTGCTCCTCTTTTTCTTCTCTGTTCAAGAATGGACATTGGAGTTCATATTGGTGACAGAGAAGGAACCTGGGCAAGCAAGGGAGAACTAAGGAATAAGGATACGGAAATGATGGATGAACTTAAGAACAAACTTTTTTCTCCAACCGTATTTGTATACGAGAACTATCCCGGTGGCGTGGGTTTTGCATACGAACTTTTCAACATTCATGCGGAGCTACTCAGAAAGGCAAGGGATGAGATTATTGACTGTCAATGCACGGCAGGTTGTCCTTCCTGTGTCGGCCCGTCTATTAGGACAGACACAAATGTAAAGGAAGTTGCATTGCGGATTCTTGATACAATACTTAACTTAAATTCAAGGACTTAACAGAGAGAAAAAGGACATCTCTGTGGTTCCCCCGTGAAATACAATTATCTACAGAGCATTTTCCTATTTCACAGGGTGAATCCGTGGTAAATTGTTTTCTAGTACCAACTTTTAACAAAGGAAATTGCTATGGATGAAAAGGATGAAATAACCAAACAGTTAATCACTTTTCCTGAATTAGTGAGGAGAAATGCCGAAAAGTACGGTGAAAGGGTTGTTTTCCAGATGAAGAGAGAAGGCATTTTTGAGACATTTACTTACAGGAAAGTTTACGAGATGGTAAGGTCAATTGCAGCTGCACTTATGTCCATTGGAGTTCGGAAGGGTGAGAGAACTGGTGTTATTGGCGAGAATCGACCCGAGTGGCCCACAAGTTATCTATCTATTGTTTATGCAGGAGGAACGATTGTGCCAATTGACCCGCAACTTAAGCATAAGGAAATTGGGCATATTTTAAAACTATCCGGGACGAAAGTCGTTTTTTCAAGTAAGAAGCTTCTTCCTGTTCTGCTGGAGTGCAGAGAAAATACAGGATTGCCCGAAACAATAATACTTATGGGAAAATCTTCTTCGAAAGAATTCGTTGTGATGGATGATTTTATTAAGAAAGGGCAAGAGCTTTTGAGCAAAGGTTCATTTGTTCCAGAGGACAGCGAAAAAGAACTTGACGATTTGCTGGCAATTATTTTCACTTCTGGAACCACTGGAAAATCAAAAGGGGTTATGTTAACTCAAAGAAACATAATGTTTGACGCAATAGCATCAAGTAAAGTAATCCGGGTTATAGAGGGTGACAATTTTATGTCCGTTCTTCCTCTGCATCATACGTTTGAAGCAACTGCCGGATTCGTTCTTCCGTTTTATATGGGAGTTACGATTACTTATGCCAGAAGCCTAAAATCAAGAGAAATAATCGAAGACATAAAAGATTCACAAGCAACGCTCTTGCTGGGAGTTCCACTCCTCTTCGAAAAAATGCTCAAAGGTTTGCGTAAGGGCATTTCTGAACAAAAAGGAATTATCAAAGCATTAGTGGGAACAAATCTTGCAATCGTTCGTGGATTAAAAAAACTGTTCAAGGTGGATGTGGGACATGCACTTTTCAGTAGTGTGAGAAACAAAACAGGACTTGGTTCGTTACGATTGTTCGTTGCAGGTGGAGCTGCGTTACCTTTTTGGGTATCAAAAGGATTCAAGGAGCTGGGATTTAACATTATTCAAGGGTATGGTTTAACAGAGACATCACCTGTAACGAATGTAAATCCTTTAGACAAAGTCAAACCTACTTCAATTGGGCCACCAATCCCTGGAATAGAAGTTAGAATTGCAGATGCTGATAAGATGGGTGTTGGAGAAATTGCGGTCAAGGGTCCAATAGTGATGAAGGGCTACTACAAGGACAAGGAGGAGACGAATAAGGTTAATAGGGGTGGTTGGTTTTACACCGGGGACTATGGCAGGACAGATAATGACAATTATTTCTATGTAACGGGACGGAAAAAAAGCGTAATTGTTTCATATGCAGGTAAGAATATTTATCCCGAAGAAGTGGAAGGTGAGCTTCTTACAAGTGATTTTATTGAAGAAGCGCTTGTTGTTGGAAGGATTAATGGCGCAACAAAAAGAGAAGAGGTTCACGCAATTATATACCCAAATTGGGAAGAACTTGACAAATTTACAGAACTAAAGGGGATTGAACAAACAGGAAAGTGGATGGAGGAATTTTTCACAGAGGAGATAGGAAAACACTGTAAGGACCTTGCCGATTACAAAAGGGCAAAATCGTTCTCCATAAGGGAAGAAGAGTTTCCAAAGACAACGACAAGAAAGATTAAAAGATTTCTGTTTCAAGGAGATGCAATAGAAACAGACAAGTGAAAGCAGCCCACTGAATCCTGACCTGAGTCAATGTGAAGAATCACTATATGTTAATTTTCCTTGACTTTGTATAGTGGCATCAAATCTGGGGTCAGACTAAGAAATAAGAGATAGATTGCAAAGCCTTTTCATTTCCATCTCAGCTTCTCAATATATTTATAGAGTTCCTTTTCCGTTAATTTCCTCTCTATATAACCTAATGAACCCGGTTCCCTATTTAAAAACCTGGCTATATGTCTTTTCTTTTCGTCAGTATATAAAACACATAAACGAGTAAATAAACACCTCGCCTTTACTATTTCACGATGCTTGCTCTTCCCTGTTAGCTCCTCTCTTGTAACTCCGGTAACTCCTTCCACCTTCTTTAGAATCTCTGCTAACGTTTTATCTTTTACGATACCATCCGTTATTTTAGAATCCTGTCTCACCTTCATCATCACTTCCTTATAAAAATCGTTATCCCCTAATATCCGCTGATCCCTGAGTTTGTAATATTCTTTTATCTCACCTTCGTCTAAACCCTCTTCTATAAATTTCCTGTATAACTCTATTGCCCTCTTCCTTTTCCTGGAAAATTGACTCAATACAAAGTCTGTATCTACTATCTTACTCTGCTCAAGTCCAAGATATGTTTTGTGACTACTCCACTTATAATCCGCAGGATCTTTTACTATTCCCGCTCGTACACAATTTATGTGTATGTAACGAATCAGCACAAGAAGATATTCACCCCTGTCACACAATATTGCTTTATATCTACCTTGAAACAGATGACCAACCAATCCATATTTCCTGTTATGCCACTGCGCTTGAGACTGCAATAATCCCTGCATTATCTTCGATAAAGGAACCCGACCTGTCTCTATCAAAAAATGAATGTGATTGTCCATTAAACTATAGGCGTATACGATAAAATTATACCGCTCTTTATATTCTAACAACTTATCCAAAAATTTTCCTCTATCCACATTATCAAAAAATATCGTCTCTTTCCTGTTACCTCTTGTGATAACATGATACAATGCTCCGGAATATTCTATCCTCGGTTTCCTTGCCATTTTGCTATTCTAACACGCTGTGCTGCATCTGTCAATACCTATCTCTTATTTCTTAGTCTGACCCCATTTTCGTGAACCATTTGTCAGGATACATAGATTCACCTGTTTGTTTCTTCACCTCTTGTTCCCACATTTCCATATCTTCTATCGCCCTCTTGAGTGGTTCTATTGCTCTTTCATCACCAATCTCTGCTAAAGCTTTTGCAGCATAACCTGAATTAAGTGCAGGTTCATTAGAGGGACCCCTTTCCTTTAGTATCTTAATTAATGTGTCAACGGCTCTTCTATCACCAATATCGCCTAAGGCAAGAATTACAGCCATTCTTTCATATGCGTTCTTATCATTAAGTCTTGCAAGCAAGGGTTCAACTGCCCTTCTGTCTTCAATTAGTCCGAGAGCCTTGCAAGCCTGTAACCTTATATTATCATACTCATCATTCATTAATTCTAACAATGGAAGCACAGCTTGTTCTCCTCCAAGCTTGAGGGCGGCTGTTGCGGTAGCCCGGATACTGATATTTGGGTCATTTTTTGCTATCTCTACAATTTCATCCACTGGCAAATCTACAATTTTACGCCCAGCTAATGCCCATATTCCATGGACTACACCTCTTCGTATCTTTGATTCACTGTTGCTGAGTGCTTCAAGGAGAACGCGAAGAACCCTAGGTCTTCCAATTTTCCCAAGCGCATAAAGTGCACCATATCTGATGCCCGGAGTTTCAGATTCATCCCGATACAATTCTATGAGCGGTTCTATAGTTTTCTCGTCTTGTATACTTATCAATAAACTTATACAATAGTGTCTAAAGTGTTCATTTAATTTCTTTGCTTTGATTGTTCGTACCAAAACAGGTGTAGCTAACTTCCCTAACTTCAATAATCGATTTCTTGCTCTCGCTCCTTCCTCGTATACCTTTTCAGATTCTTCGAAAGATTTAGTTTCCTTACCTCCCTCCATTACTTCCTTAAAATCCTGTAAAGCCTGCTCAGCCTCCTTCTCTCCTTTTCCACCCTGATTTGCTTGAGTAAAACTATTACCAACAAAAACCAATTGAACCAACAAAACTAATGAAACCAATCCAACCAATAAAACTCCCTTTCTCATTCTTCCTCCTTCTTTAATCACAGATTTCCACAAGATTTTGCTTCTTTTAAGTTCCTGTGACGAAAACATTTGCTCTTCTGTGATAATCTTGTGTAATCTCGTGGTTCAATTGTTTTTCTCCTGTCTTTTTGTCTATCAGAATACACTTTATTATATTTATGAGTTTCTGTCAAGAACATTATCGCAAATTTCACAAAAACAGTCGTTTCTGACTTGTCTAAATTCCAATTTCTTGCCAGACCCCGGTTGTTGGGCGTTCTTTTCCCTTGACTTTGCAAAATATCTATGATAGGTTGAGCAGGGTTATGGATAGGAAAAAGCTGCGAATAGGACTTGTAAGCGATGCATATTATCCGCATGTTGGGGGCATTCAGGAACATATATATCATCTTGGAATTGAACTAAAGAAAAGGGGTCATTATGTTAAGGTTATCACAGGTTCTGCTGGGGATGACAGCGCACCGGAAGGAATAGATGTAATAAGAATTGGGAGGATTTTTCAGTTTCCGGTAAATAAATCTTTTTCAAAAGCCTCAATTGGCTATGAAATTGTTGGCAAACTAAGAAGAGTTCTTAAGATAGAGGCCTTTGACATAGTGCATGTTCATGGAGCATTAGTTCCATTCCTTCCTCTTTATTCTCATATTCTTTCAGATGCTACGAATATTCACACATTTCATGCCGCATTTGAAAACAGTTTGGGTTACGACATATTCAAGAAGCTTCTGCAGAGAATTATGAAAAATATAGATGGTAGCATTGCTGTTTCAGAGACTGCGAAAAAAAGTATCTCACATTATTTTCCTGATAATTATACTATAATACCTAATGGTATCGACACAAAGAGATTTTCGCCGAACAAGGAAATACTAAGGAAATTTCAGGGATTCGCCCCTATAATACTTTTCGTGGGAAGATTCGAACCAAGAAAAGGTCTCAAATACTTATTCCAGGCATTTAATCAAATAGTAAAGAAACTGCCAAAGGCTGGTCTTGTTGTGGTTGGAGAAGGCAGATTGAAAGAATACTACAAGAGTTTTTTAAGTAAAACTGCATTAAAGAATGTTCTTTTTGAAGGAAAGGTATCAATGGAAAAATTACCTCGCTATTTTTCAACCTGCGATGTTTTTTGCTCGCCTGCCTATACGGGAGAATCATTTGGAATAATTCTTCTTGAAGCACTTGCTTCAGGCAAACCTGTGATTGCATCCAACATTTCCGGATATATGACCGTCATAGAAAGTGGTTTCAATGGTGTTCTTGTATCTCCCAAAGAGCCCGATGCAATAACGCAGGGAATCCTGAGGATAGTAAAGGATGATGATTTCAAAGGACATCTCATAGAAAATGGTTTGAAATCAGTCGAGAAATATGCCTGGGAAAATATATCTCGGATGGTCGAAAACTTTTATTATAAGACAATAAGAAAGAAAAGAAACAAGAATAATGAACATATTTGATAATGTACCAATTCTTGCATATCACAAAGTTGACGATAGCTTTGAATGGGGTGTAACCCGGGTTTCTCGAGGAAGGTTTTCGGAACAAATGCGTTTTCTTGCAAGGGAACATTTCGAAGGTATGACCTTAAGCAAGTTGGCAGAAAAAAGTAGAGTGGGGAAGAGGGTAGTAATAACTTTCGACGATGCTTACAAAAGTATTATTGACAATGCACTTCCTGTAATGGCCAAACATTCTTTCAACGCTACTGTCTTTGTTGTTACAAGATATGTTGGTAGGAAAAACACCTGGGATGTAAATCTTGGTAGAAACTTTTATCATATGAATTGGCAGAATTTGAAAGACCTAACTCGTGCTGGTTTTGAGATAGGTTCGCATACGCATACACATCCGGACCTTACAAGAATTACGGATACTGAGATTAGAAGAGAACTATCGATATCCAAGGAAATTCTTGAAGATAAATTAGCCGAAGAGGTAAGTTTTGTTTCGTATCCATTCGGAAGATATTCGGATAGGGTCAAAGAGATTGCAATAGACTGTGGTTACAAAGGTGGTGTGTGTCTTTCTCACCCATTTAGAAAAAGGAGTGACGTTTTCGCAATTGACAGACAAGGAGTTTATATATTTGATACAATACATGATTTCAGAGCGAAAATACTGGATTACGGAAAGAGAGCCTATTTCCTGGAACATATAAAGGGAAGGAGTATAAATTTTTTTGCCGGTGCAACGTATCCACTGAAAAGGCTGCAGCATAGCTTTAGGAGTACGTAAGGTAAGTAAGTCAATGGAAAACGAGAAGTTGAAAATAGATAGGCGATTACAGCCGGCTGATTTATTTTTTTTGATAAGACCACCGATGCTTGTTCCAGTATGGACTTTTTTCCTTGCAGGCTACTGGAGAGCGATGGGTGTTTCGGTAAAATTAATCCCTGAATTCATTAAGAATTCGATAATTCTTTCCCGCAATTTTTGGCTTTCCTTTATTGCATATTCTCTTCTGCTTGGGTCTATTTATGTTGTCAATCAAATCGTCGACAGGAAATCGGATAAGAAAAACAAAAAACTTTTCTTAATACCTCTTGATATTGTTTCTGTAAAACTTGCAGTAGCTGTTACAGTTGTTCTTATCATTGTTTCATTTGGGCTAACCTTCAAATTTGGGATTCTTTATACTGTTTTTCTGCTAATTTCGCTTGTTATTGGTCTATTATATTCATTTCCACCTTTCAGATTAAAAGGAAGACCTATCGTGGACATTGTTTCGAACGCAGCGGGTTATGGGATTCTTGCTTTTGGAGTCGGATGGCTTACTGCTGCAGGTTTCAATTCGAAGATGTTTGTTTTTTGTATACCTTATTTTTTTGCAACTGCATCCATCTTCGCTGTATCTACAATACTCGATATAGAAGGGGACAGAGAGGATGGTGCAATTACAACTGCGGTAAAATTTGGCAAGAATTCTGCACTTTTCATAAGTATTGTAACCCTTCTTATGTCGTTGATTTCTGCATTTTGGACGAGAGATTTACTCATAATTATAACATCACTGATTTCCTTTCCTTTACTTATCAAGGCATTTGCTGGCAAAAGGAGAGAATTCATAACACTCTATATGAGAGGTGGCTCATACATATTGGTTGTTCTTATTGGCGTGCTTTTTCCATGGTATTTTCTTCTGCTTGTTTTTATCCTTCTCGTTTCGAAGCATTACTATAAACACAGATTTGGCATTAAATATCCGGAACTCTTAGAAAAGGAGAATTAGGCTCTTGTACTCTCTTTTGTTCTTAATCTTGGTTTCATTCCTGCAACAGGATAGCCTTGACTGCTACATTCATAAGGCTATGGATGCACTTTATGTTGAAGATTATGATAGTGCAGAATGCTATGCAAGTAAAGCAATTGACTTCGACACAACAAATCCGTTAGGCTACTTTGCTTATACCGCAATTTTCCGATTATATTCCTCTGATTTTGTGACGGATTCTCTTGTTGATAGTTTTTTCTTGTTTGCGGGACGCACACTTGACAAAGCGAATTTGAGGATAAAGGAGAGCAAAAATGATGGTTGGGCTCACTTTTTTGTTGCAGGGATAAATATGTACTACTCATCCTATTATATAGAAAAAGGGAGTTTTCTGAGAGCTCTCGGATTTGCGGAGAAATCTGTAATGGAAATTGATAAGTGCCTGGATTTGAATCCCGAGATTTATGATGCTTATCTTCTTAAGGGAAGTTATGAATATCTTAAAGGTTCTTTCCCACTCTGGGGTAAGTATAAGGACAAAGGGATAGAGAATGTGAAAATCGCATCTCTAAAAGGCAAGTATTTCCGTTCTATGGCAAAGAATATTCTCTGTATCTTACTGCAAAGAGAAGGAAGATTCGATGAGGCAATAGATTTCGCAACCGAACTTACGGAATCATATCCTAAAAGTAGGACTTTCTTATGGACGCTTAGCAAAGCATACTTTGAAAAAGGGGATTGGGAAGATGCAATTCCGAATTACGAGCGTCTCCTTGAGAACATACTCAATGAACAACCGAATAACATTTACAGCATCGTGCAGACAGAGCTATCACTCGCTAATTGCTATTATCATACAGAGGATTATGAAAAAACAGTCAAATTCTGTGAGGATATTTTTGAAATTGTCGAGAAGGACGATAGAACAAAGGATATGATGAAGGAAGCAAAGAAACTCTATAATTATGCGAAAGAGAAAATATATCGTTTAGATCGTTGAGAGCGTTTTGTTCGTTAACGATTAAACGATAATAACGCAAGTAACGCTCCAAACGAGTTAAACCATCACGAATATGATTGATATTTTCATAATTATTGTTACATATAACAGCGCAGAAGATATTAAAGCATGTCTTGATTCTGTTCTCGGTGAAACAGGAACGAGGAAAGAGGTCATAGTGGTTGACAATGCTTCTTGTGATGAGACTGTAAATATTCTTCATCAATACAGCAGTCGGATTAAGATAATATACAGCACGAGAAACCTTGGTTATGCAAAGGCAAACAATGCAGGTTTCAAAAAAGCAAACGGCAAGTATATCTTTCTTCTGAATCCTGATGCAATTGTGAACTATGGTGCCCTTGGAAAGATGTTTGCTTTTATGGAAAGGAATAAAGAGATTATCGCCCTTGGACCATTGGTTTTGAATCCTGATGGTTCAATTCAACTGTCGGTAAGAAGATTCCCGGATTATACCATTCTCTTTCTTGAACTCACCGGATTATCAAGGATTTTTCCCTCGTCGGCAATTTTTAACAGATGGAAAATGCCTGGTTTCGATTCCACAGAGATTCAAGAAGTTGAGCAGCCGATGGCATCGGCACTTTTGTTAAGAAAATCTTTTTTTAATAAGGAAATTATGGATGAAGGATTCTCTATGTTCTTCAATGATGTTGATCTTTGTTTTAGAATTTATAAAGAAGGCGGAAAAATTGTTTTCCTTCCATCAGCTTCCGTTGTCCACAAAAGAGGAAGAAGTACAGGAATGGCAAAGGAGAGGATGATACCTCTTCATACAAAAGGACTATTGAGATTTCTTTGGAAACACAGAAAGACCCTCGGAAATAGGATTCTCTTTTTCCTTTTCTTGCCCTGGGTTATGCTTAATACGGTAACAAGAATTCTCTTACTCAGATTTTGGAGCAAGGATTTTTGAGATTTTTTCCCACCATTTCTACGCACTTTTTATGTCATTGCGAGTATTCAGATGGAGCTTGCCCTGAGCGAAGTCGAAGGGAAGCAATCCCATAGTTTCTGTCGTTAGGTATTCGTAATTGGTGCAATTTCGCAATTTCCATTTTCTTAATTTCTGATTTCAATTAAGGCCGATTTTCCTTGACTTTATCTCTGATTCTTTATATCATTAGTTAATAAAATGAAAGACTATGAAATCAAAATGTTTGACAGACAGTCTGAAACGGACTTGCAGTATATACAGGAGCTATTGGGCCATAAGAGCAGCAAAACCACAGAAATATATACGCATGTAAGCAAGAGAGACCTGGGAAAGATAGTAAGCCCGTTGGATAAGATGGAGGTAGGAGATGGTATCGGAAAATCTTAACACGTATGGGAGGTATATATGCTAAAAAATATTAATAAATTGATATTTTGGACACCAAGAATATTATCAATAATACTTATCGGTTTCTTAGTCGTATTTTCTTTTGATGTATTTGAGATGAAACTAAGTTTTTGGCAAACAGCGGGGGCATTATTTATGCATAATCTCCCATCGCTTATTTTATTAGTAGTCTTAATAATATCATGGAAACATGAGATTGTTGGTGCAATTACTTTTCTTTTAGCTGGATTGTTTTATATTTTGTTATTATTAATGAGGGGCTGGTATCATTGGTCTGGATTATTACTAATTGCTTTACCCGCATTTTTAATTGGAACTTTATTTCTGATTGGCTGGTTTAAAAAGAGAAAAATAATACGAACCGGCTAAACTCAAAAATTTCCCTTCGGGACGTTGCACTAAATTTTTGTCCTTCGGAGAATATAATAAGGATTATGAGGTTACGAAGTCTTGCAGACTTCTCCACCCAAATCGTGCTACGCACGACTTCTCATAATCCTAACGTTATATTCAATCGCTCAGGGGCGATAATAAATTTTTACTTGTAATACTTTGATGGAAAAAATGTCAAAAACGTTGTATAACCAAAGGCTTGATTATTTGTTGAAAGGTGCCACGGGTAAATTATTGAAGAGTGATGGATTTAAAAAAGGTGGACGAAATTTTTCCCGTAGTCTACCAGAGGGTTGGTAGGTTTTGAACTTTCAAAGTGATAAGTGGAATACTTCAGAAGAAGGCAGGTTTACAATAAATGTTGCCATTGATTTTATTACTTCTGAAAAAGAATCTAGAAAAAAATGTCCATTGGAATGGGAATGTCAGTTTAGGGAAAGAATTGGTATCTTAATGGGGATTGGTGATAAATGGTGAGATATAGACAAAAATACTAATGTTGACGAATTGTCCCAAGAAATCGCCATGATTATTCAAGATTATGTAATTCCATTTTTTCAAGATTTTACTTCGGAAACTCAGTTAATCAAAGTATTAAAAAATAATCCTGGAAAATTTCATAATCTATGGATTACACGAGAACTCTTAATTCTATGTAAAAATCATGGTTTGATTGAACTTGGACATAAAATAATTGATGAAAATAAGAAGCATGCTGATAAATATAAGCGACCAGAAGAGATTTGTCAAAACCTCGAGGAATTAAGGAACATATATCTAGAGTAATACGCGCCCCTTCGCGACTCTTCGTCGCTAACACTCCTCGTCCTCACTTCGTTCGGAGAATATAACACACGGATAAAAGGAAAAATCGGGGATTTTTCCCAAATTCCGCTTTCAGCGGAACTTCTTTTATCCGTCTTCCGTTATCGGAAATGGCTTTTAAGTTGAAGAGGTAATTAAGTAGGAGGTTATAAAGATGAAAGTTAATAAAGAAGAGATAGGGAAATATCTCAATAGGTGGCAGGATATCTTAAGATTAAGGGATTGGGATATAGTGATCAAAATAGTTAAAACCAGATGGAGAAAATCTGGGGACATAAAAATCGATTTGGAGGATAAGAAAGCAACCCTTTTAATAAACCATACTCCTAAGTGTACGAATCTTGAAGAGTTGGTGATTCACGAATTGCTCCATCTGAAGTTATATGGGATGGACCAGATGATCGAAGATCTCTTAGCTATTGTTTACGGTGAGAAAGATAATGACCCAAAACGGGAATTTGCATACACACAATTTATGCTACTTTTGGAATCTACTGTTGAAGATTTAACTAAGGGCTATTTAACAGCTATCAAGAGTCAAAAATCACTATCCTTTGGTCGCTTACAAAAGGCTATTGATGAGGAACTTGGGAATAATGGAAAAGAGTGACAATTCTATACGCCATATCTTTTGGTGTTTCGGGAATGCAATTCCCGAAACGAAATCTGCCAATTCCACTATGCATATTAATGGAGCACTATTGCATAGTGCTACCATTTAAGCTTCTTGTATGGTCTGAATTTCCCAATTTCTGATTTTTCTTCTTGACTTTGTCTCTAATTCTTTATATCATTGGCAAATAGAATGAAAGATTATAAGACCAAATGGTTGACAGGCAGTTTGAAACGAACTTGCAGTATGTACAGGAGCTATTGGGTCATAAGAGCAGCAAAACCACAGAAATATATACGCATGTAAGCAAGAGAGACCTGGGAAAGATAGTAAGCCCGTTGGATAAGATGGAGGCAGGAGATTGTATCGGAAAATCTTAACACCTATGGGAGGTATATACGAACCTGGTTCAGATATACCGCCATTTCAGGAGTATATACGAACCTATTTCGTATATACGGAGTTACACGCAATCGGCTTCGGGACGTCACGAATATATGAAAGGAAGTGATAAAAAATGAGCAAGAAAAATATAATAATGATATCAATCCACGGTGACCCTGCAACAGAAATTGGATCAGAGGAGCAGGGTGGGCAACCTATATATATAAAAGACATATGTAGATTGCTATCTAAAGATTATCGAATAGATATTTTCACAAGAAGGAAAAATAAATCTGAAGAGGAAATTGTAGAGTTATTTCCTGATGTTAATGTTATCCGAATAGAAGCAGGGCCTCTTGAATTTATTCCAAAAGAGAAAATTTATCTGCATCTAAACGAGTTTTTCATGAATATTACCCGATGGGTAGAAAAGAATAAAAAAAGTTATTCATTGGTACACTCGCATTACTGGTATTCTGGCAGTGTAGCGCTTAAATTAAAAGATTATTTAGAAATTCCGATGGTGCATAATTGTCATTCTCTTGGGAAAGTAAAGTATGATGTTCTAGAGGGAGAGAAACCACCATTTGCAGATATGAGATTATTAGAAGAAGAATTGATTTTAAGGAGAGCTAATGCTGTAATTGCATCAACACCCCAGGAGGTAAAGAATATTTTGGATCTTTACAATGTCACAGGAGAAAATATTGATTTGATTCGGGCTGGAGTGGATGGAAGATTATTCAAACCTATTGAAAAAACAGAAGCAATAAAAGAGACGGGTTTAGACTTTGAAAAAACCATTTTATTTGTAGGCAGAGTAACCAAAGCAAAAGGATTAAGAATACTGATTAAAGCCCTCAAAAAGTTGAAAACAGATTTTAATAAAGAATTAAAACTTTTCATAGTGGGCGGGGATATTTCTGGTGTTATGCATTCGGAAACAGAGAGCAGAGAAAAAAAATACATAAAAAAACAAATAAACGAACTAAATTTATCTGATGATGTTATTTTTTTAGGACCTGTAGAAAGAGAGAAACTTCCATATTATTATTCGCTTGCAGACATTTGTGTAATCCCTTCTTTATACGAATCATTCGGACTCGTGGCAGTGGAAGCTATGGCTTGCGGTACTCCAGTGATAGCCTCAAAAACAGGCGGTCTTGTACATACAGTAAAAAACGGTTATTCGGGCCTGCATTTTGTACCCGGAAGATCTGATCATTTAGCTAAAAAAATATTAGGGATTATTACAGATTCCGAAAAATTAAGAGAAATGGGAATAAATGCTCGTATAAGAGCATCTATAGAATTTGGATTAGAAAGGACTGTTAGGCAAATAAAAGAGTTGTATGTGTCTTTGATTTTCTGAGGGACAATGATGAAATACGTACTCACCTGTGATTTAGATGATACATTAATTGGAGATAAAGAGGGAATTGCGGTATTTAATGAACTAATGTTGTCTAAAAAGAAAAAATTCTATTTAGTCTACTCAAGTGGGAGATTTAAGAAATCTATAATATCTCTAATAGAAGGCGAAAAATTAATACAACCAGACTGTATAATTTCAAATGTCGGTACGGAAATATACTATACTCCCGATTGGAACGTAGATGAAAAATGGAAAGAAACAATTGGCAAAAATTGGGCTAAGACTAAACAGAGAATTATTTCGATTCTTGATAAATTCGATTTACAACCTCAACCTTACGAAAAAAGATTTGTGATACCATATTATATTGAAAATAGAACTGTAGTAAGAGAAATAAAAGAGATATTGCGAGTATGCGAGGTTAAGGTCATATACACTAAAAAAAGATGTTTGGATATCATTCCGAAAAATGCTGGAAAAGGAAATGCGGTGGAGTATATTGGAAATAAAATGATTTTGCCAACAATTTGTTGTGGGGACTCTGAGAATGATGTTGATATGTTAGAAAAGAGCAAATACGGAATATTGGTCTGGAATGCATCTACTAATTTAAAAAATGCGTTGGCAAACCGTTCCAATATTTATATAGCTAAATCCTGCTATGCAAAAGGGGTAATTGAGGGGTTAAAATTTTATCACATAATTTGATGAACATACTTGAGAAAGTCATCATAGCTATAAAATCAAGCGTCCCTTCGCCGACAGCGTATAACACGGTCTATGCGGTTTGCTACGCTCACCCAAATGCTCGGCTCCACCTCGCACTTCGCATACACCGGAACCGTTATATGAAACGGTGGCTTTAACTAAGATAAAACCTTTTGAGGATATAGAATGAAAACACTACATAAAATAATAATTGGTGATTCAAGGCAGATGAATGAGGCTTCTGATGAATCGGTCCATCTCATTATTACCTCTCCTCCCTATTGGCAGTTAAAAGATTATGGTAATGGGAAACAGATAGGTTTCAAAAAATAGGAAAAATAGGGACAGCGACCAATTTTTGTTGACACAGTGATATATATTTGATAAGATGTATTAGTATGCCACGAATAGCAAGGGTTGTAGTTCCGGGTATTCCTCACCATATTACTCAAAGAGGCAACTATCATTTGGAAGTTAGTCTTTTTTAAAGAGTATAGAAAAACAACTGGGTCGGAGTTTGCTTCCACAACCAAGAGGAAGGTTAAGAAAGAGAAAATAAATGGTCGCTGTCTCTCTTTTGCCTTTAAGGAAGATTTGAATGTTAAAGAATCTATTTTTCAGTTTTCACCCTGACCCACTTTTACCCCAAACAAATTTTCCTTGACTTTATCTCTGATTCTTTATATCATTAGTTAATAAAATGAAAGACTATGAAATCAAAATAAATATTGTGCAGGTTATTTGTCCATTGGATGATATAAAAAGGGGATAATGGCAAGAAGGAAGAATTATTTTATGATATACTGCGGAAGGTATACTAAAACTATATCATATATACCATATGATTATAATTATATGCAAACTTGTTCATATATACAAAGATGAACAATATTAAACAGGAGGTGAAGATATGAAGTTTACCCTAACAGATTATATTAACTCGGCTTTGGCATGTGCTGAATATGACAAATTAGAGGATGGCTCATTTATGGGGCGAGTCCCAAAATGTAAAGGAGTAATTGCATTTGCGAAATCCTTACGAGAATGTGAGGATGAATTAAGGTCAACATTGGAGGACTGGATTCTTGTAGGGATTAAATTAGGACATCATCTACCAGTAATTAATGAAATAAACCTCAATAGGAAACCGTCTTGTGAGTCAATGGTTACCATGTAAACGAAGGGATTTCATTCGTAAGTTACATACGCTTGGATTTAATGGCCCTTTTATTGGTAGAAGACATCATTTTATGGTATACAAAGAGCACCGTCTTGCTATTCCATTAAACCGTGAATACTCTATACCACAACTAAAGATGATGATTCAAGAAGTTGAATCTATTCTTGACCGTAAAATTACAGTTGATGAATGGAATAATATTAAATAAAATTTTACAATCACACTTTGATACATATTAGAGTTTTTTTTGACCCCCTAAAAAGATGTTAATTTCTTGATATCAAATTTCCTTTGGTATTTCGGGAATGTAATTCCCGAAACTAAATCTGCCAATTTCGCTGAACATATTAAAGCCTTCGTGTATGGTCTCTGGAATGATATCCGACACTGTCAGATATAAATGAGTTATGCGCAATTCTTTGCATAAAGAACAAAAAGGATGCGGAAACATATAAAAAGAAATATTAAAATATCAGGAGAGCAATGAATGAGAATAGGAGATTGCTTCCCTTCGACTTCGCTCAGGGCAAGCTCCATCTGAATACCCGCAATGACACTTTTGGGAAATACAGAAAGGTTAACTGGACATTCATGAATTTGAAACTATGATATATATGCTAACAGGCAATTGGCTTTTAACAGAATTAGCTTAGCCACTCAAAATGGGAATGAGCTTTAGATAACTTCGTTCAATGCGTTTGTTGCATTTTCAAGTTCTTCAAAAGTGATTATTAGTGGCGGAAGAAGTCTGATTATATTTTTTCTGATACTGTTTACTAAATAGCCTCTTGCAAAAAGAAGTTCCTTCACTTCGTCTGCTTTTTCTTTGTGTAACTGGATGGCTATGAATAACCCCTTCTGTCTTATTTCCTTTATTCTTGGGTTAGTCCGTAGTTTAGGAATTAGCACATCCTTTAAGAGTTTATCCAGATTTTTTACATGTTCTGAGAGTTCTTCTTTTATTTTCTTGAGGACTACTTTTGCCAATCGCAGAGCAAGGTAATTCCCTCCCATTGTAGTTCCGTGGTCACCTGGTTTTATGCAATCCGCAATCTTGTCCTTGAGGAGTATCGCTCCAAGAGGGATGCCACCGCCAAGTCCTTTTGCCAGAGTAACAATATCAGGTTTCAGTCCGAACAGAGAAGAGGCAAGAAATTCACCGGTTCTACCAAGACCTGATTGAATTTCATCTACGATTAGTCCAAACCCATATTCGGTATGTAGTTCTCTTAATGTGTTGTAAAACTCCTGGCTTGCTATTTGAACGCCTGCTGCTCCCTCTATAGGCTCAATTATCACAAAATCACATTCCTTTTCTACTTCTTGAGTAAGTTGTTTTGCATCGCCAAATGGAAGAAAAGCAACATTTGTGTTGAGTTTCGGAAACTCTTGATGTGCAAATAGTCCAGTTACGCTTAAAGAGCCGAGTGTTCTGCCGTGAAAAGAGTTCCTAAAGGCAATAATCCTGTTCTTAATGTTTCCCTTAGCTTTAAGCCATAGCCACATAAATTTTATTGCTCCCTCAACAGACTCTGTTCCACTGTTAGTAAAAAAGACTTTATCAAATCCTGTTATCCTTGCCAGGTCAGCTGCAACTTCTTCTTTTAAAGGATGTTCTAAGAGAGAAGAAAGATGTATTGGAAAAGATTCGGAAAGAGCATCAAGGATATCAGGATGGTTGTGACCTAAAAGATTGACACCAAGACCCGAAAAAAGGTCGACGTATTTTTTTCCATCTTCAAGCGTAAGATAAATACCTTCTCCATCTGTCACATTAAGAGGAAAAGGATGATATAGCTGCAGAAATTTACTCACCGTGGTTCCTCTTCAATAATAATTCAGCAATTTGAACGGCATTCGTTGCTGCACCTTTTCTAATATTATCCCCAACAATCCACATAGAAAGACCATTCTTGAAGACAGTGCTTTTGCGTATTCTTCCTGCGAAAACTTCATCTCTATCTTGCGCAAGCAGCGGATAAGGGAACTTTGATTTTTTAGGACTGTCATATACTACAACTCCATCGAAGGAATTGACTGCCTTTTTCACCTGCGCAATTGTGAAACTGCTTCTCAATTCCATTGTTATAGAAATTGAATGACCAAATCGAACAGGGATTCTAACACAGGTTGCGGAAATTTTAATCCTGGTATCAGCAAGGATTTTTTGTGATTCGGTGCCCATTTTTCTCTCTTCACTTGAGAATCCTGTATCGAGTGGTTTCCCGATGTAGGGGATAATGTTTCTATGAATAGGAACAGAAAAGAAATGAGGAGGTTTTCTCATCCTATCGAGGTCGAGTAAAGCTTCTCTACCTGCGCCGGAGACAGCCTGATAAGTAGAGGCGATTATTCTTCTGATACCCCATTTCTTGTAAATAGGGTATAGGGGCAAAAGCATAATAATCGTTGAGCAATTGGGATTTGCAATGATTTTATCTTTTTTCTTTATTGCTCCGGGATTTATTTCCGGAATGATGAGTGGTATTTCCTTTTCTTCCCTGAATGCAGTGCTATTGTCTATTACTGTAGCACCCTTTTTTACAAATTTTCTGGCGAATCTCAAAGGTATTTTTGTACCAGCGGAGAAAAATACTATGTGAGTTTCTGGAATCGTGGAGGTTTCTATAGGGCTAACTTGAATCCTCTTCCCTCTGAAATTTAATCTTTTTTTACCCATACCAGTCGCGAATAGAAAGAGTTTGTCAACCGGGAAATTCCTTTCGTCAAGAACAGAGAGAATTTTCTCACCAACGAGCCCTGTTGCACCAACAACTGCTATATTTAACCCCATACCCTTTTGGTTCTTGTGAGTTCATAAATCTTTATCATCATTTCTCTGTAGCTTTCAGTCAATTGTATATCCCTCCTCTGCATAACCCTTTTTGCTGTCTCGATAGCATCTTCAAGTTTGTAGGTGCTGAATTTGCGTTTTCCACCCCAGGAAAAGGATGGAACAAACTTAGGTGGGAATCCTTCACCGAAGATATTCGAGGAAAAACCGATAACTGTTCCCGTGTTTATTACCGTATTTATTGCTGTTTTCGAATGGTCACCAATGAAAGTGCCAACAAAAGTGAGACCGGTCTTTACAGGTTTGTTATTTAGATATACTGTTACCTCTTTATAATTGTTCTTCAGGTCGCTGTTGTTTGTATCAGCACCAATATTTACCCATTCACCTATGTACGAGTGTCCAATAAAACCTTCGTGTTGTTTATTCGAAAATCCCTGAAAAATTGTTGCTGTTAGCTCTCCGCCTATCTTGCAGACATCACCTATAGAAGTTGGTCCATAAATACGAGTTCCTGCCTTGATAACGCAGTTTTTGCCAATATAAAGGGGACCTTTTAAGAAACTGTTTGCCATTACTGTTGTTCCATTATCGATAATAATGGGACCGTCTTGCGCATCCAATACTGTCCATGGCATAATTGTAACCCCATCGCCTGTAAAAATGTTCTCCTCTTCAAGCATTATTATATTTTCTTGTGCAAGGGGTGCTTTATTACCAAATAAACTGAATTCCTTATTTATCTCTTCCCCATTATATTTGAGCAGGTCCCAAAGATACTCAACTGTTTTTGCACTTATTTTTTCTTTCTTAAAAGTGTTGAAATCATTTTTTTCAAGGTTTCTTAGGAATTTTCTCGCGTCCCGCACCTTTGCTGCTATCAGTGTGTCTTCTGAAAAGAACAATGTTTCATCCAAAGCAAGCTCAATCGTTTGTTTCAAAGATTTATCAGGAATCAGTCTTCCATTGAAGAATAAAGCGGGTTCAGAAGGGATATGCTGTGATGGAAATATTCTTTTTCCGGATATGGTCTTTTCGAGATAAGGTCTTGTTTTGAGAAAGACCTTACCTCCCGGGAAGATGCGCAGTATTTTGTCTAAGATGGTTGTTGTGCCTGTTCGCAGTTCGAATATCGGTCTTGATAGTGTAATGGGAAAAAAATCTCTGAATTTTTCATCCTCAAATATGCAAATATTCATATACTTCTTTTAACACAAATTTTCGAAATCGTCAAGAAGATTAAAATGAGTTTTGATATTTTGACAAGATTAACGATTTTTCTTGACTTCTTGGTAATATTGAATTATATTATGTTAGGAATGGAAAAAGAAATAAAATGGGAGAAAACCCCGTGTAAACCTCTTGCGGGGCTTATTTATTTGTAAATGATAAAGTGTGATTTTCTTGTAATAGGTACAGGGATTGCGGGATTAACATTTGCACACAAGGCTGCCAAGGAAGGTAGTGTCGTTATTGTCACTAAAAAGGAAGAAAGTGATGCAAACACAAACTACGCTCAAGGTGGCATTGCAAGTGTTTTTTCTCCCACCGATAGCTTCGATTTACATATCGAAGACACAATGAAAGCAGGAGACGGATTGTGCCATAGGGATGTGGTCGAGACAGTAGTTAAAGAAGGCCCCATCCTTGTAAAAGAACTTATAGATTGGGGTGTGAAATTTACAACCACTGTATCCGGAAATGGAAAGGAAGTTTTCGACCTTGGGATGGAAGGAGGACATTCAAGGAGGCGGATTGTTCACTCAAAGGATTTGACAGGTAAAACCATAGAGAATGCGCTTCTTGAAGCAGTAAAATCTGACAAAGGAGTAAGATTATTTGAGAATCATACAGCTTTCGACCTTATCCCCGATAAACCCAAAAATCCAAAAACCTGTGTTGGAGCTTATATATTCGAGAATGACACAGGAGAAATTCTAAGAATATACTCGCATATCACATTTGTTGCAACCGGAGGAGGAGGGCAATTATACTTGCATACAACAAACCCTTCTATTGCAACAGGAGATGGTATAGCAATGGCGTTCAGGATTGGAGCACCCATAGCCAATATGGAGTTTATCCAATTTCATCCTACTTCACTCTATGAAAAGGAAACTTCAGAGCGGGCGTTTCTGATTTCGGAATCCGTTAGAGGGGAGGGGGCAGTTCTGAAAACGCTTAACGGAAATACATTTATGGAAAAGTATCATCCAATGAAGTCACTTGCGCCACGGGATATTGTTGCGCGAGCGATAGATTCAGAACTCAAAAAAAGCGGTGACAAATATGTGATGCTGGATATTGGACCCATTGGATTGGATAAATTCAAGGTGCGTTTCCCGAATATTTACGATACTCTTTGTAAAAAAGGAGTATTTCCTGGCAGTGAATTAATTCCGGTCGTTCCTGCAGCCCACTATCTATGTGGTGGTATTGTATCCGATATGGATGGCAGAACTTCTCTGGTTGGTCTCTATACAGCCGGAGAGGCTTCTTTTACAGGACTTCATGGAGCTAACAGACTTGCAAGTAACTCTCTTCTTGAGGCTCTGGTTTTCTCTGAGAGAGCATTTAGGAGTGCTAAAGTGGATTTAAGGAAATTAAATTTTGCTTCAGCAGAACTATCATCGCTTGAGAAAAATGGAAAGAAAAGAATTGACAAGAGAATAATATATCATAATAGAGATGTATTGAAAAGGATAATGTCTGACTATGTTGGGATAGTGAGAAAAGAAGGTAGACTTATCGAAGCTTTGAAAAGAATCAGAATAATCAAGGAGGAGGTGAACTATATTTTCAAGAATTCAGAAATTTCTTCTGAGGTTATTGAGTTACGGAATATGATATTGGTTGCTGAAATTATTACCTTTTCAGCACTCAAGAGGAAGGAGTCAAGAGGACTGCATTATATTCTTGATTATCCAGAAAAGGACGATAGAATATGGAAGAAAGACACAGTTTTGACTTTATCAAGCTTTAAGTAAAGCTCATTAGAAAGGGAGGATGAAATGGAGGTTTCGATTACATCAAGACATTTTAAGGTATCCGATAAACTAAAAGCACTTATAGAGAATGAGTTTGAAAAACTCAAAAAGTATACAGATAGGATAGTTGATGCTGATGTAATCCTTGAGGAAAACAACAGGAGAAAATCGGTAGAAATAAAACTGAAGGTTGACAAATCGCTGATTACTGCAAAAGTGGAGGACTATGACTTGACAAAGGCAATCGAAGGAGGAATTTCCAAGATTGAAAGTAGAGTTAAAAAGCATGTGGGAAAGTATCATAGGAGAAGAAAAGGATGAAATTGAGAAAGGATAAACTGACGGTAGACACATTTATCAAGGACAAGAAAGAGGAGCTAAAACTCAGAGTTTTAGCTGGGGCGAATGGTGTCGATAATGAAATTAAATCCAATTATCTCTCCTGTCCCGGACTATTATTGACTGGATATAAAAAACATTTCAATGCGGAGGGTATACAGGTTCTTGGAAAACAAGAAATGTCATTTTTGTTTCAGATGAACGATGTTAACCTCAAGAAATCTTTGGGACTTCTTTCAAGCTACAAAATTCCCTGTATTATTGTATGCAGCAAAATCGAACCTCCTGCGTATCTTGAGAAATTATGCGAAACAAAGGACATTCCTTTGCTGGAAACAAAGTTAAAAAAATGCGATATTGTTCACCTGATTTTTGATTATGTAGAGCTCAAGACCGCGCCCTATGTCTACAAACATGCAACGCTTGTTGATGTATACGGCATAGGGATTCTTTTCACCGGGAAAAGTGGCATTGGAAAAAGTGAAACTGCATTGGACCTTGTTGCAAGGGGACATAGGCTCGTTGCCGATGATGTCATAAAAATAACGAGAAGAAAGTCCGGAATTCTTATGGGACAGGGAAAAGAACCTGTTGATTTTTTCCACTCACACCTGGAAATAAGAGGTTTGGGTCTTGTTGACCTGGCAAGAATCTTTGGTGTTCATGCTACAAGAATGCAGAAAAGGGTTGAAGTTGAAGTTCACCTTGTTAAATGGAGCGAAGCATCTGATTATGATAGAACAGGGTTGGAAGGGAGAATAACGAAAATTCTTGGTGTTGGAATACCTTCCAAAGTAATCCCGATTGTTCTCGGCAAAAATATTTCTGTGATATCCGAAATGGTAGCATTGGAACACTTGCTAAAGCTGTATGGTTATGACACGCCAGTTATGTTCAACAAGAGGCTGCTTGAGATTTTGAAAAAGAAGGGTAGGAAAACAGCAATGCTTGACAGCGATATCGAGTAGTTGAATCAAAACGGCTGCATCAGTTAGATAGAGACATATTAGAATCTTTCTAATTCTGCATAGTTAAGTGATTATTGTGTGATATTTAATTAGTGATTTCTCTAATAAGGTGGGAGACCTCATTTGGACTGAATGGTTTCTGGAAGATGTGTATTCTTCCATTGCTGAAATGGCTCAGTCCGCTAATTGAATCGGAGAAGACTAAAAAATGGCAGTTATGTGAGATGTTATTCTGGAGCTTTGAGTAAAACCCGTCTATATGATTGGAATTGCCAAAATCCCAGATTACAATGGAAGGTTCTTTCTCGGTGATTTGCTGCCAGATATCATCTTTTTTTTCAACTTTCAGCAGATTGAGTTCCATCTGGTCGATGATTGTAGTCATCATAAAAACGAAGTTTGCGTCATCAGATAATAATATTGCGTTTCTTTTCATAGTTTCTCCATCAATATTCTCATATACTATTATATGCAAAATCTGTGCCAGAGATGCGAAAGGTGAAAAAAGTTTTGTTATTTATAAGTCATTATTTTACAATTACATATCGTGAAGGTTTGTTTAGTGTTCTTAGAATCTGGAAATTCTATCAAAATAATAGAGTAATAATGTGTAAAATATTTTACAATATTTCGCAATTTGCAAATGAAATTCTATATTGAGACACTTGGATGTTTCAAAAACAAGGTAGATAGTGAACTACTTGCATCAATTCTTGAAAAGGATTATGTCTATTCGAATAATCCGCTGGATGCCGATATAATCTTGATAAATACCTGTACATTTATTAAAAAAGCCAAACAAGAATCCATTGAAGCTATCCTTCAATACTGTGAAATGAAGAGAAAGAAAATCATTGTTGTGGGGTGTCTCGGTCAGCGATATGGTCGTGAGATAATGAAAGAGATACCTGGAGTGGATGCGGTAGTTGGGAGTTATGGATTCAAGAGCATCGAAAGGGTTGTTGAAAGGGTTGTAAACTCCGAAAAGGTTATTGAAGTCAGGAAGGTTCCAAAGTATTTTGGAGTCGAATATTCCAACAGAAAACTGTTTAAACCATCGCATTATGCATTCTCGAAGATTTCTGACGGATGTAATCACAAATGTAGTTTCTGCATAATACCCAAAGTCAAGGGAAGATTACAGAGTAGAACAATAGAGTCTATTACAGAAGAGACGAAAAATCTTGTGAAAAGAGGAGTAAAGGAGATTATTTTGATATCACAGGATACAACAGCATACGGAACCGACATCTATGGCAGAGCTCGCCTGGTTGACCTTCTGAATAGTCTTCTTGAAATTGACAAATTGAGATGGATTAGACTGCTCTACAATTATCCTGGGGAGTTAAAAAGTAAATTGCTCGAAGTGATTGCATCTGAACCCAAAGTATGTAGGTATCTTGACATTCCAGTGCAGCACATATCAAATAACATCCTGAAGGCGATGAGAAGGGAAATATCTGGCTCTCTGGTAAGAAAACGTATTCTAAAAGTAAGAGAGCAATATCCTGAGATTTCTCTTAGAACAACGCTGATAGTTGGTTTTCCTGGAGAAAGTGAAGAAAATTTTTCCGAACTATGCAGATTTGTTGAAGAAGTAAGATTTGAGAGGCTTGGTGTATTTACTTATTCGCGAGAAAAGGGAACGGCATCTTACAGTATGAAAAATCATATTCCAGAAAAAGTGAAAGAAGAGAGAAAAAACACAATAATGAAGATTCAGAGAAAGATAAGTTTAAAGAACAACAGGAGATTTATTGGTAGAGTGATACCCGTGGTAATTGATGAGAAAATAGGGGGGAAGTATTTATTCGATGGACGAACGGAATTTGATGCACCTGAGATTGATAATGGAGTTTTAATAACAAAAGGTGATGCAACTGTTGGTGACATAGTTAAGGTGAAGATTACCGATTCGACAGATTACGATTTAATTGGAGAAATTGATGAACAACATAAAACACGAAATTAGGAAAATGGGAAATTGGGAAAATCACTCACCTGTTTTTTTGAAGTTTTTGCTTGACTTTTTGGTCAAAAAGAAATATATTAGCTTAAATTTTAGTTAATAAGTGAAGGAGGAATGATGGTTAAAAAGACATCTCTTTACGAAGAACACAGAAAAATGGGCGGAAAACTTGTTGAATTTGCGGGTTTCTATATGCCTATACAATATAAGAATGGTATTTTGAACGAGGTAAGAAGGGTCAGAAACACAGTTGGTGTATTCGATGTTTCTCATATGGGTGAGGTGGAGGTGAAAGGAAAGGACGCACTCGAATTTGTTAATTACATTACTATCAATGATGCTTCGAAACTTGAACCTTACCAGGTTCAGTATTCTGCAATGTGTTACGAGAATGCTGGAATAGTTGACGATTTGCTTGTTTACAGATTGCCTGATAGGTTTTTTCTTGTTGTAAATGCTTCCAACACAGATAAAGACTTTTCATGGATTATGCAGAACAAAAGAGGTGATGTTGAGATTTTAAATATAAGTGATACTATTACCCAGCTTGCTGTTCAAGGTTCTGATGCTCTGAACGTTGTTCAGAGACTAACAGAATATAATCTGAGTGAAATGCAATTTTACTGGAGCATAGAAACGAAAGTTGCAGGAATAGATGCAATTCTTTCGCGAACCGGATATACCGGTGAAGATGGTTTCGAAATATATATAAAGAATGAAAATGGTGTACTACTATGGAATAAGGTTTTTAATGCAGGGGGTGAGTTTAATATTGAACCAATTGGACTTGGAGCAAGAGATTTGCTGCGTCTTGAGATGAAGTACTGTTTATATGGAAATGATATTGACAAAACGACCAATCCACTTGAGGCGGGTCTTTCCTGGATTACAAAACTTGACAAGGACGAATTCATTAGTAAAGAAGTACTTCTTGAACAGAAGAAATTGGGTATAAAAAGAAGACTTGTCTGTTTTGAAATGCTCGAAAAGAGCATTCCGAGACACCATTATGAAATTTTCAAGGACGGTGACAAGGTTGGATTTGTAACAAGTGGTAATTTTTCTCCCTCAATTAACAAGTATATTGGACTTGGCTATATAGACAAACCCTTCCACAAGTTAGGAACCGAAGTCTTAATTGACATGAGAGGCAGCAAGAAAAAAGCAGTTGTTGTGAAACCACCATTTTATAAGAATGCGTCGCATAAGTAGCACAATAAGACATAAGACATAAGACCAAGAAAGGCGAAATTAGGAAATCCCTCGACCCTGAGCTCGGGACCGAAGGGTTGGAAATTACGAAAATAACGTACTAACGATCTAAACGATAATAACGAACATAAAGTAATCTTAACTTAGAAAGGAGTTCTGAATGAATGTTCCAGAAAATCTCAAGTATACAAAAGACCATGAATGGGTGAGGGTCGAAGGCGAATATGTTTTTGAAGGTTTAACAGACTTTGCCCAGTCTCAGCTTGCGGACATAGTAACGTTTGAACTTAAACCAAAAGGTTCTAAATTCAACAAGGATGATATTTTTGGTTCAGTTGAGGCTGTAAAAGCAGTGGCAGACCTGTATATGGGTGTAGGTGGAGAAATCGTTGAGGTCAATGAGAAGATAATGAGCACACCGGAAATTGTTAACAATGATCCGTATGGAGAGGGATGGATAATAAAAATCAAGGCGGATAATCCCTCAGAAGTCGATTCATTACTAACTCCGGATGATTACAAGAAGTTAGTAGAAGAACAATCTTAGGAGACAGGAAAATGCCATACATTCCCAATACAGATGAAGATAGAAAGAAAATGCTTAAAAAGATTGGTGTAAGGTCCTTTGAAGAATTGCTATGTGAAATACCAGAGGAGTTGTTATTCAAAGGTAAGTATAACCTTCCGCAAGCACTTTCCGAATATGAAGTGAAGAAGAAAATCGAAGGGATATCAGCTCTAAACAAGTCAACAAAAGATAACATTTCATTCGTTGGCGCGGGAATTTATGATCACTTTATTCCAAGCGTAGTAAACACTATTTCCGGCAGGTCAGAGTTTTATACCGCTTATACACCTTATCAGGCTGAGGTGAGCCAGGGAACTCTGCAGTCCATTTTCGAATTTCAGAGTATGGTCTGTGAGCTTTTTGATATGGATGTTGCGAATGCAAGTATGTATGACGGTGCTACTGCGCTTGCCGAGGCGGCACATATGGCAGTCGATATTAGTGGGAAAAAGGAGATTGTGCTTCTTGATACAGTTCATCCCTATTACCGGAAGACGTTGGAGACCTATACAAAAGGACAAGGAATAACGATAAAGAGAATTCCCTGCTCCAGTGCTGGGAGGGTTAACAGTGCTGAAGTTGCCATGGTGATTGATAAGAATACCGCAGCCTGTTTGGTGCAGCATCCAAACTTTCTCGGGACGCTGGAGGAAATAGATGAGATTGAAAAGATAGTGCATAGTAATGGTTCACTTCTTATTTCGTGTGTCCATCCTCTAACTCTCGGAATACTGAAAGCACCTGGGGAATATAATTCAGATATTGCCGTTGGTGAAGGGCAGCCACTTGGCTTACCACAGAATTTTGGAGGACCTCTTTTGGGGCTTTTTACAGCGAAGAAAGAGTTCATCAGGAGGATGCCAGGTAGAATTATTGGTGAAACAGTTGACCTTGATGGGAAGCGCGGATTCGTGATGACACTTCAGACGAGAGAACAACATATCAGAAGGGAAAAGGCAACCTCAAATATCTGCACAAATGAAGGTCTCTGTGCATTGAGAGCAGCAGTATATCTTTCTCTTCTTGGAAGACAGGGAGTTGGAGAGGTCTCTAAATTGATATATGAAAAGAGCCATTATCTCGCAAAGTCAATCGAAGAAATCGATGGATTTGAATTGGCTTTTCCTGGGACTCCTTTTTTTATTGAATTCACCGTGAAGTCAAAGAAACCTGCTCAAGAGATTTTAGAAAAAGCTCGAGAGAAAGGGATTTTTGCAGGTGTAGACCTTGGGACATTCAGAGATGAATGGAAGAATTACATTCTAATTGCAGTAACAGAAAAAAGAACAAAGCAGGAGATGGATAGGTTTGTTAATGTTTTGAACTCTCTTTAGCAATTAGTGCAGCACCTAATGCTCCAATAATTTGCGGATCTTCTTTGAGGCATACAAATCTAATTCCAAGAAACTTTTCAAGACTTTTTCGAACTCCTATATTTTTTGCGACTCCACCGGTAAAAGCAACCTCTTTCTCCAAACCAATACTTTTCGCCATAGCACCCACGCGTCTTGCTATGCTTTTATGAAGCCCTGCTATGATATCTTCCTTCTTTGCTCCAGAAGCTATTAAAGAGACAACTTCTGTTTCGGCAAAAACAGTGCAAGTGCTACTAAGGGAACAGGGTTTATCCGATCTTAAAGAAAATTCTCCCATCGAATCAAGCCCGATTTCTAATGCAACAGCCATAACTTCGAGGAATCTCCCGGTTCCTGCAGCACATTTGTCGTTCATCACAAAGTCTGACATCTTTCCACCTTTATCTAATCTAATTACTTTGCTGTCCTGGCCACCTATGTCCATCACTGTTCTTACATCCGGACTCAAATAGTATGCTCCCACGGCATGACAGGTAAGTTCAGTAACAGTCTTGTTTGCAAAAGAAAAAGAGTTTCTGCCGTATCCAGTAGCTACAATACCCTTTATGTCCGTTCTTTTACAATTAGCTCTGAGGATGGCTTCGTCTAATGCCTGCTCACCTGCTTTTTTTGGGTTGGTGCGCGAACTAACTATTGAGTAACTAAGAATTTTCCCATCTCTTAACACTACGACCTTAGTGACAAGTGACCCGATATCTATGCCAGCGAACATTTCAATTTATGAAATTCTCTCTAAAAACCCTTCTATCCTTGTTTTCAACTGTCCTGTGTCTTCTTCTGAATAGTCAGTCTCAATCTTAAGTAATGGGATTCCTTCCTTATCAAGAGCCCTTTTTACTTTATCATATTCCACATTATAAGTAAGACAGAACTGGAGAGAGTAATAAATTACACCATCTGCCTTGTAATCTCTGGCAAACTGAACTATCTGCTCTATACGGTCATCATTAGGCGTGAAGCAGCTACATTTGATATTGAGATACCTATCTGCAATTGCCTGCAGTTGACCGTCCACATCAGTAGGGGTTTCATCTACAACTGGGGTATCAAAATACCTGGTTCCTGTGCAGGTCTCTTCACAAACAGCGATTGCACCACTCGTCTCAAGGATATGATGCAATTTCCAGTTGGGTACCGCCATAGGACAGCCAGAAATCATAATCCTTGGAACTTCTGGTTTTACTACACCAACTCTATTTTTAATACGTTCATCCAGTTCATCACACAGCGCATTAACCTTGGATGTAAACCGCTCAGGATTATCATAAAATGCTATCTGAGAAATGAGACAGGCATCCTTACCTGAAATGGGAGGTGGAGAGTTCTTTCGGAGTTCGTAAAGTCTTTCCAGTGCTTTCCTCTTTTTGTTTAAAAGTTTAATTTTCTCACCCAGAACCTCTGGTGTGATTTTTGCACCAGATTCTTTTTCCATCTTTTCCTTGAATGCCTTAACCTCTTTCAAGTAAAGTTCTCTATCCATGGTATCCTTCTTCTGAGGGACCTCCATCGTGTATGTTGGAATATAGTTGTTTAGTATTTCCCATACCTTTTTCTTGCCGTCACAGGTTGTTTCACCTGCAAGGAAATCACTTGCTTCAAAGTATGGACATATCTTGCCCAGTTTGAAACCAACTGCAGACTTTATTAGAGGACAAAGATTTCTCGGTAAAATGTTCTCTGCATCGGGTATGGAAAATTGGGCACCACCGCATAGACCAACTCCGATACCACCAGCAGCAAGGATTATTTCATCAGGGACATAGACGCAGAATGTGCCTACAACCTTTCCACCTTTTTTTTTGTGGTCCAATAATTCTTTGATTCTTAAACCATGAACTTCTGAAACAACAAAATCAAAATATTGCATACCCTTGGGTCTGTTTTCTTGAGAAAGATATACATCTTCGTAGATTTTCCCTAATGCGTCAAGAAGGATATTATGTTTTTCAAGGTCTAACCCAAGTCCTTTCCACATTTCCGTATAATTAGCCATTTCTTCTCCTTTCTAACTTAGCCATAGAGCACACAGGAAACAATTTTAATTTTCCAAACAGCTCCCCCTTTCCTACTGCTTTGGTATAGTTTATTAGAAAATGGGGAATATGTCAAATAAATAACTTTGAAATATGGACTTACTTTGTATAAGTAAAATGAATGGAGGGAAAAGGATTATTCTTTTTTTGCTTTTTGCCAGAGGGATTCCATCTCATCAAGGTTGCTTTCTCTGAGGGTTTTACCTTTTTTCTTCAATCCTTGTTCGATGGCGTGAAATCTCTTTTTGAATTTTTCACAGGTTTTTCTTAGAGCCATTTCTGCATCTATCTTCAGGAAATTACCAAGATGTGCAAGGACAAAAAGAATATCACCCAATTCTTCTTGCTCCTGTTCTGTGGTCTCTGATTCCTTTAACTCCGCTACTTCTTCTTTCAATTTCTCATATACGCCCTGAACATTTTCCCAATCAAAACCAACGGATGAAGCAATCTGCTGAAGTCTTTGAGCAAGAAGTATTGATGGAAGGGTCATAGGCACATCGGAAAGTATGGATGAAGGTTTTTCTTTTCTCTTGATATGCTGCCAATTCCTTAGCACTTCTTCTTTGTCCTTGACTTTAGTTTCACCAAAGACATGAGGGTGCCTTTTGATAAGTTTTGTGCTTATATTTTTAAGAATTTCCTCTTTAGTGTTTTCTCCTTCTTCTGCGATAATTATCTGCATAAAGAGATTCAAAAGGACATCTCCCAATTCTTCTTTTATCTTTTCTCTATCGTCCTTTTCGATTGCATCGATGAGTTCGTAGGTTTCTTCCAGCAAAAAAGGGATAAGGCTCTTCTGGGTTTGCTCCGCATCCCAGGGGCATTCTTTTCTCAGTCTCTTAACGAGTTTGTAAAATTGTTTCATATCTTTTTCGCAAGAGGCGTCTTGCTAATCCTTTTCGTTTTTGTGGAAGCAGAGCTTGCTTTACTACTCCAAATCTCCTCTGCCTTCTTACATCTTTGCATAAGGGACGAATAATCTTGTGTACTCATCCTGTGCAAATCTATCCGTCATTCCGGCTATGTAATCACAGACAACTCTTTCTCTACCATCTTGACTAACTCTCTCAAAGAAATCAGGTGGAAGTTGGGCTGGATTCTCTTTGTAAACCTCAAAAAGAGCCTTGATGAACCTCTTTGCTTTGTCTGCCATCTTGATAACTTTGTAGTGCCTATATAGGTTATTGTAAAGGGAACCTTTTAGAATACGATTCTTTTCATCCATCTGGTGGCTAAATGTGATCATAATTGGATTTGTTCTCACATCTTCGAGGGTATGCAATGTCATTGTCTTAAGTTTGTTTGCCGAATGTTCAATAACATCCTTTATTTGTATACCTATCAGATACCTTATTGTTTTTTCCTTTATTATTTTAGTGTCAGAAGGTGAGAGTATTTTATCGAAATGGTCGTATATTTCCTTCCATATTTTAATTGCACTTAATTGTTCCAGGGTTATAAGACCTGATTTAAGTCCATCATCCAGGTCATGACTGTTATATGCAATTTCATCAGCCATACTCACTATTTGTGCTTCAAGAGTTGGTGATTCTTCTTTGGGAAATTCAGAAGAATCTGCAAGTACTGGTGTATCGTATTCTGTCTTGTGTTTGATTATGCCTTCTCTGGTTTCGTATGATAGATTTAAACCAAGAAAGTCAGGATACCTTTTTTCTAACTTATCTACCACTCTCAAACCTTGAATATTATGTTCGAATCCTCCAAAATCTTTCATCAGCGTATTTAACATTTCTTCACTTGAGTGTCCAAATGGAGTGTGACCAATGTCATGAGCAAGCGCGATTGCTTCAGTTAAATCCTCGTTCAACTTTAATGGTCTTGCTATGGACCTTGCTATCTGCACAACCTCAATTGTATGGGTCAGTCTTGTTCTATAGTAATCGCCTTCGTGATTTACAAACACTTGTGTTTTGTATTCCAATCTTCGGAATGCCGTAGAGTGGACAATCCTGTCTCTGTCGCGTTGATATCCTGTTCTGAACTCAGTATCCTTCTGGGGATGTTTGAAACCCCTTGTGTATTTGCTTTTTGCCGCATACGGTGCAAGGTTTTTTTCTTCTGAGTCTTCTATTTCTTCTCTTTTTATCATAGTGTCTCCTCGTTTACTCCAATCAATTTCCGTAACCTCCTTTTTCAAAGGAGAAAATAGCTTTAAGCCCCTTATCTTGTTTAATCCCCATAGCAAATATTTTTCCACCATCGTAATTTTGGTTGTAACAATTTGCTTCGTGATTACCTATTATTGGATAAATAGCGACAGAATGGCCTAATAGTATAGCTATGCCATTGGAATCGTTATTATGCAGTTGGCTTATATCTACTGTGTATGATAAAGCATTAGTGCCTGAAATGACGACGATGAGTAAACACAAGAATAATACCTTTTTCATTGGCTGCTTGGATAACCTCCTTATCTCTAATCGAACCGCCTGGTTCTATGACTGTTTTTATGCCTTCTTTGGCTGCGAAATCTATTGAGTCTCTGAAAGGGAAGAAAGCATCGGATGCCAGAACTGTGTTCTCCACTGTTAGTCCTGCCTGTTTTGCCTTCTTTACTGCAAGTTCCGCTGCATCAATCCTGCTCATCTGCCCTGCTCCTATACCAATTGTTTTTTGATGGTTCGCTATAACGATTGCATTTGACTTGACAAATCCAACCACTTTCCAGGCAAAACGAAGGGCACTAAAAACCTGCTCATCAGGTTTTTCAGTACTGACAACTTCCCATTCCTCCTCATTCGACTCATATTGGTCTTTTTCCTGTATTAGCCAGCCGGCAAAGGTTTTCCTATAATCTAAATAATCTTTCATAAGTTTTTCAACGGCAATAACCCTGAGGTTTTTTTTCTTTTTGAAGACCTCGAGTGCCTCTGTTTCAAATGAAGGTGCAACGACAACTTCTTTGAAACTCTTCACAATCTCCATTGCTGTTTCTTTAGTCAATTTCCTGTTTACGGCAACGATGCCACCAAATGCGGACATTGGGTCTGTTGATAATGCTCTTTCGTATGCTTCCCTGTCGTCCTTTCCCTTGCCAATACCGCAGGGATTTCTGTGTTTGATTATTGCTGCAGAAGGTTCTACAAAACTATTGGCAATTCTGAAGGCGCTTTCGGTATCAATAATATTGTTGTAAGAAAGTTCTTTACCCTGATATTTTTTGAAAGACGGGATATCTTCTGATAGGATGTTTCTGTATAAAGCCGACTTTTGGTGAGCGTTTTCACCGTATCTAAGTTTCGTTGTTTTCTCAAGCGAAACAAAGATATTTTGAGGGAGTTCGAAGTTGTTCTGCAAACTGTGAGAAAGGAAGTTTGCTATTGTGATATCGTAGGCCGCAGTTCTCATAAATGCCTTGTTAGCGAGAGATAATCTCTGTTCATCTGAGAGTCCTTGCTTTTGAATTTCTTCAATAATCCAATCATAGTCAGATATCGAGGATACAACAATAACCTTCTCGAAGTTCTTCGCTGCAGCGCGCAGAAGAGCGACACCTCCAATATCTATGTTTTCCAATGCAATTTCCATTGAGACATTTTTCTTCCGTGTGATTTCCTCGAAAGGGTAAAGATTGCAAACAACCATATCTATTGAATCGATGCCCAATTTTTCAATTTCTGAAGAATCCTTTTCTCTTGCAAGTATTCCACCGAAAATTTTTGGATGCAGCGTTTTTACTCGACCTCCAAGCATTTCTTTTGTTTGCGTTATATCGCTTACTTTAACAACAGAGAGTCCATTCTCTTTCAAGTACTTTGCAGTTCCACCTGTTGACACAATTTCATAACTGTTCTCCACCAGTTTTCTTGCAAATTCCGCTATACCTTTCTTGTCAAATACCGAGATTATTGCCCTCTTCAAATTTCCCCCTCGCTCTTTTGAGTTCTATGCTCCGTATTTCTTCAATTTTAGAGTATGTGCAAGCATCAAAGGAATTGCATTTACTGCTTTGAAATTGCCTAATGTTCCCTTTAAACATTCGAATTCGGTAAAAGTATTCGAATTATTCCTTCTCACGAAGGGTGAATACAGCAGGAATGGAACAGGATGCCAGCTGTGTGATTTCATTTTGCAGGGAGTTGAATGGTCTCCTGTAACTACGAAGCAATCCGGTTGTAATTCAAGTATTTTAGGTATATACGTATCGACCTCTTCTATGACAGAAACCTTTTTTCGGAAATTGCCATCCTCACCGTAGCTGTCTGTTTTCTTAATATGGATATAGAAGAAGTCGAATTTCGACCAACTATTCTTCAAAGTTTCAAATTCGGAAGCTATATCAGCACCTGTATTCAAGATCTTCATACCAACCAGTTTTGAAAGACCCCTATACATTGGGTATGTTGCAATTGCTGCAGGGGTTAGTTTGAAGAGTTCCTGCATAGACGGTATATCAGGATATTTGGAAATTCCTCTGAGGAGTGCAAAATTGGCGGGAGTTTCATCCATTAAAAGAGACGAAGCCGTTTCTACAAAAATATTTATTATGCGAGCGGTTTTTGCTCCTTTGTTATCGAGTGGGGTAGAGGTATTTGGTTTTAAGCCTACCTGTTGGGGATCTGTATCTGTCACACAGTCGGACAAACCATCACCTCTGAAAACAACCACAAATCTGTATTCCTTACCGCTTTTTATAATAATCTGCACATCTTCTATCTGTTCTATCTTGCTTGAGAGTAATTTACATAATTCATTGTTTTTCACTGTAGGAATACGACCCGCCCTTCTGTCAGTAATAATTTCATTTTTGTCAATAGATGCGAAATTTGCCCTAATGGCAATATCTTTTTTACCAAGGTTTAAATCAACGCCGAGTGCTTCGAGCACTCCTCTGCCAATGTCATACTTCAATGGGTCATAACCAAACAGCGACAAATGAGCAGGTCCACTCCCCGGTGTAATACCCATTGAAACGGGGTAAGTTAGTCCTGTTTCCGATTGCTTCACAAGTGCATCAAGATTTGGTGTGTTTGCTGCTTCAAGAGGTGTTTTTGCATAGTAGCCGCAGGCTTCAGCCTGCGAAATGTTTTTTACATCAAAAGGTAGATCTCCCAATCCATCCATTACGAGCAGAATTATCTTCTTATCATTTTTGACACTCAATTCTCTATAAACATCTTCTGAAACCATTATTGTCTCACCTTCCTGTTTCCTGTCATTTTGTATGACATCGTATCACAACGAAAAGCGATTGTCAACTGGATTTTGAGATTTATACTTTCTGAAAAATGTGGGGTCAGAAATGTGGGGTCAGCTATGAAAGGTAGCATACCCTCTTGATATTAGTTTTCTATTGCAATTCCATATCAGTTATAGTATATTTACATTAGACATAATATATAGCACTCATCAGAGGAAGTCAAGATTTTTTAT
>Ga0210003_1000065_pt1 | contig 89098 bp, 74 predicted proteins | sample LantaG_FD_182804 | JGI IMG/M metagenome (GOLD analysis project Ga0210003, IMG submission 182804) | Deep subsurface microbial communities from Baltic Sea to uncover new lineages of life (NeLLi) - Landsort_02402 metaG (SPAdes) (version 2) | ecosystem: Environmental > Aquatic > Marine > Oceanic >... | reverse complement strand
GCCTGACTTACGACCCGGATCTGCTGCAGTTCTCAACGCTCGATTATGTTGACCACCTCAGCGGTTATTGGGTTAAGGTTAAAACCGGCCAGGCCTTCACGATGGAAATAACCGGTTCACCGGTTCCTGATAATACCCCTATTTTGGTAACCAAGGGTTGGAACCTGGTCAGCTACCTGCCGGATGTAACCTATGCCACCGTTTCGGCCCTCGATAACCTGATTCAAGAAACTAACCTGCTGGTGGCCCTGGGCTATGACGACAGCCTGACGGTATATCGTCCGAGTTGGCAGTTCAGCACTCTGCTGGAAATGTCCACCTGTCACGGCTACTGGTTAAAAGTCGCCGAAAACGGCTACCTGACCTATCCCGGCGGCCAGGGTCCGGTTGCTGCCCCGGCTCTGCATCCCAAGATTATCGCGGCTTCCAGCCTAAACGCTTCGGATGTAACGGCTACCGACAAGTGGGTTAACCTCTATTCGGCTAATTTGACCTTTAATGATAAATTAGTGCAAGCCGGTGCAACAATTTCAGCCCATACCGCCAGCGGTACCAAGGTAGGCAGCTTCAACTTGACCAAAGATGGTGAGTTCGGCTTTATGCCGGTTTACTCGGGAACTGACGGTTCGGGCCTGAATGCCGGTGATAAGATCTATCTGCAGATCGACGGAGTCGAGGTTGAGGAGACTTTCACCTGGACAAATAACGGTGACAGGATTGAAGTTATCCAGCTATCGGCCAAGACCAATACTGAAAATCTGCCGGAAACTTATTCCCTGGCGCAGAACTATCCGAACCCATTCAATCCGTCAACCCGGCTCAGCTTCAATATGCCTTCCGAAGGCCAGGCTAAGATTGAAATCTACAACGTCCTTGGCAAAGTTGTTGCTGTACCGTTTGATGGAATTGCCGGTGCCGGCAACAATGAAATCACCTGGAACGGCACCAACCTGGCAGGCAGCAAGGTGGCCTCCGGTATCTACTTCTACCGCCTCACTGCCGGTGATTTCAGTGAAACCAAGAAGATGATGTTACTGAAATAAATCATATTTAACAACGGTCGGGGCTTAAAGGCCCCGACCGGATAAAATTGGTGGTGATGTTGTGAAAAATACGTTGTTGAAAGCAGTTCTATTGGGAGGACTGATACTCTTATTTACTATAGGCGCTCAAGCACAGTCAAGCCCCTGGGCCTGTTTCTTTACCGGTACGGCTTCTTATAACGGCATTCCAGCGCCGGTGGGTACGGTTATTGACGCTTATGACCCGGACGGGATTCATTGCGGTTCCTGGATCGTTCATACCGCCGGCCTGTTTGGCGCTATCACGGTGGTGGGCGATGATACTTATGATCCTGATGATCCCACTGATGAAGGCGCGGTTGACAGCGATACGATTACTTTCTATATCAACGGCCTGCTGGCCGATTGTACCGGTGATTGCACCTGGACTAATTATGAAACTAAGGAAATCACTCTGAGCGTCGTCGAGGATAGCGTGGATATAGCTTTACAAATAGTCGAGAGTCCCGGCCCCCGGGCGGTTCGACCCGAAGAGACCATAATGGTCAAAGTCGGCGTGGAAAATCTCGGCAACGCCCTGGATCTGTTCGGAATCACCGCTTATACCGACAAGGGCTGGACGACCATCCCTCAGGACAGCGTTACCCATGCCGAGCCAGGCGATACCGTTTACGTTTATTTCCAGGTGGAAATCCCCTCTTGGCCCGGCGAGCCGCCGACCGAAGTGCTGCATTTCACGGTCTTCTCCCATAACGACCCGTCGGTGACCGCCTCCGGCACGGCTAATTTGACCGTCTCCGTTACCGATGTCGATGACCCGCTGGTCAACCTGCCGGGTTCTTTCGAACTGTATCAGAACTACCCCAACCCGTTTAACCCGGCCACGACCATCGCGTTTAACCTGGCGAGTCTCTCGAACGTAAACCTGCAGATTTACGATATCACCGGGCGAGTGGTCGAAGAAAGAAATTTGGGCTCGTTATCGGCCGGCAATCACGAGGTCGATTTTAACGCCGACGGCCTGGCCAGTGGCGTCTATCTCTACCGTCTGGCAACCGAAACCACCAGCCAGACCAAGAAAATGATTCTTGTTAAGTAATAAACATCTCCATCAAAAACTTAAAAACCCCGGCCCGACCGGGGTTTTTTTATTTGTGTCATAAACAGGCTTTTATTATATAGAATGATATTTTTAAACTTGTACAAATATTTGGGATTGAATATTTTTCGATAAGTTAACCGGTCTCAATAAGAAAAAGGACAGACAGTGCCCCTCAAGGTAAAAGTTGCCGGCAAAACAGACAAAGGCTTGGTTCGCTCCGGTAACGAGGATTTTTTACATCTCGACCCCGAGAATAACGTATATGCCGTCTGTGACGGCATGGGGGGCCATCAGGCCGGCGAGGTTGCCTCGATGCTGGCTTCCAACACGATCCAGACCGTTTTTTCCCATTTCAACAAGCCTCTTCTGGACGACCCCAAACTGGATTTGGGCAAGCCCCTGCCGGCCAGCGCGGAATTGCTAACGAAGGCCATCCGGCTGGCCAACCGGGCCGTCTTTAACGCCGCGCTCGAGGACCCCTCCAAAGCCGGGATGGGCACCACCGTGGTCGCCACCGCGTTCGAGGCGGATTTTGTCTCTGTCGCCCATGTCGGCGACAGCCGCGCCTACCGGCTGGATGATAAGGAACTGGTGCCGCTGACCAAGGACCATTCCTGGATACAGGAAATCCAGGACTCCGGAGATATTTCCCAGAACGAGGCCAACTCTTTTGTCGGGAAGAATATCATCACCCGCGCCCTCGGGGTGCGCGCCAATGTCGAGGTGGATTACCGAATTGTCAAAGTCAAACCAGGGGATATCTTTATCCTCTGTTCGGACGGTTTGTGCGGTTTCGCCGACGACGATGAGATATACGAGATCGCCCGCAAGGCCGAACGGGATATCGATCAAATTGTCGATAATTTGGTCCAGATGGCCAATGACCGCGGCGGCCAGGATAACGTCACGGTTATCGCTTTAGAGGTAATCGATGTTTTCGAATCGCCCCTGCCGGATGTCGATGTTTACACGTTCCCGGAGGAAAACGAGGAGCTGTTAAAAATCGAGGATGACTGGCTGGCTAAGATAAAGGCCTTCACAAACAATCTGCCTGAAAAAAAAAAGGTGGCCGCTCAAAAAAGCGAAAGCGGCGGAAATAAGCTGACCGTTTCCCTTATCTTCCTGGTTTTTATCATTATAGCGGTTTTGATAGTCTATTTTTCCCAGCGCTAGACCGGGTTATTTTAACCCTTAAAAGGAGTTGACAAATCAGCTTTAGATATTATAATTAGAGCCTCAAAATAGATAAAAATGCGCCCATAGCTCAATTGGATAGAGCGTCTGACTACGGATCAGAAGGTTGGGGGTTCGATTCCTCCTGGGCGTATTTTTTTATGAGCACCACAACGGCTTACAGGTCTAATCACATAAATTTTAATCTTTGAAAAGCTCAAAAGAGCTTCTGACAGAAGGGTAAAATTATGTATCGTGTGATTAGCATGACTGACAAAGTTCTCGCAAAATTTGAGCACTCAGATGCCTCGGCTTATCTGATTTCATTCAAATTTGACTGCCAGGTTAGAAACCTGACGCCTAAGACAATTGAATGCTATTTTGAAAGGCTGGGATACTTATTTTCTTATCTGAAAACCAGAAAAATCTCATTTCAAGCAATCACTATGCCCTAAATCAATAGCCGTAGCGGTCGAGGACGCCGCCGCACACTTTGCATTTACCCATCACCGAGTAACCACCCGACAAGCTTGAAAAAACACTGCCGCAGCTCTTGCACTGCAGGTCTATCCGACTTCCCTTTTGTTGATACACCTTTCCCACCGCGGGATTTTTGAATTTCATCACCCCCTTGCAATTACCAGCGGTACACTTGAGACCGATCTCCTGATAATTAGGAGAATATACCTCCCGGCCGCATTCCGAACATTTCAAATAACCCATAGTACAAACCTCCTTATATTTCATTTTATATTAAAAACATTCGATGACTTTCTTAAACCGGCCGGACAGGCAGCCGCAATATCAATTTTAAAAAGAGCCCACCCGTCGGTTACGGGCATTAATTACCTTCAGCCGCGTCGCGAAGTTTATCCCGAAGAACAGCCAGGTCGTCGGAGTCGGGATGCAACCTTTCGAGCGTCTCGAGAACATCACGGGCTTTATCGAATTTGCCCAGCGCCAGAGCATTGTTGAAGGTCACCTCGTATATGTAACCCTGTTTGATATTGTCGCCGCAAAGCGCCAGCGATTTATCCAGATAATAAAAAGCCGAATCGCGATCTCCCGTCTTATCATACGTCAACCCGAGATATAAAGTCAACATACAATTTTCAGGCTCCAGCGCTACCCCCGTCCGGAAAGGCGCTATCGCCTCGCGATAACGTTTCATGGCAGAAAGCAGAAGTCCCCGCTGGTTGTGTATCTCGGCGTTCTCGGGCTGGATCTCGGCGGCCCGGTCGGCATAATCCAGCGCTTTCTGGAAATTCCCCATGCTTTTCTCGATATAAACCAGTTTGGTCAATAACCCGATATCGTCCGCTTGTATCTGGTCCTCCAGCGAGCGGCTCAGGGTCAGATAATAAGCGGCCGAATCCGGCATCTGCAGGTTGTTGAACGCCAGGGCCAGGTTCAGAACATTTTTGAAAACCCCGGGAGCCGACCGGTAAGCCCGGCGGAAACGCACCAGCGCCTCGTTAAATTGTCCCAGTTGCGAATAAACCATACCCAGGTTGGTCTGGATATCGTTGTCGGTACTGTCGGCCCGTTCGGCCTGCAATAGATACTCCAGCGAGCTTTCCCGGTTGCCCAGCACCAGTTCCGTATGCGCCAGCTTGTCAAGATACCGGGTGTTGTCCGGGTCCAGCTCCAGCACCCGCTTCAGATAAATATTGGCCGAATCGTATCTCTGCCGGTCATAGTAAATCTCGCCGAGATTCGCAAGCGCCTGGTAAGAATCAGGATTGATTTTCAGGTTCCGCAAAAAATATTTGACCGCCCGCTCCTGCTCGCCGGTGTTGATATACAGGATATACCCCCATGACACGCAGCGGTTGGCTTTTTTATAGTCGAGTTGATAATGACTGTCAGCCCAGAGGTTGGTATCCACCCGGTTAACCGCCACCGCCAGGTTATTCTTCTCCGCCAGGTTCGGGACAATCGTCACCGCGAACACTACCACGAGAGAAAAAAGCCATGCCGGCCTGACTCCACTCGCGGCTTTCAAATTAAGGACGGTGTACGCCCCCCACAGGGAAAAAGGAAACCCGAACAGGGAAATCAAATCCCAGTCGCGGATAGCGCCGATTTCCGGGTCGACCCAGAACGAGGCTATCAGGGTGGCTGCCGCGGCGATGCTTATAACCGCTCCCTCGGGAGTGACGGCTTTAACTCGATATTTGGTCGAGGTCATAATCATCAGCGCCACTATCCCACCCAGGGGCGCCACCAAAACTATCTGGTTCAAAAAATCAACCAGGTGGGCGCTCGAGAGAAACCAGTAGGGGATATTTTCAGCCGGCCACAGGGGGGTGAAAACCATCGGCAGGTCGGAATACTGAAACGCCAGTACGACTCCGAAAGAACCGACCGCCCCGATAAGACCTATTTTCCAGACCAGCGGTCTTAACGGCTGTTTCTTTTTGTCGGCCTTGCGCACGGCGAGTGTCAGCAACGCCATCGCCACTATCGGCGTGGTTACCAAATGGAAAAAAACGGCCGCCAAAGAAAAAACCAAAACCGGCCAGAAACGGCTTTTCCCCTGAACGTATTTCAAGGCCCAGTAAAGCGTCCACAGGGCCATCGCGGTTGACCAGGTATAGTTCTCGATATAGCCGAAAAATAAAATCACCGCCCCGCTGGTCAACGTCCCGAGGAATATGAACCAGCGTTCGAGGTTTTTTTCCGCCAGGAGTCGTGATATGGCGTACAGCGCCCACACCCCGACCATTCCCCCCAGGCTGGTGACCAGGGCGTATACATGCTCGGGCGAAAGACCGAACAGGTAGTCAAGCAGCCGATAGACATAATGCGGCAGCACAATCGAACCGACTTCCAGGAACAGCTTGTCGTAAATAATCGCGCCGTCCTTGACCGCGTAACCTTCCAACCGCGTGAAACCGTCACCGTAAACATGGGCCTCCGAACGAAATATATAAAACAATGCGAATGCGAACGCCAGCCCCGCCAGACCTGTCAGATAACGATTTTTGTTTTTTAAAAAAGCCGCGACTTTAGAAACAAGGGAACCGAACAACCGGCTCACTCTTTCGCTCACCGGCGGGACCAGCAGCACCAAAGCTACTAACAGCAATCCCACTGCCACCGGCAGCGGCGCCAGGTTCCAGTAATTAAAACCCCAGGCGGTGGTAACCGGCAGAAAAGCCCCAACCAGGTGTACCAGAATCAGCGCTCCAAGCAGGCGGAAAAGAACCGCCGAGTCAATCGTTTTGGGTGGACTGTCCGGGGATTTTTTGGCCGGTGAGGTCATTTTTTCGGTCTTATTATTTCTAAAGTGCTTTATTAGGGTGCTTATTTTTACCAAACTATATGCAATAAAACAAATTAAGTCAAATTCAAATCTTCTTAAAATATATGCGACAAAATGAAACCTTCAAAATTTTTGCTCGTATTTAAAATACTCCCCGAACCGATAAATAAGGAGAACTCAATGAGAAAAATATACATATCGGCCATCATCGCCGTTATTATTCTAATCCTTGGTTTCAGCCCCCAATTATCGGCTAAAGGACTTTTCTCCTCCGTCCAAACTACCCAGGAAAGAAAACTCGACAGTTTCGACCGGATCGAGCTCGACGGCTCGGCGGACCTCTTTATAACCGTCGGCGGCGAACAAAAAGTCACCATCCGAGCGGACAAGGACCAGCTGGATAAAGTGGTCACGGACAATGTCGGGCGGCGACGGCTGCTGATCGAAACCGACAATTACCGTTCCAAAGTTGATATCGAAATCGAAATCACCGTCCCGGAACTGGAACGCCTTTCGGTGTTCGGGTCGGGCGATGTTGAGATTGAAAATATCGACGGGAAGCTTTTTGACCTGCTGGTCGAGGGTTCCGGCGACGTTACGCTCGAGGGCGAGGTTGAGGAACTGGAGATTACGGTGGACGGTTCCGGCGATGTCGATGCCTCGGAGTTGACGGCCGAAGATGTTTACGTGGAAATCAACGGCTCGGGCGATGTTGACGTTTATGCCGAGGAAACAATCTATTCTTCGGTTAACGGCAGCGGCGATGTCAAGGTTTACGGGAACCCGGAAAATGAAATACAAAGTTACGACGACCACCGGTATTCTCCTAATCGATGGCGATATCACTCGATACCCGCACTTCCGGCCATCCCGTCGATGCCCGCTATACCGAGAATGCCCCGCATACCGAATATCGTAATACCGGACATAGATATTGAAGACATCGTAATTCCGGATATCGACATCGACAAAATAAAAACCAGAGCCAAACGGCGCGTATGGTATTAAGATTTTTTTAAAAGCGATTTCTATTCCCTCCATCATTGCTAAACACCCGGAAGGTTTACCTTTCGGGTGTTATTTTGTAATTTAAGTAATTGCCTAACAATCGAATAGGGATTTTCTGTTTACATTCAAAATGTTTTTTATATCTTCATGTTATGGGCACTAAAAAAATATTGATATTGATAATTCTTATCCCGGTCTTGTTCTGGGGCGGCTGCGAAAAAAAAGTTACCTATGCCGAGCATGAGCCCACCCCTGTCCCGACCTTAACCCGGACCAGCACCGCGGTCATATACAATCCCTATGCCCCCAAAAACGACCTCTCCCTCCTTCTGTTTATGACTGAAAGCAATGACCAGTGCAAAAATTTCATAAGCCAGACCCTGACCGACACGGCCGTGGTACGCCTTATCAACGAATCTTTCAATATCGCCCGGATCGACCCGCTTTCCGATATCATGGTCTCCTATTACAACACCCCTATGACCGGTTCTCACATGGCCACCAATATCTATAATATCACCAACCTGCCGACCACCTGCGTGCTCAATAAAAACGGGGAGTACATAACTCGCTGGACGGGTTTCATAATGCCGGAGGAATACGCCGACAACCTGAAATACGCCCGGGAACATTATTGAATTCGAAACTCTTGATTTTATACTTTTCTTGATTATTTTAAAACAACTCAACCACCCTTATAACGGAGTAAGAACCATGCGAATATTTTGCACAGCCTTTATTGTTTCGTTTATATTTCTTTTTCCGGTTCAGGCGGACGACGGCGACTCGCTGTCGATCGGGCCGCGTTTTCACCGGGAAACCGGCTACGATGAAAACGGAATAGTGGGTGAAAATATATCCTGGGGAGAGAATATGCCCTTGTACAAAGAATATCCCGGCGCCAAAAAAATAAAACTGCCCCGGCCGTCGTTCGAAGGCCTCCCGGTGGAACAGGTTATCCGGGAAAGGAAATCCGTCCGTTCTTTCAGTGACCGTACCGTCGATCTCGAGCACCTGTCCCAGCTTTTTCTGTCGGCCGATGGCCTGACCCACAGCACGGGTGCTTACGCCCTGCGCGCGGCGCCGTCCGGCGGCGCCCTCTACCCGGTTGAAATTTACGTTATCGTCACCAATGTCGAAAGTCTCGATATGGGCCTCTACCATTTCCAGGTCTCTGACAGCTCCCTGGAACTTGTCAAAGCGGGGCCTTTCAACAAGGAGATTCACGAGGCGGCCAATGAACAACAATCGGTCGGGAGTTCCCCGCTGACGGTCATCCTCACCTCCCGTTTCGAGCGCTCCACCCGCAAGTACGCCGACCGGGGCTACCGGTATATTTACATGGAAGCCGGTGCCATCTGTGAAAACATCTACCTGCAGGCCGGCTCGCTGGGGATGGGGACAGTGGCGGTCGGGGCTTTTAATGACCGGTGGGTTAATGAGCTTCTGGAAATCGACGACGTCGATGAAGCCGCCCTTTTGATTATGCCGGTGGGCTTTCTAAAAGACAAATAAGGCCGTCCGGTTCACGGCAGACGCTCTTATCCGGAAAGTATACCATTTCATTGCGGCGGGCAAGCCGGGAACGGGTTATGGCTTATATAAAGGCAGCTATTTAGAGCCGTGAGACCTTTAAATATTAAATTTACTCCGGATTAACAAGCATCTTAACAGTGAATTCTGGATTGTTTTGGCCATTAAACTAAGGATTTATCCCGATTTGTCAAAAAATATATGCTTTTCCCGGTTAAAATCGGGACCGTACCCAACCGGGCCGGGGATTTTTTAATTGACGGGAACTTTATTATTAAAATTATTATTATATAAATTAAATAACGGTAAACAAGAAGCGTCGCGATACGTAATATGTTTGTATGATTGATACCGAGCCCTTCTTTTATAAAGGAAAGTATTTTGAAAAGATTTTTAACGTTAAGCCTGTTTGTGTTTTTGCTGTTTTCATATGGTAACGTGGTCGCCCTGCCGACGGCGTATATTCAAAACGGCGGTAATGGCAATAATAACAACAACGGCAACCTGTACAACTATACGGCGCCGAGCGCCATCATGTCTAAAAGCGACCTTGGCGAGAACGGCAAAAACGACGTAGACGCCATTCCCGAACCGGCGTCGTTGATATTGCTGGGCCTGGGGCTGGTCGGAGCCGGTTTTCTACACCGCCATAAATAAAAATATCAAAGATTACAATAAAAGGACAGCCAACGGCTGTCCTTTTTATATGCTCTCGTTTAAGATCGTTTAAACGGACACTTTTATTTTTCGGACGCGACCACTTCCGTGTTAACCGGGAAATAAAGGGTGAACATGCTTCCGACCCCGACTTCCGACTCGATCTCGATTTGGCCGCCGTGGTTCTCGATAATTTTGGCGCAGGTCACCAGGCCGTAGCCGTGCCCCTTCTCCTTGGTGGTAAGGTGAGCCTTGAATAACCTTGCCTTTACTTCCGGTTTGATGCCGATACCGTTATCAGCCACGGAAATGCTTACCAGGCCTTTATTGAAATGGGTTTTCATCCAGATCTGGCCCGTTTTTATGCCGGCTTCATCGATGGCGTCCACAGCGTTGTTCAGGAAATTCAAAAGTAGCTGGGCGATCTGGTCTTTGTCCATCTCAAACGATGGCAGCTGGGCGGTCAGTTCGGTATGCAGCGTTACCGGCTTGAATTTCTTCTGTACCACCACAAAAGAGAGCACGTCCCTGACCAGTTCGTTCAGGTCGGCCGTCTCCTTCCTGGTATTCAACCGGGAGTAATCCATCAGGCCGGACGTAAAGCGCTTCATCTTATCGATATTACTTTTCAGTTTCTCCAAAGTGGTGTCGGCTTTTTCCAGGTCTCCCCTTCCCAGGGCTATCTGGGTCAATTCCACCCCGCCGAGTACCAAAGCCAGGTAGTTATTCAATTCATGGGATATGGAGGATGCCATCTGTCCCTTGTCGGCAAACTTTTCCAGCTCGAAAAGACGGTGTTCGTTTTCTTTCTGGGCGGTGATATTGTCGAGCGTGACCACCAGGTCGAACTTATAGTTGCCGGCATAGACAATTTTGCTGACCCGAACGTTATAGATACATTCCCGGTCGTCTTTCTTGGCCACCATGTTCTCGATCAGTTCGTTGTCGTTGTGGACATCCGCAGTGATGAACCGGCTCACCCAGGAATGAAAAACCGAATCGGAGAAAATCATTTGAATCGGCATCCCGGTGAGGGAGTTATTCTCTATAAGTTCCGGGACGAAAGTGTCCAGAATTTCCAGCCCGGTAATATTTACTTTCTTGAGCAGGTGTTCGCTGTCAAAAACGAAAACGCCTATTTTGACGTTATCCAGTATCTCCAGATACCAGATATTCATATGGGTCATTTCCATGAACAAGAACGAATTGGCAATCATGGGCGCGATAGTCTGCAGCATGGTGCCGAAAAGTTCCAGCTCGGTATCGTCGAAGGAAGACCGGTTGACTTTTTCACCCAACGCGATGACCCCGATAAGTTCTTTCTCATAGGACAAAGGCGCGATCAACCTGACCCCGGAATCATGGAGAAGACAAGCAAAGGCAGCGTTGTTCTCCTGTTCCATCAATTCCTCGATTCGGAATGGCCGGCGGTTTTCATGAAAGAAAAGACAGAATTCCCGGGATTCCTTAAGGTTCAGCAGAGCGTCGTTTTTTCTATATTTACCGGTACCGATAAAAACTTTCTGTTCGCATCCCCGTTCGGGATTTCTTAAAACGACAAAAGCGCTGGGAACGGAAAACTGGCCGGACAGGGTCAGGATAAAAACCTTCATGAGGTTTTTGAAATCCGGCTTGTCGGCGAACTGCCGGGTCAGTTTAGACAGGGCATCGAGCGCCAGGGTGGGTTTTTCGGAGGAATAGCGGCAAAGGCCCGAAGGTTCCTCGCCCTCGTTTTTTTTCTCGGTCTTTAGGTTCATATCAACAATTTACACTGCAAAGGTTTGCGGCTTCCTCAAGGTTGTTTTTGATGGTTAAATATTCGGCCAGGTCCAGTACCTCCAGAACGTGTACGATACTTTCCGCCGCGTTACAAAGAATGATATCCCCTCCGGATTCTCGCGAGGTTTCTATTGTTCCCAGTATGGCGCCGACACCGGCTGAGGAAATAAATTCAAGGTCAGCCATATCGAGAATGATATATTTATAATCGTTATCCTGGGCCGCGGTTATAATTTCAACCATTTCATATGCGTTATTGTTGTCCAGAACCGAACCGGGATTGACCACCAGGGTAAAGTCATTAAGTTTTTCTCGGCTTATAGGTTTGCTTCCCATCGGCCTATCTCCAGCACTTTTCCAGGGTCAAAACATTAATGCGGTCGTCCCGTCTCTCGTACGTCATCAGGTCAGTCATCCGGGTAATCATGGTCAGACCGAAACCGTGCTTTTTCTTTTCCTTGATAGCTTTATCGGGCTCAAAATTTTGTTCGTTTAAAGTGGGGTCGAAAGCCTTGCCCTGGTCGATAAAAACCATCATGATCTTGTTCTTCAGGGAATTGGTGTTAAACATAATGGTGGCGTCGGGACCCACTCCGCTGTGGAGGCGGATATTGGTGACCACTTCGTAAAAGACAATCTCCAGTTCGATAACCCCTTTCATGGGCAGATTCAACTTCGACAGAAAGCGCCGAAATTCCGCCAGGGCCCGTGTAATACTGTTGGCTTCGGCTTTGAATTCCTGTTTGAACTCGCTGCCGGCCTGAGGTTGCTTTTTGTCCTGGTCGAAAGCGCTTTCGCCCAGTTCGCTCTTGTTTCCCAAAAATATCTCATACAGGTCGAGCACTTTCAAAACCCGGATAAGGCCCGAGGAGATAAAACACAGCTTAATCTTGATACCGCGTTCCAGGCACAGGGTTCGGGCTTCCCATAAAAGATTGATGTGGCTGGAGGTCACCAGGTCAATCCGGGAACAGTCCAGTTCCACGGCCGAGGGCCCCTGGTTTATCAGGGTGCCCAGTTCTTCATGGAATTTATCTATCGATTCAACCGATAATATCTTGGGGATTTTTATCACCAGCGTATTTTTCGAGTTAACTAACATTCACGTTCTCCCGGATTACATCCTTATATTTATCGGCATTTACGCCGCTCCATTTCATCGCTGTCAGTGTAATATCGTCAAACTGCTCGGCGGCCCCCACGAAAACAGTATGATTTTTTAACACTTCTTCGACCAGCCCGGCCGGATTTAAAACTTTGCATGCTTCCAGCTGCAATAAAAACCGTTCCATGCCGAATTCCTCGCCGGCGCCGTTCTGGGCTTCATTGACCCCGTCGGTGTACTGAATCAACCAGTCGTTTTCCTCGAGCGTAACTTCCCGGTTTTCAATACGCTTGCTAAACTGCTCGGGGGGCATCATGCCCAGCGGGTAACCCTTGGTCTTGATCAAATCCACCGCCCCCTTATTGCCCTTGAAGACAATCAGCGGGTTGTGCCCGGCCGAGGCGAAAACAAACCGTCCTGTATCTTTATTGAGCACCCCGTAAAACATGGTTACGAACATACCCTTTTTGATATTGCTCAAAAGCTCCCGGTTAACCTCGCTCAGAAGCTCGGCGGGCTGCCTCACGGTGCGGCTGATTCTTTTGACAATATCGCGGGTGAGCAGCATCACCAGCATCCCGGGCAGTGATTTCCCGGACACATCGGCCACCAGGAAAGCGATATGGCTGTCGTCGTGCTCGATAAAATCGTAATAATCGCCGCCGACTTCTTTGGCACTGCGGTAAGCCCCGGCGAACTCGAAACCGACCCCCCGGGGATAGGCCCGGGGTAATATGTTGACCTGGATTTCCCGGGCGATTTCCAGCTCCCGGGTTATCCGTTCGTTCTCGATCATTTCTTTCTGGGCGACATTCAACTTGGCCCCCATGACCCGCAGCATGTCCGCCAGGTAACCCAGCTCGTTCTGGCTGGTAAACGGTATTTCCAGATTGATATCGTCGAAATTAATATTTTTAAGATGGTCGGTGATGATGCTGATCGGTCGCAGCTTGCGGTGCAGTATCACCATCGTCAACGGGATTCCCAGCAGTATCACCAGCACCGTGATGGAGCCCACCGCGATCATCGAGGTGCTGCGGACCTCGGTAATCTGCTTCATCGAGGACGCCACTCCCAGGCGGCCGATCAGGACGTTGTTTTCCCTGATGGGCACATTGACATATATAGTATCCCCCCGGAGATCGAACGCCTCCCCCGGCCGAACCAGGTCGTGATATTGCTCGATCGACACCTGGGGCATGGCCGCCCCGGCGATCACCTGTTTTATGTCGGTGTGGGCCAGGAAGGTGTTCTCCGTAGTGGTGATACCCGCCCAGTAAACGTCGGGATTGTCCACCGCCAGCTTCTTACAGATGTTGTTCAAAAGCAGGGCGTCCGGACCGTTGGTGGATATTATCAGTTTACCCGCCGGACCGGAAGAGGAGCGCGCCTGCACCAGGAGCTTATCGACAATATTACGCGTGACCGTGTCCACGTACTGGTTGGTGATTACGTAGCCGGTGATAAGCATCAGGACCAGGATCATGCCGGAGACATAGAGCGAGAAATCAAGACGGATCGATTTTTTATACTGCCGCGATTCCGGCCAGTCACCCGTTGAGGCGTTGATTTTAGTTACTTTCATATGACAACTCTTCCAGTTTACGGATTTCATTTTCGGTTCTATTTATATACTTGATAATTTCAGCGTTTTCAGGATTGATCCGGGACGCTTTCTTCCAGACATCGATGGCTTCCCGGAGTTGATTCTGGCTGTACAGTTCAACCCCGACATATTTATAGGCGTTGACCAGGTAATCGCGCACCGACTGGTAGTCCGGCGCCAGGCGTTCCACCTGTTCCCAGTACCTGGTTGCTTCGGCCAGGTCTCCCTTCTTGAAGTGGTCCTGGGCGGTCCGGTAAGCCTCTTTGACCTCTTTCTTGACCTCGGGGCTGAGCGGGGCGGCTTTCAGTGCCCGTTCTTCGACCGTGACCGCGACTTGCCGCTGTTTTTTCATCTCCTTCTCCACTCGGGCATGGAAATCGAGCCACCACTGATGGTTGGGGAAAAGGGCCAGCGCGGAATCCAGAATCATCAGCGTGCCGTTGAGATCCTCGCTGGCGTAAGTCGTCATGGCTTTGTCGCGCAACCGTTCGAATTCAACCCGTTTGCGGGCCAGGCGGACGCCGCTGTGGTCCGGAGCGAACTCCACCAGAGTTTTAACAACCGTGAGCGCCCGGTCAATCTGACCGTAATTCAGAAGCGAATCCACCTGCCAGAGCCGTTTTTCAATCAATTCCTCATGGGAGGACGCGGCCCGGATAGCCCGGTCGGCCCGGTTCAAAATCTCCTGCGCCTGGGTCGAATTGGACACTTCGGCCAACGCCAGGTTGGCGAAATACCGAGCGGCTATATAATCCTCGTTATCAAACTTGAACTGCGCTGAATCCATAAACTGACCGTACTGCTGCATTCGCAGAATATTTTCCAGCTGGTTCTGGACCTCGACCGCTTTTTGATGAATGGCCGAGGTATCTACCTCGTTGTTGCGGGCCAAAAACAGCGCCCGGTCGTAATAACTGCCGGCCCCGGAAAGGTCGCCTTCCTCGAGCGACCGGTCGCCCTGCCGCACCAACTCGCTTATCATCTGCCGGTTATGGTCCTTCAGGTGAACGTTCATCATGTTGTTGAATTCCGCTTCCTGTCTCCGGGCACGCTGAATTTTCTTTTCGCTGGTAGGCATACCGAACGCGCTCGTCAAACTGAACATGTGCAGGCTGCCCATATCCCGGTCCACCAGGGCGTAATCAAAACTGATCGCCTTGTAGCTGAGACCCGCCCCGAACGAAACTTTCTTTTCCCGCAACCCACTGCGAAAGTACAACAAATTTTGGAAATTGTACTCGATACCCAGCGCCACGCGGGGATCCAGAAAATCGACCTTGGTTACCACGGCCGAAAGAACGACCTCGTGGCTCCAGTCGGGATGGGGAGAAATTTTGACCGACATGCCCAGGTCTACCGCATACGGATAATTGATACTTTCCTCGGCCAGTTTCATGCTCGGTCGAAGGATATTGCGCCCGTTTAAAACCAGCGCCAGTTCCTTGAACCGGCTGAAATTTAAGAACCAGGTCCGCCCGGCGGAGATGGTCAGGGCCGGCGAGGAGGTGGCGCTGTAGCTGTCGAGAGAATGACGCTCCAGGTTGACCGCCAGGCCGATATCGTAACCCGACACCGTCCGGCTGTAGGCGATATAGAAGGCCATCCGGCTGTCGTCGATGTCCTCGATATATAGATTGTTTACGTCCCGCTTCTCGATGCCGTCGATACTCAACCGGAACACCCCCAGCCCGAAGCAACCCCAATCAAGGGTGGGGATGACCAGGCCCAGGTATTGATAGGCGACATCCTCATCATAGAGACGGCTGTGAAAACCACCCAGGGAATACCGTTCGGCCCGGGCCAGCCGGGAGGGGTTCCAGAAAGGCGCGGTCCAGGTATCACTGTAAGCCAGGTTGGCCCCGCCCTGGGACAGGTCCGAGGCCTCGGCGCCGAGACTGAACGGCGAACGCGTACCATCGTCACCGGCCAGTATCGACCCCGATATCAACAGGGCCACCGACAAAACCATTGATGTAATTATCAACTTCATCTTATGACCGCGATCTTTCTTCTAAAACTTTCCTCTCGCCCCGAAACATACCGGGCGGTGATGCGGCAGAAATATGTCCCCGGCACGACCTCCAGACCCGTATCGTTGTGCCCCACCCAGGTATCGTTCTGATGGGCACCGGCCTCACGGAAAACGTTCATAACCACCTGTTTGACCGTCTGGCCGGTGATGGAAAATATCTCGATATCGACCGTGGCGTCCTCGGCCAGGTCGTAAGCGATGATGGTGACCTCACCGCGTGAGGGCACGAACGGGTTGGGATAATTGCTGAAGGAATTTTCCAGACCCGCCGTCTGCAGCGACAGCTCGACCGTTGACAGGGGATAATCACCGCCTTCGACCACCACGTAGGCGGCCGTCAGCAGGTTCTTGTCCTGAACGGCCAGGAAGGTGGAGTCCTCGAACCTGACGACATAATTTCCCAGAACGGCGTTTTCACCCAGGTTGGCTTTCAGGGTAAAGGCGATATCGGACCCCCGCGAGAGGGTGTAACTGCCGTCAATCATCAATATCACGCTATCTCCGGTAAGAGTGCTGTCACAGGCCACCATTTCGTCACCGAGCCACAAGCAGCAGTTCTCGAACACCCGGTCTTCGGTCGCTTCCAGCCCGGACGAGGTGCGCTTGTAAATCTTTCCTTTCAGGGAACCGAGCAGCAGGTCGCCCTCGAGATTGAGGGTTTCGTAAGTCAACCGCCAGTCGCACAGGGTCAGCCCGGTTTTCCCGGGCGTGGTCGTTTGCACCGGCCAGGAAGATACCGTCAGTGCGGGCCGTCCTGCCGGCAGATAAATGCTCACCGCTTCGGTTTCGAACGGAAACTCGCCGAGACATCCGGCCGAAAGCGCCAGCCCCGGATTGTAAGTCGTATCGGTGGCGTCATAGATAACGATATTGTTGGAAGCCGGTATCTTCAAAACGAAATGGTCGAACGGCGCTTCGGCCTCGATATCCCCCACCAGCCGGATATTGACACTGTCGCCTGGATTTATAAGCAAACCCGCCTCCCCGATTCTGAACAGAGCCGAACCGCTTAAAAGCTCGACGAACGGCTGGTAAGTGACCGTGCCTGCCTCCGAACAGTAACCGATGCGATCAAAAAGGCGGGCCGGGTCGAGGGGGCGGTCGAGCGAATCGAGCACGTTTATCATAATATTTTTCATGAGAATCGAAGAATGAGTATTATCGACCTCATATTTCAAAGCCATGTCAATCAAAAAGAGGCTGTCCTTTCCACCGATGACCGAGGTTGACAGGGACGAACTCATGCACATCGCCAGAGTGCTGGCCGGCTGTTTTAACGCCGCCCAGCCGGAGGTAATGGGAAAAACCGACCCCGAGGCCAGCATGGTCGTGTCGGTGGTGACATCCAGGGAGGCGCCGGAACTCAAATCCCTGACCACGAAGGTGGTGCTGTCGGATATCGCCAGCCCGAAATTGGAAACGGTCGGCTCGTCCTTGATCCAGACCTGGACGACTATGGAATCCATCTCCCCCGGATTCAGCGTCACAGGCATACTAAGCTGTACTTCCACCGGCTCATTGTTGCCGACGTCAAAATCATATACGTCGCCGATTATCGTCTGCTGTCTTTTAATACTTATCCTCTCCATCAGCGCCGCAGCCTCAAGAGGCGCCAGCAGGCTGTCAACCAGCTGCACCGAAAGGCTCATCAGCTGAATCTGCGAGCTGCCGGCTTCTTCCGGATGCCTCAAACGCAGCCGCAGAACATCGACATCTTCCTGTCCCACGTTCACTGTTTGATTCAAAACCGAGACGTACGATATCATCATGGTCCGCGAGGGTTCGTCGATCCGGCAGGCAGAGGTGCGCAGGGGGAAGACTATTTCGGAAGCGATCGTAACCGGCAGGAGGGTGTTGTTATCCAGCATGAAAATATCCCCGGCTCCGGCGACCGCGACGGCGAACTGCGTCGCCGTAGCCAGACTGTCGATATTCACCAGCACCGAGAAATTCTGCTCCGTCCCCGATTCAATCACCACCGGCTCGCTGAATACCAGTGTCAGGCGGCTCTGGTGCGGAATGGTTTCCATCACCGTGACGATGGAATAACCGCTGGCCAGGACCATTCGGGAAAAAGCCTCGTCGGCGTACAACACCCCGCCATCGCCGTCCTCCACCGTGACTACCAGGCTGTCTATCCGTACCGAGGCCATCGCCGCCAGGGTGTCCGGATGGATAAAGCGGAGATTCATCGGGAAAACATTCACCTGGCCTTTGGTAACCGAGGTGGGGATGGTGTTGATGAGTTGCACCTGCATATTTTCCGGGGCGGCCTGGATCATGACCGTATCGGTCTGGATAATCACCGACGAGTCGGGGATATCGAGCGCCAGGGCGCGCACCTGCCAGGCCACCAGGCCGGGCTGGTCGGCAGTATAGGTAAAGTAAAAATCGGTCGATTCGCCGCTCGCCAGGGTTACCGGCCCGACCAGGCTGTCACTCAACGTCACGATAACCGGGTTGGAAACCGTCACCATCCGTCCGACGACATTATCGATCGCTTCGGTCAGGATATTGGTGACCGTGAAACGAACCTCAATATCCTGGCCGACCGAATACGTCTGGCTAAGCGGCGAAGAGGTAATCCGCAGGCTGGAGGTGGACACCGGGAAAGTGCTGTTGCTCAGCAGAACTTCGTCGAGCGGACCGTCGTTGTCGGATTGATAAACACAGCCGTTAACCGGTATTTTACCTCGGAAAGAGACATTGGGTGTGGCGCCCAAAGCGATATCCCCAAGGACAAACAAAGTCGGCGGCTCGCCCGATATTTCAACACTAATACTGTTCACCGTCCAGACCGAGCCGGTATAAGAAAACGTTCCCAGCAGGGAATCGGTCTCCTGCCAGACGGTGTCGCCGTTGCTATCGAACCAGAGTTCCAGAGCGGTGATATCGGAAGTATCGGCGTCTTCATGGTTGGCGACCGTCACCCCCGTCAGCATATCGGTTTGGTCACCGTTACGAGCCGGCTGGAAAGCCAGCAGGGTTATCGAGGTATCGCCGGGGCTGATAGTCCGCGGCGTCAGGTGATGAACATAATACTGGTCGTGTACCGAACCGTCTACCGCAAGGTACGCCCCCCTGGTCAGCGGCAGGTCGCCGTTGACATTGACCGAGCCGGAGAAGACGAAGTCCGAGGAACTGGCAATGGCCACCATCAGGCTGTCCGAATCAATCATCTCCATCGGGACATCGACCGTTATGAAGAAATACGACAGCGATTCCGGCGGCAGGGTTATATCCAGGCCGGACAGCTGTAATTTGCCATCCGTGAAGTAACCCGTGGCGATTAATGAATCATCCCCCAAAACCCGGTTTGCGTCCGTGTCATAATACAGCGACACCTGGCCGAGTTCATAATCGGCATAAGCCAGACCCGAACGGGAATAGGAAGCATTGGTCAAATTTAGTGCTTGCAATATCTGGTTCTGGGTCAGGTAACTGTTGTACAGGGCGAAAGTCAGGATCAAATTATCAGTGCTGGCGGGATAGATTACTCCGGCCGGTTTCGGAATGGAAATGGCCGTCACCCGGTTGGATGGGAAAATCAGGTGAGTCTCCCGACTGGATACGGCAATATCGTCCGGCCCGGACATTTCCGAATGATAGCGTACTCCGCCTACCGGTATCCGCAAAAGCATAGTGCCCGCCTTGAACTGTTCCAGGCTGACGTCGACGGTCACGATAAACCGCGCCCCGCCGCTCGGGACGTGATAATCAAGACCGGTAATTTCCCAGAAATGATTCGACGAGGTTAACCGGCCCAGCGGGATGTCGTCATCGCTGAAACCGTCCCCGGTCAAATCCGCCCAGAGATTCATGGCTTGGATCGCCCGGTCCTCCTCCAGGCTGGAGATATTTACCAACTGCAGGCGGTCGAGCGCGTCATCGGCGTAACCGTTCCCGGGCAGGACAAAATCGAACACGGCCCGGTCGGTCTGGCCACCGAAATGCGTCAATTCCTCGAGCGAGTTGACGCTGATATTCGCCGCCGGGTAGGCGTTTACTCTGAAAGTCTCATCGTTTTGAACCGGGAACTCACCACTGACGGTGACCGGCTGGTCGAAATAGATATCCGTAATTTCGGCTATCGCGATACCGATTAAATTTTTATCCTTGCAATTCTGCGCGTTAAGGAGGGCGATAACCGAGAACCCGACCACCCCCCCGTTGCCGGAGATGTCAAAACCGTCCGTATGGAACACGACCGTACCATTGTCCGGCAGCGCCGTGGCCAGGACAGTATCGATAGTCCCGAATTCTTGTAGGTCGTTGGTGCGGTTCAAATAAACGTACAACAGGACACTGTCAATCTGGCTGTCGAGCTGTTCCGGGGTGGCGCCGTCGGGGTCGGTAGCCAGCAGATTACAGCGCAGGCTGTCAATTCCGACCGTGTCGGCGTAACTGTTGGTCAGTTCAAAACTGAGCAACGCACCGGAACTTTCACCGGGTATCAATTCCCTGGAGTCAATCGGTACATTTTCTATCACCATCGCCTCGGTGGTCTGGATGACAACCGTATCCACCGGCAACAGCGGTTCGTCCAGCGGGCCGTCGTTCTGTGAAGCCATATCGATCCCGTTCGCGGGGATACTCAACGCCACCGTGGCGCCGTTGCGGGGATAACCGGACAGGGCCGCGCCCACGTAAAAACGATGCGTCGGCTCGCTCAGCGGACAGGCCAGGCCGCTGATGGTCCAATGGCTGCCGGTGAAAGCCAGCCGACCCAGGCGGGTCTCATCCGCCGTCCCCCCCCAGACGTTGTCACCGTCGTCCAGATATAAAACCAGGGAGTCGAAATCGTCCTGCGTGGCCGTGCCGACATTGATAAAACTTATGCTTTTAAGCAAGTCTTCGCTGTAGCCGTTGCGCGGCAAATCCACCGCCAGCACCGGGTAAACCGTGTCGGCGGGGCGGATAGTGTCCGCACCGGTCGAGACGACGTTCAACTGGGCCGCGACCAGCCCGTCGATAATATTATACCCGAGCGAATTGACCGTATCCGGTCCGGCCGGGACAGTGGCGTCGCCGGTGACGATATCGACCGCCGGCCGCAAAAAGATATCCAACGAGTCGCCGTCGCAGGCGTAAAGAGCCGTATTGACACTGACGATAAACGTCTTCCCCTCATCGGCGGCAATCGTCAACGGGTCAAAAGAAAGACTTACCACCGGAGTGCTGTATTCATCTTCCGCTATCAGGCTGTCGGCGATGGTCAAGGTGGAATCGTCATCGGTATCAAGGTAAACGGCGATTGAGTCGATATTGGTCAAACGGTTCGCTTCCAACCCGGAGCCCCGGGAGCCATCCCGAAGAGTCAGACCGGTAACGGTTTTATCCACATCAAAATAATTGTCGATTCTGAAAGTCAGCACGGCCGAGGCATCCTGATTGGGGCGAACAAAAGACGTCCCCAGCGGAACGGTGGAGACATACAACTCCTCGACTTCGATATAACCGCTGCTGTCGGTAATCTCATTGATGCTGCTGACCGCCGTTACCTGTCCCGTTCCCGGGCGGTCGGCTATAAACAAACCGTTGGAGTCGATATCCCCCACCCGGCCGAGCAGTTTCCAGGTGATATCGCCGGGGTCGGGCGGGTTATTATCGGCGTCGTATCCAATCGCGCTAAAATTTATCGAGTCTCCCAAATTTACCGCCGCCATATCGGGAGTTACTTCGATTCTCGCCAGTTCTCCCGCGACCACCGTTATCGGACCGACCGTATCGGGAATAACGCCGGCATAGTACGCGACTAAATATCCCTCGCCGACGGTAGTAGCGTCGAACAAGCCGCTGAAGCTGATCGTACCGATACCGCCTAATATCTCCCAGCTGGGTATAATACTTAGATTGCTGATATTACCGTCTGCGTCGTACGACTCAACGTTGAACTGCAGGGTACTGTCGACCGAAATCGTAGCCGTATCCGGCTCGACTTCATACCTGTACGGATCGCCCCCCTCGCAGGTAATAACCCCGGTGGTATCTTTCTTCGTACCGGCATTCGCCAACACCCGCCCGATACCGGTCTTGGTCAGGGTCAATATGATTGAAATGCTCGATTCGTCAGTGACTGAACCGATTGAATCCGCCCCGAGAACCGACCAGGTAGCGGCCACACCTCCCAGCAAACTGTCGGTATTTGTGTAACCCCGGCAATAGAGCACAGTCGTATCGTTATCCGTTGTAAGGGTTGTATCCCCAAAAGGAGTGCCGTCGAAAAGTTCTATTTGAACATAATTTAAAACGGCTGTCACCTGAAGATTGGCAGTATCAATCAACAGGCCGTAAACGGCCTCGTTTTGATAATACCCCGGATTGTTTCCCGCCGTATATAAACCCATCGCCGTGATACTGCCGGTAGGATCATCCGTCGACCAGTTCACCCTGTCCGTCAATTCCGAGACAAGGCTGTCGTTTATATCGTAACCATAAGCGTAATATTGCGAGGATTGATTAACAAGTATGAGATTGTCTTGAGGGGAGACTTCAATATAATTCAAATCCCCCGGCAGGCCGTATTCGAACGCCCCCATTTCCGGAGCGGTTTCGTTATAGGGATAGCCCAGGTCAAGGCCGGTGTTGATGGCCGGAGAGCCGGTTTTAAGATGAAATTCGTTATCGGCCGGATTGATAAACAACGGGTCCGCCGTTATGCTGCCGGCGGAATCGAAGGCGCCGTTAAAATAATTAAAGGTACCGCTGTTCCAGACATCGTTGAAGCCGCATACATTGAGCGCTTCAGCGTCGATACCGAGATTATTCGAGACGACGATGTTGTTAAAAATTCGAGCGCTGGTAATTCCAGCCTGGATATAAATGCCGTATAAGGTACAGCTGTAAACCGTGTTGCCGTATATATTGGTATTTTCAGACGTATTATCGTTTTCAATACCCGACTCGGCATTATCGACAATCAGATTTTTTAAAATGAGATTGTAATTGCCGTGGATAAAAATACCGTCCCAGTCGTTATCATGGAGATAACAGTTAGTTACGATACAGGAATCGCCTTCGAGGTATATACCGCGGTGACCTGAATTGGTCAGTTCCAGTCCGTCAACTTTGACGTGACCAGCATTGAGATAAAGGACGGACACCTCCAGACCACCGACATCGAAAACCGCGCTGCCCTCGCCCCATTTGCAATAGGTAATCGGCACCTCCGTGAAGCCCGAGGTTTTCAGCAAAATCTGTCCGGCGAGCGAGTATTCGCCCGGGAATACTTTTACGGAGTCGCCGGGAATCAAAAGCTCCTTCGTGTCACCATTGTCGAGCGACAGCCAGGCGTTTTCCTCAGTCATGCCGTCGTTGTTGTCATTGCCGACATCGGAAACATAATAGACATTGAACATCTCCACCCCGCCCATATCGGGCGCAGCCTGGCTGTAATAATAACCCAGATCCAGACCGGCGTCGATTTCGGAAGCGGTGGGTAAAAGATAAAAAAGACCGTTAGCGGGGTCGATAAGCTGAGGCTCGACCGAAATCCCCCCGGCCGAATCGACTACTCCGGCGGTATAATCACCGTTGGTGTTGCCCCAAACGTTGTTATAAGCGCAGATATTTTCAACATCGCCGTCGATGCCCTTTTCATTGAGAGCTATGATATTATTGAATACCCGGGCGGTATTTTCCTTGAGTTCCAAGCCCATTTTGGCATTGGCATACACGGTATTATTGTAATACCTGTTATATTCACTGCCATCTTCATTTTTGAAACCTTCCTCATTGGTGCTGAAAGCCGCGATATTTCTCAAAAACAGGTTATAGTCGCCTTCAACCCGGATACACTCTTTGTCCGTGTGATGGATATAACAATTGGTGACTATACAGGAATCGCTCTTGATATGAATCCCCAGGTCGGAAGTATTGGTCAGTTCCAGGCCGTCAATAACCACATGATCGCCTTCCATGACGATTATGATATCAGACTGGTTACCATCGTCAATCAAGGCCCGGCCCGGGCCGTAATTGCGATAAACAATCGGATTCGCCGCCGTTCCGTGGGTTTTCAACTGGACGGTAGTGCTGATAAGATAAGTGCCCGACAGAATATTGACCGTATCGCCCGGCTGGAGCAGACCTTCCTGGTCACCGTTGTCGATTGTGAGCCAGGCCTCGGCTTGGCTGAATCCGTCATTACTGTCATTTCCCGTCGGTGAGACAAAATAAGTCGCCCCCCCCCGCAGGCCAGACAAGTATTAACACTAGAATTAAAGTATAAAATAACTGGCGCATATTATTTTTATTCAAACGTTATTTAATTTATTATCGGCATAAGAAGAAACCTACTTAAGCCCCGGTATCTCTTTGACTTATTTTTTCGGATAAAATATGTCCGTTTTGATTTGACATTTTTTTGGGAAAATAGAGATTTTTCATTATATTGATTTAAGGAAGTTAAATTATTCATTCCGATTTGAACTTATTTAGCTTATTGCCATTCTTGAACACAGGGAGTATATTTACTTATTGGTTGTCTGCAATCCCTGCATTATATTAGGCTAATGGGAAAAAACTAATTGGTAAAAAATGGTAATGGTTTCAAAATCAAACACTTACAATTTTGACAAGTTACTATCGGAAAATAACCTGGCCCAGGCCTGGTTGGCCACCGCTGTCGGTAACTGCCAGAAGTGTTTTGTTAAATTCCCCTCCAATAAAACTCTTTTAGCTCTGGAGCAAGTTAATTCCCTGTTGTCCAAGTCGTTTACCTGCCAGAAGTTATTGAATACCTCACATATTCTGACAGGCCGACGGAAAACCTGGGAAAACGACTGTATTTTTATCGAATATCCCTATTTAAATCCGGAAAGATGGCGCCCCCTCCGGGCCGAATTGTTCTGGAAACACTGGCCGGAAAGTATGGTGCAGACCAGCCTGATCGTCGATTTAATCCATCACCAGCAACTGGTTCACCTGGATTTAAAAATTGACAATTTCCAGATCGACGGCAACTGCGACAAACCCCATATCATCCTGGCCGACATGGACTTTTTAACCACTTCCGGGGTCACCCTGGATGCCAAAATACTGGGCACCCCGAAACATATCGCCCCGGAAATTCTGAAAAACGACATAATCACCGCCCAGACCGATAATTATTCCCTGGGTAAATCCATCCGCTTTGCCCTGGAATCATTTCCTGAAGATAAAACGACCCCTTCGGGCCGACCCCTGCCGGAGCGTACCCGCCTGGAAGCGTTCCTCGACAATTTGACAGCGGAAAATCCGGTTAACCGGCCTTACAGTATCCTGGATTGTCTTTTTCAATATCAACTTATCGATGAGCCGGCTTACATACAGGCCAAGAAAAAGGTTTTATCGCTGTTGTTGTTGGGTAGTTTCCGTCGCCTCAAAGGCACTATTAATCCGGCCGGGACCTGGCTGGCGGATTTCTTACAAAAGGAAAATAAAATTTTCGGTTTCCACCAGGACCTTATCGACGATCTGGAAAGGGCCTATGCCCTTCAGCCCTTGTCGTTTTTACAAATATTTAAAAAACTGGTCACCGAAACGGGAATCGAGAACTACGGTGATTTCTGGCAATTCAATTTCAGGGATGAGACTCTGGGGAAAATATTCAACGACCTGGATAAACTGACCGGAGAAAAAAAGAAATTATCCGGGCCAATAGAGAATAAACCCCTCAAACATTATATATACCTGCAACAACAACTGCCGTCAGAACCGGGCAAAAGCGACGCAAAAATCCAGGATAACTGGCAAGCGTTCGAGAAGTTGGGCCAGTTGGCGTTGGAGTTGAATCGTTCCATCGAAGCGATCGACCATTTTCGACAGGCTTTCAGTATAATTCCGTCCCAACACGCCCTTGAAAAAATTCACCTTAATTATCAATTGGTTGTCCAGCTTATATTGACCGGGCAAATGAGCGAAGCCCGAGACATGATTGACCTGGGTGTCGAAGCCGCCCGGGCGGCTGAGGCGGAAAAGGAGGGACTGGAGTTTCAAAATCAGCAGGCATACCTGCTCTCCACAGCCGGTAAACAGGCCGACGCCGAAAAATTGCTCAATTTCATCATAGAACGGGCTACCGAACTCGGATTGGACGCGGTGGTCGCCAAGGCTTACTATAACTTCTTTTATATTGAATATATAAGAGGTAATTACGGCGAAGCTGAGGAAATTGGCAGGAAATGTATCAAACTGGCCAAGAAAGCCGAAGACGATACGTTTCTTACAACCGTTTACACTGGCCTGAGTGGTTTATATAACGAACTTGCCGAATATGACAAATCTATCAAAATGAGCGACAACGTGGTTAAAATAATAAAAAAACAGAAAGGTAAACCCTACAAACTCCTGTATATATATAAGATTCTGGTTATGGATTACGCCCGTCTGGGTCTGTCCCGTGAATCCGAGCACTGGTTGAATTTATTACTCGGCGCCCGAAGTGTCAAATTCGACAAACTGGCTTTTCTCGACTATTCCATCATGAAAGGGTGGCTGGAAATAAGCAAAGGCTTTTTGCAACCGGCCCGGGAGATACTTCAAAAAGCGATGGACACGGTGCGTTCCGCGGAAATCAACAGCTATACCGGCAAGACCCTGTATAATCTGGCCGAAATCGCCCTGTACCAGGGAAATTTTAAGGAATGCGAGAACTACTCCAGGGAAGCTCTTGAAATTTTCAAGAAATTGAACGACCTCGGCACCTATTGGGAAATCAGGCTGATAGAGTTTCTCAATAACTTCTACCGTTCCCCCGAAACGACTGCGCCCGACGGTGAATTTCTGAACATCCTTGAAAAGCTGACGGAGCACAACTGCCGTCACTTTGCCGTCCAATGCCTTATACAAATCGCCGTGCACCTCAATGACGAAACTCTTGCCCGCGCCCGGAAAATTATAAAACCCCTGGAAAAAGGCATTTACGATTCCCCGGTGCCGATGTTCAAAGCCGCCGGTATTATGCTCGAATACCGCGACCAACTGAAGAACAGCGATGAAAATGTGATTCGCCTGATGAAAGACGCCTACCAGGTTCTCGACAGCAACGGACATAAATTCCTGGCGATGGTTCTCTGCGGGAAAATCGGTGAACATTATCGGGAGACGCTGCAGCAGAAGCTCAGCCGCAAATTTTTCACGCAGGCAATGACACTGGCGCACCAGCTGCCCAATAAGCAGGCCGCAGCCGGAATAAAGAGGCAACTCGACGCTATCCCGGAACAGGATTACGGCCATGAAAAAATTCTGAAGTCGATGCTGGGGATATCGGACATACTCAGGGATATCGATAATTACGAATTCGCCCTGAGTAAGATAGTGAAATTCGCCGTGGACGAAACCGGTGCTGAACGCGGCGTGCTGCTTTTGAAAACCGAGGGTTCGGATGAATTGCATATAAAATCTTATTTCAACTGCGATGACGAAGAAAGTCTTAAGGATATCGGCGATTTCAGCAAATCAATTGTCTCTAGCGTGGCCAGGGAAATATCCCCGCTGGTGGTCAGCGACGCCCTGGAGGACAAGCGGACCAAAAAATACAAAAGCATCGCCATGCACAATATCCGTTCGGTTATCGCCATGCCGATTCAGGACGGCAATGTTTTTTACGGCGTTCTCTACCTGGACCACCATACTATCCCGGCTCTTTTCGGTGATGATGATATTACCCTGGTAACCTCCCTGTCCAATTTCCTGTCTGTGATACTGAATGTACTCAGGCGTTTTAAGTCGGCATCGATCAACAAGGAACAACTGGAGCACGAACTGGCCCGGCAGGGAATTAGCGAGAGGTTTATAACCCGAAACACGGGGCTTCTCGAGATGCTCGAACAGATTCCCCAACTGGCCCAGACCAACGCCAGTATTCTCATTCTCGGTGAGACCGGCACCGGCAAGGAAATTCTCAGCCGCCTGATACATACCCTGAGCCAGCAGTCTAAAGGCCCGTTCGTTAAAATGAACTGCGCCGCGATAGCGGATTCACTTATCGAAAGCGAATTGTTCGGCATCGACGATAAAATCGCCACCGACGTTAAAGCCCGCGAGGGCAAATTCGAGGCCGCCGACATGGGCACCCTTTTTCTCGACGAAATCGGCGATATGCCCATGAACATCCAGACCAAAGTTCTCGGGGTTCTCGAGTACCGCGAATACGAGCGCGTGGGCTCCAACCGGACCAATTACACCGACGCCCGTTTCATTTATGCCACCAACAAGAATCTTAAAAAAAGGGTCGGTGAGGGAAAATTCAGCAAAGACCTCTATTACCGCATCTACAGCCTGACTCTGGAAATCCCGCCTCTCCGGGAACGACCTGAGGATATCGAACCGCTGCTTGACTATTTCACCAAGTTGCTTTCCCCCGACCCCGATCAGAGACTGCGTTTCAGCCCCGCGGCGATCAACGCCATGACAGCCTATCAATGGCCGGGTAATGTTCGCGAGGTAAAGAACCTGGTCGAACGTCTGCATTACAAACGATACAACCAGACCTACAAGCAGGTGGATTTGCTTGATCTACCGGCCGACATACAGCGAGCCGACCAGACCAACTCCCTTGGCAAAGAACAACTCAAAGCCCTGGAAAAAGCCCGCATAAAAGCAGCTTTAATCAAAAATAACTGGAATAAATCAAAAACCGCCAAGGAACTTGGTATGTCACTTTCAACTTTATGCCGCAAGATAAAAAAATATAACATCCGAAAAGACCGTTAAACCGCATAATTTACCGGTTTACCGTTTTCTTGCCGTTTTTTTGCTCATCTAACCTTAAAACAGACAACGGATTAACTAATCCGATGAAAAGTGAATAAAAAAAACGACAAACAGATAGTCATCTCAAAAGTCTCTTTCTTCACATAACTTCTTGTAAAACATACGAATAGCATAAAAACCCTCTCGAGAAGCCAGTCGGCACCAAATCTGTATTAACAGTATTTGTCTTTTTAAACAAATCTAAACCCTTTCTCAGAGGAGGCATTTATGTGCTTCAAGAAGTTAACTATCAAAAACGTACTCGCCTGCACCCTGTTGGTACTCACCATTTGTGTCTTTAGTGTCACTTTATTCACTCCTGCGGCAGTAGCGGAAGGAGGCACCGTTGTCCCGCCGCCACCGGACTCGGATACGACTATTACATATACGTCCGTCGGTCCTCTTAACCCGGACCCAACGGCCGATGAATCTGCCCTTGTGTTATCTACCTGGGATATAATTACCGTTGTCGTTTCAACCATTCTTTGATTTGAAAAATGTCGTTAAATATAAACATATGGGTTTTTGAAATATGATACGATACGAAAGATTAATCACTTTGCTGACGTTGTTGCATAATCGCAATTATGTGACCAAGGAGCAAATCTGTCAGGCCTGTAAAGTCTCGGAAAGGACGGCTTACCGGTATATCAATAAATTATCCATGTCCAATATACCGATTTTTTTTGACCGTTCGGTAGGCGGGTACCGGTTGAACTCGCCCTCGAACATTGTGGCCAATTACCTGGGCGTCAGTGATACGATTATTTTGAAATGTGCCTTGAAATATCTTGAGCAGCGTCTGGACGGCAACTATTCGGACGCCATTGATTCCATCAACAAAATACTCAATCGCATTAATTTTTCGGCTGACCTGGGTTCATGCGGCTTTACCGGAAACACTTTCGACAATAACCTCCCTGCGGACAAACTCAGCAGTTCCATTCATCTGGCTATTCTTGTCACGGCGATTCGCAACAATCAAAAAGTTATCATCGAATTTTCAAACGGGAGCAGCGAACTGCATAAAAATATCGTGGAGAAGCCTATCCTTAAATTTTCCCGTGAATGGCGGGTCTTTGATTCGCGTGCTACCGCACGCAGTAGTATTCCGTTATCAAAAATCCGGGAGGTAAAAATTATTTAACGATATCTATATTATAAAGACTCCATGCCCTAACACCATGGATGATCCCAGGGGACAATCGATTTATCGCCCTTGCGCGATAGCAGATAACCCGGCGTTGTCATGTTCACACCGCCGGGTTTTTTTAATTTGTCTGCCTATATTTAAAATATTAACTTATTATTCAATCAATCGAGCATGTACTTTTTTTATTAGGGTCTGGTATGGCTTTTATACGGACAAAATTCCTCTTGCTGCTTTTATCAATATCCATCTTCTTGCCCTTTAACGTTGTGCGGGGACAGCCCAAATGGGTGAAGAAAGCCCTGGAAGAAAATCAATCGGCGGAAATCTCACCCGAGGCGCCCGCGGTAGTTTTATTCAATAAAACCGTCTTGCAGGTATCAGGAGCCGGAGTTGCCCGGGAAAAAGTACAGCGCGCCCTGAAAGTCCTCAAACCCCAGGGCGCCGGCTATGCCGACCTCGAAATCACCACTACGCCGGCCAGGAAGGTCAAAGGCGTTCAGGGCTGGCATATCGACCAATACGGTAGCTGCCGCAAACTCGACTCGAAAAACATTCGTGAAATAAACCGTTCCCAGACGGCCGGTTTTTATGACGATGACATGGTCTTGACCGCCACCTTTATCGATGTCGCCGCCGGCGACGTGGCGGCTTTTGAGTATGAACTCGATATCGATGACTCCCTGAAAGACAATTACTACACCTTTACCCTGCAATACAGTCTGCCCGTCATGGAAACATACCTCGAAGTCGAGATACCTGACGGCTGGCAAATTCAGATTTCGGAAAAAAATCTTTCGCCGCTGACTTTTCGAAAGCGAGACAATAAATCTATCTGGGAAGGCCGGAATCTGCCCTATCGCGCCGATGAACCCTACATGCCGAACTGGCCCCTCGGCGCCCGCCGGCTGGAGCTAAATTGTTATTCTCCGGGGATACAACCAACTACATCAGCCCCGAATGGCCGGCTTGCTCGAAATGGGCCTGGAAAATTTTCGAGGAATCGGCCAGACCAGCCCCGGAACTGGCCGACCTGGCCGCACAGCTTACCGAATCAGCGGTCTCCACGCGGGAGAAATTTGATATCATCACCGGTTATGTCAGGGATAAAATACGCTATGTGGCGGTGGAAATAGGCGAGGGACGTTTCAAACCCCGACCCGCCGATATCACTTATCACAATCTCTACGGCGACTGCAAGGACAAGGTGACGCTGGCGCGGGCGATGCTCAAAACCCTGGCCATTTCCTCCTACCCGGCCCTGGCCCAGGTTCATTATCCCGTTGACACCAGCCTGCCCACTCCCTTTCAATTTAATCATTGTATTCTGGCCGTGCCGTTATCCAATTTCGACAACCCGGATGAAATCGTTTCCCGGACCGTTTCCGAAGACGACTTCATTTTTATCGACCCGACCTACGAGCATGCCCCGACGGGGTACCTCTATCCCCCTGTTTACGACAACCGGGTTTTAGTCGTTTCCGAAAAAGGCGGACCTCTGGTCCGGCTGCCGACCCTACCGCCGCAAACCAACCGACGCTATTGTTCCGCCCGAGCTCGCCTTAATGCGGATAAATCGTTGACGGCCGAGATTACAATAAGAGAGTACGGCCACCGGGCGGTGAGAACCCGAAGGCTCTCGGCGTTACTCGACGCCGATGAACTGACCGATGATTACCGCGACTGGCTTTCGCAAACCTGCAACAATCCCCGTCTCGGAAATTTCGCGCTTCAGGATTTTGACGATTCCATCCTGGTCACTTTCAACCTGTCCGCCGATGGTTACCTGGGTGAATCAGGTGACTTCCTGCTCCTCAAAGCTGATTTCTTCCATGCCGACTGGAACTCTCAACTTAAAAAGGGGGAACGCCACTGGCCGGTATATTTCGGCATGCCAGCCTGCAGCGAAACCGTGATAGAATGGCGCCTGGACGAAGCATTCACCCACGAAGAGAAAAACGACAGCAACCGCTACACCTGCCGCCTGGGTGAACTGGCCTGGGTAAAAACGGTGTCGGATTCGACAATCACGATTAAATCGAAACATGTTTTTTCCGGCGAAACACTTCCAAACGAAGAATACTCCCGAGCCCGGGAGTTTGAAAAAATATTGAAGAATTGCTGTAACCATAAATTTATTTTAACGTTGAAGTAGAGGGAAGTATGAAGCGTTTAGGAATTTTACTAGTTACCGGTCTGCTGTCAGGTCTTTTAATCACCCCGGTGGCGGCCCGCAAAAAGCAGAAGGACAAGGAAATGCTTTTTGAATGGGATGAAGTGAGCCGACAGGACTGGGACATTAAGATTGATACGGCCTATCGCGAAGATAACGCTGTTATGATTTTTGAAAAAATATACGCCGACGACAAGGACTTGTGGGAAGGCGATATTTACCGGACGATATATCGAAGAATCAGGATATTGAACAACGAGGGGCGTAAACTGGCGGATGTCGACGTCCCCTTCCTGACCGAGAAGCAGAAGGTGCTCGACATCAAGGCTCGAACTATCCTGCCCGGCGGGGATATTATCGAACTGGCGGAAGACCAGATTAAAGAGAAGGACATGATCCGGGTCGAGGGTAAGCGCATCAAGCAGAAGTCCTTTTCCCTGCCCGGCGTCACCGATGACTGCCTTATTGAGTATGTCATCAGGTATGAGTTGCCGAGTTCTTACGGAACCTGGAATATCCAGAAAAATATAAAACTTATTACCGGGGAGTATCACTGGGAATTCTTCGATTTTATCAAAGAGAAAATCCATTTTTACCCGTCCTTTTTTAATCCCTACGGTCACGAGGTGGCACCCGAATATGCTTGGGAAGGTTTGACTGAAAATTACCGGGTACGGAAGTTGCCCCTGGAAGACCCGGAAAAGATACTGTTCCAGGTAAACGATATCGCGGCTATCGATGACGAGCCGTATGCCGATTTCAAAAGCTTGCAACCGGCGCGCCTGCTGCACTATTACGGCCCCGATTGTCTCCCCGCCGTCTTCTGGGGCGGCCTGACAGTGTTTATTGATCGATTTTTCGAACTTTTCGGGGAGAAGGATAAAAAGGTAATGGAGGTGATTGAGGAGTTTGCCGCCCTGCCCACCGATGAAGAAAAGATCAACGCGGCCTACAACTGGCTCCAGCAAAACATCAGGAACACCTCCTTCGAGGAGGTTCCGGAACTGGAAGAGCAAAACAAGAAGAAACGGTTCAAAAAGGAAACCGAGATGGCCGAAAATGTCGATGAAATTATCAAACACGGGTACGGCAGCAAGGACGAGATAAACTTCCTCTTCTACACCTTGCTCAAGCGCATAGATATCGATGCCCGCCTGGCGATGGCGGTTGACCGCCTGGAAGATTATTTCAATTTCAAGCTTAAATTCTGGCAATTCGACCGGACCATGGTGGCGGTGCCCGGTGAAAAGGGGAACTGGACTTTCTATTCCCCAGGTGAAATGTTCCTGACCGCCGCCGCGATACCCTGGTTTGACGAAGGCGAAACCGCTTTTATCAACGACCTCAAAAAACAGAAATACGAACTGCCTTACTCCCCCGCCGAGCATAACGTCATCAAAAAGACCTATGCCTATACTCTTGATGACGAATTTGAAATTTCCGGAACGGTGTCAATGGAATGCACCGGGCATAAGGCCCGTACTTACCGGCTCAAGATTCACGGTGAGAACGAAGCGGGCCGCGGTGAGATTTTAAAAGAAGAAGTCAAGGAACTGTTAGCCGACGCCGAGACGGATACCTTGAATTTCGAAAACCTTGGAAATCCAACCGCACCTTTCCGAATAACCTGCCATGCCGCTTACACCGCGGTTGAGGCGCAGGGCGACCGTATCCTGTTCAAACCGTGCCAGTATTTAGCCGCTTGCGAAAATCCGTTCCTCGACAAGAAAAGAAACCATGATATCCTCTTTCCCTACGCCTACGTAACGAAGGACAGCGCCTCGTTCGCACTGCCCGAAGGTTGGACGGTGGAGGCTCTGCCCGCCGACACGGTTATAGAAAATCCTCTCGGACGGTGCGAGGTGCATTTTGTAAACGAGGGTAATACAGTCGGAGTTAAACGAACCTTTGCCCTGATCAAAGCTTGTTGCCCGAAAACCCAGTATTCATACATCCGGCAACTTTTCGCCTCAAGACAGGAAATATCGGATAAGATCATTGTACTGAAAGCCACATAAGCGGTTATTGAACAAGAATCAGAAATTTGTAATATAATAACCCGGCGTTGTCATGTTCACACCGCCGGGTTTTTTTAATTTAGAAACCGCATGAGGACCGGCCGCGTTTCTCCAGGTATTTCTGGTGGTATTCCTCGGCCGGGTAGAAAGTTTTAGCCGGGGTTATCTCGGTAACCACCGGCCGTTTGTACGCGCCGCCTTTATCGAGCTTTACCTTCGATTCTTCGGCAATCTTTTTTTGCCGGTCGTCATAATAAAATATCGCTGACCGGTACTGGCTGCCAATATCCGGCCCCTGGCGGTTGGCCGTGGTCGGGTCGTGCATTTTCCAAAATATATCCAGAAGCTCCTCGTAAGATACCTTGGAGGAGTCATAGGTGATTTCAATAGCCTCGGCATGGCCGGATCGGCCGGAGCAGACGTCCTCGTAAGTTGGGTCTTCGAGCGTTCCGCCGGTGTACCCGACGCTGGTGGACAGTACGCCCTCGACTTTCTGAAAGGCCGCCTCCACTCCCCAGAAACACCCCGCCGCGAAGGTCGCTTTAGGCATAGCTTTATCTCCCGTAATAAAAATATTGAAGAATAATGAGAGTGTAAGTAAATATGCTAACATAACAATTATCCTGTTTTTCTATTTATAACCGGAAAACAGCAGGCATGGTTCCGCAGCGTTAATGACAGGATATTTTGTTTTATCAAAAAAGTTACTTTTCGATTATATCCAAAACCTTATCATCGGAATTAAGCTCGTCCGGGGTGGACTCATGAGCAAAAGTCTTCGATTAAGGCCGCTTTCTTTTGACGACGCCAGCTTTTTATCTCCCTTTCCCTGCGCCGGGCCGCTCTCTCGGTCAGGTCGCGTTCATAATAAACCAGTTTTACCGGCCGCCGGCCCCGGGTATATTTGGCCCCCTTGCCAACGTTATGTCGCTCTAACCGCTTATCGATATCCGTTGTCACGCCGGTATAAAAAGTCCCGTCGCGACATTTAATAATATACAAATACCAATGCTTCGACAACTTTTTCATCTAAACCAATTATTGAATCTTAATATATCGATGAATCAATCGACTCGGGACGCGGGTCTTTTTCAGCGCCTTTATTTGCTAACCATATTACTGTGACAGCGTCATGTCCCGAGCAGGTAAATTACCCAGGGAGCGATTTTGGTTTCGTTCACCCATTTATACGGCTCGCTGTCCCGGGCCAGGGGTTCATAAACTTTTTCTATCTTCAAACCCGCCTCTTTATAATTCTCGCGATAAGCGTCGTCCTACCAGACGACATCTTCCACCGGGCGGCCGTCCTCGACATCGGTCATTATTATCTTGACCCGGCCGCCGCTTTTAGCCTCTCTGTTTTCCGGGAAATCTTTAGTCGTGAACGAGGCCCATTCGAGCAAATAAATCTCCGGCGAGGAAACCAGGTTAACCATTTTACCGTCCGGTTTCAAAAGCCTTTTGATTTCCTGAAGATTACGTACTTTACTTGCGGCAGTGGGGATATTGTCGAAAGTGAAGGCCGACAGTACCAGGTCGAATGCCTTGTTGTCGAACCGAGCCAGGTCGCCGTCTTTGACATGATAATATTCACTTTCCTTATCCTGCGTTTTCGCCAGCTTCAGCATATCCTCGGATATATCGATACCGACCGCGTCAAAGCCGAGCTTTTTCAGAAAGCGGGTGGACCGCCCGGTGCCGCAGCCGAAATCAAGCGCCTTTTTTCCCCGCACATGTTCGACGATAATGAGGGGTAGGTCCCGGTAGGCCAGATAGTAGGTCCCGGGGAATTCAAGCTTGGCGTAAGCTTCCGCCCGCCGCGCGTCTTCGTATACATTGTCGAACGTCATAACGACTCCCAATTAATAAATCTCGTCCCGATAAGCAGAGTACATCGGAGTCGGTTTAAATTCAACTTATAATTTTCACACCTTTTTTCTGAAAAGACTCTACAATTAGGTAGGGTGTGATATATTTATGTTTCTTATTTTAATGAAAACTTACATCGAAGATTTGCGAAGCATCCAATCCAGATGAAAAAGCTCTTTGCTACGCTCAGGGTTTATCCTTCACATTGTTCAGGACAGGCGAGCCTGTAACTCACTTCGTTCAAACAGGCTCTAAAAGCGGAATATTTGGGATATATATAGAACTTTAATATTTCTATAAAAAAACTGCCTCAATGAATTGCAAAACAACTGGTTCCATATACAATATGGCGGAGGAGGTAGGATTCGAACCCACGGTACCTTGCGGTACAACGGTTTTCAAGACCGCCGCTTTCGACCACTCAGCCACTCCTCCGGCTTATTTTGGTCCAACATGTGCATATATTATCAAGATTTGCGTCCAAGTCAAGCTCAATTAAAAAACCCCATTACCCCCGAGGGATAATGTTTTGCTAAATCCCCAAATCAAATCCAATTAAAAGGGCAAAAAAAACGCCCCTTTGTGATTGCCTGTTTATAAATTTCCGCTTCAGCTCAAATAATACTTTTAAAAAAGAGGCGCCCCATCGGGACGCCTCTTATTAAAATCCAGGTTAAACTTTAAGGCTCGACTCTAAACCTTAATCATTCGCAGGGGCCTTCCCAGTGCCAGACGGTATTGCCGTATGTCACCGTCACTGACTCGATACCGTCACTGTAACTGATCGACAAGTTCCATTGCCCGTTGATATTGAACACCGTGTTGTCGTCGATACAACCCAGGTCCAGGGTAGTGGTCAAATCAATACTACCGGCTAACGGGCAGACATCGCCGTCTGCATCGACGGAATCCAGGGGTAACACCAGGTCATCGATGTCTGTTTCGGATACAACCCGAAGCGAGTAGAGCGAAAGGCCCGGCTCCTCGGGTACGAAGTACGACATGACACTGTCGATCGAGTAGGCGTTGAAAACCGTGCTGTCCGGGTAGGCACCGCCAATTTTCAAAGAGTGATGTCCGGCGCCGTTAACTTCCGAATCATCGGTATTGTTATACTCCATATGGAAATGTTCCCGGGCTTCAACCGAATCCGGCTCGCCCACCAGGACATATACAGCCTCGTCGTTTTCGTAAACTTTCAGGGAATCCGTACCGTAAACGAACAGGGTTTCGTTGTAGTCGATTTCGGTCGCAATAACGGTAAACTCAAAATAGAATATAATCCAGTAGTTGGAGGTTTCCACAGACACGGAATCGAAGACTATCAGCGGGTCACCCTCGGCAGTGGCAAACCTGGGCCCATTCTTACCCGGTACCTCGGGTAAAACAAAACTGTCGAGCAGAGCCATCGTGGTAAACATGGCATATTTGTTAATGTCCATAGCCGGGTCGCCGGCGATATCCTGGAAGAACTGAAATTCCTCGGCGTCGAGGTTACCCTCGACAATCGGATTGGTATCATCATCTTCACTGCATCCCAAAAACAGTGTGAAAGTCAACGCGCAGACAAGTAATGTCAGTAGAAAAAGCAAGCGTTTCATGTGATATCCTCCTATAATAATAATTAAGTCCGCTTTATAAATCTTATCGGAGACAACGGACAAATATTTAGTTTTTGAAAGTTGTATCACACAGTTGTTATTTCAGCGGGAACGAAAAGTCGGCTGAGCCTGCGGGCCGCCGTACAGACCGATGTGCGAGGTGGTGCCGTCGATATTGAAAATGAGACTGTCGCCGGCGTTGAACGCCGGGGAACCCTCGCGCAGATTAAAATCCCCCTCCCCCACAAACATTGGGTCCACATTCAAATTACCATGGATACCGCTCTGGTCCCAGATATCCTGATACTCCCCGTCTTTATTGTTCCAGACGATATTGTTGTTGAATTTCCACTTGGCCCAGTCGCCGTAATTCCAGACCCCGACACAGGAGCAAACCCACTGGTCGCGCCAGCCGTTTTCGGTAATTATGTTGTTTATGATTTTTCCCCGGCTTTCGGTCGACCAGGGCGCCACGCCGCAGTTGCCGTTATGATAGACGACATTGTTGTCCGCATCCAGGGTCGACTGGCCGGTCGCGATTATTCCCCAGCCGAGGTTTTCATGCACCAGGTTGTTGCGGGCGATGACAATCGAGGTCCCGAACGAGCCGATGCCCTTCCAGTACCCGGTAACTTCGTTGCGGTAGGCTACACAGGTGGCGTCCCAGGTAACCCCGATCCCGGCGCCCCGGCCCTCTTTTATCAGGCAGTCGGTAATCATGGCGTAGGCGCCCCGGTACAGCGCCACCCCGTCCCAGCCGTTGTTGACGATATCGCACTCGACGGCGGTAATCTCGGCTCCCTCGCGGCCGAAAATCCCGCCAATCCCCACTACCACCGAGTCCACCCGGTGGTCGTTATCGCGGATATCCACCCGCTCTATCAATACTTTGGAATTCCTGACCACGATACCGGCGTCGGTGGCGTTGCCGTCCGGGTCGCGCTTACCGCCCGTGACAGTCAGGTTTTTAATAACCGAACCGTGAGAATTCTCAAAATAGACGCCGTAGCCGCCGTTAGTGACCAGCCGGGTTTGATTGCGGCCGCGGCCGATAATCACCAGCGCCTTATTCTTGACGATAAAACCGTAACTCGCCTCCACAGCGGTACGGGAATCCTGGCAGTTACCGCAGAGCGGGTCGGTAAACGCCTTCGGCGTCGCCTCGAACGTTTTCGCTCCCAAAAACAGGGTGTCGCCGTCCTGGGCGTAATCGATTATACCCTGCAAATCCGAGCCGCGTTCGACCGTTAAACCGGCCGCGGTGGAAATTTCGAACCCCGCGGCCAGAATCAAAAAGACGTATAAAGACCGTTTAAATTTCACAAGGTTAGGGTATTAGATCCCCTGTTTATTGGCAAGTTTAAAAAAAGCGGATTTACGAACGATTACCGGTATTTCAAACGGTAAAAGCCGGCCACCGGGTATTCACCGGCCAGCCCTTTTATCTGCTCCAGGTTTATCCAGGGATAATCCGCGTCATCGTTAAAAAGCGGGATATGAAAATCACAGGCCTCGGGGCAACCGGTTCCAACCACGTAGAGCTTTTCATTTTGATCGTTGACCAGGATATTGAGAATTACATAAACCTCACCCTGGCGGCCATCTTCGTTCATCGCGAGGAACAAATCGCCCGGGGCGATCTTATCCTCGGGAACTACCTCGCAATTATCCGCCAAGCTCCGGTATGTGGTATTCATAGCTACGACATCAAAAAAACGGCTGAACTCTTCCTCGCTGGGTTCCTTTTTTTTCGACGGCTCGTAGGTAAGATTACCCATACGGTCATAGACCACCTCTTTGTTCAACCAGTTCATATAGGTCAGCACTTCACCCTTTTTGGGTTTGATTTCGAGCCGATGGTCCTGGCGGCGGGCATGTAAAAATTCGCCCAGAAGCTGCAGCGGCACGACCATGTTGGTGAAATGAGCCGTTCGCCAGGGAAGCTGAATCCGGCGGGAGAAATCCCCGACCTTGATAAAAATGCCTTTCCCCAGGGCGCTGACCGGTTTGCCCTTCTGCCACAGGGGCAGCTCGGTTATCCAGCGCTGGAAGGAGTTTAATGAGGACGGGTCGATTTTTTTATAACCTTCCGGCCACTTGAATTCCGTCTCCATCGAATAAAGCCGGTAACGACCTTCCAGAAAAGGGTATTGTTCGATATACCATTCGTACTTTTCATCACCTCGATCCGCCGCTTGTGAAAAAGTTGAAAGGGGCAGGCTGAGAACAATCACAAAAACCGAAACAATAAATCTGGTCATTTTTTCAAATCCTCCCAGTTGCGATAGGCGCGCCTGATATGAGGAATCGTAATAGATCCTCCGACCACCATGCCCACCGACATAATTTCATCGAATTCTTCATCGGTAATACCCGCTTGCTTGGCCTGTATAAGATGATAAGTTATACAATCATCACATTTCAGAACCAGAGAGGCCACCAGGCCCAGCATCTCTTTCGTCCGGGCATCCAGCGCCCCGTCACGATAAACCGAACTGTCAATCCCGAAAAACCGTTTGATATTGATATTATCCCGGCTCAGAATCAGCTCGTTCAATTTTTCCCGTTCTTCTTTAAACTTTTTTACACTTTCGGACATAATAAGCTCCCAATTTTTTTAAAATATATTAACCGACGGTCGGCGGGGCAACTGAAAACAAGAGCATATATGTTTAAGGCGGGAAAACACTTAAAGAAGTTTGGCTTTCTTCAAAGCCCGGGCCAGTTTACTTTCCGTCTGCCGGGCGTAGGGGATATTCAGGTTTCCAAAGAGTTTTCTCAGGTCATTTTCGACATTCTCTATCTGGTAAATATCCGTCAATTCTATCTCGACTTCATAATCAACCGAACCGTCGCTGAATTCCGTCTTGTCAATCTCGAACACATAATCCTTGTCGCCCAGCTGGCAGGTCTTTCGCTGCCGAACGTTGTTGAATTGAATCAACTTGGCCAGTTTTACCCTGGGAAATTCCTTGCGGATAAACTCCACCGGAGTAACCGAGATACTCAAGGGCTCCAGCCTAAGATTGAGAATATCCATAGCTGTAGAGCGGGAAATTTCAGCCTCTATTTCCTGCCGGACCATCGCCGAACCGGTCTGCTGGCCGGTGTCCTTGATGGTTATCAAGCCCCGCTCGTTCTCCACCCGAACCCTGAAAACCCAGCCGCTGCGGGAGAGGTACCAGTCCTCGGAATCGAAAAATGCGCTCAGGTGGTGGTCCTCGTACTCAATATTACCGAGGAAACCGATCAGTTTCAAATAGTCGGGGAACGATTCCAACTGCAATTTAATTTCTATCTCGAGATTTTTAGATGAGTCACTCATATTAAGAATTAAATAGATTACATTCAAAACACAATAAATATTTAAAAAAAACCGCCCTAAAAAAAAGGGCGGTCGGTCGGAAAAACGCTTGTCAGATCAGGTATGTTTCGGTTAACTCGGTGTTGTCCTCGGCGTTATAGATTTTGTACTCCTGTTCTGAGAGGGTGGTGTCGCGCACCAGGTTAATCCTGAATTTGTAAATTTTCATCATCCTCTCGACGCGGTTGGTGCCGTTCTCGACCAGGGTGGCGGCCAGCGGCGGACAGACGACCAGGTGATAATTTTTATACTTTCTATCAGCGGCGGCCCGCTTGAACCAGCGTTCGATCTTGGTGGCCATATTCTCCTTGGAAATAATCCGCCCCAGACCGGCGCAGTGCGGGCAGGGTTCGGACAGAGACTGCATGTGCGAGGGACGCACCCGTTCGCGGGTCATCTCGATCAAACCGAACTCGGTCACCGGGTTGATCCCCCGCTTGGCCCGGTCGTTCTTGAAACAGTTTTTGTATTCCTCGTACAATTTGCGGCGGTTGTCCCGGTTGTACATATCGATAAAGTCACAGACAATCAGGCCGCCGATATCGCGAAGGCGGATCTGCCGCGCGATTTCCTTGGCCGCCTGAAGGTTGGTCTCAAAGATAGTCTGCTCCTGGTCCCGCCGGCCGACAAAACGACCGGTGTTGATGTCAATCGTTACCATCGCTTCGGTCTGGTCGATAATCAGATACGCCCCCTTCTTAATCCAGACTTTCCGCTGCAGCATCTTGTCGATTTCCGGTTCGAGATTGTACAGGTCAAAAAGCGGCAATTCACCCTTGTAAAGTTCCACCCGGTCCTTGAGATGAGACGCCACCTGGCGGGCGTAACTGATAACCATCTTGTAATCGTCGCGGTTATCCACCAGCACCCGGTGGACATCGTCGGTGAAGATATCCCGAATCATCGAAACCGCCATTTCCGATTCCTTGTGAATGATTGACGGGGCGGGCAGGGTGTCGGCTTTTTTCTTCAGTTTGGCCCACAGTTTTAAAAGCCGCTTGAGGTCGTTTTGAAAATCTCGCTCCGACTTGCCCTCCGCCTCGGTCCTGACAATTAGCCCGAAACCTTCCGGGCGAAGCGGAGAGATAATCCGTTTGAGCCGCTTTTTCTCGTTCCAATTGGATAGCCGGCGGGAAATACGGACATGGTCGTCGTCCGGCACCAGGACCATAAAGCGGCCTGGAATGGATATTTCCGAGGTAATCCGCGGTCCCTTCGTGGAGATAGGTTCCTTTATTACCTGAACCAAAATTTCCTGGTTTCTCCTGAGAATATTTTCAATCCCCTGCTGGCGCGTTTTGCGAATAATTTCAACCGGTGATTCCTCTTCCTCGATATCCTCCGAATCATAATGCCGACTGTAAACCTTGCCGATATCGGAAGAATGCAGGTAGGCGGCTTTTTCCATGCCGATATCCACGAAGGCGGCCTGCATACCGGGCAGGACGGTTTTTATCTTACCCTTGTAAATATCACCCACCATGCGGTCGGTTTCCGCCCGCTCGACCTGCAATTCGACCAGTTTGTCGTCCTCAAGTATGGCTACTCTTTTTTCGTATTCTGTTGAGTTTATCAGAATTTCTTTCTTCACTGCTATTTCTCCATTACTTTCTCAATATCTCCAAAAACCTCTCCCGTTTGGGGTTTGAAACCGTTAAAAAACGAAAGACCGTTCATTTCCTTTTTACCTTCCGGTAAAATCCGTAAAACTTCAATTGCCGAATCATCGCACTGAATCAGCAGTTTCTTTTTGGCCGGTATGACCGTGCCGGGCCGAAGCCCTTTTTCGAAGTCACCATCCGCCACGGCGCAGGCGAAAATCTTGACCTTCCGACCCCTGAAATAAGTGTATGCGCCCGGTTTGGTGGCCAGCCCGCGAATAAAATTACGGACTTTCCCGGCCGGGAAACCGAAATCAATTAAAGCGTCAAAAGGTGTTATTTTCGGCGCCCTGGTGGCCTCGGCGTTGACCTGCTCCAGAGGCCGGCAGACCCCTTCCTCAATGATATCGAGCGACCTCAAAAGAAACGGGCCGGCCAGTTGCGACAGCCTTTCATAGAGGGAATCGAAATCGTCGTCATCGGAAATAGGCACCCTTTCCTGGAGGATAATATCACCGCAGTCCACGTTCTTTTTCAAAAAGAAGCTGGTCAGGCCGGTTTCCGTCTCGCCGTTAATCAGCGTCCAGTTAATCGGCGCCGCACCCCGGTAACGGGGCAATAGCGAAGCATGAATATTTATCGAACCCAAACGGGGCAGGGAAAACAGCTTCTCCGGCAGGATACGGAAAGCGGCCACGACGAACAAATCCGGATTTAAAGCCTCCAGCGCCCGGTACAATTCGTCATCATCCAGACTCGCCGGGGTAAAAACCGGCAAACCACGACGTTCGGCCTCTTTACGACAGGGCATCGGCAACAGTTGTCGTCCCCGACCGGCTTTTTTATCCTGACCGGTTACTACTGCCAGAAGTTCATGTTTACTGTCACAAAGACATACCAGAGGCGGCCGGGCAAACTCCGGCGTACCCATAAAAACTACTCTCATAGCGATGTGAGCCGTGACAGTAAGGCGGGATTGTTATGCGGAAATCGAACTTAAGAAAGCTTTCTCAGGAGGCAACTTTCAATTTCTTCAGCTTGCCTTTTACTAAACTTCTCGCGATCGGTGAAAAATGATCAATAAAAAGTTTTCCCTCGAGATGGTCATATTCATGCTGGATAGCGCGGGCTATAAGGCCGCCGGCTTCCAGCTCAAAAACCTGACCGTCAAGGTCATACGCCCGGACTTTGACACGGTCGGGGCGGTGAATTTTTTGATAAATTCCCGGAAACGAAAGACAACCCTCTTCAAACTCAGCATCACCGCTGGTCTCAAGGATTTCCGGGTTTATAAATACTCTGAGGGATTCATTGATATCGACCACCGAAAGGTCGACTATAAATAATCTCTTGAGAACACCGATCTGGACGGCTGATAAGCCCATTCCATTAGCTTTTTTGAGAGTGTCCACCAAACCGGACACCAAATCTTTCAATTCCCGGTTGAACACTTCAACCGGCTGGGAAACTTCCCGCAATACAGGACTACCGTAAATAACAATCTCTTTTTCCGCCACGGTAACTCCTAATCTAACCTACTACTTATCTACTCTTGCGGCAATGGACGATTTCAAAAATTCAAGTTTGGTATCGTCTCCAATTTTCAGAACAATACGATTCCGCTCGTCATCAATCGCGAAAATCGTCCCAAACATACCGCCGGTAGTTACAACTTTATCACCTTTTTTAAGCTCACCCAGGAGCTTTACATGTTCTTTTTGTTTCTTGCGCTGGGGACGGATTAGAAGTAAATACATTATCACGAAAATCAGCCCGAACCAGACCAAAGTAATAATACCGCCGCTGCCGCCTTCTTGGCCGCCAGCCATTAAAACAGACCAATAAAAATCCAAAATAACTCCTATTACAAAAAAACTTATCGACCAAAAGTTCAAAAACTGAACATTTATCTCCCAATCAGTCTAATATAACCGGTAAAACTTTATTTGCCAATAAAATATTTATACTTACAAAACCAATTAAAAATACGCCCGGTTCCCCCCAATTTACAGGATTCTCATAATGGTGCCGTCTAAAACAAGCCTCTTTTCAAGCTATTCTATTGTCTCACAACAAATAAACGGAAATTTAAGGACTTTCGAATCGAAACCACCGCCATAAAAGCTCTTATTCGTAAAAAAAACACCAATTTTTTTTAATTAAAATGAAAAAAAATGAAAACAAACTGACACGAGGTGTCAGTGATTATACCTATAATTAGATTAGGACAATAACCGGGATGCAGACAACGAGGGGGACTGAATTAGGGTCGGGGTATTTGCCGGATATGAAAACTGCCCTCCTAGCAGGCTTCATAACTTACCCCACCCTTTTTTATTTTCTGTTGAGCGGCTTAATCGGGTTTTTTGGCTTCCATGTTAAAGAACTGGATTTGCATCTCGACTTCGTATTTACCGGCGACATCGGCCAGGTTACTCTCACCCGGTTCCAGCTTGCGCCGGCTGGTCTCCTCGAAATCAATAACTTCGAAACCGGCTTCGGCTATCAGCTTTTCATACCCTTTGCCGATAGCCGGAAAATTGTAACGTATTTCGGCTTGTATTTCTTTGGGTAGAGCCTCGAACTGCTCACTGACCGGAGTGGCATCGACCATGAACAATCGGCCACCCGGTTTTAAAATCCGGAAAGATTCCAAAATAGCGATAGCTCCTCCGGCGATATTGGAAATACCGCCAAAACTGTCAACGGCGTCGAAAGATTTTGCCTTGAGGGGTGAGCGGGTAACATCAAGCTGGGCGAAACTCAAATTGGGCCAGCAGTTTAATTCGCGGCTGAGATTTTGCCATTGGCGCAGCACCCATTCGCCCAAGTCACTCAACAAAATGGTCGCTTCCGGATTATCGTCCAGAATCAGCGGGGCGAAACCTCCCCCGGGACCGCCGGCCAGTTCCAGAAGGCTCCCCCCGTGGGCTATTATGCTTTGAATCCAGTAATCGTACCGACCCCGATCCGACCAGCCCAGCAGACCCTCATAGTTGTAACGAATCAATTGGTCGGCCGCTATCCCCTGGCGCGCCAGGGTTGCGGCGCGCTGGTTTTCATCCGTCCAGGGGTCGGCGGCTTTATCGATGAATAACGGGATGCCGTTTTCAACCGGGAATGACAGTTGTTCGCTTTCGGACACCAATCGGCCGTCGGTCCAGCGCCCATCGGCCGACTCCCCCTCATATTTTAAAGGGTTTTTGTCGGTCGGGGTGACAAACAGATTCTGAAACGATTTATGCATTATAAGTCCTTCAAATAAATTTCCGAGTCCCTTGAAAATCAACCGGAAGATACGCAATTAATTTAAAATACGAAACACCTTACTGAAAAAGAGAAGAAAAATATGAGTACGCTGTAATTATGTTATCGGAACAAAAAACGTCCGGTCTCGTAAAGAAACTAGGCAGGATTAAACCGGAATTGAACAACAAAATTCACGAGAAAGAAATTATAAAATATACTGTTAAAATAAAGGATCTCAATGTTGGGGAAAAATGTATTCATTGGTTTGGGTCTAATCTTAGTGCTGTTGAGCGGTTCGATTGTTCACGCGGAAATCACCGCGGAACCTTTGAAGACCGCTACCGCGCTAAGGACTAATGAACACATCAAAATCGACGGTAATTTATCTGAAAAATCATGGGAAAAAGCCTTACCCATTACCGGTTTTCGGCAGATCGAACCTTACGAGGGGGAACCGATAACCGAAAAGACGGTCGTTAAAGTTCTTTACGACAACGAAGCGTTGTATGTCGGTTGGTGGTGTTATGACAGCGAGCCGGATAAAATTATCCGGCAGCTGACCCGGCGGGACCGGTGGACGGCTTCGGACGAGGTTCATGTCAGAATCGACTCTCACCACGACCATCAGACCGCCTATTATTTTGCCGTGAACGCCGCCGGGGTTATACGCGACGTTCTCATTTATAATAATATGTGGGACGATGACAGTTGGGACGCGGTCTGGGAAGCCAATACTAAGACGCACGAATGGGGCTGGTCGGCGGAATACAAGATTCCTTTTTCCGCGTTGCGGTTTACCAGCACCGATGAATACACCTGGGGTTTCGATGTCTCCCGGCGCATCGCCCGCAAAGAAGAATATGCCCGTTGGCAGTTTGTCCCCCGCAGCGAGGCCACCGGTGTCCACCGCTACGGCCACCTGGTCAACATCAAGGGTATTGAACCGCCCGCACAGGTGGAAATCCTGCTGGATAACGATGAGTTGAATATCGATTTTCGGGGTATCTATACTTTCAAAAAGAACCTGACCCTGCAATGGTACACCCAGTTTTATATCTCCGCCGGGGATTTCGACAACTATTACACCCTGGAAAACGAGAACGAATTCACTCCTGTCGATACGGCGGTTTACACCGTGGATATCAGTTCCTCACGGAATGATTACAATTACAAGTCCCTTAACCTGAACCTGATATTACGTTGGGAGTACCGCCCGGGTTCGGTACTGTACGCCGTCTGGACCAATTCCCGAAACGGCCGCGACCCGACCGGAGATTTCGAATTCTCTATTTCGAATTCTCTCGCGATTTCAAAAACATTTTAAAAACCCCGCAGAGCAACACCTTCCCAGTTAAGTTCAATTACTGGTGGAATATCTGACATCTCCTATATATCTCGTCCTATAAAAAAAACCGGCCTTCGGGCCGGTTTTTTATTTTATCTGATGAAGTCTTTATTCGTCGGTCGATGGTTGGTCGGGCTTTTCCTCTTTGGGTTCGTCGGCTTTTTTGCCCTTTTCGCCTTTTCCCTTATCAGACGCGAATTTCTTTTTCAACTTGTTGACCTTGTTGACGAAATCGGGGATGGCGTCGATTAAAGTATCCCATTTCCCTTTTGCGGTGGGGAGCAGCTTGATACCGTCGGCGTCAATGATAATAAAAGCCGAGGGCTCTATCTTGGCGCCGCCGCCGCCGCCGCCGCCAAAACCGGCCTTGTCTTTTTCCATCTCTCTCTGGCCGCCGCCGGCGCCGAAACCCACCGAAATCTTCACTACCGGGATTACGGTTTTATCTCCCACCGTTACCGGCTGACCGATGATAGTTTCGGAGCGGGCAATTTCACGCAGTTCACCGACAACACCTTTTAAAATGTCAACCACGTTATTTGACATCCTGTTCTCCTTTCTTTGTTCCTATCGCCACTTTTATAATTTTTCTTAAGGGCAGCCTGAAAGTCAGTATCAGGGTGCGGTATAACATCTTGTATAAAGGCAAAACCGCCGCCAGCCGCAGCGACCCGGATAAAGCCGCCCCGGTCCAGACCGGGTAATAGCGAAAATGCCCCGCCAGGGCGGGCACCGCGCCAAGCATTGCCTGGTAATAACCGAACGCCCTACCCGTCAAATCCGGGCTGTCGAAACCGCCCTCTATTTCGCCCTTCAATTCCTCAATCGCCAGCGATTTGACAATATCGATAAAATATTTAAATAACGGCCGGGAACATTGCGGTAAAATTTTTATCATATCGCGAGGCGAACGCTGCCTCGGTACCTTGCGGGGAGGCTTTTTTTCGACCTTTTCTTTTTCGGTTTTCTCTTTTTCGACCGCCGCCTCTTTCTCTTTTTTCACCTGTTTAAACGATTTTATCCTGAAACCGTAAATTTTCAAATGACTGATTTTACCGGCGAAATCGAACTCGAGGCCGCTCCGGCCCAGGCCGATAAAAACCAGACGCCGGGTATCGTCCACTTCCAATCGAACGCGAAGGTTCAGGAGTAAAACGGACCCGATTAAAACGATTATTATGAGGATTAAATATTCCATCTCTAACTTATATACCTTTTCGGCATCTTAAAGATGCACTTTTTTAATATCGGCATAAAAATGTCTGAGAACTCGTTCGCAGGTATAATTTAAGCTAATTCGGCCGAAGGGCAAAGCTTATTTAAAAAGCAATTTTGACAGTCCGGCCGGCGGGCCTTGCAGACGGTCCGGCCGTGGTCGATAAGCAGGTGGGAATAAGCTATCCAGTCCTTGTGAGGGACTATCCACATCAGGTCTTTTTCCACCCTGACGGCGTCCTTATTTTTCGTAAAACCAAGCCGGCGGCTAAGGCGGCCGACATGGGTGTCGACCACGATACCCTCGGCCAGGTTATACCCCGCCCCGAGAATGACCGAGCCGGTTTTACGACCCACTCCGCTGAGCTTTACCAGCTCATTCAGCTTGCGGGGAATCGTGCCGTGAAATTCGTTTAAAATCTGCCGGGCGGAATTTTTTATGGCTTTCGCTTTGTTGGTATAAAAGCCGGTGGTAAAGACGGCTCGCTTGAGTTCTTCGAGGTCGGCGACGGCGAAATCTTCGATAGTCTTATACTTCTTAAAGAGAGCCGGGGTCACTTTATTGACCCGTTCGTCGGTGCACTGGGCTGACAGGATGGTGGCCACCAAAAGCTGGTGCACCGAGTTGAAATCGAGCGTGCAGTGGGCGTCGGGATAATGTTTTTTCAAAAACCGCACTACTTTGGCGGCGCGTTTTTTTCTGTCCGCTGTACTCTCCGTCGTCATCATTTTTTCTCGCAGGTCAAGATAACCACCCGGTCGATATCGTTTAAGTCCCTGACAATGTTTATCGAGTTATAACGCTCATCCTTTTCCGTCAGGGCCGCGACCCATTCGGACTGGTTATAGCCGATTTCAAACATAATACGCCCGTTCTCGTTCAGGAAATCGGGCGCCCGCTTCAGGATAACCTCGATCGCGTCCAGACCCTTCTCCCCGGCTACCAGGGCTATCTTGGGGTCGGCCAGGACCTCCGGCGGCAGGGTCTTGTAATCCTCGTCGGTTATATACGGCGGGTTGGAAAGAATCAAGTCGAACTTTTCATCTTCCCTGATACCGTCGAAGAAATCCGAGCGACGGAAATCGATTTTATCCGCCCCACCCAATACGGCAGCGTTTTTTCGGGCTATTTCGAGAGCCGCCTCCGAAATATCCACCGCCACAATAGCGGCCTCGTCGATTTCATTGGCCAGCGTCACGGAAATCACCCCCGAGCCGGTGCCGATATCGAGAATACGGGGACGGTCAAGGCGCTTCTCTTTGATAAAATTGAAAGTCAGCAAGCACAGAAGTTCCGTCTCCGGGGTGGGCACCATCACCGTATCGTTGACGTAAAATTTCCGCCCGTAAAACCAGGCTTCGTTGAGGATATACTGCAGGGGAAAGCGTTTCGACCGCTTGTTTAAAATTATTTCGAAATCTTTTTTAACGGTATCGGTCAACAATCGGCCACCGTCGAAATACAGCTTCAGGCGATCAACCTCGAGCAGGTGGCAGAGGATAAGCTCGATTTCGGCCTTGGCCTGGTCGATACCGGCCTCCCTTAAAAGGGCGGCTTGCCGGGTTATGAATTTAGAAAAGTTTTCCAAATCTTTTTTTTTTATAATTTTACGATGTCTCTTCAACGGGTTGAGCTTTACTACAGAGACCGTTCACGAATAAAATCAGCACCAGGGCGATAAAGGCATAACAGACGGTATAGGTCAGGGTCGCGGTAAACTGAATCGAATGCGGTATTATGTAGATAAGGAGCATGAGAACGAACGACGTCAGCCCGAGCCAGCCCCGAGTCCGGGGCGAATACAGGTCGCGGCCTCTTTTGCCCCGGGTCAGGCTGTTGACCCCGGCCAGGGTCACGAACAACAGGTAGACGAATATCAACTGGGTTTTGTTGTCGGTGGCGTCGGTCCCGAACGGCACCGCCTCCCAGACCACATCGTAAGCGTAGTAATTCATCGGCCAGCCGAAAGGTATCATCCCCATGAAGGTGAAAACCGTCGCCCAGAACATATACACCATCATCCCGTGAACATTTTTTCCGGTGCCGATCACCCCCAGGGCGTTGACGGCGGCCATCGATACGCAGAAAACGGTGGCGAACAGGAAAGCGATATGGAAAACGATAATAACCACCGGGACCTCGCCGATATATTTTAACATGAACGGCCGGTCATCCGGCTGTTTGAAAACGGCCAGGGTCTTGCCGGCGCTGTCAATCAACTCGAAATAATAATAAATCCTGCCCCCACGGTCGCCGGCGGTGACCGAGACGGCGTACCGCCCGGACGCTGAGTCTTCGAGCGTCATCGGGATCTCAATATAGGGTGTGCTCTTTTTAGAGGTGTAGTGTTTCACCTCGGACGACAAAAACCAGAGCTGGCCCTCGATACCCGCCGGATTTTTCAAAGTGACGGCGATTTCAGCGCTCTCGTGTTCGGTGATTTTGGGGATGGTATTCATTTCGAGAGTGTAGCCGTTATCCGCAACGGAAACAAACTCGGACCGGCCGCGGGAATTCTGGCTGGTGAGATAAAGCATCAACAGGGTCAGCAGCACCGCCGCGACTATTTTCAAAATTTTCAAGGTAATTTTCCCCTTTTAGACTTTGGTAGCTTCCAACTTGAGCCTTTCCTCCCGGTCGTGCCGGCGCAAAGATTCTATCAGCACATCGATATTCCCCGCCATGATTTCGTCCAGCTTGTAGAGGGTCAGGTTGATGCGATGGTCGGTGACCCGTGACTGCGGGAAATTATAAGTTCGTATTTTGGCCGAGCGGTCGCCGGTGGATACCATCGAACGGCGCTGGTTGGTGATTTTTTCCTGCTGCTCGGTTAGCATCTTATCGTACAGCCGAGCTCTCAGGACTTTCAGCGCCTTGGCCCGGTTTTTTATCTGCGATTTCTCATCCTGGCAGGTCACCACCAGGCCGGTGGGAAGGTGCGTGATGCGGACGGCCGAGTCGGTGGTGTTGACCGACTGCCCGCCCGGTCCCGACGACCGGTAAACATCTACTTTTATTTCGTTTTCCTTGATGTCCACCTCGACTTCCCTGGCCTCCGGGAAAACCGCCACGGTTATGGCCGAGGTATGGATACGCCCCTGCGATTCGGTGGCCGGGACGCGCTGGACCCGGTGTACGCCGGATTCATATTTCATCAGGCCGTAGGCCCCCTCGCCGTCGAGAGAAAACACGATCTCCTTGAAACCGCCGGCCTGGGAGTCGTTGGAATTGAGTAGTTCCAGTTTCCATTTTTTGCTATCGCTGTAACGCTGGTACATGCGAAAGATATCCCCGACAAAAATCCCGGCCTCGTCGCCGCCGGTGCCGGCCCGGATTTCAACGATAACCGACTTGTCGTCGTTGGGGTCGTGGGGTAAAAGTTTTAATTTGAAACCCCGCTCGACTTCCTCAAGTTGACTTTCGTATCCGGCCTGTTCCTCGCGCGCCATTTCTATCAGTTCTTCGTCGGATTCCTTGGCGATAATTTCTTTGGCTTCGCTGATACCTTTCACCACCCGGCGGTAGGCGCGGCCGGCTTCCAGGACCTCCTCGACCTGGCGCCGTTCACGGCCCAGCTCGATCAATTTTTTCCGGTCCGCCAGGTTGGCGGGGTCGGCCATGGCCCGGTCGAGTTCCTCTAATTTATGTTCCAGTTTTTCTACTATTTCAAGCATATTGAATTTTCACCTGAATTAAAAAATTATAAGATATAGGTTTTTCAGAAAGAAAAAAGGATTAAAACGCTAAGGTACGGCGGTGCGTTTGGAGGCCAGCTTGGAATCGGTGATGCCCAGCGCGGCCTCGAGCGAGGCGATCGCCACCTCGAGCTGGTCCGGGGTGGGTTCGCGGGTGGTCAATTTCTGAAGCCACAGACCCGGCTTGATCAATATCCGGGTCAGTTTGTTTTCCCGGGTTTTACCGGAAAGTTTCAAAAGCTCGTACGACCCACCGGCCACCAGCGGCAGCAGGCTGAAATGCACCCCGAAACGGGTCAGCAAAACCGGCGGATGTCCGGTCAGGATGGTGTAAATACTGTCGGAGATGGCGTAAATCAAAATCGCTAAAAGGGCCACGATAATGATAAACGAGGTGCCGCAGCGGGGATGAAAGCGGGTGTGCAGCGCGGCCCGCTCCGGGGTCAGCTCGTCACCCATTTCATAGGCGTAGATGGATTTATGTTCCGCACCGTGATACTGGAAAATCTTCTTGAATTCGCCGAACAGCGATATTATCCAGATATAGCCGACAAACATCGTCAGCCGGATAACGCCGGCCAGCAGGTTGAACGCCACCGCGTCTTTCTGGATATCGAAAAAGTTGGCCACCCACAGGGGGAAGAAAAAAAAGATGACAATCCCCAGGGCAAGGGCGAAGATGGAAGTGAAAATCAAATAAAGCGTATTGGTTTTATTGGTCGCCTCTTTGAACTCTTTTCCCTTTTTAGCCGCCTCTTCCTTGTCCAACTCCTTAACCGCGATATCGGCGGAGAAATTCAGCGTTTTGATGCCTATTATAAGCATCTCCACAAATGACACCGCCCCGCGAATAATCGGCCAGCCAAGAATTTTATACCGCTGGGTGTACGATTTATACGGTTCGGTTTTGACTTTTATTTCACCGCTGGAGATACGGACGGCGGTCGCGACCCTGTCCTTGGAGCGCATCATCACCCCTTCAATTACCGCTTGTCCGCCAACATTGAGATCGGGCATATAAGTTACCTGAATTTTCTTATTTTTATTTTACCGGCTCTAAAAAACAGCGAGCGGCGTAATCTTATATATTACGTCCCGCCCGCCGAAATTATGGAAAAATAAAAAAGCTACTTTTTCTTCAATACGTTTTTGTATTTCTTGCGGAAGCGCTCCACCCGACCGGCCGTATCAATCAGTTTCTGTTTCCCGGTGAAGAACGGATGGCAGTTGGAGCAAATCTCCACGCTGATTTTATCCCTCGTGGAACGGGTGGGATAAGACGCGCCGCAGGCACAAGTAATGGTAACTTCCTTATATTTCGGATGAATACCAGATTTCACTTTCAATCACCTCTTTCAAACTTTTCTATCTTATCGGTCAAAATACAGTCTTGAAATATATATTATTTTTTCAAAATGGCAAGTAGTTATAATTTCTCTGTTAAACAATTTTAGGTCCCGTAAGTTCCTCTAAATTAACCCTTTACCTTCATTGTTGCCTTGGTAGGGGGAAAATCCCGGTTGTTTTCTAAACCGATAACAGCACCGACCAGTAGTATTTCATGTAAACCAGGCGCTCGATTTTGAAAGCCCTAGAGAAAATTTCCTTCAGTTCCCGCTCCTCGAAGTAGTTTTTAAGAATCACATATTCCCGGCCGTTATCAAGCCGCCGCTTTTTGAAATTATTGCCGTGTTCGTCAACCCCGACCGATTCCTTGAACCGTCCCTCGGCGGGAGGATTGTTGTCAATCATCCACACCCGACCGTTTTTTCTCAAAGGATACTTAAGGCCTTCGAGAAATTCTTCATAAGCCTGGCGGGGCTGATGGGAAAACCAGAACCCGACCGCCACCAAATCAAAAAAGCCGGCTTTCACCGGCAGGCGCGCCATATCCGCCCGGACAAAATCAACCGGGTTTTTGTATTTTTTATTCCGGGCCTCCTCTATCATCTCCATCCAGATATCGAGAGCAAGTATCGATTTGGCGGTGTCGGCCATTTTCTCCGTCCAGTAACCGGTGCCGCAGGCCAGCTCCAGGACCGCCCGGTTGGAGACATAGCCTTTCAGGCGGTCGATCTCGTCGTCGATTTCCCGGCGGCGGTCCGGTTTATGGCGGTAATAAATCTGTTCGTACTCAGCCGCCCGGTCGCGATAATATTTTTTTGTTTTATAATCACTCATGCTTCAGTAAAATTAAGCTGGCCAATTTCTCCCCCTGTTTTCGGGCTTCGGACAATATTTCCGGTTCGTCGGCGGCGGTCCCTTTTTTATTATAATCATCGGAATGATACACCAAAAGTCCCTCGTTGGTAATTTCCAGCCATTTGAAAAAACCGGCGATTGTCCGGCGGGCGCCCTCGAACCAGCTTTTTTTACCGCCGACCAGAACCATCGCTCCCGGACGTTTCCGTTTCATCAGTTTGATAAAATCATGTTCCGGGTCGGTATGTTTAAAATCCGCCGGGCGGAAACAGTTGCAGCGGTCGATAAACATCTTGGCCTGGGCCGAAACGGTATCGAAATACACCGGCGAACCGAACAAAAGACAGTCGCACTCGGCCAGCAGGCGATAGACGTCGTCCAGGCCGTCTTCAAAAAAGCAATAGGCCGGGGTCGGGGCCTTGCCGCAGGCCTGGCAGGGGATATAATTAAGTTCGTTGAGTTTGATAAAATAATTCTCGACCTCCCACTCGGGCCTCAGGCAATCGGCCAGGGCGGCGGCCGTGGCTCTCAAAATGATATCGGTCGAGGCTCCCTCGACCGGCGAGGCGGAGACGCATAATATCTTAATCAATTTCCTCGGCCTCCAGTTTTTCCAGCCGGGCGTATAGGTCCAGGATATTGTTTTCCAGTTGTTTTTTTTGTTCGTGGGCCTTTTGAACTTGCTCCCAGTCGTCGGCGGGGATATTATTATTTATATCTTCCTCGACGCGGTGCAGTTGTTTTTCCAGTTCGGCAATTTTATCCCTGGTGTGTTCGATATTTTTCTTGTGCCGGGCGCGGCGGCGGGATTGCTCCTTAAAATCAAGGTAGGCCTGTTTCTGGTCGTCGTTCTTCACTTTTACGACTGTCTCGACCGGGGCGGTTTTCTCCAGGAAAAAGGAATAATTGCCGTCATATAAATTCACCCGGCCGTTGTCGATATGAAAAATCTTGCCGACCACCCGGTCCAGGAAATAGCGGTCATGGCTGACAATCAAGCAGCAGCCGTCGAACTCGACCAGGGCGTTCTCGAGCGCCTCGCGGGCGTTGATATCCAGATGGTTGGTCGGTTCGTCGAGAATGATGAAATTGGCCGGATGATACAGCAGCCGGGCCAGGCAGAGCTTGGTTTTCTCCCCGCCGGAAAGAGACGCCACCAGTTTAAAAACGTCCTCGCCGGTGAAACCGAAACGGGCCAAAAACGACCGCATAGCGCCCCCCTCGGCCATGGTGTCCACCTCCCAGATATTGTCCAACACGGTGGTGTTAGTGTTTAAATCCGAAAGCTCCTGGTCGAAATAACCGACATCGACTTTGTTGCCCAGCTTGACCGCGCCGCTGACCGGGGCTATCTCCCCGATGAGGGTTTTCAAAATAGTGGATTTGCCCGAGCCGTTAGGGCCGATCAGGCCGATTTTATCACCCCGGTAAATATCGAACCCGACCTTTTCCACCACGGGCGTATCGCCGTAACCGAACGTGACATCGTCCACCGCCAGGACATGGTTGTACGACCGTCCGGACAGGGCGACGTTGATGGTCGGCCCCCTATCATCGCTCCTGGGCGGCGGGAGCCGCTTGATGCGGTTGAGGTATTTGAGTTTCGACTGAGCCTGTTTGGTTTTCTGCCCGGCCATATTGCGCCGAACGAATTCCTCGATGCGTTTTATTTCTTCCTGCTGGTGCTGATAATGATGCTGCGCCAGGCGCTGGCGGTCGGCGCGCTCGATGAGATAATTTTCAAACGTACCGTGATAGACTTCAAGCCTGCCGAAATTCATCTCCCATATCTTGGCTACTGCGGCTCGCAAAAAAGCGCGGTCATGCGAGACGATTATGCAGGCCTTGTTGAGTTTCCGAAGATACTCCTCCAGCCAGGTAGTGGATTCGATATCGAGATGGTTGGTCGGTTCGTCCAGCAGCAGGAGATTTCCCTTGCCGGCCAGGAGGCGCGCCAGCCCGGCCCGGTTCTTCTCGCCCCCTGAGAAATTGCTCAGGCGGTCGATGAAACGGTTCTCGCTAAAACCCAGCCCCTCGAGAATTATCTTTATCTCGTTTTCTATATCAAAGCCACCCTCGGTTTCGAAAAGGTGCTGCAGGACGCCCAGGCGGTTGAGGTTCTCCCGGTCGAGCGGGTTGTCGGCCAGGTAATGCTCCAGATTCCTTATCTCCTCCCGCATCGAGAACAAATCCTCGCGGGCCCCGGCGACAAACTCGAACAGGGTCTGGTCCAGATAATCCGATTTCTCCTGCTCGATATAATCGACGACACAGTTGCGGGAACGGTTGATAACGCCGCTGTCGATTTCCTGCTTGCCGGCCAGTATCTCCAGGAGGGTCGTTTTGCCGATACCGTTTTTGCCCACCAGGCCGATGATTTCGTTGCTGTTAATGCTGAACGAGACCGCTTCAAGAATAACCTGGTCTTTGAATTTTTTGGAGATTTTCTCAACAGCCAGCAGGGTCATGATTTACTCCTCGGGCGGGGCGCTGCGGGCCAGGAAGATTTCCAGAATAATAAAAATAACCGCCAGCCAGAGAAACAGCTGCCAGAGTTCCCGGCCATAACGGAATTCCGAAATAACCGAGGCCAGCGCCTTGTCTTCCTGAAGATGCCGGTACTCGCCCACCCCCAGAGCGGTGGCAAACTGGTCCCGGTCGGCTTCAGCCAGGTTGTTTTCGGCCGGGTCGATATTGACCGCGAAACGGTCGATTTCCCGCCCCTGGTAACGGATGTGATATATACCCGGAAGGTCGGTTGGGGCGGCCTTGACCACCAGCGCGCCCTGGTCTTCTTCGGGCGGGATATTATAACGGCTGCTGTCGGGCGCAGTCAGCTCCACCGGGTAGGCAATCGAGCCGGCCAGCGACAGCGAGCGGGTAATCTGGTTGCCGGTATAAAGGTGCAGCTCCAGCGACGACAAATCCGAGGCCAGGTACTCGGCCATCCTGGAAACGAACGGCACGAAAAAGGCGTGGCCGGTGAAATCGGAATATTCGGGCGACATCGGCCCGGTAAAAGTCAGCACCTTGCCCGAACCGAAAGTGGTTTCGACCAGGGCGGGCCGGTCCCCGCTGAAACGTATCAGGGTTCGGACGCCTTCTTTCAAACTCATTTTCGGCAGGGAATAAAATTTAATTTCCGGGGGTTTGTTCTCCTCGAAGCCGTACACCGAAAAAACCGGGTGGCTCATCTCAATCGACTGCAGGGTATAATACCCGGCCCGAGAGAATACTTTCGGCGCCGGTTCGTGATACACGACGCCGGTGATATTAGCCCAGTTGTTGTTGAAATAATCAATATCGGTGGCCGCGCCGTAGGTCACCCAGAGAGCCTTGCCCCGGCGGACGAAAGATTTCAGGCGGTTGACAAAGTTGGCGTTCAGTTCGGGCGCCCCGGCCAGGAAGATGACATCGTAGTCGTCGAAATCGACGCCGGACAAATCCTCCGGCAACGCTTCCTTGACCGACCAGAACCGGCCGAGAGTATTGTCGGGCACCAGCGCCAGGGCCATGTATGCCCCGGCGTAATCGCCGTTGATAACAAGCAGGTTGAACCGTTCGGGAATACTGAAACTGAAATAATAGCGGTTGTCGGGCATGTATTTATCGTCGGCAATCTCGACAAACCCGCTGTGAAAGCCGGTGCGTGAAACCGCCTGGGTGAAACGCACCTCGGTTTCGCTTTCGGCGTCGACCTCGAAATCGGTCTGCGAAACCCGTTTGTCGTCGATAAACAGCGACGCGAGGATATCGCCTTTCTTCTCCAGGCCGTAATTTTTCACCGTTGCCACCAGGTTAAAATTATAACCCGGCTGAATCAGCTGGCCGCCGAAATCAACCGCCGTCAGGCCGCAGTTGTCGTTTTCTTCCAGCGGCAAATCGACGATATAAACCTCCGCCTCGATATCTTTCAAAAGCGTTTTTTCCGGCAGGGATTTTTTCTGCCGGTCGGTGATTAAATAAATTTCCCGGTTGAGATTCTGGGTACCGTCAAGCAGTTCCACGGCTATTTCGAGGGCGGTCTCGAGCTCCGCGCGGGCGTAGTTGATTTTCAAAAGCTCCAGTTTTTTCAAAGCCACTGTCGCTGAGCCGAACGCAAGCTCCTCCCCCGCGCCGCTCAGATTGCCCAGGGGAATAAGGCTCACCTGGTCGGACTGGCCGAAAGTCTCCAGCAGCTCCCCGGTTCTCTGGCGGGCGATTTCAAAAAGGTTACCATCGGCGACATAGCGGTTCATCGAGGCCGAGTTGTCGAACAGCACCACCGCTGAGACCGCCGCGTGCGAACCAACCAGGTCACTCTTGGTGGTGGGGCGGGCGAAAGCCATCACGGCTGCCAGGATAATCAACATCCTAAGCAACAAAAGCAGCCACTGGCGTATTTTAAGACGCCGCACCTGCCGCCGCTGCATGGCTTTCAAATAACGCAGCGAGGAGAACTCGACCACCTTCACCCGCCGTTTGGACAGCAGGTGGATAATAAGCGGTATTAAGGTGGCTACCGCCGCCAGGAGAATGGTGGCATTTAAAAAATTAAACATAACTATTGTTGATACGGCTTATCGAGGTATTTGCGAGCCTCGTCCTGGCAATAGACCGGCGACGCCAGCGCCAGCACCCGGCCGTAATGTTCCCGGGCTATTTCCCGTTCCCCCCTGACATCGGCCAGTTTGCCCAGCCACAGATTAATCAGCCCCAGGTAGAACGGCCGCGTTTCCAGGTACAGGGCGACATTCAGATATTCGTAAGCCGTACCGTAGTCGCCCAGCCCAATATTGGCCACGCCCATCCACAGATGATTCGCGGGCGAGACGTTGTTGCCCTGAATGATATTGCTCTCGATAGGAATCGCCTCGGCCAGATACCGCTCGGCGGCGGCTTTATCGTCCTTATTGCCCGACTCGAGGAAGATATTGCCCAGCATCACCCGGCTCTCACCCTGGGCGGTAGCGTCCATCGGCTGCTCGATAACCTTGAGAAACAATTCCCGGGCTTTATCCCGGTCGCCCCGGTAATAACTGTTCAGCGCCAGGTTAAATCGAATCATATTGTCAGTCGTATCCAGCGACCGCGCCTTCTCGAGATGGCTGTAAGCGGAATCGTATAAGCCGTTCATCATCTGGTAATTCCCCAGGGCCATCCAGCCGCGGGCGTCGGCGCTGTCCAGCTCGACCAGCCGCCGCTGGGTTTCCGTAGCTTGGTAATAATCGCCGGTGAAGAAATACGCCCGCACCAGTTTGGTCAGGGCGGTTACCGAATCGACCCGGGCGGTCACCCGGGTGACCAGGTCCTGATAATATTCAAGCATCCGCCGGTAATCGAACGTAATCTCCGCCTGCTGGGCGTAATAATCAAGTTGCTGCGGGGTGATACTGACGGTGTCCAGATAGTGCCGCCAGTCCTTTTCCAGCTCGGGTAATTTTTTTTCGTAGGTTTGCTCGATTGACTCTTTGAGGTTCAAATCATCGGCCCCACGGTACAGCTTCAAAAAGATGTCAATTTTATACTGGTTTATCAGAAACCGGACAAAACTGCCTGCCATCCGGTCGGCCAGGTAAGGGTCGGCTTTGAGGTAATCGAAGGTGTTCATCAACGTCTCGAGCGGCGGCGGATTATCGTTGGCGACAATCTTTTTCATGTCGTAATTGACGAAAGAAAGATAGTTGGCGAAACCCTCTGACAGAAAAGGCGGGGCATAGCCGTAATTGCGAAAGATGGAGGCCTGCAGCAACACGAACGGGTCGACCGAATTGATGTCCTTACCGAACAGGACAAAGGCGTTGCTGCGGGTGGGGTCGACCATCATCCCGAACCGTCGGTCCCAGATAACCGAATAAATCGGGCAAGGACAGAGAAACACCGAATACTTGCCAGGCAGGTTGAAATTGTTCAAATCGCGAAAGAGCCGGAACCGTTCTTCTAAAAGCCCCTTGATCGAATTCCAGTAAAAATCGCCGAAAGTGTTTTCCACGTAATATAAATCGGTATAGGCGGTCGGTTCGAACTTGAAATTATCGGCCTGGTAATGAACCCAGGTACAGGGGAAGGGGTTCAGGTCGCTTTTTTCAAGGGGCGTGATGAGCATCGAAAAAACCGTTCCGTTCTTGCCGCTCAGGTTGTCGATGCGGGCGGGCAGGCCGTACTCAACCTGGAAACTGCGGGCGACAGCGTCCGCCTGGGGCGTCAGCGTGAAGACATGGGCGTTGAAAAAGACCTTGTTACTGTCAACCCGGGTGATTTCAATTTCCACCGAAAAATTGACCAAAAAGCCGTAAGCCCGGATGCCTTCCAGAAGCTGAGCGGTGTCCGAAACCAGCTTCACCTGCCGGTCGTTGGCAGCGTCATGCTGGTAAACCTCGAATGTAAAGCTCACCGCGTTATCCGCCAGGACGACGCTTCCGAAACAAAGGGTCAAAAGAAGTATAAAACAGGCTGTAATTTTCATCATTTAGTTATACCTTAAAAAAGGGCTAAAGATTAACGATTTTTATTTTATTCGCTATCGGCGTCGTTATCCAGAATCAACCGGCCGTCTTTCAAAACCGGCAGCACCGGCAGGGTGTCCACCTCGGTAGCGAACTGGACGTCTTCTTTAAAGCCGAGCGCTGTCAGGCTGCGTCCGTGTTCTCCCTGGGCAATCGACTGCTTGATGGCGGTTTTGTTGGCCCGGTATAAAAGCAGCGCCAGCGACCCGGCGTCGTTTAAGGTAACCTCTTTCTTATGCACGGCGCTCAACAGGTGAATCAGCATCCCGCCGCAGAGGGTGTCCTCGATAGAGAAACCGCCCTTCTCGCCGGCGCAAACAATCATCACATCCCGGTTTTCCCCGGCGGCTTTTTGAGCCGCCCGGGAGACATTCACCAGCCCGCAGGATATAATAAGCCTGGCCTTGTTGGCCTTGTTGAATATGGCGGTGCCGTTGGTGGTCGTCAGGATAACGTATTTATCCCTGACGGCGGCCTCGGTAAACTCCAGCGGGGAATTACCGAGATGGAAATTCTCGATTTTCACACCATCGCGTTCCCCGGCCAAAAGGGCGTTGTCGCCGCCCAGTTTGCTGCGCATCTCGGCGGCCTCGCCGGGACCGGCGGTGGGTATCACGCCCCGGGCGCCGGCTTTCAGGGAGGCGCAAATCGAGGTCGAGGAGCGCAGGACATCTATCACCACCACCGTCTTATCGCTCACATTGGCCCGCTCGAAAGGCAGGGGCGTTAAAAACAGCTTTATATCCATACCTTCTCTTACTTATGCGAGGCGTTTTTGTAAAAAGGCGGTTTTACCACCACCGCCGGGAATCTCTTCTTGCGGATATCGATTTCCACCTCGTTGCCGCTTTTCGAAATCTGCCGCGGCACATAACCCAGCGCGATAGGTTTCTGCAACGACGGCGAAAACGTGCCCGAGGTCACCTGCCCGACCACTTTGTCATCACTGTAAATATCGTAACCGTGACGAGGGAAAACCTTATCGTTCATCTCCAGGCAGATCAGTCGGCGCGAGGGTTTTTCCGTTTTCTGGCGGGCGATTATTTCCTTGCCGATAAAGTCCTTGTCCAGATTGACTATCCAGCTCAAACCGGCCTCGATCGGCGTCGTGGTCTGGTCGATGTCGTTACCGTAAAGAGCCATTTTCATCTCCAGCCGCAGCGTGTCGCGGGCGCCCAGACCGATCAGTTCCATGTTGAATTCTTTCCCGGCCGCCATCGCCGCTTCCCAGAGAGCCGCGCAATGTTCGGGGGGAATATACAACTCGAACCCGTCCTCGCCGGTATAACCGGTTCGGGAGAACATCAGCTCCACCCCGGCGACTTCGGCCGTGACAAAATGATAGTACGGCAGTTCGGCCAGGTTGCAAGACGTTATTTTGGCCATGACTTTTTCAGCGTTCGGCCCCTGGATAGCCAGCAGGCCGAAATTATCGGAGCGGTTAACCAACTTAGCGTCACCCTCGAGATGCGAGGACAACCAGGCGAAATCCTTATCGATATTGGCGGCGTTGACCACCAGGAAATACTGGTCCTCCATGCAGTACACCAACAGGTCGTCGACAATCCCGCCGTCGTCATAGGTCATGCAATTGTACTGTATTTCACCCGGTTTCAAAGCCGCGACATTGTTGGTCGTGGTCTTCTGCAGGAAGGCCAGGGCGCCCTTTCCGGTAACCTCGAATTCACCCATATGGGAGAGGTCGAACATCCCGACATTTTTCCTCACGGCCAGGTGTTCCTCGGTTATCCCCTTGTATTGAATGGGCATAATATAACCGGCGAAGGCCACCATTTTGGCTCCGGCCGCTTCATGGTACTCACAGAACGGAGTCCGTTTAACATTAGCTTTATCTGACATTTCCAAATACCTCGCGAGTCAATTTTAATATCAGACTGTAATAAAAAGAGTTAGACCGAAAAGTCAATACTCAATAGTAATTGAAAAACATCTTAAGACAAAACAAGACAACCTTTATCATATAAAAAGACGCCGGGCATAACATCACGGCGCCTATAGTTATATGTAAAAGTTTTCGAGCTTTGGACAGACTTTTTTCGGTTCGCCTAACCCTTGTAAATGCTCTTACCGGCCGATTTCAAATCCTGGCAGCCCTGCGTCACCCGTTTGGCCATATTTTCCTCGGCCTTTTTAAGGTAGGAGCGAGGATCGAATTTCTTCTTGTTGGCCACATCGGTTTTGGTATGCGTCAGTTCTTTCCGGTTTTCATCGACATGCTTGACAATCGCCTCGGTGAAATGGTACTGCGTGTCGGTGTCGATGTTCATCTTGATGACGCCGTATTCGAGGGTTTCGTGAATATCAGCCAGTTCCGACCCGGAGCCGCCGTGGAACACGAGATAGAAATAAGCCTCCTTGCCGAATTTCTTGACCACGGCTTCCTGGCCCTCTTTAAGGATTTTAGGCTTGAGGACGACATTGCCCGGTTTGTAAATACCGTGGACATTGCCGAACGTGGCGGCCAGCATGAATTTACCCCCTATCGGGCTTAGGGCTTCATAAACGCCGACCATATCTTCGGGCGTGGTGTACAGTTTTTCGCGCGGCTGGTCGCTGTGGTCCATGCCGTCTTCCTCACCCCCGACAACGCCGGTCTCGACCTCGAGAATAATATCGTTATCCTTGCATAGTTGCATCAGTTCCCTGGCGATGGCCATATTTTCGTTAAGCGGCAGTTCGCTGCCGTCGTACATGTGCGAATGGAACAGGTTGGGCTTGCCCTCGGCCCGGCGGCGGGCCGTCTCGGCAATCAGCGGCTTTAAAAACGTATCCACTTTTTTGGGCTGGCAATGGTCGGTATGCAGAGCGATATAGACATTATAGTTGTCGGCCATACGGTGGATATGTTCGGCCACCGTGATAGCGCCCTGGACCATGTCCTTCACGTGCAGACCCGAGGCGAACTCGCTCGCCCCGGTGGACAGTTGAATGATTCCATCGGAGCCGGCGTCGGCGAAGCCCTTCAGGGCGGCGTTGGCGGTTTCAGTCGAGGCTACGTTGATGGCCGGGTAGGCGTAGTTACCCTTCTGGGCCGCCTCCAGCAATTTGACGTAAATTTCGGGGGTGACTAACGGCATATCTCAATCTCCAATTTTTAAATTATGGTTTCCCGTAACTTGTCCGTGCAAAAAGTCATATATATAAAATATTCTTTATCCGTTCTTTAAAATCTGGCGCAGCACCATGTGCAAGATACCGCCGTTGCGGTAGTAATCAACATCAATTTCGGTATCCAGGCGGACAATCATCTCAAACGCTTTCTCGCCCTCGTCGGAGCGGGCTTTCACCGTAACTTTCTGGCGCGGCTTGAGGTTGTTCGACAGGCCTTCGATACTGAAGTATTCCTTCCCGGTCAGGCCGAGCGTTTCCCGGGACTGGCCGTCGAGAAACTGCAGCGGCAGGACTCCCATCCCGACCAGGTTGGAGCGGTGAATGCGTTCGTAGGTCTCGGCCAGGACGGCCTTGACCCCCAAAAGCAGGGTGCCCTTGGCGGCCCAGTCGCGCGAGGAACCCATGCCGTAATCCTTACCGGCCAGAACGACCAGCGTGGTGTTATCAGCCTGGTACTTAACCGAGGCGTCGTAAACCGACATTTGCTCTCCGGAAGGCAGGTGCACCGTCACGCCGCCCTCGGTGCCGGGGGCCAGCATATTGCGCAGGCGGATATTGGCGAATGTCCCACGCGTCATCACCCGGTCGTTGCCGCGGCGCGAACCGTAGCTGTTGAAATCTTCGAACTTCACCCTGTGCTCCAGAAGAAACTTACCGGCGGGCTGGTCGGTCTTTATCACTCCGGCCGGGGAAATATGGTCGGTGGTGATGGAATCGCCCACCATGACCAGTACCCGGGCGTCTTTAATCGGTTCGATATCCCCCACCTCGCCGGTCATGGTCGTGAAAAAGGGCGGCTCCTGGATATAGGTTGATTTTTCATCCCAGTCGAAGATTTCCCCGCCGGCGCTGGCAATGGCGTTCCAGGTCGGGTTGCCGTCGAAAACCGAGGCGTACTGTTTTCGGAAAAGTTCCGGGGTCAGGGCCTTGCCGATGGTGTCGGCGATTTCTTTCTGTGTGGGCCAGATGTCTTTCAGAAAAACATCCTCGCCCTTGTCAGACTTGCCTATCGGCTCGGAGCTTAAATCGATATCCACTGTCCCGACGATGGCGAAAGCTACCACCAGCGGCGGCGAGGCCAGGTAGTTGGCCTTGGTATAGGGGCTGATCCGGCCCTCGAAATTGCGGTTGCCCGAAAGCACCGCGGCGGCCACGATATTCCCCTCGTTGATGGCATCCACCACCGGTTCGTCCAGAGGCCCGGAGTTGCCGATACAGGTCGTGCAGCCGAACCCGACATTGTGGAAACCGAGCTTTTTGAGCGGCTCTATTAAACCGGCCTTTTCAAGATACTCAATCACCACCCGTGAACCGGGGGCGAGCGAAGTTTTGACGTATGGCTTGACCGACAGGCCTTTCTCGACCGCTTTTTTGGCCAGCAAGCCCGCCCCAACCAGAACCGAGGGGTCGGAAGTATTGGTGCAGGAGGTGATGGCCGTGATAACCACCGCCCCGTGGCTGATTTCGACCGGCTGCCCGTTCTTGACGGTAGCTTTGTTTTTTAAATCAGAAGCGGCCAGGTCGAATCCTCGTTCTTTTACCGGACGGGTTAAATTGGCTTGAAATTCCTTTTTCATATCCGACAGAAAAACTTTATCCTGGGGACGTTTGGGACCGGCCAGCGAGGGTTTCACGGTCGAAATATCCAGCTTCAGCATATCGGTAAACTCCGGTTCCGGCGCGCCTTTCTCACGGAACAGGAGCTGTTCTTTGCAGTAACGTTCTACCAGGTCAACCTCTTCCTCGGTACGGCCGGTAAAACGAAGATATCCCAGAGTGGCCGTGTCAACCGGGAAAAAGCCCATGGTGGCGCCGTACTCGGGGGCCATATTGGCAACCATGGCTTTGGCCGGTACCGGCAGGTCATCCAGCGCTGAGCCGCAGTACTCGACAAATTTACCCACCACCCCTTTCGCACGGAGCATCTGCGTGACAGTCAGAACCAGGTCGGTGCCGGTAACGCCCTCGGACAATTTCCCGGTCATTTTGAAACCGACAACTTCAGGCGTGAGCATATAAATAGGCTGTCCGAGCATGACGGCCTCGGCCTCGATACCGCCGACGCCCCAGCCAACCACACCCAGACCGTTTATCATGACGGTGTGGCTGTCGGTGCCCACCAGGGTATCCGGCAGCGCCACGCCGTCGCGGACTAAAACACACTTGGCCAGGTATTCCAGATTCACCTGGTGGCAGATACCGGTTGCTGGTGGAACCACCCGGAAATTATCGAACGCCTTCTGGCCCCAGCGGAGAAATTCATACCGTTCCCGGTTGCGTTCAAACTCCTTGTCCATATTTATCTTGAGGGCGTCGTCCGAGGCGTAGGCGTCGACCTGCACCGAGTGGTCGATAACAAGGTCAACCGGCACCAGCGGATTTATCTTTTTCGGGTCGCCCCCCAGGCGTTTCATGGCCGAACGCAGAGCGGCCAGATCCACCACCGCCGGGACGCCGGTGAAATCCTGCAGCAGCACCCGGGCCGGCTTGAACGGTATCTCCACCTCGCCGACTTTTTTAGGGTTGTAACCGGCCAGTTTGACCACGTCCTCTTCCTTCACGACGCGGCCGTCGATATTCCGCAACACCGATTCCAGCAACACCTTGATGGAAAAGGGCATCTTATCCAGCCGACCGTATTCCTTCAAACTGTCCAGGCGATATATTTTATATGTTTTGGATTTTGTTTTTAATTCCGACTGCTGACCAAGAGAAGCCATTATTACCTCCTAAAATTCACTACTTATTTTCCGAATAATTAAAGCCATTATATACAACATTTTTACGGATTTCAAGAGCTAGACAATAAATTTAAAAAGTATTGACCTTTTTTGTTAAAATTATATTTTGCTACCCTTGAAAAGGCCGGCGGACAGCGGCCGGAAAGTAAAAAATGTTTGTCAAAAGGTTAGACGAGAATTCGGTTTTTATAGGCGCCCCGGCCAAGGTGAACCTGTTTCTGGAGGTTTTGGGCCGCCGGGAGGACGGCTACCATGATATTAATTCCCTTTTCCAGGCGGTGGCTCTTTTTGACCGCCTGAAATTCACCCGGACGGATAAACCGGAGATAGCCCTGAGAGTAGAAAACAATCCCAACCTGCCGACCGGAGCGGATAACATAGTGGTCAAAGCTTGTCAGTTGATGAAAAAGGAATTTTCAATCGATTCCGGCCTGGAAATTAACCTTCAAAAAAATATTCCGGTGGCGGCCGGCCTGGGGGGCGGCTCAAGCGATAGTGCGGCCGCGCTTTTGGCCTGCAATATCTTGTTTGATTTGGACTTAGATTTAAAGCAATTAGCCGAACTGGGGCTTAAGCTGGGCTCCGATATTCCCTTCTTTTTCTCCCGGGGACAGGCAATAGTGACCGGCCGGGGGGGAAATATCGAGGAAATAGATATACCGACCGACTATTGGCTGGTATTAGTGACCCCGGATATAGCTATTTCCACAGCCGAAAGCTATGGGGCGCTTAAAATTGGCTTGACAAAGAATGAGAATCCGTTTAAGTTAAGTAGTTACAAGACGGTTGAAGAATTCGTTGAGTCCCTGAAACTCTCAGTAAATAATTTTGAGGAGGCTTATCTTTTGTCTTATCCGGACTTGGGTAGGATTAAAGAAGAACTTTTAAAAAATAAAGCGCTTCTTTCCCGCATGAGCGGTTCCGGATCAACAATATTCGGAATATTTAAAGAAGTCACCGAATGGATTAATAACCAATTTTTTAACCAGGGGGATTGGCAAGTTAACGTGGTTCGGCCAATTACCCTGCCTCTAAAAAAAATATAAAGCAAGGAGGCAGTGGTGGAGATTACTGAAATAAGGGTCACTCTAAGGAATGAACCGAAGCTAAAAGGATTCGCCAACGTGACCTTTGACAACGCCTTTGTCATACGCGGGATGAAGATCATCCAGGGCAATAATGGGTACTTCGTTTCCATGCCGTCTCGGAAGCGTCCCAACGGAACTCATCAGGATATTGCTCACCCGATCAACCGTGATATGCGACTTGAGATTGAACGGAGAGTCCTCGAGGCTTACGAACAGGAGTTAAAGAACAAGACCCGTAGCTCGACGTGATACCAAAACTTTCCTGGGGCGTCGACAAGTGGTAAGTCACCAGCCTTTGGAGCTGGCAATCCCAGGTTCGAATCCTGGCGCCCCAGCAAATAAGTGCGACCGTGGCCTGTTCTATGATAAGCGATTATCATACGGCAGGTTTAAATTTGAAGGGTATGTCTGACTATGATTGTTAGAGAAGAAATAAGACTGGTTACCGGTAATTCCAATATCAATCTGGCAAAAAAAATCGCCGCCTATATCGGCGTCGATCTAACCGATTGCACCGTGACCAGATTCTCCGACGGCGAAGTATTCGTCCAGATAAATGAAAATATCCGGGGGGCGGACCTCTTCATTATCCAGCCGACCAACCCCCCCGCCGAAAACCTGATGGAACTATTGATGCTCATAGAGGCGTCCCGGCGAGCCTCGGCCATGCGCATCACCGCCGTGATTCCCTATTACGGCTACGCCCGCCAGGACCGCAAGGACCGGCCCCGTGTTTCCATTACCGCCAAACTCATTGCCAACCTGATAACCACCGCCGGCGCCGACCGCATTATGACCATGGACCTGCACGCCAGCCAGATTCAGGGCTTTTTCGACCTCCCCCACGACCACCTCTACTCCGCCGTTATTTTTAACAATCGTATCAGAAACTCTCTGAAGCTGGATAACCTGGTGGTGGTCTCGCCCGATGTCGGCTCTATCAAACTGGCCCGGGCTACTGCCAGTTCCCTCAACGCCGAACTGGCCATCGTTGACAAACGCCGACCGAAAGCCAACCAATCCCAGGTTATAAACCTGATCGGTGACGTGAAGGGTAAGGATGTCCTGATCCGGGACGATATGGTTGATACCGCGGGAACTCTTTGCAACGCCGCGCAGTTTGTAAAAGAACGGGGAGCCGAAGCTATATACGCCGCCTGTACGCACGGCGTGCTTTCCGGCTCGGCTATAGAGAAAATAAATAATTCGTCGATTGAAAAGATGATAATTTCCGATTCCATCGACCAGAAAGATAAAAATCTTTCGGACAAATTTGAGATATTAACCTGTTCGGAATTGATAGGTGAAGCGATACACCGTATCTTCGATGAAGATTCCGTATCGTCGTTATTTGAGGAAAAAATGCCCGCACCATAGGGTTTTACGTTGACTAACTATTGGAGGCTTTAAAAGACCATGAAAGAAATATCCCTGACCGCTAATCTCAGAAATGAAAAAGGCAAAGGTCCCGCCCGCCGAACGCGGAGCGAAGGCAAGATACCGGGAATTGTATATGGACCTGAAATTGACCCTGTCGCCATCGCTATCGATGAAAAGGTCTTCAGATCCGCTATCAAGTTATCCACCAGCAGCACGATATTTAATCTCGATGTGGACGGCAAAGAAAACAAGGTGGTGGTGCGCGATATCCAGCGCGATCCGGTCACCAGCCATGTGATCCATGTCGATTTTCACGCCATCTCCATGAATCGGCCGATCAATATCGCCATCCCGATCAAATTCATCGGCATTCCCCGCGGGGTGAAAACCGACGGCGGTATTATGAACGCACCCATGCGGGAACTGGAAATTTCCTGCCTGCCGGTCAATATCCCGGATACCCTGGAAATTGACGTGACCGACCTGGGTATCGGCGATTCCGTACACGTAAAAAATTTGACTATTGAAAATGTAGAAATTCTTTCCGAACCCCAGCGGACCGTGGTTGTAATCTCATCTCCAACCGTCATGAAGGCCGAGGTTACGGCGGCGGCGGAAGGTGAAGAAGCCGAAGGCGAGGCTGCCGAAGGGGCTGCCGAAGGTGAAGGTGAAGCTCCCGCCGAAGGCGCTGAAGGTGCTGAAGGTGCTAAGGGCGCTAAAGGTGCCAAAGATGGGAAAAAAGAAGAAGGCAAAAAGAAATAATTTCCTTCTTACCCGAATAAAAAACCGCCCTTGTAGGGCGGTTTTTTTTTGCCCGGGTTACATCATGTCGTCCGGGTCGACATCGACCACCAGCTTGACCGCCGAGGGCAGACCGAAACGGGTCTGTTCATCTTCCCATTGTGTCAACAGGCGGGTGAATTTTTGAACCTGGCGGGTCTTGATAAACATGTGGCGGCGGTATTTTTTCCGCAGGTAGTGCCGGGGACAGGGCGCGGGGCCCAGCGGCACAGCCTTGACGCCGACTTCTACCGCTCTTTTGACAAGTTTCTCTCTAAATGCCGCTGCCGTCCGGGCCAGGAGATTGTCATCCGTTCCCGAAAAAATAAAATTAACCAGCCGGACAAAAGGCGGAAAAAGACCGTTCTCGCGGGAAACAATTTCACGTTCATAAAAAGATTTGTAATCCTGACGGGCGGCGTCATCGATAATCTCGCTGTCGGCATAATAAGTCTGAATCAGAACCTGCCCGCGCCGTTCCCGCCGCCCGGAGCGCCCGGCCACCTGGAGAAGGCGAGCGAAGGTTTTTTCCGAGGCCCGGAAATCGGGTAAATCGAGGCCCAGGTCGGCCGAGAGCACTCCCACCAGGGTCACCCCGGGCAAATCCAAACCCTTGGTCACCATCTGGGTGCCCAGAAGCAGGTTATATTTGCGCTCGGCGAAATCGGCCAGAATCCGATAGCTTTTTTGGCGACCCGAGGCGGTGTCGGAATCAAACCTAACCGCCACTCCCTTTTCAAACAGGCGCGGAATGTTTTCCTCAACTTTTTGCGTTCCCACCCCCAGGTAATAAAAATCACGGCCGCCGCATTTCTCGCAGGTATCATAATTATGCCGGACAAAACCGCAGTAATGACAGGAGAGCTTCTGCCCCACCCGGTGATAGGTCAAACTGACCCGGCAGGACGGGCAGGCCGGTAAATGGCCGCATTCGGAGCACTTCAACTGGGGGGAGTAGCCGCGCCGATTCAAAAAGAGAATGACCTGCTCTCCCTTCTCAATACGCTCCTCCACCTCTTTTTTCAGCGGATAAGAAAGGTACGGCAAATCACCTTTGAGCCGTTCTTTGCGCATATCAACCACCCGAACCAGCGGCAGGGTGGCCTCCCCCGGTCGTTCGGTCAATTCCAGCAATTGAAACCGGGCCTGGCGGGTATGATAGTAGGATTCCAGCGAGGGCGAGGCCGACCCCAGCATTACCGGGATATTGTTTATCTTGGCCCGCATGATGGCGGCGTCGCGCCCGTTAAAACGCGGGGCCGGGTCGTCCTGCTTGTAGGAGCCGTCATGTTCCTCATCAACAATTATCAAGCCGGGCTCGACCAGAGGGGCGAACAAGGCCGAACGCGGCCCGACAACAATCCGGTAGCGGCCAGATAAAATACCCTGCCAGCTGTCGAACCTCTCCCGCTCGGTCATGGCCGAATGAATAACCGTAACCTCGCTGCCGAAAAATCCTCTAAAATACGCCAGAATAGCTCCGGATAGGGCAATCTCCGGCGTCAGCACCAGAACTGTTTTATTCTCCTTCAAAACTTCCCTGGCTATGTGACAATAGACAATCGTCTTGCCGGAACCGGTGACGCCGTGCAGAAGAAAAGTGTTGAAGCCATCCTTAAGTTGTTTTATGACCTTGCCGGTAACCTCCGCCTGCTGGTCGGTTAACCGCAATTCGGCGACATCGGAACGAGGCTTGACAAAATCCAGAACGCGGCTTTCATGCTCGCTGTAAACGGCGCTCAGGAGCCCTTCTCCGGCTGCTTTTTTAATATAATGGTCCGTCCAGCCGTCAGCCTTGAGGTCCGTGCGGGTTTTTATTCCATCAAAATAATTGTATAATATTTTACTTTTGACGAAAAATCCCGGCCATAAATCCGGTTTTTCCGCCCTGAAGCCCTTGAGTTGTTTTTTGGCCTCGAGGTCGTTCAAAACCCATTCTTGTCGGATAATCTCTTCCTTTATCAGCCGCTTGAGAACCTGTCCCCGCATTTTATTTATTCGGGCAATAGAGGCGGCCGAAAGGGGTTTGCCGACTTTTATCAGACGCTCAAGGTCGGGCGGTAAGAGGCCGGTTGCCGGCCTGTTCCAGACCAGGCAGGCGCTGTGATGGGTTTTCATTATCGAAGGCAGGGCTGCGGTAAGGCAATCGGCGGGGTTGGCGAAATAGTAATCGGCCATCCAAACACAAAAGCGGAAGAGTTCCTCGGAAAAATAGCTTACCTCATCGAGAACCTTGATGATTCTTTTTATCTCAATACCTTTTCGCGGTTGGGTCTTTCCAAGATAAAAACCGACCTTCCGGGAGTGACCGAAAGGAACCAGCACCCGCTGTCCGGGAGTGAGATTCACGACCGAACCCGGAATCTCATAGGTGAAACTCTTTCTGAGCGGCCCGGCGACCGCGACCTGGGCATATTGTCCCGATGATTGCATAATTCAATATAAAAAAAAGGCAGGCGGACCGCCTGCCTTTTTATGGATTAATTTATTTTTATCCTCTGAGTTCTTTTAACCTATCCTGGACAATTTTCAATTTTTTAGGTTTCTGGAGTTCCTTGTAGAGGTCCTCCAGCCTATCCAGGATATCAGCATTCTCCGGTTCGAGTTCCACTACTTTTTCATAAGAACTGGCCGCTTCGGTGAATTTCCTAAGATTCAGATAGCAATCACCCAGAAAGGTCCAGTAATTGCTTTCCATCGGTTTGAGTTCAGTCAGGCGTTTGAAGGGTACAATCGCTACTTCGTATCTACCCAGAATAGCGGTAACGATCGCGTATTCCTCAATAGCGAAAATGTCATCGGGCTTCAACTCAAAAACTTTTTTGAAATAAACGCTCGCGGAATCAAAATATTTTTCGCTATCGCCCTGCCAGGTTTTAGCGGCGGCGTCGTTTTTTAAACCCCGGTAATGGTTAGCCGAATCGCTGGCGTAGCGACCCTGCTGGTTCCAGTAACGAGCGATACTGGTCAAGACATCGGTATCTTCGGGGCTTTTGGCCAACAGCCGCATATTCAAAACATAGGCGGAATCGAACATCTCACAATTATTGTAACAGATTGTCAGGTTCCGGGCGTTGGGGACATCCTCGGGGGCCAGTTCCAGGTATTCCCTGAAGAACGGGATGGCGTCGCAGAATTGATTCATATTGATATAGTTATAGGCCATCTGCATCAGCAGGGGTTTGCGTTCTTCCGGGTCTTCAGCAAATTCCAGGGCTTTGACCAGCGATTTATTGGAGGCAACGTAATCTTTGAGCTGCTCGTTTAAAGTGGCCAATACGACATGAGGATGATAATTGGCGGGGTCGATAATACTCGCCAGCTTGACACTGTTGCGGCAGGAATCGGCAAAAGTTTTTAGCTTTTCTTCGTAAAAAGCCAGGGTGGCCGAATCGGTTTCGTTATTCATGTCGCTGACGATAAGCTTCACTTCATTCAACTGTTCGATACCGTCGTTGTAGAACTGCCGCCAGTACATAACCGAAGTCGAATCGGTTTTATCGATAAATTTCTTACAGTCCTTTTTAAATTTCTTATCAACTTCCTTATTGTCTTTATCACAGCACATCTTAAGGGAGTCGTTGTAGGCTACCATCTTTTCCACGAAAGCTTTCTTGCCGATGAGGTCAGAGGTTTTGTCAATATAGTCTACGTAGATTTGAGACATCCAGAACAATCCTTCCGAGTGGTGACCGTAGTTCAAAAACAGGGAGTCGAGCATTAGGATAGCCTGTTCGTACCGTTCCGGATCCCCGGACAGAATGTGAATCTTGGCGGTTTTAATGTAGGCTCCCGCAGGCAGTTTTCTTTGTTTGGCCATCGAAGAACCGGCAAGGAAAGTTCCCAGTATGACTGCTAATAGGAAAAATTTCATTGTTGTTTTCAAAACCAACCTCCTGAATACACTTAAATAATATAATTTCGCAGAATCTAAGCTTTAGATATAAAGTTGTCAACCCTCAATAATATTATCTATAAGTAAACCTCAGTTTGTATTTCAATGTTTCGGTGGCGTCAGCCTTAACCGGAATTTCAAAAACCAGTGTATTGGCGTCCTTTTGCTTATATTCAAAATTGGACTCGAGCACTTCCCAGAAACCGTAAAGCCTCTTTTCCACCTTTATTGTAATATCCTGTTCTTTATGGTTGCGCAGTTCGATTTCAAAGGTTTGTTCTTCCACCTTACTCGATATCCGGCTTTGGCTTACCATCTTTTCCTCGGCGGCGATATCGAAAGCATAGCCAACCTTCAGGTTCAATTCCTCATCCTTGGGGGTATGTTCAATACGATCCTCCCCCAGAAGAATCAAAGAACCGTCATCATCGGCCTTAAACAAACGCACCCGGCCCTCCGGTAAAGGCAACCCCAGGCCGGTTTCTTTTGAGTTCATAAAACTCAGCGCCACCTCAACTTTTTCGGGATTGACATGCGGCTTAAAAAGGTAAGTTTTTGTAACCGCTGTTTGGGCCGGTTCAAAAAGGGAGATCTGTTTAATTTCCTTATTGGCCAGGGTGGCCTTTCGCGGCAGGGTGTAGAGATGGTATTCGAAGAAGGCTTTTTCCTCGAACCCGGCCCCGCCCATTTCCATATCCGCAGCCATCACCGTTTTCATTCGGGGCGGCACGGGTGCGGTCGCCCGGCTGATATCGCCCGCGATCAATTTAAGGGTGGCGTTTTCATAGGTTTTGCCGGAGGTGTTGTTGATCGCCGCCCAGCCGGACAGGTCAAGATTTTTCTCGTTTTTATCCAGCACCCCGACATATTCGGCGCTCCAGTCCATTCCGGCGGTCTGGTAGCCCACCCGGCATTTTTGTTTGCCCTTGAAATCCGACTGGTAGAGCCAGAACAGGGTCGGGCGGGTAATCAGTCCCTCGGGCAAAAGCGGGAAATTGACCTCGGTAACATTGGCCAGCGAAACAATTTTGACCCGGCCGGATTTTTCCTGCAACGTCACCGCCCCGCCGCCGTAGGCCAGCAACATACCGCCGTACAAACGGCCCTCTTTATCGACCAACTCTATCTCCTTGTCGATATACTTGGCGTACATCTGGTCCGGGCTGACCAGGTCGAAAGCATAATTCTGCTCCAATATGGCCACCTGGGCAGCGTCGCCGACCACTTCGAACCGCACCGAGTTGGCGTCAATTAACGACGGGACATCGCGAAATGCCAGCTTGTCAATGCCCTTGTCAAATTCCAATTCCCGGGTTTCGCTGACCACTCCCAGATTACTGTTGTAAACAGTAACTGCCAAATCGTCGGCGATGGCCACCGCCGTCAAAAGCAACAAGCCGCTAAAAAGTCCGAATAAAATTTTCCACATACTTAAAAACTCCTGTCATATTTTATACAAATTTACCCTTTTTTCACCCAAAAATCCTCTATCTCTCATACTATTAAGGACTTAGTCTACTCTTAATACAACAAAAAAGAATAAATCTTCCGCAGTTTTTTTATTTTTCGTGGTTGTAATTATCCAGGACCGACCGGATTCGCCGGTTGATTTCATCGGGTTCGGGCTGCAATTCCGCCCCGGTGAAGGTACCCTTTTCGGGGTTGATTTTTTCAAAAATCTGCAGATACAACTGATAAATCATTTCCAGACTCAACTGATACCGGGGCTGAAGCATAGGTGAGGTTTGCTCAATCATGTTGTGTGCTTTTTCTCGGTAATATTCGGCGAAACGGACATAAGTCGCTATCAGGTTACGAAAGGCCCGGTTGATTTGGCCGGTCGCGGCTATATGTCTCAAGTCGGTCATACTCAGTGTGTTTTCAGCCAGCAAGTCATCGGCAAAATACTGTAAATCGCTCGCCTGGTCTTTTTGAAAATCCCTGATTATGTGCACGAGGTAAGAAAACAAAGCCAGCGGTCGGGCGGCCCGGCGGACATCGAAAATCGGTTTTTGGAAATTTTCGCTTTGTTTTCGGACCCCGCACAGATGCATGAAAATCGAAGCCGGGGCAATCGCCGCTCCCTCAGTGTAACGCACAAACGTCAAAAAGCTTTTAAATCCCCGGTGTTTCAAATCGTACCCCATGGCCTCTATCAATCGTTCCCAGGGCCAGAGGGGGATTTGGAATTTATCCACGTAAAAACAGAACTCCTCGATAAACGGGTCCGAATAATCTTTCATCCGGACTGCGGCCAGCCAACTGGTTATCATCGTTTCCAGCTGCCGCGCGTCTTCGTTACTTATTACCGAAACCGCGGCTTTCTTGTGGTCAACGAGGTCGTCAATCTTACGCATCGAACGATAACATACCCGGAATGCCTCATAGCGCTCTTTTTCCCAAAGGCGAGCGCCGATATCGAGAATGGGATTGGTCAAAATCCGGCTGAAATCGACCTCGCGGGCGAAATCAATTTTTTTCGATGAGGAGTTTTCCATAATCAGTAAAATATAATAAATATTATAATTAACCGATACTTTCTTTTTTCAAGCGAAAAAAAGTCCGGGAGCGTAAATATATATTTATCCAAAATCCAAAAATGTGCATATATTATAATAGTTGACAATTCCTGTTTAAATTAGCGAGATTTTAATATCATTGGAGGTAAAGGCCATGACCTCGATAGATACTATGATCAACCGACAGCTTTTACGATGGGAACTTCAGCGGCGGCAGGCCGAAGAAGAGAAAAAGGAACAGCCCCAGCCTGCCCCTATAGTAACCATCAGCCGCGAGACCGGCAGCCGGGGTTCCTATTTCGGTTCTCGCCTGGCCATGAAACTTGGCTACCAGCGCCTGCACCGTGAGATTATCGACGGCATCTGTGAATCGTCGGGTTACCGCAAACGGATTATCGAATCCCTGGACAACCGTTTCCGCAGCAGCTTGTCGATGATGGTGGAGTCGTTTTTTACCGGGCAATCGGTGGACCATTCCGACTACCACCGGCACCTTTATCGGGTGGTGCTGTCCCTGTCGCATCTGGGCGGCGTGATTGTAGTGGGCCGCGGGGCAAATTTCATCCTGGGTCCGGATCGCGGCTTCCATATCCGCTTCGTCTGCGACAAGGAAAAAAGAATCGAAAACCTGATGAAATACAAGGACCTGCCCCGCGAGGAAGCCCTGGAAGATATCGAAAGCTCGGACGAACGGCGAAGGGAATTCGTTAAGAAACTGTTCCATTGCGATATCAACGACCCCCATTATTACGACCTGGAGTTGAATTCCACTTCAATCGATGTCGAGGAACTGGTGGATACGGCGGTGACCGCCATCGACGGCAAGATGGATAAACTGCGGTACTACCACGAAGATTAAAAAGCGACCGACGATTAAAACTGCTCCGTGCGCAGCATCACCAGTGTGCAGGCTTCAACCACCTCAATCCCGTGTTCCCTGAGTTTCTCGGCCAGTTCTTTATTCTCGGCGCCGGGGTTGAAAATCACCCGCCGGGGGTTCAATTTCAAAATAATATTGAGTTGCTGCGAGGATATTTTTTCACCCACATACATCGACAGGGTGTCAATCTTCTCGGTGATATCGTCCAGCGATTTGACCGCCTGAAGGTTGTTCACCACGTGCCCGGCCGGATGAACCGGGAGGGGCGAGAAACCGTGCTCCTTTAACATCTGCACGGCCTTGAAAGAGTATCGTTCCTCGTTGGTCGAGGCGCCCAGGACAGCCACCCTGGCGCCGGCTGCGGCTTTCGGCATGTCTTTCTCTCTTTTTTATTAAAATACTTTTATCAATCTTACTAACAAGTCAAATTAAAGAATGTTTCCGTCCCGCTGTCACACGATTGGCAACAGGTCGTCCGGGTCGAACTTGTTTTTAATCTTGCGCGAATAAACGGCGTCGGCGCTCTGGTCGGATTCGTCCAGCCCTATCAAAAAATTCTCGCGGTTGACGGCTTTCATTTTCATGGCCACGTATTCCTCTATCGCGCTCAGGGGGATGGTGCGGAAGGTGGCGGTGGCTATCAAACCCAAAAGCCCCCAGGAGGCGGCGAATATCTTGACGATGTCATATCCGGAAACGGACTTGAAACACACCGAGCCGGGCGTGAGAATCTCGCCGGTGGGAGTGACGATTTCAGCCTTGATAAAATATTTCTTAAGCGGCAGGTCATGGCTGTTCAACTCGGCGGCCAGGTTGATGGCCACCGCTCCCCCGGCCGAGCCGGCGTAGGGCAGGTCGGCATGGGGCACAAACAGGTTGTGGCGCTTGAGCCGCGCGTTGATTTCGTTTAACGGGTAGCCGCCGCCCACGGTGACGTACAAATCCTGCTCAACCACCGCGATAACGCTGTTGAGCCGGTCGGTTTTTACCACCAGCATGTTTTCGAAAGCCGCCCCGACCGGGTCGATATTGTTGCCGTACCCGGAGATAAAGACTTTTCGGTCGAGCCGGCCGGCCAGTTTGAAAAACCGGGCGGCCTCGGCGACGCTTTCGGGGTGAAACACGGCCACTCCTTTTTGAAAAGTTAGTCGGTCGTCGGGAAACTCGGAATTAATCCGGGTGATTATTTCATTAATTGATTTCATGGAGATAAGATAGAGATAAATTCTTTAATGTCAATGTCCGACCGTTTTCTCTAAAGGGATACTGGTACGATACCGCAAAAGACTTCGGAGACGTCAAAATTTTTCTATTATTCCGATATCCCGCAGGGCCTGCTCGTAGTCGTCGGGGCGGCCGATATCCAGCCAGTAGCCATCGTAAGGATAATACCCGATCGGTTCCTTACGCCGCAAAAGTTCGTACATCAAATCATCGAAGCCGTATTTTTCATTATCGGGCACGAACTCGAGCACCGTCCGGTTGAAAACGTAAATCCCCATCGAGACGGTTAAATTATACTCCGGCTTTTCCTTGAAACCGGTTATGAAACCGCTTTCGGAGATTTCCATCACGCCGAAATCGACTTTCTCCGTTCGCTGCGAGGTCGCCACCGTGATACGGGCGCCGCTGTCGAGATGGTGCCGGTAAAGCTTGCCGATATCTATATCGCTCAAAATATCGCCGTTGGCGACAACAAAATTTTCCGGAAGGTTGTCAATGAGTTTCAGGGGGCCGACCGTCGAGAGCGGCTTATCCTCCCGGTAATAGGCCACCTCTAGCCCGAACCGGGAACCGTCGCCGACCACCGCCTCGATTAAATGGGCCAGGTGATTGAGAGCGATATGTACTTTTTCGACGCCGCCTTTTTTTAACAGGCTGAGCAGGATTTCGATAATCGCCCGTTCCCCCACCGGCACCAGCGGTTTGGGCAGGGTAGTCGTAAAGGGCTTGAGTCTCGTCCCCTTGCCGCCGGCCAGTATTACCGCTTCCATATTCAATTTTCTCCTAGATATTGTACCGGTTGGTTTTATAGCCGGCCAGGTTTCTCTCGTCAGAAAACCAGGCAATGGTTTTTTTCAGACCGTCATCCAGAGAAGTTTCCGGTCGCCAGCCCAGGAGCCGCTCGGCCCTGGAACGGTCGCAGACCAGCCGTTGTACCTCGCTGTTTTCGGGGCGCACCCGCTCGGGGTCCTCGATGATTTTGACCGGCTTTTGCATCAGCCCGGCAATCTTTTCGGCCAGTTCGCCGACGGCGATATCTTCCCCGGAGCCGATATTTATCACCTCTCCGTTCAGGTTGTCTTTTTCGGCCGCCGTTGTAAACGCCTGGACCATATCCTCGACGAAGGTAAAATCCCTCCGCGGGGTAAGCGAGCCCAACCTGATTTCCTCCGCCCCGGTCACTATCTGGGTGATAATCGTGGGGATAACCGCCCGGGCCGACTGTCGCGGACCGTAAGTATTGAACGGGCGCAGGATAGTCAGGGGGAGATTATACGAACGGCGGAAGGCCTCGGCCATGGCGTCGGCGGCAATTTTGGTGGCGGCGTAAGGCGACTGGCCCGTCGCCGGATGATTCTCATCCATCGGCGTCTGCCGGGCGGTGCCGTAAATCTCCGAGGTCGAGGTATGGAAAAATTTCTCCACCCCGGTCTCGCGGGCGGCCTGGAGGAGGTTCAGCGTCCCCTTGATGTTGGTATCGACGAAACTTTCCTCGGCCAGGTATGAATAGGGGATGGCAATCAGGGAGGCCAGGTGAAACAGGTAATGCGCGCCCGACACAGCCCGCCGGACAAATGCCCGGTCCCGGATATCTCCGGCCAGAATTTCGACAGCGTTTTTTATCTCCGGCGGTGATTGCTCCAGCCAGCCCCAGTGACCGAAAGAGTTGTACATCACGAAAGCGCACACGGCATAACCCTCCCGCACCAGGGCCTCGGTCAAATGCGAACCAATGAAACCATCGGCGCCCGTAACCAGAATCTTTTTATCAGCGTTACTCATTCATCCCGTGAAAAATCTAACCGATTTTTTTCAATATATCTTTGGCCCGGGTCAACTCCTCGCCTTTCAGACCCAACTCGATGGCTTTCTGAAGATCCTCGCGGGCGCCGTCTTTTTTACTCATATAGCGCATCCAACCCAGATAATAATAAGCCTTGGGGTGGTCATCGAACAACGTGGCGGTATTATAGGCTTCCTTTTCGGCGAAATCGTATTTCTCCATCTGCCTATAATATTCAACGACATTCAGGTAAGATTTAAGAGAGAATCTATATATGGTAACCGAACCCCGCACCATATTACCTGTTTTGCCCATGTCCTTTTTGGCGTCCACCAGGGTTATGGAATTGAAGAGTTGCAGATTTTGACTAAAGGGGTTCTTCTTATTCAATTCCTCGAAGGCGGTAAAAGCCTCGTCCTTCTGTCCGAGCCAGTACATGGCGTAGGCTTTCTGAACTTCCGCCTCGAAATTGACCGGCTCTATTTGGAGGGCTTTCTCGGCCAACTGCAGGGCTTTTTTATAATTTTTCAAATCCGTTTCCGTCACCGCCGATAAAACGAGGATATCAGGATTGTCCGGGCACAAGGTCAGCATCAGGTCAACCGTCTTTTTCACCCGGTCGAACTCATACTTGCGCATGAGCAGATTGATGACTTTCTCGTAAAGAATGACGTTATCCTTGAGGGGCACGATATTTTTTTCATAAAGCGCCAGACCTTCGTCATAACGCCCCAGCTCCAGCAGGCAAAAAGCCTTCTCAACCGCATCCGCCGGGTAACGTCGGGCGAAATCGGGATATTCGTTGGAAATTTTCAACGCCTTATCGTACTGCTTGATATCATAATACATTTTCACCAGGTTTTGATAGGCCGGACGATACCAGGACTTTTCTTTCAGAGCCATCCGGTAATACTTTTCCGCTTCCGGGTATTTATGAATCGTCCAATGGCCGTAGATATCGGCCATGGCGGTCAGCCAAATCGGTTGCGTGCTGTGCCGGTTAAAAATGGAATCCATCAGGGCGTCGTACTCATCGAACATGGCCGTGTTATGGAAGATATAAGCTCGGAACAAATTGTATTCCCGGCTTTCCAGGCGCCAACCCGACATTTCTTTCAGTCTCTTTTCGGCCTTGATGAAATCCCTGATATCGAGCAATTTTCCCACCATTCTCTGTTTCATGTAATTCACAAATGACTGCGAACTCCCTTCCCTTTCTATCAGGACGCCGATACGGGTTATCTGGTCATCGCTCGTCATCGGGTCTCTTAATTTAACTCGAGCCACCACATTGTTAAAAAGCGTCGTAATATACTTGGGTTTTTTTTGCAGGTTTCTGAAAGCCGCAATACTGGCCAGATAATATTCCGGACGGTTCAAATTTTCATAAAAATCCAGGTAATTTCTGAAAAATTCCGTATTCTCGTTCATCTCCACCCGTTTCATCAAATCGCGGGCGGCGGTAAAATAACGGTTTTCAAGGCAGCGGAAAAACTGGTTCAGGAAGATATCAAAATCCTTCCGGTCGGTTTCGACTGCTTTCTCACCATAAATGATAGCCGAGTCGCTCATATCGGAAACGGCGTAAAAATCGGCGACTTGGTTATAAAAAAGAGCCGAACCGGCCGGGTTGGCCAGAGCTGTCGCGATAGCGGTCCGGGCGGAATCAAATTTACCCTCCACCCGGTAAATACCGGCCCGCAGGATTTCAGCCACCGCCTCATCCAGGCCCAATTCCATAGCCTGGTTCAGATATTTTTCGGCCTTGTCGCTTTTTTCCAGTTTAATATATGTTTCGGCCAGGTTGAAATAATAAGGCCATTCGTTTAAATTCAGTTTTTCGTACTGCTGAGCGGCCTGTTCCAGCTCTTCGTCGAAACCCAGCCATTTATTGATACGCATGACGCCCTCAAGGGCGGGGGCATAAGAAGCGTCATTTTCAATAATCGCCATATACTTTTCGAGGGCGTCATAGAAAAAGAGTTGCCTTTCAAAGACCAATCCCTGGCCGTAAAGAGCCGAGATCGAACCGGGGTTCTCTTTCAGAACTTCGTTAAAAACCGAGTCGGCCTCATTAAATTTTTGATTTTCAACTAATTCCAGACTGGTCAGGTCGGCCTGGGTGTCTTTTTGTGAGGTTGAGCAGGAAGTGAAAACTGTCGTGACGCTCAAAAGAAGAATTAAACAATGTCTCATAACAAACCTGTATTTTAAGTTAAAATGAATATTTCATAAATATACATCGTAGAATATAATAAAAGAAAAAAATAAAACGACCCTTTACAGCAAAAATTATGCTGGTTTGCAAAAAATTGTTGGATAAAGCATTATACAATCTTATATTTAATTATGACTAACCTGGAATCCAAAAATTTATATAAATATTACCGAAAACGGGCTGTTGTCAACAATGTTTCTATAATTGTCAAGCCCGGCGAAGTGGTCGGTTTGCTCGGTCCCAACGGGGCCGGGAAAACCACAACTTTTTACATGATTATCGGTTTTATTCGGCCGGACAAGGGCCGGGTTTTTCTGGAAGGCAAGAATATCAGTCGGGACCCCATGTACCGACGGTCACGCCGCGGAATCGGCTATCTGGCCCAGGAAGCCTCGGTTTTCAGGAAGATGACCGTTGAAGATAACATTATATCAGTATTGCAGTTCCGGAGACTTAACCGCAAAGAGAGAAAGAACAAGCTTGAGGAACTGCTGGGCGAACTGGACTTGATTCACCTTCGCAAAAGCAAAGCCTACACTCTTTCCGGCGGTGAAAGACGTCGGGTTGAGATTACCCGGGCGCTGGTCAACAAACCCAAATTTATACTTCTGGACGAACCGTTTGCCGGGATCGACCCGATTGCCGTCGAGGATATCCAGAAAATTATCGGCCGCCTGGTGGAACGGGGCCTGGGTGTTTTAATCACCGACCATAACGTCAGGGAAACCCTGTCCATCTGCAGCCGGGCTTACATTATGTGCGACGGGAAGATACTTAAATCCGGCAGTTCCGAATTTCTGGCTAATGACCCCGAAGCCCGGAAAATATACCTCGGGGAAAAATTCAGGCTTAATTAGCCGTGTTAGATTTTGCTGTAGAATAAATGAACGAACTTGTCCTGATACTTAAATCGACTTTTTATCGTTCCGATATATATAGTAAAATTAGGCATCTTAAGAAAAAATTTAAGCATCAGTAGTTATTTATGAAATTAGGTTTAGGCTTACAATTAAAGTTAAAGCAGACGCTGGCGCCGCAACTGATACAATCTTTGAAAATGCTGCAAATGCCTATCTTAAAGTTAGAACAAACTTTAAGACATGAGTTGGTGACCAACCCGCTGCTCGAGGAAATCGAGGAGACCGACGACAAGACCGACGACGAGAAAGAACTCGAGGAATCGGAACAAAAAGAAGAAGAACCGATTGATTGGGACGATTATCTGTTCGACAATGACGAAGGTTACAAGGTCCGGGAACAAAGGGAAAACCGCGAGGACAGTTTCGAGAGTACCGCCACCCGCCAGGAAAACCTTTACGACCACCTGACCGAACAGCTCTCGTTTTTGAAACTGTCCGAAAAGGAGCATCTCATCGGGGAATATATAATCGGGAATATCAATCCCGACGGTTACCTGTCGATAAGCGCGGCCGAAATGGCGGCCGAGCTTTCTATCGAGGAAGCCAGGATTGATAAAGTCCTCAAGATGATTCAGCAATTCGACCCCTCCGGAGTCGGTTCTCGTGATTTACGCGAATCCCTGATAGTTCAACTCCGCGAGCGGAGCCTGGAAAACACCTTGGCTTACCGGCTGGTGGACGAACATCTCAACGACCTAGAGAAAAAATCGATCCTGCAACTGTCCAAAATAATGAAAGTTCCTTTCGACAAGATTCAAAAGGCTATCGAGATAATCAAGGGGCTCTCCCCCTCCCCGACCTATGGCCGGTTCGACACCGCCGCCATGCCGGTCGTGCCGGATTTGATAGTGGAAAGATACGGTGACGAATTTGTCGTTTTCCACAATGACCGCAATATTCCCCGACTGCGAATCAATGCCAATTACAGGGAACTGGTCAAACGGAATAACAAGTCGTCCAAGGACACCAAAAACTATATCAAGCAGAAACTGGAGCAGGCCCGCTGGCTTTTGAACTCCATTAACCAGCGCCGCTCGACCATGATTCGGGTGATGGAATCGATTATCGAGGAGCAACATGAGTTTTTCGATAAAGGCTCGGCTTTTCTCAAACCGCTGATTATGGAAGATATCGCCCAGAAGTTGGGTATGAATGTCGCCACTATCAGCCGGGTTTCCAACGGCAAGTATGTCCAGACCCCGCTGGGGGTTTACGAGATAAAGTATTTCTTCAATTCCGGCATCTCCCGCGACAACGGCGAGGATATGTCGAAACGTTCGGTCAAACAGCATATCGAAGAGATTATCGATAAAGAAAATCCGGAGAAGCCCCTCTCCGACCAGGAGATATACCGGATGCTCAACGAGGAGGGCATTCAACTCGCCCGGCGGACGGTTACCAAGTATCGGGAAGAATTGAAAATAAAACCGGCCCGTTTCAGAAAAAGAGTCTCTTAAAAACCATCGCTTTTGGTTTTTAAAGTGTATAAATTATAGGAAATAAAGCGGCTGATATAGGATATCGAGAGTAACGTGAACCGAAATTTATACCTCAATACAACTCGAAGCGGCAGACCATCAGGGATAAAAGAGGCTGTAAGTTCAGACATTTTGGGGGCGCCTGACTTGTCATATCATTTATTTTGCTACCGAAATTATAAAATTAAAAATTGCCAACCGGGTAAAAAATATACATTATGGATATAACCCTAAATAAGAAACGTGCATGGAAAGGAGAAAGACCATGCTAAAAAAGGTTACTGCACGTCACTTTGATTTAACTCCGGAGATCAAATCCAAAGCCGAGGCAGAAATGGCGGGGCTGACCAGGTATTTTGATAATATCATCTCAGCCGAGTTTATTCTCGATGTCGAGCGGCATCGGCGAATGGCTGAACTGAAAGTTAAAGTTTATAACAGTGTCCTTTCGGGAACAGGCGACACCGACGACATGTACAATTCCATCGACATGGCCACTGACAAGGTCAAGGGCCAGCTCAAAAAGCACAAAGGCAAACTGAAACGGAGAGACCCCGAAGAGATTGCCGAGAAAACCGAGGCCCTGACCCGGCCCTCGACCGACGTCGACGAAGTGGATATTTAGAGATTTTTAAAAAATTAGCCCATAAAAAACCGCCTTTTTACCAAAGGCGGTTTTTTTTATCAGACGGTATGCTTTTAACCTACAAAATTTAAATACTCTTCCAGCAAATAGTAATTCATCAGGGCTTCGTGGTTCAAGGTGCGAAGGATTGCCGGGTCGAGGGAACGGTTGGTGCGCAGCGGTATGAATTCAAAGCTGTCGGTCTCTATGAATTTTATCTTCAGGTTTTCCAATCGTTTTGTAATTTCTTTTCGCGTCAACAAAGTCTCTATCAGGGCGAACAGCTGGGGACGCTCACCGCGGAATATCTCGCGGGCGTAAGCCAGAGGGATTATTTTATATTCACTCGGGTCGAGGTTCACTTCTTCCTTAATCTCGGCAGACAGGGCACGGTCGAGAAGCTCCCGAAGGTTCCGGTAGCCCTCGACAAAATCCACCCCGCCGGCTACCGACGGCCCGCGGCTGTTTTCCAGCGAGGCCACCTTCCCCGAACGGGTAACCTGCAACAGATAGGTTCGGTCTCCTTCTTTAACAAGCAGATAACCGCACACGCCCAAGCAGTTGGCCAGGGGATTGGATTCGATTTTATTTGAGGGATATCTGGTTTTGTAATAGTAGCGGAGCGTCCCGCCAACTCTTTCAAACAGTGGGTGTTTAAAATCTAGCGTATAAGAACTTCCGGCGACATCGCCGTATTTAACTTCCCTTACCGTCATCACCGGCGGGTCGGAAACCGGGTCGAACCCGGCCGTCATCATCACGGTCGGCCCGTCGTACAGCCGGTTTTCCAAGCGAAGTCTTTTTTCCATTTCAGCTGAATACCCGGCAATCAGGGGGTCGCGGAAAGTAATGATACCGGGCAGGTATTTGATGATTATTTCCGAGGGGTCGCTTCCGGCGGGGCCAAAAAAACGAATAATGTCATAATAACCGGAGTCGTGTTTTTTCTCCCATCCGACCAGGCGTTTTTTTTTATCGAGCGGGTCGCCAAAAAAACGCTTCAAAAAAGCGGGCATTTCAGAATAGTCTAAGTATGACATCGCTTAAAAACAGCAGGGCCACCCCCAGGACCGCCACCACGGCGCCCAGGAAAGCCCGCAGGGAAACCTTTTCCTTAAAATGCAGCATCACCACCGGGATAATAAAAATGGGCGTGAGGGAGTTCAACGTGGCGGCGATACCGGCCTCGATATATTTGACCGCCACCAGCGACATCCACACTCCCATAAACGGTCCGAAAAAAGCCCCGCCCCCGGCGAACAGCATGGCTTTGGAGTTTTTCATAGCCTTTATATTGCCCTTGATTTCACCGCGGAATCCGGCAAATAGCCAGATTAAAATAAACGAGGCGAACATCCGCACGAACGAGGCCGGCAACGGCTCGACCGTCCCCCCGGCGTAAAGCATCCCGTATTTGGACAGGACCAAGCCGGCGGCCTGGCCGAAAGCCGCTCCCAGACCAAGAAAGACCCCCTTGAGAAGGGTCCCGGAATCGGGATGGCTGCTTTCCAGGTTAAACTGGTTGCTGCCTTTGAAACGGCGTTCCAGGACCACCCAGGACACCCCGAAAACCGTCAGAGTGATACCGAACAGGTCAATCAGGCCGAGCTGCTCGCCGAGAAAGAACCAGGCCATAATCGTGGCCATAATCGGGGCGGTGGCGTAAAGGAGCATAGTCAGCCGGGGACCGATCATCACCATCGCCTTAAACCCGCAGCCATCGCCGATTACCAGCCCGATAAAGCCTGACAGGGCCAGCCAGAAAATCTGGGCGGTATTGAGATCCTGCGGGACAAAGTGCCCGGTTATTATATAAAGCATTACCGCGTAAATAATAACGGCAAAAAACAGGCGGATACAGTTAACCCGGAAGGAGCCGATTCGACGGCCCGCCTCCGAAAAAAATACGGCCGTAAAAGACCAGCAGAAAGCCGTGGTCAGGGCGGCCAATTCACCGATATAGGCCATAAGCTGATTTCTTATCTTTCCAAAATTTAGCAGTAATTATACAACGACGATGACCCGGGGGCAAATGTTTCAACAAGAACGGCAAAAAAATATTCGCCGTTTTTTAATAAATCGTCTTGATTAACCACTATCAGCCATTATATTTATAATGTGTGACATCGCATATAATACCGGGAGAGTTCAATCTGCAAGCACTACATCCTTTGTACCGGGGTTGCTTTCTGTCCTGTGGTCATACGGTTTTCTTTGATAATTTTCGTTTGACGAATAAATAAAATCAAAGTAAGGAGCGCGTATGGAAGCATTCGCATACAAGGATAAAAAATACGACCTCGACGAAAAGGGTTTTCTGAAGCATTTCGACGAGTGGGACACCGATTTCGCCGAGGGGATGGCCCGGGAGTTGAACTACGAGGGCGGCCTAACCAAGGAGCATTTCGATGTCATCAATTACATTCGCGAAACCTATCAAAGCTCCGGCCGCTGCCCCCTGGTTTATGAGACCTGCCGCATGAACGGTTTGCGGATGAAGGAACTCAAACGTCTTTTCCCTTCAGGTTACCTTCGCGGGGCCTGCCGCCTGGCGGGGATTACCTACAAGGAAGGCTACCTGGGTCAGTCATACCTTCCCAAAACCGCCGATGACCTCAACACTATCGCGGTGAATATGACTTTCGAGGTTGACGCGCGGGGTTTCCTGGTTGACCCCCATGACTGGAACGAATACTATGCCGTTTTCCGGGCTCACGAGATGAAAATACCGGGCGGGAAACTTACCGACCGGCACTGGCAGGTAATCAAGTACCTTCGCGAATATTTTGAGGAAAAACAAGAGGTGCCGACGGTGTACCAGACCTGCGAGGCCAACGGGATGGAGCTGGAGGAGCTGGAGCAGCTTTTCCCCGACGGGTACCATCGCGGAGCGGTCAAAATCGCCGGCCTGCGGGTACGGTAAATCAGCTATTGTTAAAAAGCTTGTGCTTAAAAACGAATACTCATCATAATATAAATCTCAGCGGGGTCGGGATTATTCCCTCACCAGCGTGTAATACACCGGGAACCATAAATCATAGAATAAGTCGGTCCATTAAAACCCGGCCCCGCTTTTAAGTAATTTTTTACTAGTAGACGGATTTGAGCCTTTAAATGATAGCTATGGGGCAATATAGACTATCAAATTTAAATCATCAATAAATTAAATATTTAATACCCCCGGCAGGACTCGAACCTGCTACCCTCTGCTTAGAAGGCAGATGCTCTATCCTGATGAGCTACGGGGGCATAATAAACAATAGATAAAATGCATTATTTAAGCTTTTCTTTCCAATCTTTTAAAACTTGATTGCTTAAAGTGTAAAAGTCAGAGACCTCCCGGACAGTTTCTGCCTCTTCGGTTAGTTAATTAAGCTACCTTTTTGCCTTTCAGTTTTTTACCTTTTTCAATCGTTTCAATCGGTCTTTTGCCCATGTTGCGATATC